>Ga0182738_1000476_pt1 | contig 56667 bp, 56 predicted proteins | sample eDN5th30CBELigMG_FD_128876 | JGI IMG/M metagenome (GOLD analysis project Ga0182738, IMG submission 128876) | Enriched Miracle-Growth compost microbial communities from Emeryville, California, USA - eDNA 5th pass 30_C BE-Lig MG (version 2)... ... | reverse complement strand
TATTAGGCACGCCGCCAGCGTTCGTCCTGAGCCAGGATCAAACTCTCCAATAAAGAGTAAGATTAGCTCATGCTAAACTCTAGCTTTTGTATTGCTTGTTTTTTCGTTTTATAACGAGGGTTACAAAACGAATATTGTTGACGTTTTGTTTGTTCAGTTTTCAAAGAGCAATTTTTCTTATCGTCATCAGCGACTTTTTAATATTACCAGAAGTCACCCTTAGAGTCAATTGTTTTTTTAAAACTTTTTTCATTCGTTACTAAGTTATCTTAGCAACAGATAATAATATACCATCTCAATCAAATCTACGCAACCACTTTTCAAAAGAAAAAATATTCTAATAATTAAACCGTTATCTAAAGCCTTTAGATCTTCTTATAATAACTCTCTAATTTAATTAAAATATCATAAAATATTTTAAAAGCATATCTTCTCTATAAAATAAAAAAGCGGAGCACAATCTTAATGCTCCGCTTTTTTATTAACGATGTCTCATTAACGGAAATAATAGCACATCTCTAATAGATGGAGAATTTGTCAAAAGCATAACTAAACGGTCAATTCCAATGCCTAATCCTCCTGTAGGTGGCATTCCATACTCTAGAGCCTCAATGAAATCATCATCCATTAAATGCGCTTCATCATTCCCTTGCTCGCGCTCTTTCAGCTGTGCTTCAAATCTTTCTCGTTGATCAATAGGATCATTTAATTCTGTAAAGGCATTTGCATGCTCACGACCAACAATAAACAATTCAAAACGATCCGTAAATCGAGGATCCTCTTCATTTTTTTTCGCTAAAGGAGATATCTCTACTGGATGTCCATATATAAATGTCGGCTGAATTAATTTCTCTTCTACACGTTGTTCAAAAAACTCATTTACAATATGTCCATATGTCATATTATCATTTATTTCAATATTATTTTCCTTAGCCAATCTTCTAGCATCTTCTAAACTTGTTTCAGGCCAAAAATCTACGCCTGTATATTGTTTAATTGCATCTACCATATGAAGTCTTGTCCATTCGGGTTTTAAATCAACTTCATATTCACCATAAGCAACTGTTGTACCTCCATGTATTTCCTTTGCAATATGAGCTACTAAATTTTCAGTTAGACTCATAATATCACGATAGTCCGCATATGCTTCGTACAGTTCAATCATTGTAAACTCTGGGTTATGTCTTGTAGACACCCCTTCATTACGAAAAACGCGTCCAATCTCATACACTTTTTCTAAGCCACCAACAATTAAACGTTTTAAATGAAGCTCAATAGCAATGCGCATATATAAAGGCATATCTAATGCGTTATGGTGAGTGATAAAAGGACGCGCTGATGCTCCACCAGCAATAGAATGCATCATTGGTGTTTCTACTTCCAAATAGCCATGGCTATCTAAATATCTACGCATAGATTGTATAATTTTGCTGCGCAGGATAAATGTATTTTTGCTTTCTTCGCTAGCAATCAAGTCTAAATAACGTTGACGATAGCGCTGTTCAATATCTTTTAAGCCATGGAATTTATCAGGAAGGGGACGAAGCGCTTTGGTTAGCAATGTAAAGTCTTTTACTTTGATTGACAGCTCGCCCACATTTGTTTTAAAAAGTGTCCCTTCCACTCCAACAATATCGCCTAAATCTACTGCATTGAAAATAGCATATTGCTCTTCCCCAACATTATCTTTTCGGACATATAATTGAATTTGGCCTTGCAGATCCTGAATGTGAGCAAATCCAGCTTTTCCTTTTCCTCTTTTTGTCATTACTCGTCCAGCAATCGTAACCACAATATTTTTCTCTTCTAATTCTTCTTTTTCTAAGGAGCTGTACTGTTGTTTTAGCTCTTCTGATAAATTAGTTCTTTCAAAGCGTTTGCCAAATGGATCTATTCCTTGTTCACGCAGATCATTCATTTTGCTGCGTCTCACTTGTAATTGGTCATTTAATTCTTCATGACTCATTTTTAATCATCTCCAACATCTTTTTATGTATGATCACCTAAAAAAGGAATCGTAAATTTTTATACATACCTTATTATTCTACACAAAGTCGCGATTACAGACACTAAAAAAGAAAAAAAACTGTCAGATTTTTCACCGACAGCTGATTTTCAAAACTTATTATAAAAAAAGAACCTAATAAAAGTCAAAGTTATCCTACTTGAATTTCTTTTTGCTCTACTTCTATTACAAGATTATCTAACAATGCAACTAATTGTTCTCTTGTTTCACATTGATTAACTTCATTACGGGCTTTTGCATTTCCTCTTATTCCTTTTAAGTACCATGCAGCATGTTTTCTCATTTCTCGAACTGCAACATTTTCATTTTTTAAAGCTATCAAACGATCCAAGTGAAGTTTGCAAACTTCTATTTTTTCTCGTACCGATGGCTCTCCCATTAATTCGCCTGTTTCCAAATAATTTACTGTCCGATAAATCATCCACGGATTGCCTAATGCTGCTCTTCCTATCATTACACCATCACAACCTGTTTCCTCAAGCATCCTTTTGGCATCTTGAGGTGTTTGCACATCACCATTGCCAATTAGCGGTATATTAATGGATTGTTTCACTTCACGAATAATATCCCAATTCGCTTTTCCTTCATACATTTGCACACGTGTACGACCATGGAGGGATACCGCACTTCCTCCTGCTCTTTCAACTGCTTGTGCATTTTTTACAGCATAGATATGATCTTCATCCCATCCCATACGCATTTTCACTGTAACTGGTTTATCGACTGCTTCCACTACAGCTGAAACCATGTCATAAATTTTATTTGGATCTAACAGCCATTTTGCTCCCGCATCACATTTAGTAATTTTGGGAACAGGACACCCCATATTAATATCGATAATATCTGCATTTGTATTTTTATCAACAAACTTAGCAGCTTCAACTAATGTTTCTCTTTCTCCACCAAATATTTGTAGACTCAGCGGGTTCTCTCTTTCATCGATATACAACATATTCATTGTCTTTTCATTTTTAAAAACAATCCCTTTATCACTTATCATTTCCGCACATACTAATCCTGCACCAAATTCCTTAACTGTCAATCTAAACGCTGAATTACAGATACCAGCCATCGGCGCAAGAACCACTCTATTTTTCATCTCAACATTACCTATCTTAAGCACTAAACTTGCCTCCTTTATTCAGCTACTGATCTGGATCTAATTCTTTCCTAGTTATATTTAAAGCTTCCGCAATTGAATTTATCATATCCTCTGAAGGAATTCTGTTTCCTCGCTCAATTTCACCGAGAATAGACACCGATACTAGAAGTTCTTTTGCCAACCCTTCTTGCGTATACCCCTTTAGTTTTCGAAAAGCTCGAATACGTCTTCCCCATTTTTCTGTTGTCTCCATATCCTTACTCCTTCTTTACCTTGCAAAAACTCGTTGCTTTCTATTAAAGGCACTGATTTATTCGGTAGTTGTATCTTTGGAGCTATTTCCAGCAAAGGAATCATAACAAATGCTCTTTCTTCGATTCGCGGATGTGGAATATTTAGTTTCTCTGATTCTATATTTTCATGATTATACAATAAAATGTCAAGGTCTATTGTCCTCGGCCCCCATCTTATTATCCTTTTTCTTCCTAACTCATTCTCTATCGATTGACATATATTTAATAAATCAAATGGAGACAAAGACGTGCATATCTCTAAAACAATATTTAAAAAAGAATCTTGTTCTACATAACCAACAGGGTCAGTTTCATAAATAGATGAAACACTTACCACGTTAATCTTTTCCTCGCCATCCAGCATTTTCACCGCTTCATGCAAATACTCTATTCGATTGCCAATATTAGAACCTAACGAAATATATGCTCTGTTTATCATTTTCTACTCCTAAAAATTTCAACAGATACTGATTGATAATGCCCAGGTATCGGAGGATCTGGTTTAATAACAGCAACACGCACACTTTCAATACGAGGATAGGAAGATAAAAGTTTTTGCGAAATTTTTTCTGCCAACGTCTCAATAAGTTTGCACGATTCCCCTTCTACTATTTCCTTCACATCTACGTAAAGCTGGCCATAATTAACTGAGTACTCTAAGTCATCGCTTTTGCCAGCTTCCTTTAAATCTGCTTCTACTTCTAAATCCACAACAAAACGTTGGCCTAATTTATTTTCTTCCGGAAAAACTCCATGATACCCGTAGAATTCCATTTTTGTTACACGTATCTTATCCACTATATTCACCCTTTCCCATCAGCGCATCCATCATCTGAGCCATCCTTGCCATTTCCTTCACATCATGTACTCGCACTATTTGACATCCCTTTTGTATCCCAAAACAAACAGTCGCACCAGTTCCTTCCATTCTTTCAGAAACTGGCAATTTCAACACATTGCCGATCATTGATTTTTTTGAAGTGCCAAGTAAAACAGGATATCCTAATTCTACTAATTTATCTAAGCTTCTCATCATTTCAAGATTTTGTTGAAGGCTTTTAGCGAACCCTATGCCCGGATCTAGAATAATATCAGGCTCGGCAACACCTGCTTTTTTCACAATTTCAATACTTTCTGTTATATCGGCTAATACATCCTCCACAAAGTTCTGATACTCTTGATTCTCTCGATTGTGCATTAAAATGATCGGAACCTTATTTTCTGCTGCAATTTCAGCCATGGCTGGGTCTTTTTTCGCTCCCCAAATATCATTTACAATATGAGCACCTGCTTTTAGCGCTTCTTTGGCAACGGGTCCTTTATAAGTATCAATGGAAATAGGAATAGCGACCTCATTGGAAACTGCCTCAATGATAGGAATTACTCTTTCCAATTCCTCTTCTACAGAAATCTCTACATATCCTGGTCTTGTCGATTCTCCGCCGATATCAATAATATGAGCGCCGTTTTTAGCCATATCAACAGCATGTTTGAGTGCATAATCCCGTCTATTGTATTTGCCTCCATCTGAAAAGGAGTCTGGATTAACATTTAATATTCCCATAATTAATGTTTGGTCAGTATAGTCTAATGTATAAGGCCCGCATTTTATGATATTATCTTTCATTAGCATTTCCTCCCGTATCCTTTACTTTATTCCCCATAACAAATTAGTATATTGCTGGTATGCTTTATGCAGCATTTGGGTTAATTCCCCATCCCTCCCCTTAAATTGGTTAGAATCAACATGGCTTAGCGCAACAATTTCTTGAATAGAATTTGTTACAAACACTTCTTCTGCTTCTATTAGCTCCTCTATATAATAGAATCCCTCTTCTACCTTTATCCCGTTCTTTTGCGCAAGAGAAATAATAAACTGTCTAGTAATGCCATTTAAAATCCCTGTATCGATGCAAGATGTGTATAATGTCCGATTCTTTGCCCAGAACAGGTTAGAAGTAACGCCTTCTGCTATATACTTTTCTTCCGTTAGAAAAATCCCCTCTATATTCGGCTTATCTCCTATTTCTCTTTTCGCCAAAACATTGTTGAGATAATGATGCGACTTTAGCCTTTCTCTACTTTCTGGCGTATTGCGAGGAATTGTTACTATTTGCCCCCTTTTTACTGTCATATCCATCATCTTTTCCAATGGTTTGATATAAATAATAATAGTAGGGGCTGTATAAGCAGCCGTTTGCAAGCCAACTGCACCGTTTCCTGCTGAGACATTAAAACGAATATATGCATTTGTTAATTTATTTGCTTCTAATAAACCGTTTAGCAGCTCTATTACTTCTGCACGAGTAAAAACTTTACAAATGTTTAAAAGCTTCAAACCTTCATTTAATCGATTGATATGGTCATCTAATAAAAAGGGGTGTCCGTCATATATGCGAAATGTTTCAAATAACCCTAGTCCATACATAAACCCATGATCAAAAGGAGATATTACCGCTTCTTCCTGCTTTACCATTTGTCCATTTAAGTATATATACATCCTTTTATTCACTCTCGCATCTAGCATAATAAGAAATAAAATTATTCAGCAATTGCATGCCAGCTGTTGTCATAATTGATTCAGGATGAAATTGCACACCTTCAATTGCCAATTTTTTATGACGAATCCCCATAATTTCCCCCTCTTCTGTCCATGCGCTTACTTCCAAACATTCAGGCAGCGTTTCTTTCTTTACAATTAAAGAATGGTATCTTGTAGCTGGAAAAGGATTAGGAAGACCCGCAAAAATTGTTTTATTATCATGATACATAAGAGAAGTTTTTCCATGCATTTGATTTTCCGCTTTTACCACATCTCCACCAAACGCCTGTGCAATTGCTTGATGTCCTAAACATACGCCAAAAATAGGGGTTTCGCCAGCAAATGCTTTAATGGATTCTAAACTTATTCCTGCCTCATTTGGACTGCAAGGACCTGGAGAAATCATTAAATAATCCGGATCTTTCTTTTTGATTTCCTGAACAGTTGCTTGGTCATTTCTTTTTACAACTAATTTTTCTCCCATTGATCCTAAATACTGAACAAGATTATAAGTAAATGAGTCATAATTATCAATCATATAAATCATTGCTTTACTCCTTTTTTTCGGCCAATTCTTTTGCATTCCACAATGCTCTTGCCTTTTTCATGGATTCTTTATATTCATTGGTTGGAAAAGAATCTATTACAATGCCTGCACCTGCTTGTACATATGATTTTTGGTCCTTTACAAGCATTGTTCTAATCATAATATTTAATTCCAGATCTTTATTGAATCCAATCCATCCAAGGGATCCTGTATACGGACCTCTTCTTACAGGCTCCAGCTCTTCAATAATTTCCATCGTTCTAACTTTTGGCGCCCCTGTTATAGTGCCTCCCGGAAACATACTGTCTATTAAATCGAATTCATTTTTATCTTCACCTAATTTCCCACGCACATTTGAAACGATATGCATAACATGGGAATATTTTTCGATTATCATAAACTCATTTACTTCTACCGTCCCATACTCGCAAACTCTCCCAAGATCATTTCTCTCTAGATCAACTAGCATCACATGTTCAGCGCGTTCCTTTTCGCTCTCTATCAGTTCATTAGCAAGAGCCTGATCTTCTGCATCATTTTTTCCTCTCGATCTCGTTCCAGCAATCGGCCTTGTACTTACATCGTTCCCCTTTTTCTTCACTAAAAGCTCTGGGGAACCCGAAACCAGCTGAAAATCTGGCGTATGGAAATAGCCCATATAAGGAGATGGATTTAATACTCTCAACTGGTTATATACCTCAATTGCTGGAACTTGCATTGATTGAGATTGGCGGACAGATAAATTAACTTGAAAAACGTCTCCTTGCGAAATATACTCTTGAATCTTTCTAACAGATCTCTGGAAGTCATTATCTTGGATAGATACTTCTATCCCATATGATTTCTCTGCTTGCACCGCAACGTCTTGGCGACCTGTATATTCTTCCAAAAGACCAATACGTTTTTTTATTTTACTTTCTATACTATCTCGTGCATCTTCTTTATATAAACCCATCAGCCACAAAAATTGTTCTTGGTGATCATACACATACCATTCATCAAACAAAAGGAAATATACTTCTGGCATTTCAAGATCGTTGAGCGTTTCTTCAGGAAGTTTTTCAATATAGCGAATATAATCATAGCTAATAAAACCAATCGCCCCGCCTTGGAAATCAGGCCATTCTATATTTGATTCTACCTCATACTTTCTCATTTCCTCTTTTACTAAATGGAGAGGGTTTCCTTTAAGAATTTCTGTGCTTCCTTCTTTTACAACAGTTAATTGATTATTTTCCCCTATCATTCTTATAATTGGTTTATTAGCAGCAATGCTATATCTTCCACCTCGCCCACTTTCTAATAGAACATAATACGGTTCTTCCTTCGATAGATGGAGAAATTGTTCATAAAAATAATCATATGGCATTGATCTTTTTTCGCTGTACACATTAAACTTTTCCAAAAATTTTTCGCTCCTTACCATTTTTTCTTTTTTCATCATACATGAGATTTCAGCAAAAAGACAAAAAAATTAGAATTCCATTTTTGATGAAAATAAAATGAACTTTCAATCAGTAAGTAGTGTCTCTATTTTCACTGATTGTCAGTTGATCTAATAATGCTTTTACTCAGCAACCTTTTCTCTACCTAGGTTCATTTTTTCACTTACAGTCTCTAGATAAGGGGGGATTGCCGCCCATTAAATAGTGATAAAACAAAAAAACAAGCAGCCTAATAAAGCCGCTTGTTCCCATGTAAGAAAGCATCTCTATACTGCTTTCTCTTTTTTATTTATTCTTCATCAAACTGATAAAGTGGTGTGCTTAAATAACGCTCTCCATTACTCGGAATAATCGCCAATACTTTTTTGCCTTTCCCTAACTCTTTTGCTACTTTTAATGCAGCATAAATAGCAGCACCAGAAGAAATACCGCCTAGTATACCTTCTTCTTTACCCGCACGGCGAGCATATTCAAAAGCTTGCTCTGTAGTTACTTGAATGATCTCGTCATATACTTCTTCATTTAGGGTAGCTGGAACAAACCCTGCCCCAATTCCTTGAATTTTATGAGGACCTGGTTTTCCGCCAGACAATACTGGTGAATCAGCCGGTTCTACTGCGTAAATTTTAATATCATTATATGCTTCTTTCAGCACCTCACCAGCACCAGAAATAGTACCGCCAGTTCCAATGCCCGAAATAAATGCATCTAATTTTTCTTCTCCAAAAGCAGCAACAATTTCCGGTCCAGTTGTTAATTTATGTACTTCTGGATTAGATAAATTTTTGAATTGTTGTGGCAAAAAGTAGCCATTTTCTTTCGCCAATTCTTCTGCTTTGCGGATTGCTCCACCCATTCCCTCTGGTCCTGGTGTTAATACAATTTCAGCGCCATATGCTTTCAACAGTCTACGTCTTTCTATACTCATTGTTTCTGGCATAACGAGAATAGACTTATATCCTTTTGCTGAAGCCACCATAGCTAATCCAATGCCAGTATTCCCACTAGTTGGCTCAATAATAGTGCTTCCGTCTTTTAATTCCCCACTTTTTTCAGCAGCTTCAATCATCGCAAGTGCAATGCGATCTTTAACACTGCTTCCCGGGTTCATATATTCAAGTTTTAAATAGACATCTGCACTATCTTCATCTACTAAACGATTTAATTTCACTATAGGTGTTTGACCGATTAATTCTAAAATAGAGTTAGCTAAGCGTGCCATCTATAATCTCCCCTTTTTCTTAATCCGAGTATTTTAATTGGTTTTATATTATATAATTTATCAATGAATCTTCTTTTTGTCAATTATTACACTCGAATTTTACAAAAAATTCACACTACAAAGGTATGTTTCCCATTTTCCAAAAAGTATATTCCCCTGTACAAAAGAAAGCTGCTTAAAGAAAAAGAAGGCAAACATCCTAGTGTTTGCCTTCTTTTTTATCTTGCTTCAGATAAAAGTACTTCTAACTCATTTTTTGTAAATAAGTACTTTTCATTACAAAAGTGACAATGCGCTTCTGCTTTTCCATCTGTTGCAATCATATCTTCAATTTCGTCTTTCCCTAAACTGATAATCGCATTAGAAAATCTGTCTTTTGAACATGTGCATGTAAAGGATACGGGCATTGTTTCAATAATATTCATATTATCCGCACCAAAAATTTCTTCTAAAATTTGTTCAGGAGTTAATCCTTTTTGAATAAGCTTCGAAATAGGCGGAATTTCTCCTAGCCTTTTTTCAATTGCTGCAATGGTTTCATCATCCGTTCCTGGCATCAACTGAATAATAAACCCTCCAGCCGCAAGAATAGAATTATCTGGATTTACAAGCACGCCCACGCCTACTGATGATGGGACTTGCTCTGATGTAACTAAATAATAAGTAAAGTCTTCACCAAGCTCACCTGACACAATTGGTACTTGTCCTGTAAAATAATCGCGCATGCCGATATCTTTTACAATAGATAATGTTCCTTCTGTACCTACCGCTCTTCTAACATCCAATTTGCCATGTTCATTTAAATCAAAGTGGGTTTGCGGATTTGTAACATATCCCCTTACTTCTCCTTTGGCATTCCCATCTACTAAAATCAATCCAATTGGTCCCCCACCATCTATTTTGACAGTAAGTTTTTGATCCCCTTTTAATAAGGCTCCCAGCATAGCAGTAGCAGATATCGCTCTTCCTAATGCTGCAGATGCAGTAGGCCATGTATAATGTCTTCTTTGTGCTTCTGCCACTGTTTCCGTGCTTTTTACAGCGTACGCGCGCACTTGCCCATTAAATGCCAACGCTTTAACTAAATAATCACTCATTTTTTCAACTCCTTTTCGACTTATCACAAAAGCAATATTTTGCTTTTCGTACTCTACCTTACATTTTCTCTATTTTTATTATAAATAAGCTGCAAGCCCTTTAAAGTCAAAAATGGATCTACCACATCAATAACATCTGATTCCTTTGCTATTAAATTAGCCAATCCACCCGTTGCAATAACTTTAGGATTTACCTTACTATATTCTTTCATGCGTTTGACAATTCCCTCAACCTGACCAACATACCCAAATAATATACCAGACTGCATAGCAGAAATAGTATTTTTCCCGATAACTCCCTCAGGCCGGGCTATCTCTATTCTTGGAAGCTTTGCCGCTCTTGAATATAATGCTTCAGTAGCAATATTGATCCCAGGAGAAATTGCTCCCCCCATATATTCCTTGTTTTCATTAATATAGCAGAATGTTGTGGCAGTGCCAAAATCAACAACAACTAAAGGACTTCCATATTCTTCGATCGCCGCAACTGCATTTACAATTCGATCCGCTCCAACTTCTTTTGGATTATCGTATTTAATATTTAAGCTTGTCTTTGTTCCAGGACCAACAACAAGCGGCTTAATATGAAAATATTTTTGACACATTCTTTCTAAAGCAAACATAATTGGAGGTACTACAGATGAAATAATAATTCCGTCTATACTAGAAAAGCTTAAATTAACATGATCAAATAATGATTTAATGATCATACCATACTCATCTTCTGTTTTATAGCGATTTGTTTCTATTCTCCAATGGTGCTCTAATTTATCTTTATCATATACCCCTAAAACAATATTCGTATTTCCAATATCAAAAACAAAAATCATGACCCTCACCACTTTATTATTATTGTACGTTATACGATTTTAGTTTCATGCTTAATCTATATAAAAATGAATACTTATAAAACACTGCAAACATCATAACATAATACATTGCCAATAGTGAACTATTCGATTTTATATTTAGAATGCAAAAAGATGTGCAAATAAATCGCACATCTTTTAAAGTGTTATAGTTCTTCTTTTGGATCTATCTCTTCTTTTTTCATATTAATATTTACCTTCACATCATCTGAGGAAGAAGAAATAGTTTCTGTTGAAGAGGAACGATCCGGAAGTTTCCCTTCTTTGAATAAACTATTAATTTGTTCAGCATCCAATGTTTCTATTTCAAGAAGCGTTTCAGCAATTAAATTTAATTTTTCACGATTTTCAGTAAGAATAGTTTTTGCTCTATCATAACACTCTTTAATGATTCTTTGAATTTCTTGATCAATATCATAGGCAATAGCATCTGAATAGTTTTGTTCATTGTTCAAGTCTCTTCCCAGGAATACTTGACCTTGAGATTGACCAAATTGCAATGGGCCTAACTTTTCACTCATTCCATATTCTGTAACCATTTTACGAGCGATATTTGTAGCTCTTTGGAAGTCATTATGTGCTCCAGTACTTACCTCACCAAATACAATATCTTCGGCTACACGTCCGCCCAATAAGCCTGTGATCTTATCAAGAAGCTCTTGTTTCGTCATTAAGAAACGGTCCTCTTTTGGAAGCATCACTGCATAACCGCCCGCTTGGCCACGAGGTACTATAGTTACTTTATGAACCATATCTGCTTCATCTAGGACTACACCTATAATTGTATGTCCACCTTCATGATAGGCAACAATATTGCGTTCCTTTTTGGAAATAACGCGACTTTTTTTAGCAGGTCCAGCAATAACACGATCTGTTGCTTCATCCATATCTTCCATATCAATCTTTTTCTTATCTGCTCTAGCAGCGACAAGGGCTGCTTCATTTAATAAATTTTCTAAATCTGCCCCAGAAAAGCCCGGAGTGCGCATTGCGATTGCTTTTAAATCAACAGAAGCATCTAATGGCTTATTGCGTGCATGAACACGAAGAACTGCTTCACGACCATTGACATCAGGTCTGTCAACTGTAATTTGGCGATCAAATCGGCCTGGACGCAATAAGGCAGGATCTAGAATATCTGGGCGGTTTGTTGCCGCAATGATGATAATCCCTTCATTTGCTCCAAATCCATCCATTTCTACCAAAAGCTGGTTCAGCGTTTGTTCACGTTCATCATGCCCACCGCCAAGTCCAGCGCCACGCTGACGGCCTACTGCATCAATTTCATCGATGAAAATAATACATGGGGCATTCTTTTTCGCAGTTTCAAATAAATCACGAACACGTGAAGCACCGACCCCAACAAACATTTCTACGAAATCTGATCCACTGATGGAGAAAAACGGTACACCCGCTTCTCCTGCAACAGCTCTTGCCAATAATGTTTTCCCAGTTCCTGGTGGTCCATTTAATAGAACACCTTTTGGTATTCTTGCTCCAAGTTCAGCAAATTTTCTTGGATCTTTTAAAAATTCAACCACTTCAACTAGCTCTTGCTTTTCTTCATCTGCGCCTGCAACATCTTTAAAGCGCACTTTTTTCTTTTCTTCATTGTAAAGTTTTGCTTTACTTTTTCCGAAATTCATTACTCTTCCGCCGCCGCCTTGCGCTTGGTTCAGCAAGAAGAAAAATAAAATGAATATAATGACAAACGGAATAATAGAAGTAAAGAATGTTACCCAGCTGTTTGTTTCTTGGGCTGGAAGTACCTCTACATCTGAGCCTTCCGCTGCAGCTTTATCAATGCGCTGCTGCACTGTTTCGCTATTTGTTACATAAGACACAAAATACTCATCACTTTTATATGAGTTTAATTGCCCCTTTACTTCCAGCACACCCCGTTCAGGCTGGGTTGTAATGGATTTCACATCACCTTTTTCGAGATGACTAATTAGTTGATTATAGGATATATGCTTAGTAGGTTCGTTATTTCCATTGAAAAAACTTACTACACCTATAATTACTAAAAATATTAATAAATAAAAGATGGTATTACGGAAAATACGGTTCATCCCTTACCTCCTCCCACGGTAAACAAACTATAGTGTATAGTATCATAGAAAATTGTGTAAATTCAAGAAATTACCCTTTGGTTTGCTACTTTTAATTATCCCTTGATTATTCGTCAGCTGCAGTGTAAACCTCTGGCTTCAGCACACCGATATACGGAAGATTACGGTATTTTTCTGCATAATCTAATCCATAACCTACAACAAAAGCATCGGGTACGATAAAGCCAACATAATCTGCTTGAAGATCTGCCTTTCTTCCAGTTGGCTTATCCAATAGTGTCACGATTTTAATGGATTTCGCCTTGCGGTATCGGAATAGCTCCACCAGATAGCTTAAGGTTAAACCACTGTCAATAATATCTTCAATAATGAGAATATCTCTTCCCTCCACTGAAGTATCCAAATCCTTTAGAATTTTCACTTCACCAGAAGAAACAGTTGAATTTCCATAGCTTGATACATCCATAAAATCCATTTCTAAGTATGTATCAATTCGTTTTAGCAAATCGCCCATAAAAGGCATCGCGCCTTTTAAAACACCAATCGCAAGAGGAAATCTGTCTTTGTATTCTTCCGTTAATTGAAATGCTAAATCCTTTATCTTTGCCTGAATTTCCTCTTCTGATATTAGAATTTTCTCGATATCTTGTTTCATTAAATATGTGCCCCCTAGAAGATCATTGCTTTTTATATGTTATTAATAGATAACAATCACAATTATTATTACTAAAAGAATAAATAGATTTTTTTAGACCTGGTATCCATAGAAGATTATTTGCCCCATCTGTTACAATTGGCCATGTTGCTCTTTGTTGTATCGGTATTTTCTCATCCATAAATATCCTTTTCACCTTTTTGGTGCCAACCATTCCTCTCAGCTTCATTCTATCTCCATTCCATCTAGTGCGAATGATGAGTGGATATTCAATAGAATCCGGGCATAGAAGAAGGCTGTTAGTTTCTAGATATTGAGGTCTTTTGTCTATATATTCTACCTTAATATAGTGCCCATTAGGTAATAATAACTCTCCTGTTTTTGAAATTTCATAATAAAAGGGGTTTTCAGTTGGAAAATTCAATTGAAAATAGGCTAACTGATAGGATTTAACCACTTTTAAATTTTCAGGGAGATCAATATTTCCTGATGAATGAGGACTATTCAACAATGCAATAATTTGGTCTGTATGTAATGCGGATAATGAAGCAGGTTTATCTTTATAAAGATAGTTTAATATTAGTTGAATACATCTTCTTTGTAAAGAATTAGCTATTGAAAGAAATTCATTAATGTCAATAACTATTTCATTCTCCTTCTTATCTGTTACCACTGTATTCCACGTTTGAATGGTTAATTCCATTAAAAATCGTTCATCTTCTGCTATTTCTTCACTAAAACGCTGAAAATGCTGAATAACATGATTATTTTCATTCTTTAAAAAAGGCATTACAAGTTTACGAAATCTATTCCTGCTGTATACTTCTTTTTCGTTGCTTGGGTCTCTTCTTGGATTTAGTTCATGTATAGAACAATATTCCTCAATTTCCAGCCGCTCTAAACAAAGAAACGGCCGAAACAGCATCGCTTCTCCAAAGCGTCTTTTAAACGGCATTCCTGCCCGAGCCCGTCCTGTGCTGCCCCTTGTTAAACGCATTAGGATTGTTTCTGCTTGGTCATCTCCATGATGGCCTAATGCCAAATAGTCGATCTCATATTTGGTGATCATTTCTTTAAAAAACAAATAGCGGCAATCTCTGGCAGCCGTTTGTCCATTCAATCCTGTTTTTTTTATGTATCCGGGTACATCAATTCTTCTCCACACAAAAGGAATGGACTTTTCCTTACAAAATTCTTCCACAAATTTTGCTTCTTCTAATGATTCCTCCCCTCTAAACATATGATCAACATGCGCCGCGATAATAGAGATATTCCATTCTTCCTGTTTGCTCCAAAAAAAGTGGAGCAACGCAAGGGAATCTGGACCTCCAGAAACTCCAACTAAAACTTTGCTTCCCTCTAGGTCTATCCCTTTCTTTTTTAAAAAACTTTTCACCTTTGGTTCTAGCATATGCATAACTTCCTTATTTCATTATCACAAATCTTTTATCCAACAATAATCCTTTAAAAACAGATATAAATTAAGTTTATTATTAATAGAATACCATTTTTATTTCCCTCTTTTCAAAAAAGACCTCGAAATTATAAATAAAATCCATTTATTTTTCAATAAGCCTTCTAAAAAGTAGATTTATGGAGTCTTTGCTCTCTTAATATTTACCTGCTTCCCTATAAGAAAACAGTCTCCCCCTTATCTGCCGCTAGGTTAGCTGCCCATAAATATACAAGAAATACAACAAAGAAATAATAATAATAAGAATGATGGATTCTAAAACTCCCGCTTTCTTTTTTCTTTTTTTTACAAGCTGCCGACTTTTGGCACTTTGGTTAGTAGTTCCTTTCATCCGCTGATTAGAATGTACAGTTTGTTTTTTCCTTTGATGAACAGAAGATGCCCCCGCTGTTCGATTTATTGTTTTTCCTCCACCTGACAGTTGGAGCAGTTCCTGTTTCATTTCATTAGCACTGCTGTATTTTCCAATGAAGGCCTTTAGCATAATATCCTCGAATGGACGCAGTTCGTTTTTCTGTTGGATCATCAATTTTAATTGCTGAATCCCACCTGTTGTTTTATTAAATCGTTTAGGATAGGCAATATTCATCATCACCATCCCAACAGCAAACAAATCATAAGATGGCTCTGCCTTTCTTGTTCCCAAGCCCCAATAGCCGCGGTCGAAAAACTCCGTAAATTCCTTAATGGCTCTGCCTCTTATTGTAGTTCCCCCTACATCAATGCATCTAATTTTTGTAGGAGGTCCTGTGATAATCAAATTCTCTGGCTTTAGATCTCCAAAAACCCAATTATGGTCATGAAGCACCTGCAAATCTTTTAATAGTTGAATCATTAATACATTTATCCAAGAGCTGTCCTTTTTTGAAATAAAAGCTAACAGTTCAGGTCCCTTTATATATTCCATTACATAAAAAGAAACAGTCCCACTTCCTGTCACCCAATCATCCACATCTATCAAAGAAGGTCCAAGGCTGTAACCTTGGACCTTTGCAAAAGATTTTAATACATTTACTTCCGAAATAATCGACATGCCATTATTGCTTATCTTCAATGCAACTTGTCCCGATTTGCATTCTGCTAAAAAAACAGTCCCGTTTGCCCCAAAGCCTAATTCTTTTAAGATAGTATAATTATTTGCATGCCATTTCCCCTTAATAACTGTTCCTGAGTTTATTCTAAATAGACTCTTCGAAGTATTCATCATCATCAGAAACTAAACTCCTTAATGAGCGTTTATTTTTAAAGTAGTGAATAGCTTCTTTCAAAGCAGGACCAGTTGGCGTAATGCCGCCTGTGGAAAGTTTAGAAAATATAGCAGTAAGGGACTCTAGCCGAGGTGTCCAATCAAGCAGTTTTTCGACCTCTTTCTTTTTCCCGGGAAATACAAACACAGCATATTTATTCTCTCCAGATCTTGCATTTAAACTTAAAGATAAATCAATTAATGCTTCCTTTACAGTTGGAAGCTTATGCTTCATACTGGCACTTGTATCAACGAGAATCAGGACATCTAGGGACACTTTTTCCCCTAATTCATCCACCACTTCCATTACCTCTCCCCTTTTTTCCGGAGGAAGGTCTTCTACTGTTTGCGATTTGCCTAAGATTTGCTGGAGTTCTTTATTTACAACGCCTTGTAATGTTTGTGTCATTGCTTTTTTTGTAACCATTTGAACAGTTTGCGCCAATGCTTGCGCGTATACTACTTGGCTCACTCCTCCTCCAGAAAGAGCTATATCCTCAATTTCCTGCATTCCGCGTTCTTCAATTGTATCATGTTCCATCACGCCTATTACATTAACCGTGATTCCTTGCTCCATAGCTAACGCAGCCATTGCTATAGGGTCTTCTCCCTGATTTGAACATCCATCTGTAATCAAGAGAATTTGCTTAAGTTTTCCAGTTTTCATCATTACTCCCCTCCATTTATGAGTTAGTTCCATTTTCGACGGAAGGAGGAGTATTTATACTTATAATTCAGATTATTTACTTTCTAATTTGCTGCCTGACTGTATGTTTGAACTGGAATAGACTTCCACTTTGGTGTATTATGATTAATCTGTGCCACTAAAACCGTCATATCATCTTCAATTAACCCTGCTCTAGAGCGAATTACCTCTTCCATAATTAAATCAGCAATTTCTTGTGGGTTATCAGTTTTTAGTTCTTGAATTTTTCTTTTCATCCATAAATCAAAATTTTCTACATGTTTTGGTCCCTCAAAGACACCATCACTCATCATAATGAGCAGATCCCCCGCCTTTAATTGCTCACTTACTACATCCACATCAAATTCCTGAAGTATTCCCATAGGCAGATTGCTTGCTTGAATTTTTATCACTTGCGAGCCCCTTTTTATAAAACTTGGCGTTGAGCCTATTTTCAAAAATTTAGCGGACGCATTTTGCAAATCAATCATCGCTAAATCTAATGTTGAGAAGATTTCATCTGTTGTCCGTAAAGAAAGAACTGAATTAATCGATTTTATTGCTACTTGTTCCTCAATTCCTGATTGGAGAATCTTTTGAAGAAGCTGCAATGTCTCTTCGCTTTCTACATGCGCTCGTTCCCCATTCCCCATGCCATCACTTATCGCCATTGCATATTTCCCAAGACCAAGCTCAATGGTAGAATAGCTGTCTCCAGAAATAAACCCTCCATCTTTGGCAGCATGAGCTACTCCCGTTTCTACAATAAATGCTCTAGCAGATCGAAACGTTGCATGGCTGTAGTCATTAGAATAGGGACTTTCCGTATTCACGATAATATTTTCTCCCAGAATGTCAGACAACATTGGAGCAATCAGCTTTTCACTTTCGCCATATCCTGTATTATACGGAATGGTAATGTCTATATCTACATTCCCTTGTTCTAAGCTATATATTTCCACATTCTCTATATCAATGCCAAATTTCTGGATAGCCTCTAGAATCAGCTCTTCTTGCTTATGATGGTTTTCTCGTTCACGCTGGATTTCCTTTGCAAAGTCTTCCATTACCTCTGATACACCTTGAAGCTGATCTGCAACAAGCTTCCGACTTTCCTGGACTTGTTTTTTCAACTTTTGATTTGCCTGGTATAAGGTCAGCTCTTGGTGAATAGCATCTGTCACTTTTTTCGATCTTGTACAATGCTTTTCCCAATCTCTAGCTAATCCTAATGAAATATTCCCATTTGTTTCTGACATTTCTGTCATAATATCCTTCATAAAGTCATAAGTTGTATTAAAGTTCCTTGCCCAACAATGCTCCTTCCTGAAGCATGTTTGGCATGTCTTTTCTGTTACATTACTCAAAAAGTAATCTAATTCCCTATCATGGTCCTCCTGCTCCCCAAAATTATGATTTGCAGAAAAACTCTTTGATAAAGCATGGAAGACTGTAGAAAACTGTGATACTCTTTGTGCTGTTACATCACGCATTTTTCGCATATATTGCTGCTGTTCCGCAGAATATTCCATTGTTCCTGGAATATGTTTTGCAATTCTTGTAGTAAGAAGTTGCGGAGTCAGCATAAAAATAATTACTGCAATCGTTGTTTCCATAATTGAAACAGATAAAACGCCGCCGCCCTCTCCATACATCCCTATAAGAAGTGTAGCAATATAAAGCCCTAATGCTACCCCAACTTTTTTCCCCTCTTTTAAAAGCCCGCCTAATAAGCCCGAAAAAGCAAGGAGACTCATATGGTAAAAGCTCGATATGCTTGCCAAACTAAAAATTAAACCTGTTACTACTCCAACCGTTGATCCAATAGTAGCCCCCGCAATGTAAGCAAATAATAACACCAAGTATCTCGACATAATATGCTCAATAGACATATCATAAAAAGTCCATCCTATTGTTCCAGTCATAACAGATGCCAGCATGATAATAAGACACACAATCTCTTCCGTTTTTAATGCCTGTCTGCGTTTATTAACAGACAACAGTGGAAGACTTTGCAAAAAAATTAATGTTAGAATAAAACCTAAACTTCCTTCAACAAGGGACATCATCCCACTATATAATGTAATCTCTCCCAGATAAATATAACTCTCAACTAAACTTCCGCCCACTACACTCATAAGAACAATAAATGGAACAAGACTTTGTTCACCCTTTTTCCATCTGTTTAATAATTTATAAATAATAAGAAAAATGAAAGAAAGCGCAAAGCTGGAGAATGATTCTTTTAACGAAATCGTTGCTGCCCCTCCAACTAACCCAACTAATGCGATGGGAGCTTTCTCTTTTCTAGTTAAATAAACCGCTGCGAAAAAAGGGAGACTGAATGGAGTTAGTTTCGCCAGAATCAATGCCCTCCCCAACAGAAACCCAATGAAAAGAAGCATATATCCTTTTACGATAAAAAGGTTCTCTATTTTGACATGAAATTTATTAAGAAATACCCCAAAGCCGGCCTTCGATTTCCCAAAGTTAACTTCACCGATTGTGTCTATTAAGTCCCTTTCTACTTTTTCCATTTAACTACACTCCCTATCCAGTATCGTTGCTGAAAATTATAGAACGCCTTGTATTAGAAGTTTGTCAAAATAGCGGACAAGCCTAAAAATTTCACTCGACTCCTTTCACTTATTTTTTTAAGAAAATACACATTTCGATAAAATTTAGGCAAATGCAAAAACACTATCACAATAAAAAATGTAGTAAAAGCAATTATTTCGTAAAAAAATGTTTTTATTCTTATTTTTATTTATACTAGAATCCTTAAGGGCCAGAATATTTAAAAAGGGTAATGCAGCGTTTCTCTGATATTTTTTTAGATAATCAAAAAAATTAGTTGACTTTTTACTGATTAATTTGTAAGATATAAATTGTGTCTGGCAAATATATAACTATGGCGGCGTAGCTCAGCTGGCTAGAGCGTACGGTTCATACCCGTGAGGTCGGGGGTTCGATCCCCTCTGCCGCTATCATCAAAAAAGACTGTAGAACAAGATGTTCTACAGTCTTTTTTTGTTGTAGCAACAAAAAAAGCAAGCCTATTCGGCTTGCTTAAAGCTACGGGAATATATAAACGATAAACCGTGCTATTTATTAGAAATTCAGCAGCAAGTTACCCTCGTCTAGCGCCTCTTCCCCCGCGTTTAGACTCAGTATTTCGTTTAAGTGAAGCTAAACGGTCTTCACTGTCTTTCAAGAAACGAGCCATTTTCGTTTCAAAATTCTCTCTAGGCGCGCGATTTTCATTTGGTTTCGCATGACGTGGTCTTTGAGAATTATTAGAATATCCACCTCTGGACTCTCTTCTTTCTCCGCGTTCAAATGATCTTTCTGGTCTCTCTGGTCTGTCTTTTGCTTTTTTAATAGATAGACCAATTTTCCCATCTTTCTCCACATTAATAACTTTTACTTCTACCTGATCGCCTACTTTTAAATGCTCATTAATGTCCTTAACATAATTGTCTGCGACCTCACTAATATGAACAAGACCTGTTGCTCCTTCAGGGAGTTCAACAAACGCACCAAAATTAGTAATACCTGTAACCTTTCCTTGTAACTTGCTGCCTACTTCGATTGACATAAAAAAGTTTTGCCTCCTTAAGGATATAAAAAATCATGCTTATAACATATTATACATAATGAAAAAAAAGAGTGTCAATACAACTGCCATTCTTATTCATTTCCATTTTATTTCTTTTGCTCTTTTTCTTCTGGAATATTAAAGATTATTTCCCCTTTTTCAGATAAAAATAAATCTTTTCTAGCTAACTTTGCCAAATAATCCTCATCTTGCAACTTCACAATCTGATCATTCAGCTCTTTTTCTCTATCTTGAAGAGAAGCTATTTTAACTTGCAATTTCTTCTTTTCGGCTGCCTTCTCATCCAAAGTGGAGCTTTGAGATATGAGTGTGGAGATCATGATAAAGGCCATAACAAATGCAAATAAAGCAAATACCGCCAATCTGCGAAAAAGTAATTTCCTTCTTCTCGCTGCGCTCAGGCTAGTAGCTTCTTGTTGTATAGTATAGTCTGTTTGCAATTTGGCAACATCTGGTTTTCTTATTGCACTCATATATCGCTCCTCCTTTCACTATTGTTTTTTTCTGTTCGTTATCCAAGTAATCCAATATTTCTTTATTTTATGGAAATATCCTGCCATTTTACCTGAAAACTTCTCGACTGATTTTTTGCCCTGTTTCGGCAGCATTAGCCAAACGAGGGAAAAAAGCCATTTAACTGGCAAAAAGATTATCTTTAAAATAAAGCTTAATACCCTGACGGTAGTTATCGCCAGTGCCATAAGTCCCTTATACAAAAATACAACAATTGATATAAGAAGAAAAATGAAGGATTTAATCGGTTTATAGATCAGATTAATCAATAGCTTAACAATAAGATGATAGAACTGAATACTGATAGAAATAACCAGCTTCAGCAGCCTAATATAAACTGACTTGAACAGTGCTTGATAAATGGCAAACCCTAATAAAAGAGCTAAAATTATATAAATGCGCACTTCTCCCTGATTAACTAGAAAAAGAACATAAAACAACAACAGCGCTTGGAAAATCCAAAATAGGAGATCATGAAAAAAAACAATTATTCTTTTTCTTACAGGCCTTTTTAAAAAGTATTGGTACGTATCTAGACTGATCCCAAAAAATAAACCTATGCCGACCATGGCAAGCATGGTCATAAACTGCACCGACAGCGTCATCGGAATATCTTGCTAAAGAATCCCTTAGCCTTATCTCCATTATCATCTACATATACCAGATCAAAAACCTTTCCTTTTATAGAAACAATTCCCTTTTCTACATCCAGGTTTTTCATTTGAAGATTTTGGCCCCGTATCGATAAAAAACCCATTACTGTTTCTAAAAGAAACTCTTCGCTGTCAAAGCTTTCTACTTGTTTAACACCCGTAATATCCAGAAGCTTTCTGCCCCTCATTATTACATCATGCTCTGCAGTGTTGCTTTTTGATGGATTCGATTCATAATATTGGCTCATCTGTTTATCCCTCACAATCACTTAGTACATTGCTACTTGTACCATTGTATGAGGGTGCCCAATAAATTAGAACAAGCTTTCCGACGCTGATTAAACCACTGCAATCTATAAAAAAGGAGGGTTGCCCTTCTATCTTTTTCCCCACCTGTATCCATTTTTAAACTTATGCTCGTCATAAATGCCGACACATAATTTTAAGAAAGGCTTTCTTCCTTAATGATTGTATACATATTTGCTGCATCTTCTTTTTTAGTAGAGTCCTGTAACAACTCTATTTTTGCTGTTACGACTTTTTGGCCAAATCTAACTTGTAGTTCATCCCCTACTTTTACATTGGAGCTGGCCTTTGCTTGTTGACCATTAATAAGAATTCTCCCTTGATCTGCCACTTCCTTAGCCAATGTTCTTCTTTTAATTAATCTTGATATTTTCAAGAATTTATCCAGTCTCAAACTAATCACTCCTGTTTACATTTCTTTTTCTTTCGCTTCATTCCAAAAATCATCCAATGTCTTCAGGCTCAACTCATGGATGGACTTGTCCATTTTATCTACCTGTTCTTCTATATACTGGAACCGCCGTTTAAACTTTTGATTTGTTTGATAAAGTGCCAGCTCAGGATCTATTTTATAAAATCTTGCTATATTCACAAGCGAAAAAAGAATATCTCCAAATTCTTTTTCGGCATTATCTGCATTTTGGTTCAAATGAAGCTCTTCTTTAAATTCTTGGAGCTCCTCTTGAACCTTTTCCCATGCGCCTTTAACATCAGGCCAATCAAATCCAATAGCTGCAGCCTTTTTCTGGATTTCATATGCTTTTAAAAGATTAGGGGCTGCTTCATTTATTTCATCTAAAATCGACTTCGGCCTATCTGCATGTTCCAGACTTTTCGCTTGCTGCCAATGCTTCATTACATCATCCACTGATTCCGCTTCTTTATCTCCAAACACATGAGGATGCCTTCTGACCATTTTGGCAGAGATCCCTTCAATAACATCATCTATACTAAAAAACCCTTCGTCCTCCCCAATTTGACTATGCAGCATCACTTGAAGCAAAACATCTCCAAGTTCTTCTATAATATGATCAACATCATCTTCATTTATTGCCTCAATTAGTTCAAAGCATTCTTCAATGAGATATTTTCGCAGGGAGAGATGTGTTTGCTTTTTATCCCATGGGCACCCATTAGGCCCCCGCAATTCAGCAATAATTTGGCGTAATCTTGAAAATTCTTTATTTAATAACTTTTCCTCTTTGACTGGAGGCACATAGACAGAAGTTAAATTATTTAAATCCACTTCTCTATCTAATTCATGAAGCGGCACTTCTTTTATCCATTCATCATTACTTCCCGCAGCTGTTACGATTTTAACAGGATAATCATATGGAAGCTTTTCCATCAAAGTCAACTTTACTTCAGAAGCTGAAAAAGTGTCATATACTTGGCCAATAATTAAATGATTGCGAAACTGTATCTCATCAACAGATAATGCTGTACCATCCAGAAGCTGAAATCCATCAATGGGGTCAATCTGTAGCGATTGGAACATACTATCTAAAAAGCTTTGTCCTCCTCGAAACTCTAAAGTCACTGCACCCTTTTTGCTTTCTTCTATTAAAAGCTGCACAGTTTTCTCCGCCACAAGAGGATGTCCCGGAACAGCATAAATAAGAGCGTCCTTCTTAGCCTTCTCTAACAGAATTGCAGCTATCTCCTGATATACTTGTTCAAATTGATCATGCTTTTCATACACGTTGTCAAAATAAGTGAAATTTGCTCCCTCTGCTTCTAGCTCTGCCACAACCGGATGATCTTTTGTCCGTAAATAAACTTGTTTATCCTTAAGCATCAATAGCTTATAGACACCTAAAGGAAGCTGATTTATATCTCCTGCTCCCAATCCTACAATTATAATTTTATTCAAATCATTACCTCCTTTTTTTGGGTAAAAAAAATGATAACCTGCTGCCAAAAGGTAATAAATGCAAATCCTGCTCTTGGAAAATCCCCGCTCTGATTACCATAAATAAATAGATAATTCCTCCAATTACAGAACCACTTAATGCCTGAAAACTCGCCAGAAGACGAATCGAATTTAATAACGGCTCCATAAAATCCGTTATATATAGATATATCCTTAATAAGATAAACATAAAAATGGCACTATATAAAACAACGATAATGCTCTTCCTATCAAACAATGAATTATTGATGACAGACATCAGCTTTCCTACCAATAAAATCATTACAAAACAAAGAGTAGTATCTGATGCTATTCCTGCTCCAAGTGTTCCATATTTGGCAATTAACCATATATTCAATCCATACTTTATAAAAACTGAACCTAAAATGATCATTGCAGGATATAAAGAATAACCTAATCCTTGAAGAATTGCAGTGCACGTGGAAATAATGGCATTGAGAAATATCAAAAAAGTTAAACTGGCAAGCACGGAAGAACCACTTGCATTTTCAAAAAGCATCATATTTGTCTGTTTTATAATGCCAAGCAATCCCATTGTTGCACCTAATCCAATAAATAATCCAATTTTTAATGATAATTTGATTTTCTCTGTCAGCTCATTTTTATTATCTTTTAGTTTTTCCCCTGTAATAAAGGGAACCAGCGCAAGCGCCATCGAGGTAGAAATAACTGTCCCCATTTGAATCAACGGCTGCCCTCTATCATATATTCCTTTTAATACTTTTGCATAATCGCTTTCTATTCCTGATAAAACAAGCTGTCCATATAGAGTTAACGAATCGGCCAATTGCATCAAAACAAGAAGCATGCTGCTAACAGAAATAGTAAAGCCTTCAAAAATCATTCTTTTATACAAATTCCCGTGATAGCTGTACGGTACTGAATGATCCTTATAAACTGACATTTCTCTTTGCTTATAATAGTAGAGCAATAATAAAAAAGAAATCAAACCGCCTGTAACAGACCCAAACATAGCACCTGCCCCTACTGTATACAAAGACGCATGATAGCTCATTAAAAGAATCGCTGCAATTAAAATCGTGCCTACCCTAATCAGTTGTTCTCCTACTTGGGATACAGCAATTGGCAGCATGTCTCCCTCCCCTTGAAAAATGCCTTTTAAAGAGGTTGTAGCAGGAAAAAAAAGAAAAGAAAAAGAAATAACTTTTAATATTAAAGATAATTCTTCATCTCCCATCCATTCTGCTAAAATATTAGAACAAAAAAACAAAAATAAAAAAGAAAGAATACTTATACAAAACAATAGAAAAAAAGCGGATCTTACTAATCTTGCTATCCCCCCTTTAGTTCCTTCTGATTTCATTTCCATATATATTTTAGAAAGAACAACTGGAAAACCATATGTAGAAACAGCAGCTACTATTCCATAAAAAGGATACACCTGCTGATATATGTAAAACCCTGTATCTCCTACAATATTTTGAAAGGGAACGCGATAAACCGCACTAAGCACTTTTGTAATTAACGCTCCTACTGTAAGAATAAATGCCCCTTTAAACCAAGTGTTTAGATGACTATTAGGCTTCACCCAAAAAGCCCCTCCCTAATTTTTATCATTAGTATTATAGCATAAGTTCCAAGCCTGATAAGCAAAAGCCATCTCTGTCTCTTTCTCTTTTAAAAGTAAACATAAAAAGTCTGATGAGCGATTTTTCTTCATCAGACTTGTACATAATAAAATAGCTGCTATTAATGACAGCATTCATTATGCATATAGCAAAAGGCAGCATTCATTAGCGGCTGCCCTTTTGCTAATATATTTCATTATCTTTTAGGATTCCATCTGTCTAGCTAAAAATCCAGCTGCAGTTTCCACTGCTTTTTTCTCCACTTCTCCAAGCGAATTTTCCTTCGAGAAGATAATAACCGCTCCTATCGGATCTCCATTGGCAATAATAGGGCCGATCGTATAGGATTGAATACTTTCACTATTATTTTCTACTAATGCTAATTGTTCTTGTTGGCTCTTTAAAATAGAACCTCTTTCTTCCATTGCTTTTTCTACTAATTCACTTATGTTCTTATTTAAATATTCCTTCTTAGAACTTCCAGCAACAGCGATATATGTATCTCTATCGCAAATTAAAACGGAATTCCCTAAACTATCATATAATGCCTCTGCATACTCTTTTGCGAAGTCGCTTAATTCACTAATTGGAGAATATTTTTTTAGAATAACTTCTCCATCACGATCCACAAAAATTTCTAATGGATCTCCTTCGCGTATTCTTAATGTTCTTCTGATTTCCTTTGGGATTACAACACGACCCAGATCATCGATTCGACGCACAATTCCAGTTGCCTTCATTTCATGTTGCCTCACTTTCATCAGATGATTTTAATTTGGCAAATATTTCTTTAACTAATTATGAAATGTTCACCATATTTAAACATAGTATCTTTCATATGGAAAGTTCTATACACTTTAACAAAAATTTTTCTCCTTTTTGCGATTATTTCCATAAAAATAAGGATAGATTGAATAGCTTAGATTACTTTTCTTTTTCTTTCCTTCAATTAATAAGATGGAATAATCAAAATATAAAAGCACCCTAGCAGACCATTAAATTCCAATTTTATTCTATTTTTTTAATACCCTTGTCCAATCAATTTAAACCTTTTCCATTTATTTTTTATCCAGTATTAATAGGTTTTCGCCCCCCTCAAGAGGATGAGAAGAAACAAAAAATCTAGGTGGTTAGAAACTTGCTGAGTAAAAGCCCGATTGGTTCAACTAACAATCAGGGCATCAATTCAATACAAAAAGGGAGTGCTCCCTCTAAAATATAGGAAACACTCCTTTTTCCAATCTCAACTTGTCTCTTGTGGTTCTTTTTTAAAGTCATTTAAAGATTGCACCATTTCATAACAAGCATCAAGCCACTTATCTGTTTCTACCCCTTTCACATGTAAAACAATTTTTAATTTTTTCCCTTCCATTCCAAGCCCAATCATTCTGCCGTATTTAGAGCTTTTCTCAAATATCTTTTGTCCATCCATGAGATTACTGCTCTTCTCTGATAAAAGAATAAGAACTTCTTCTTTATTTTGCTTGATTAATTCTACTCCGGCCTGTTTCCCATATACCTTCATTTGCGTTAGCTTAAATAAATAAGCAACTTCAGGCGGATAATCACCAAAGCGGTCCGTCATTTCTTCTTGAAGCTCTGCCAATTCTTCTAAAGATGTAACCCCTCTAAATCTTTTATACATTTCAATTTTTTGCTGTCCATTATTTATATAAAAATCAGGAATATATGCATCTATATCAAGGTCTAGTTCTACTATATGCTTGCTCTCGTCATCAATTGTCCCTTTGCGCTCTTCTATTGCCTCTTTTAACATCTGAGAGTACAAATCAAAACCAACAGAATCAATAAATCCATGCTGTTGCGCACCTAATAGATTCCCTGCTCCCCTAATGGTCAAATCCCTCATGGCAATTTTGAAGCCTGATCCTAACTCTGTAAATTCTTTAATTGCCTGCAAACGCTTCTCTGCAACCTCTGTTAATACTTTATCCTTGCGATACGTAAAATAAGCATAAGCAACACGGTTAGACCGCCCTACCCTGCCCCTTAATTGATAAAGCTGGGAAAGTCCCATCCGGTCTGCATCTTGTACGATTAATGTATTAACATTTGGAATATCTACCCCTGTTTCAATAATAGTCGTGCTTACTAAAACATCATATTCTCCTTCTAGAAAACTAAGCATAACCGATTCTAATTCATTCTCCGTCATTTTTCCATGTGCATAAGTAACTTTTGCATCTGGCACGAGCATCGATATTTCTTCAGCCTTTCTTTCAATATCTTCCACTCTATTATACAAGAAGTATATTTGCCCGTTGCGCGCAAGCTCTCGTTCGATTGCTTCTCGAACTAATCCGCCATTATACTCCATCACGTACGTTTGAATTGGAAAGCGGTTTTCTGGCGGTGTTTCAATGACAGAAAGATCCCTTACTCCTAGCATAGACATATGCAATGTTCTTGGAATCGGAGTAGCAGTTAGTGTTAAAACATCTACATTCGTTTTAAGCTGTTTGATTTTTTCCTTGTGCGTTACACCGAAGCGCTGTTCTTCATCAATAATAAGCAATCCTAGATCTCGATAAGAAACGTCTTTTGATAGAATCCGATGTGTTCCAACCACAATATCTATCGTACCAGCTTTTAAACCTTTCATGGTCTCTGTTTGCTGTTTTCTCGTTCTAAACCTGCTTAATAGGCCTATTTCAATAGGATAGTCCTGAAAACGTTCTCTAAGCGTTTCATAATGCTGTTGCGCAAGAATAGTTGTTGGTACTAACAAGGCAACCTGCTTGCCATCTGCAATTGCTTTAAAAGCAGCTCGAATAGCAACCTCTGTTTTTCCATAGCCAACATCTCCACAAAGAAGGCGATCCATTGGTCTTTCTCGTTCCATATCCTTTTTTATTTCATTAATAGAGCGTAGTTGATCCTCTGTTTCTTGGTAGGCAAATGAGGCTTCAAACTCTCTCTGCATGTCTCCATCTGGCGAAAAGCCATATCCTACAGATGCTTCTCTTTCTGCATATAGTTTAATTAGATCATCTGCAATATCTTGAACAGAAGACTCTACTTTTCGTTTTACCCTCTTCCATTCATTCCCACCTAATTTGTAGATTTTAGGTTCCTTGCTTTCAGATCCCACATACTTTTGCACCAAGTCAATTTGTTCAACAGGGACATAAAGTTTATCACTGCCTTGATATTTTAAATGGAGATAATCCTTATGCACACCATTTATTTGTAGTGTTTCTATCCCAAGGTATTTCCCTATACCATGATTAACATGAACAACATAATCGCCAACCTTCAATTCTGAATAGCTTTTAATTCGTTCTGCGTTGGATAACTTTTGCCTGCGCTTTGAGCTTTTTTTCGTTTTAGTTTTAAATAACTCCTCTTCGGTGATAACAGCCATTTTTAAAATGGGCAGCTCGAAACCAGATTGCAGACTTCCCTCTACAAGCTGTATCTGCCCATGAATAACAGGTTGGCTGCTATCTTTAACGACACTATCTATTTCATAGTCCTGCAAAACTTGCTCTAACTTCTCTAAACGCTCTTGATCACTTCCGATAATAAGCACAGAATATTGATTTTTTTTCCAGCGTTCCATCTCCGTTTTAAGAACATTCATCTGTCCATGGAAACTTTGCATTGGTTTGCAGGATATATTCATAATATTTTGCGGATTTGTATTATGAACATGTCTTAAAAATAAAGATAAATAAACAATAGGCTGGTGAGAACGATGAAGAAGATCATTAATATTTTGAGACAATGTAAGATTATGAATAATTTCACCTTCATTAAGCAGACTTGTATACCAGTCCGCCTCTTCCTTCTCCAAGGTATCATTCATTTCTTGCACTCTACTAATTTCATCAATAAATATAAGACCATTTGGTGGCAAATAATCTATTAAACTTGTTTGTGCTTCATATAACATAGACAGATATTTATATAATTGTTCTAGCTTTTGCCCTTCTTTTAATTGCTCTAGCTCATGGCCGATATTTTGTGTAAGCAGCGTTTTAACAGAAGCAGCTTTTACTTTTTTTAAACTATCGGCAAGACCTGATTCCAGTTTAGTAATGAGTGAATCTATCTCCTCTTCACTAAATAAAATCTCTGTTGCCGGCCCGATATCTATTGCGGATAATTTATCTTTTGATCTTTGATCTTCCAAAGAAAACCTGCGAATAGAGTCAACTTCTGTATCAAATAATTCAATACGCAGCGGATCGTCCTCTGTTAAAGGATAGATATCAATAATTCCTCCTCTAACACTAAATTCCCCTGGTGCAGAAACAATATCATTTCTGACATATCCCATTTGAACAAATTGCTTTAACTGTGCTTCAAGGTCTATTTCTCTTCCAACTTCTACCTTGATTTGACTTTTATTCCATGTCTTTAATGACGGAAGCAGCTTTCTTAAACCAGAAACTGGAACAACCATAATTCCTTTTTTTTCTTTTGTCCAGTGATTTAGCACTTCTATTCGCTGAGCCTTAAGCTCAGGACTTGCAATACTTATTTCTGCCGCAATCAATTCATTAGCAGGATATAGGAATACTTCTTTTTCATCAATTATATTTGTAATATCATCATATAGTTTTTGAGCCTGAAGCAAATTATGCGTCACAATCAATAAGGGTCTTTTGGTTCTTTCATATACTGAGGTTAAAAATAAAGTCCTTGCCGATCCCGACAGCCCTGATACTAATTGCTCATGCAGCCCCACCTCAAAACCTGAAATCAGATTTTGAATATCTTCCTGTTGGTTAAATTCTTGTTTTAGCCCTAACAATGGATTTTTTCCCTCCTCACTGAAAAACTTCAGCATCAAGATAACAATAACTGAAGAGGAACATAAAAATCATGCTCCCCTATCTATACATCTCTATCTTCTTGTGCAATGACAACAGTCATCATATTAATAAAACATTTCCTTTATTGTTTTTACACTAATAAAAAGTTAACACATAAAAATAATTTTTATTTTGTCTTTTGCATTTTATCGAATACTGCTTAACTATCTATAAAAGCTTATTAAAAAGAATGTATTTTATGTTTACACTCCTTACCAAATAGGATACATAAGAAATAGGGATAAGAAGTGCTAGTGAGTTTATATACGATAAACATCTTTAATATTCCTGCCAAAAAGGTCATTGATATCTTAATTAGATTATTTTTTATTTTATACTACTGGTAAAATTTTATTTAATAAAATGGAAAAACGAGGGTTCCGCAAGCATATTTATTCCCTCTAGCACTCGGAAATAAATATGCTTTATGGTTACCCTCTAATTTCTTAATACTCATCTGAAAAACATTTATACATAATAGCATAAATTTTAATGAATTAAATATTCATTTTCATAAAAATTAGGGTTTTTTGTTAAGGATTCATGGCAATCTTCGCAAATCGACGTTATATATACATGTCCATCTTCACTATAATTAATCATTTCAGCACGGTCTTCATCTGTCAACAAATGAAGACCTAGCTTACTAGTATCTACCGATTCTGACTCAAGCGTTCCCATATTCACATTGCAATGTCTGCACTGATAATGAATAGCCATGCTTAGACCTCCTTGCCAATCATACTGACTTTAATTGTTAGTATTTACAAATGGCAAGTTGCCTATACCTCCGACTATACAAAAACCTTTAATCATTCAGAAATATACATTTTTTTAATTATGCTTTTTCTATCAAGCCACATGCTTTTTAATTATTTTATTATATGATAAGTAAAAAAAATAATGCTTTTTTCTCCATTTTCCTTTTCTGACCGATTAATCTTCTCTATAATTAAAATTTTGCCTTATTGGATATTATATTTATTCATCACCTGTAAAAAGGGTTCCTTCATCCACTGTCCACAAGCTTCTGAACTTTTTTTAATAACTACTTCTAAATCAGCTTGCTCTTCTTTAGTGAATTTTCCCAAAACATAGTCTGTCACTTTCATGCCATTTTTCGGTCGATCAATACCGATGCGAATGCGATTAAATTTTTCTGATCCAAGATGAGCGATGGTTGATTTAATGCCATTATGTCCGCCGGAGCTTCCCTTTTGCCTTAACCTGATTTTTCCGACAGGCAAATCTAGATCATCATAAATAACTACGATATCTTCTAGCTCTACATCATAGTAATCAGCAACTGGACGAATTGACTCACCCGAAAGATTCATATATGTAAGAGGTTTTAATAGGATAACCTTCTCTCCCTCTATCGTTCCTGTTCCAAAGATCCCTTTAAATTTAGCCTTATCTAAAGAAATACAATAATCTTCTGCAATGCGATCAATGATGTCAAAACCAATATTATGTCTTGTATGCTCGTATTCTTTTCCTGGGTTCCCTAACCCAACAATTAATTTCATCTAAATCACCCTTTGTAAAAAATAGAATCATGTAGAAAAAGAGGGCTTATTCTTTTAAGAACATTCTTAAAAGGATAAATCCTCCCATTCCTGCATGTATCAAGCGCAATAGAGGAAAATTCCCTTCTATTACTTTATCCAATCAACTAGCACAAAGGGGAAAGGCAAGACAGATTAACTTTTTCGTTATTCTATTTCCTCTTTCACAGTTTCTCTGCCCTCTAGATTATCTGGAACGCCGCCTTCTTGCTGTTCCCCTGCACTAATTTCTTCTTCTTGTCTTGGAGCTAGAATAGAAGCAATCACTTCATCTTTATCATGATTAATCTCTACTCCATTATACCCTTTTATCTCTGCAATCGTAAGGGTATCTCCTACTTGCAATTCATCAATAGCAATTTCAATTACCTGTGGAATATCATTTGGCTTTGCTGTCACTTCTGCTTCATGCAATGCTTGCTGCAAAACTCCTCCATCTTTCACTCCCTGTGCATCCCCAATTAAGGAAATTTTCACAGTGGCTGTAATAGGTTGAGATAAATTTACAGCAAGAAAATCAACGTGAAGAATTTTTTGTTTAATCGGATCTGCATCATAGTCGTTTAATACAACATTATGCTTCTTCCCATCCACTTCCAATTCAATCACACCATTGCGTCCAACATTTTTCATTACTTTTAAGAAATCCATTTCATCCAAATAGATGGAAGTATTAGTTATTTTTGTTCCGTAAACTACTCCTGGAATACTGCCATTTTTGCGCAGTTCTGTCAGTGTAGAATGTTTAAATTCCGTACGTTCCTTTGCTTGCAATAAAGTACTCATATCATTAATCACCTTCCGTTATTTTTTCAAGAAACACTCTAATTAAAAAATGCCCTAAATAAGGAAGATTTAAACATAGCTATTTAATCTAATACCAAAATTTTATTTACAAGCAAGAAATGAAGGTTCTTTATTGTATAATCATGCAAAAATCCATGTACTTCTTGCTACTAATCTTTCTGTTTATATAGCAAAAAAGAGACAGCCTTCTTAAAAGGAGCTGCCTCTTTTTTGCCTTAATCAAATAAAAAGCTAACAGATTGGTCTGAATGAACACGGATAATCGCTTCGCCTAAAAGATCTGCTACAGATAATTGAATAACATTCTCTGATAGTTTTTCTTCAGCAAGTTCAATAGAATTTGTTACAACAAGCTCTTTAATTTTGGAGTTTTTAATTCTTTCCATTGCGGGACCAGATAAAACAGGGTGTGTACAGCAAGCATACACTTCTTTTGCGCCATTTTCAGCAAGAGCATTAGCTCCAAGCGTAATAGTTCCAGCTGTATCAATAATGTCATCAATAAGTATTGCTATTTTCCCTTCAATATTCCCTACAATGTTCATTACTTCAGCAACATTCGGTTTAGGGCGTCTCTTATCGATAATTGCAATTGGGGCCTTTAAACGCTCAGCAAGCTTACGGGCTCTTGTCACACCTCCGTGATCTGGAGAAACGATAACAAGATCTCCGTCAAATTCACGTTTACTGAAATATTCTCCTAAAATTGGAACTCCCATAAGATGATCAATAGGAATATCAAAAAACCCTTGAATTTGCGGAGCATGTAAATCCAATGTGATAACACGTGTTGCACCAGCTGTTTCCAAAAGATTTGCTACCAGTTTAGCAGTAATAGGCTCACGAGCTCTTGCTTTTCTATCTTGTCTTGCATATCCATAATAAGGAATAACTAAGTTAATTGTTTTTGCAGAAGCTCGTTTTAAGGCATCAATCATAATCAATAGTTCCATAATATGTTCATTTACTGGAGCACTTGTGGATTGAACAATATATACATCACATCCACGGATACTCTCTTCAATATTAATTTGAATTTCTCCATCACTAAATCTTGTAACCGAACATTTCCCTAATTCTACTCCAATAGATTTAGCGATTTCCATAGCTAAACCAGGGTTTGAATTTAAGCTAAACAACTTCAAATTTGGATCTAAATTCTTAACAGACATCCTGAACCTCCATTGGCTTTTTCCTAACTATAATAGGTTATCCTCTTCTTTGTTTAAGGAATAAGACAGATTTTAATTCTTATTCCTTTTGCCACTAGTTTTTATCTTGCTTTAGTTTATCTACATAATCTTCCTTGTTCACTTGACGGGCCCGAGCGATGGAAAGTGCATTGCCTGGAACATTTTCCGTGATGGTTGATCCAGCAGCTACATATGCTCCTTCGCCAATTGTAACTGGTGCAATAAGATTAGAATTGCATCCAACAAATGCCCTGTCTTCAATTGTTGTCAAGAATTTATTCTCTCCATCATAATTAACCGTAATTGTACCGCATCCAATATTTACATCACTGCCAACTTTAGCATCCCCAATATAGCTTAAATGGGATGCCTTACTGCCTTTTCCAAAGCTGGCCTTTTTGATTTCGACAAAGTTTCCAACCTTTACTTCATCCTCTATATTCGATTGTGGTCGAATATGTGCGAATGGTCCAATATTGACCTCCGAACCAATTTTGCTATCATGTGCAACAGATTGTTTGATAACAGTATTTTTCCCAACAACACAGTTTTTTATTTCTGTATGCGGTCCAATTATACAATCTGAATCAATAAATGTGTCTCCAGACAAAATAGTCCCCGGCATAATGACTGTATCTTCTTTAATCGTAACAGATGCCTCTATATACGTATTCTCAGGATCTATAATGCTGACGCCATTTTGCATATGAAATTTATTTATTCGTTTTTTCATGATTTTTTCTGCTTCTGCTAATGCCACGCGATCATTTACTCCTAGAGTCTCTTCGAAATCTTCAGTCTGAAAGGCAGAAACGATATCATTTTGCTTTTTTAAGATTTCAATTACATCCGGCAAGTAATATTCTCCTTGTGCATTTTCATTAGACACATGATTCAAAGCATGAAATAATGCCATATTATCAAAACAATATGTTCCTGTGTTTATTTCTGTAATTAGTCTTTCTTCATCTGTTGCATCCTTATGTTCAACTATCTTTTCCACTTGTCCCGCACTATTGCGCACAATACGTCCATAACCATTTGGATTTTGAGCTACTGCCGTTAAAACAGTCGCTTTAGCAGATGTTTTATCATGATGTTTAAATAGCTCTTCAAGTGTTTCTGACTTAATAAGGGGGGTATCTCCGCATACCACTAAAGTAACTCCCTCTTTATTAGCAAGGAGATCTTTCGCTTGTATTACTGCATGTGCTGTTCCTAGCTGTTCTGCCTGGTTAACATACTTTACCTTATCTCCAAGCTGTGCTCTAACCTGTTCAGAACCATGCCCTATTACTGCCACAACATCCTTTATCTGAATTTGCAATACTTGGTCAACAACATGTTGCACCATTGCTTTTCCACAGACAGGATGAAGTACTTTATATAATTTCGACTTCATTCTAGTCCCTTGCCCTGCAGCTAAAATGACTGCGTAACGAGTTAACATTCACAGGCCTCCAATATAACCTTTTTATCCATTAAAAATATTATCTTAAATAGTCCTTGATTTCAAGAAAGGATTCGGCTATTTCGTGATTTCTCTAAGCATATAAAAATATTTATCCAAAACAGCATCACTTTATCACTATCTAACGGGCAATATATTGAAGAAAAACGAGAAATCCAGGTGGGCAAAAGCCCTATTTCTTAGGAACAAGGAAATAGCCTTCTTTATCTATGTAATGTGAATGCCTTTAATCAGCCTGTAAAATCATAAAAAGCAACAATACCATCATACTAGAAGTGCAGAAGGTTTACCTTAGAAAATAAAGGGAATTATCCTTTAATAAAGAAGTATTTCTATAGAGGTTCTATGAATATCAACATTAATCAGTTCAAAAAAAAAGAGCCTTACTCATAGGAGGTAGGCTCTAGTTGCTTATTATTTAGGATGCACCAGCTTCTTCAAATTCAACTTCTAATTCACCTAAACGGTGGTATTCTGCTAAAACAGCTTCTTGGATTTTACCTCTTGTACCGGAATTAATGGGATGTGCAATATCTCTAAACTCACCATCCGGTGTTCGTTTACTAGGCATCGCAACAAATAATCCATTATTTCCATCAATTACTCTAATATCATGGACAACAAATTCATTATCTAGGGTAATGGAGGCGATAGCTCTCATTCGTCCATCCGTATTAACTCGGCGCAACCTTACGTCAGTTACTTCCATTCTGTTCACCACCTTTACTTAGAAGAATAAAAATCTAGTTTATTAAATTCAACAGAACTTTTATAACTCCTGCTTAATTATTAAAATTTTTTAGAATATTTAGGACAAACTAATATAATTTGCTAAAAAACAGCATAAAACTTTTACATTTTGCAATATTTTCAAACTATTAACCTATTAAATATAAAGATCTTGTCAGATATTCTTACTTATTTTGTATTTCCAGTTTCACCATTTCGATCTATACTTCATTTTTCTCTATACAGATAATAAAAAAACGCTTATTCTTTACTATTTTGTAAAAAACAAGCGTTTTTTTATCCCCTATTTGCAAAGTGCAATTACTTCGATTTCAAGCAACACATCTTTTGGCAATCTTGCTACTTCTACACACGAGCGTGCAGGTTTATGATTTTGAAAATACTCCCCATACACTTCGTTTATAGCAGCGAAATCTTCCATATCTTTAATAAAAACAGTTGCCTTTACCACGGTTTCAAATGAGGCATTAGCAGCTTCTAACACAGCCTGCAAATTTTTAAACACTTGGTGTGCTTGTACTTGGACATCCCCTTCAATTAAATCACCTTCGGCCGTTAACGGAATCTGTCCTGAACTGTAAAACATATTATTGACAATAATCCCTTGAGAATATGGTCCAATAGCCTGTGGCGCCGCATTTGTCTGAACAATTTTCATTCTTAATTCCCCCAGTACTGTTTTTTTCACCTGTGATCAAAATAATTTCCCATCTCTACAGAAATCTTTTTTTCCTTTACATCTACACCAGATAATTTTACCAATGACAAATAGTCATCTACAAGTCTTTCTTCTGCCTCTTCTGCTTCTACCAGCACGGCAATGCCTGCAACATATGCATTAAATTCTTCCAATAGACTAATCATGCCATTTACTGTGCCGCCTGCTTTCATAAAATCATCTACAATCAATACCTTTGACCCTTCTTCTAAACTTCTTTTAGAAAGCAGCATCGTTTGAATCCTTTTGGTCGATCCAGAAACATAATTGATACTTACAGTAGACCCTTCTGTAACTTTGCTGTCTCGTCTAACCATAACAACAGGTACATTTAAATAATTGGCAACAGCATAAGCTAATGGTATTCCTTTTGTAGCAACAGTCATTACTACATCAATCTGTGTATCTGCAAAGGCAGACGCAAACAACTTACCTACTTTTTGAACAAGAGCTGTGTCACCTAATATATCTGTCATATATAGATAACCACCCGGTAAAAGCCTGTCAGGTTTCTTAATAAGCTCACAAAGCTCCTCTACAAAAGGTTTTGCATCTTGATTACTAACTTTCACCTGATATTTGACTCCTCCAGCTGCTCCAGGCAGTGTTTGAAGAATTCCTATTCCTCTTTGCTCAAAAGTTTCTTTAATAATGGTCAAATCCTCACTAATAGATGATTTAGCGGAACCATACTTTTCAGCAAAATAAGATAATGAAACTAACTGCCTTGGATGCTCTAATAAGTAATTCGTCATGTCTATTAAACGTTCACTACGACGAAACTTCATACTACGAACCCCCAAAAACCGAATATTTTAACGCTAATATAACATGAATATACGGATTTAATCAAGACTATGACGATTTCCGATTATTCTTACTGCAAATACCTGGTCACAAAAACCCCGCAGGCCATTATAAACACGATGCATTCGCGAGTCATGATGCATTAGGCCAAATACAGTTGGACCACTTCCGCTCATCAACACAGCATCTGCTCCAAACTTACTCATTTGCTCCTTAATTTGAGCAACTTCTTCATAAAGATTTAATGTAACATCTTCTAATACATTGCCCACATTTTTGCACATTTGTTCATAATCTCCACGATAAATAGAATCAATCATTAGTTTTGTATTAGGATGATTAATTGTCGCAACGTCTAATCTTTTATAAATATCTGCAGTAGATACCCCTATAAATGGTTTAGCTAATACGACCCAACAAATCGGCGGCGCTGGCAATTCTTTGATAATTTCTCCTCTGCCTGTCGCTAAAGCTGTACCGCCATAGACACAAAAAGATACATCTGAGCCAATTTCCGCCCCAATTTCCGCCAGTTGATCAAGGCTCAATCCTAACCCCCATAATTTATTTAAGCCTCTTAGTACGGCTGCTGCATCGCTGCTGCCGCCTGCTAACCCTGCTGCTACCGGAATGTTTTTTTCAATTTTTATCGAAACACCCTTTTGCACATGAAATTTATCCTTTAACAGCTTTGCTGCCTGATAAGCAAGATTTCTTTGATCATCTGGAACAAATCTATTAAGTGAAATAATTCTTATTATGTTATTTTCCTCCAAGGAAAGCTCTATTCTATCTGCTAAATCAATTGTTGTCATGATCATTTCAACTTCATGATAACCATCTGGCCTTTTATTGAGTACATCTAATGATAAATTGATTTTAGCTGGTGCCTTTACCAAAAGCTTCAATATTTCCACCTACTTAATTTTCTTTATCTCCACAGTTTTTGTCCTAATTCATTATGATTGAAGAAAAGGAATAGTCCTTTCTAAAAATTCAAGCCTATTGAAACTTTAGAAAGAGTTTTTGCTTTTCTTTCTCTTTATTATTGTCTCATTAAGAGTTGTTCTTATTTTACGCACTGTTAACCACGCACTATTTTGTAATAGAGTAAAAAAGGACATGACTACACTTATATGGATATAGTGATTTTACCATAAAATATGTAACTGCTTGCATCTGTATCGATTTTTTTATGTATTATTCTACCCTATTATGATAATTTTAAAAAAGGAGAGAACTTAAATAGAGTTTATTCTGAATAAAAGACAAAAAATAAGGCCCCACATTTTTATCTATCAAAAAGAATTTCTCCTCTTTGAATAAAAATGTGAAGCCGAAATTACCATGGGTGAATCCATTATGATAAAACTTGTGTAAACAAGATGAACGAATAAGATTTCAAAAACATTTATTGTTTTTGATTCAGAAGACTTTGTTCAGCGATTTCTATTGCTCTTTTGACCATATTTCCTGCATCTTTAGCTCGAATGCCGCCCCATCCATCCTTTTGGACAACATCATAGAAACCTAATTCCTTGGCCAGTTCTTCTTTTAATCCCTCAGACATAACACCTTTTCGTCTACCCACAGCAAATCTCTCCTTTCATCATCCATGGTATTTATAGTATGTAGCTTCGTTTTATTTTAATGTATATTATTTCTTACCAGTTTATTCTTCTGCAAATGAAAAAGCAGTAAACATGAATGTTCACTGCAATACAGAAACACTATATATTAGCTTAAAGCAACTTGTCCTGATGTATCTTCATAGAAAGTAATTTGAACCGTTTCTGTTAAAACATCCGCATAGCTGTATGATACACGTTCAAATGCATTTTCATCCTGATCTAATTCAACCACAAAAACAGAAGGGTAAGTTTCTGCCAAAACTCCTGAACGTTCAATTGTTTTACGACGTCCACCATTGGCCTTCAGCATAAGTCTTTTCCCTAAATTTGAATCAAGAGCTCGTTTTATATCTGATAATGTTTTCGCCATTCGGTCCACCTCACTGTGTAAAGTATATCACACTGACATAACAGAGTCAAACAAAAATATAAATTATAACAGTCTTTTTTAGAAGTTGTCAATATTTTTTATTCTTATTTTTCTCTTATTTTTCAACATTTTTATATTTCACCTATTAGTTGGTAATTATGTAGAAAATTAAATATTTTATTTTATAAAGAGTCATTCATATTAGTCCATATGCGTCCTTCTGCAAAAATAAAGACGAAAGTAAACTAAATAAATGGCTGTCTTTCGTCTCTTTTTATTATTCTATATGATTTAGATTATACGGCATTCCTGTTCGAAGCACTCCCTTTGTTTCAATACCGCCAAGACCCTTTTCTCCCGTTAGCGTACTTCTAAGCACTTCCCATACATTTACTCTCTCCATAAATGGAGTAAAGCTAATTTTGGCGACAATATATACAGGATCTAAGGCATGTATATTGACTCGAGATGGAGAACTTGCAAAATTCGCTCCTGCATGAATAAGTGATTCAAAATGCGACTGACAGGCGCCAGCAAAGATAACAAGCTGATCTAAATTAGGCATCTTCTTTCTAGCTTCTCTTACTGTCTGCACAAAGTATTTTGAGTGTCTGTATGCATTTATATCCTGTTTTTCTCCCATTGTTTTAGAATATGCATCATGTCCCGTAATAACTAAAATATCTGGCCGATAATAATCCAACAGTTTTCCTATTTTTTTATGCATTTCTTTTTCATCACAATGTATGCCAGTAACAGGTATGCCTATTTTTTCATATAAAGTTAGACACTTTTTTAAATAAGCAGGATCACCATCCAAATGTAAAACTTTCCCGGGCAATTGAAAATAATTCATTTGTTTATTATAAGCATTTGTCGCCATATACTCTTGTTTTTGTCTAAGCAAATGCACATCTTGGCGAAATAGCTCTAAGGATTGTTCTTTGAGAAATTCAAATTCCTGAGATATCTTTCTTTGCATCGGTTTATTAATACTTACGAGATCCTCATAAGGAGCATCTGCAATAAGACGAACATCTTCTCCATATAAAACAGCAAGCTTTTGTCCATATTCTTCCTTAATATCAATAATTCGAAAAACAATATCACACTGATATGACTTTCTGCCGACGATATCCATGATTTTTATACTCACTGTCGTCACTCCAATTACCCTAATGTAATGGGTTTTTGTTTCTTCCCTATCTTTCATACATTATGCAATAAACGGTCTAAATGTGAGCAATCCTTCATAGAACATGAGAATAAAACCCAATTTGAATAATAAAAAACTTAAGCTTAGCTCATGATTTGATGCTTTCTAAGTTAAACTTTTTATTATTGCACTATATGAATTAAATAATGAAAAGGACTGAAATATATTCCAGTCCTTTTCATTCATTATTTTTTAAAATGAATATATAAAGCATCACTTAATGCTGCAAACTCTTCAATTGATAGAGACTCTCCTCTTCTAGTAGGTTCTATACCCGCTGCTTGCAGTGACTCTATTATAAGTTCTTTTCTTTCTTTTCCATTTTCTAACTGCCCTATTAAATTGTTCACTATCGTTTTTCGGCGTTGAGCAAAGCTTGCTCGTGTTACCTGAAAAAAAAAGTCCTCATCCTTCACAGCAACTAGTGGCTTCTCTCGCTTAGTAAGCCTAATGACAGCAGAATCAACATTCGGCTGTGGCATAAATACTGTTTTTGGCACAATCATCACTACTTCTGGCTCGGTATAATATTGAATAGCAATTGAAAGAGAGCCGTATTCCTTTGTACTAGGCTTAGCTGAGATGCGCTCAGCTACCTCTTTTTGAAGCATTACAACAATGCCCCTTATTGGAAGTCTATCTTCTAATATTTTCATGATAATAGGAGTTGTCACATAGTATGGCAAATTAGCTACAAGCATAATGTCTTCAGTATCTTGAAACTCTTGTTCCATCATTTTTTTGACATCTGCTTTTAAAATGTCTTCATGAATAATTTTCGTATTATCATACGGAGCAAGTGTTTCTTCTAAAATCGGCAACAATCTTTGATCTATCTCAAATGCCACTACCTTTTTGCTGCGCTTAGCCAATTGTTCGGTGAGAGCTCCGATTCCGGGACCTACTTCAATTGCCCCAGAATGCTCCGTAAGCTGCGCATGATCTACTATATTCCTTAATATATTCGTGTCGATAAGGAAGTTTTGTCCTAAGCTTTTTTTAAAGGAAAAACCATATTTTTTTAATATCTCCTTTGTCCTAACAGGTGTTGCTATATCTTTATTCATTCTTTTCCTCCTGGCGCATCACTTTTAAGGCGTTCGCAAACTGTTCTTTTGAAATTTGAAACATCATTAACCGTTTATGCAATTGTTTTCCATTTGTATAACCAATTTTTAAAATTTTACCTAATATTTCCCGCCGCTCTTTCGCACCATCACCACCAATAAGCTGTGCACAGATTAAATCATCTTGTGTAATTTGTTCCACTGGTGATTCGCTCATGATATGCGCATCCTTTAGGGCTGCACGAATCGTCTCCACAGAGGCATGTTCAACCCCTACCCCTTTTCCGTGCTTTTCTAGTGCCATTTCCTTTGGTATAAAGGCATGTTTACATCCTGCTATATGTTTTGCAATAGTATCGCGAATCTTCTGTCCCGGGTAATCAGGATCTGTAAAAATAATTACACCTCTTATATGTTGAGCCAGCCTAATTTTTTCAATTGTTTCTTTATTAATAGCTGATCCATTTGTCTCAATAGTATCTGCATTAACTGCCCGCTTAATTGCAGTGGTATCATCTCTGCCTTCCACTACTATTATTTCTTTAATTTTCATGGAGCCTCCAAAAAAATAAAATATTTGAAAAAAATGAAACATTTTTGTAACATGTATCGTCTATATATATAGTAAGAAATTAAGATTTTATTTGCTGTTCAAAATGTTTACATAATAAATAACTTGCATCCTAAACTTACGGAATAAAAATCATCTCATTCATTATAGCGCAAATTATTATTTTCAACAAAACGGCCAATAATTAGATCTGGTCTAGCTGTCCAATAAAAAAACAGAGGACTTGATTATCCTCTGTAAAATGCATTATTGAATAACTTTTATCCTTACTGGTTTATTCCCCCAACGGTACGCATCTGCTTTGGAAGGGAAAAACACGTCAATTTTTTTTCCTTTTATAGCAGAGCCTGTATCAGCGGCAACGGCATAGCCATAGCCTTCTACATATACCTTTGTACCCAAAGGTATATAACTTGGATCAACAGCAATGACCTTGGCATTTGGATTCGATTTCAAATCAATGCCAGTAGCAGTGCGACCAGAACAGCCATTACAGCTTGCTGTATAAGCAGTCGAATTGACATACATCTCTGCACCCTCACTTGAGCTTTCGCCGCGGGATGCAATTTGTATAACATCGTTTTTTGTTCCAACAGCAACCAGTTTATCTTGTTTTTTTTCAATTGTTTTTTCACTTATTAACTTTCTAGAAACTTCTTTTCCATTTTCCTTTGTCACTTCAAACTGTTTTGATATTAATCCTTTTTTCCCCTCTGTCACGACCTTTTCAGTTCCTGACTGTAGGGTAGAATCTTTTTGAGTGACAACAGCATAATCAATTGGTTGTTCCACTACATCGGTGACCTTTTCTACTCGTGTAATATTTACAACAGCCTTTTCTTTCACTTTTTCTTTTAGATTTGGTTCAACTCGGTCTAATTTTGTAAGTGAGATTCCTTGTTGTGTTAAAAAGTCAGCGACCGTAGTCGAAGTGGACCATACTTGTTTTTTCTTTCCTGCATCCGATAAGGTAACTGGAAATGCAATATGTACTACAATCTCCATGTTATGTTCTATGGCGGCATTTATTTTATGATTTACTTGATCATGCTCGTTCAAAGAAATTTTTTGCTCATTCAAAAACTCTTCAATATTCCCTGTTGTTGTCCAAACCGTTTTCTTCTCGTCGTCCTTTGTCAATTCAACCTGTTTTGCGCGTTTCCAAACAACCTTCATATTATTAGTTATCTTCTTTTCTAATGAAGGAAACACGTAATCTTCTGAGCTGATGGCAATATCCAATTCATCAAATATTTCTTGTATAGTGGATGAGTGCGTCTCGATGATCTTTTCTTTGCCATCTAACATGAGAGTCACTGTTTTTTTGGATGCCTCATATATAAGAAATCCAAGGGCACTTGCAAATACTATAAAACTAGCAAGCAGAATGACCCACCTTTTCCTGCTCAAAGATGTAGAAAACAGGGCTTTCATGTTTGCGAATACGATGAAAAACGCCTCCTTTTCTCTTCGGAGTGATTATATAGAGTATCACGTCTGCTGTCAACCTATATATTTCTATGAACGCATCTCTTATTATGCAAGGTATCTCCGCAAAAAGAAAGAAAGAAATCTCGACATATTTATCCTATGAGAAAAGAAAGCTCTGTAGAACTTTTTCGAATAAAAGAAAAAAGGACAGGCATCTCTATTTTTCGACAGTATTCCTTATCAATTTATGCCGAATAATTTTTTCGCATTTTTTGTAGTTGTTTTGGCAACTTCCTCATACGAAATGCCTTTAATCTTTGCAATTTCTTCTGCAACTAACTGGACGTAACTTGGCTCATTTCGTTTTCCTCTATGTGGGGTTGGTGCCAAATAAGGACAATCTGTTTCAATCAACAGCTTTTCTAAAGGAATACCGGCAGCAACTTCTTTTGGTTTTTTCGCATTTTTAAATGTTACTGTTCCACCCAGTGAAATATAAAAATTCATTTCTATGCATTCTTTTGCTGTTTCGATACTGCCACCATAACAATGCATAACGCCGCCCACCTCTTTTGCATCCTCTTCTCTTAAAATCTCAACAATATCAGCGGTTGCCTCTCTATTGTGAATAATTATTGGCAATTTTACTTTTTTGGCTAACTGTATTTGTTTTCTAAACACTTCCTTTTGGATGGCTTTAGGAGACTTATCCCAATGGTAATCTAATCCCATCTCGCCTAACGCTACTACTTTAGGATGCTTGGTTAATTCCTCTATCCAAAGCAAATCCTTCTCTGTCATATCTATAGCATCTACTGGATGCCAGCCAACACTTGCATACAAAAATGTATATTTACCAATTAACTCCATTGCTTTCTCTATTGTTGGTCGATCAAATCCTACCACAATCATTTTCTCCATTCCTGCATCTAATGCACGCTGAATGGTTTCTTCTAAATCATCTTCAAATTGTTCCGCATTTAAATGCGTATGTGTATCAAATAACATAAAAAATCCCTCTTATACTTTATAATTATTTTTATATCTTTTGGATTTCCTTCTTTAACAAGCTAATAAACCTTTTTAGAAGAAAAACATAGGAAATCCATCCTTATATAACCAGTGGATAACCTATGTTTTTATTTTATTATTTTACTTTTGCTCCTAACGGCAAGGATTCATCTACAGATGCCAACGATAAAATTCCATCTTGGCTTCCTGCCAAAATCATCCCTTGAGAAAGCTCTCCTCTTAGTTTCACCGGCTTAAGATTTGTTACACAAATAACACGTTTTCCAACTAAATCCTCTGGTTTATAATATTGAGCGATTCCAGAAACTACTTGTCTTTTTTCAAATCCTAAATCAAGTTGCAGCTTAAGAAGTTTATCCGCTTTTTTTACCGGCTCCACACTAAGTACCTTGGCAACACGCAAATCTATTTTCATAAAGTCATCAATCGAAATTTCTTCTGCTTCCGGCACTTGCTGCTCTTTTGGTTTTTCTTCTTCTTTCACAGCAGGTCCCTGCATCTCTGCTTTAATAAACTCTACTTCCTCTTTCATATCCAAACGAGGGAAAATCGGATCTCCCTTAACCACCTTTGTACCTGCTGGAATAACACCAAATGTTTCTAAACTACCCCATGATTTTAAGTTTTCATCTTGAATATTTAATTGTTCAAAGATTCGATCAGGGGTTCTAGTTAAAAACGGTTTTAATAGAATAGCAATTCTTCTTAAGGATTCTGCTAAATGTGCCATGACAGCTGCTAATTCTTCTGTTTTTTCTTCTTTTGCCAAGACCCATGGCTGTGTTTCATCAATATATTTATTGTTGCGGCTCACTAGCTGCCATAAGGTTGTTAGCACCACAGAGAATTCCATTTTCTCCATATGTTCCTCATATTTTTCTACTGTATGATTATGTGTTTGAACAAGATCCTTTTCAAATTCTCCAATAGATCCTTTATAGTCGGGAATTACTCCATCAAAATACTTTTGAATCATTGCAACAGTACGATTTAATAAATTTCCTAAATCATTTGCCAAATCAAAGTTTACCCTTTCGACAAAACCTTCGGGAGTAAATACACCATCAGCCCCGAACGGTACTTCCCTTAATAGGTAGTAGCGAAGAGCATCTAATCCATATCTATCAATTAATGTTACAGGATTAACGACATTCCCTTTGGATTTTGACATTTTTCCATCTTTCATTAAAATCCAGCCATGTGCAAAAACTTTTTTTGGCAAAGGCAAATCTAAAGCCATTAACATAATTGGCCAATAAATAGTATGGAAGCGAACAATTTCTTTTCCTACCAAATGTACATTTGCTGGCCAAAACTTGTTATAATTCGAATCGTCTTCTGTGCCATAGCCTAATGCCGTGATATAATTGGACAACGCATCAATCCATACATAGACAACATGCTTAGGGTCTCCCGGCACTTTTATTCCCCAGTCAAATGTCGTTCTAGAAACAGCAAGATCTTCCAATCCTGGCTTAATGAAATTGTTGATCATTTCATTTTTGCGAGACTCTGGTTGAATAAATTCAGGATTATTTTCGTAAAACTCTAATAAACGATCTGCATATTTCCCCATTCTAAAAAAGTAAGATTCCTCTTTTACTAACTCAACAGGATGTCCGCTGTCCGGGCTTTTTCCCCCGACAACTTTTCCATTTTCATCATAAATAGGATCTACTAGCTGTAATTCTGTATAATATGTTTCATCAGATACCGAATACCAGCCTTGATATTCATCTAAATAAATGTCGCCTTGCTCCACTAATTTCTGAAACATTTTACTTACAACATCCGTATGTCTTTTCTCTGTTGTCCGAATAAAATCATCATACGAAATATCTAATTTATTCCATAATTTTTTTATACCGGCAACAATTTCATCAACGTATTCTATTGGAGTTATTCCAGCTTCTTCTGCTTTACGCTGGATTTTCTGGCCGTGCTCATCCGTTCCTGTTAAATAGCGAACATCGAACCCCCGCATTCTTTTATATCTAGCCATTGCATCTCCAGCAACAGTTGTATATGCATGCCCGATATGTAGATTACCGCTTGGGTAATAAATAGGGGTTGTTATATAGAAAGTATTATTTTGTTCCTTCACTTTTTTCCCTCCTAAAATTCTGTTTAACTTATGTAGTAGATCATATTTAAACTGATTAGTCTAATCTATTTCTTATTGTATCAATAGTTAAAGCATTTCCAAACTACCAATTTAAAGTTTTATGAAAGAAAAACTCTTCCTCTTATTATACCTGTTTACTATAGCAATAATCGTCAATGAATCATTGCCATTTTTACCGAATATACCATCAAAATATACCTAAAAAACAAACTTTCTGCAACTAACTAACCATCCAATTATCTTCTTATTTATATTTATTTGATTAAGATAGTAATTTATCAATATGCTTGTTGAATTATGTCGAATATTATATTTTACTTTTTACAGATTACCCCTTTGAAAATAGGGTTAATTTTACATAAAAATAAATAAATAGTAAATATAATAGAAAATCCCCTATTATTTAGCCTATAAATTTTTATAAAATAAAATAATTGACGGTTATGGGAATCGCTGGTATTATATAAACAAGCAATTATTTTGTCGAATATTATCGAAAAAACATACATTCATAAATTAATAATTAATTAGGAGGAGAAAAAAATGAAATCTACAGGTATCGTTCGTAAAGTTGATGAGCTAGGTCGTGTGGTAATTCCAATCGAATTAAGACGTACATTAGGAATTGCTGAAAAAGATGCATTAGAAATTTATGTAGATGATGAAAAAATCATCTTAAAAAAATATAAACCTAATATGACTTGCCAAGTGACAGGTGAAGTTTCTGATGACAATTTATCATTAGCAGACGGTAAATTAATTTTAAGCCGCGAGGGTGCTGAACAGCTCCTAAATGAAATCAAAAACACTTTTGAACTATCTAAATAATTATTTTTAATTTTATAAAAAAAAGATGAGACTATAATATCTCATCTTTTTTTTATAATCAGATGGGTGGATCAAATACTTCCATACTAATTATGGATATGATAGGTTTGGTAAACTTCTCTTTTTTGCACGCCTCTATCAACAGCCGTTTGTTTTATTGCTTCTTTTACCCCAAACTCTTTTTCGTCTATATAAAATTGGACATGCTCAATAACCTCCAAATCTTCCCACCACTCTTTTTCAGGTTCAATATTCTCATCCTTTTCGATAACAATACAAAACTCGCCGCGAACTTCTTCTTTTTCTGCCCATTCCATAACTTCTTCTATTGTTCCTCTAATAAATTCTTCATAAATTTTTGTCAGTTCTCGACATAGACAAATATTCCGATTCCCTAAAATATCATGCATAAGAATTAACGTTTCTTTCAGACGATGTGGTGATTCATAAAGCAATACAGTGCCTTGAATTCCCTTTAAAAAAATTAACTCTTTTTTCTTTTCCTTTTTTTGTCTGTTAAGAAATCCATAAAAGAAAAATGGATGAGTAGCTAATCCAGATGCAATTAAAGCTGTAAGTGCAGCATTTGCACCAGGTAATGGAATAACTGGAAATTTTCTCTCTATTGCTGAAACAACCAGCTCATATCCCGGATCAGCAATTGTGGGCATCCCTGCATCACTTACTAAAGCAACAAGCTTTCCATTCTCTAATTCCTCCAGCAATTTGCGTCCGCTAGTTTCCTTATTATGTTCATGATAACTGACAATCGGAGTAGAAATATTAAAATAATTGCATAGCTTTTTTGTATTTCTTGTATCCTCAGCTGCAATTATATTTGCTTCCTTTAATATTCTAACAGCGCGAAAACTCATATCTTCTAAATTCCCAATAGGTGTGGGAACTAAATATAAAGCTCCTCTATCCTCTTTATAACTCTTTTGCTGCCACAAATCCTTCACCCTCCTTCTTAAATAAAAATTGTTCCTTTTTGTTTCTACTCCATTGTTTAAAAGCATATTCAGCTTTTAATGCTTCTGATTTAGTAGGAAATTCTTTCGAATAAACTAAACGGACCGGCAGCCTGCCTCTCGTATATTTAGCGCCCTTTCCATTATTATGCGTGTTCACTCTTTTTTCCAAATTAGTTGTATAGCCTGTATAGAAGCTTCCATCATTACATTTTAAAACATATATATAATGACTATTTTTCCCCATATAAAATCCGACTCATTTCTTCGGTATACTCATTTTTATCATTATAGACAAATAATGGAGGAAGTATTTTCAAATCAGGCTTTCCATCTTTAATTCCTTCTACTAAAAGAATATTTGCATCTTTCCCCTTCTTAGGATATACAAATTGGACTCTTTTTGGCTCTATTCTATACATTCTCATTAATGTAACAATATCAAGGAATCTTCCTGGACGATGCACAAAAGCAACTTTCCCTCCTTGTTTTGCCAATTGACTAGAAATGCGAATTGTATCTTCTAATGTACAAAGAATTTCATGCCTTGCTATCGCATAATGCTCATTTATATTTCGCTCTTCAGATGAATCTGTTTGAAAGTAAGGCGGATTGCATGTTACGACATCATACTTTTCATAGCCAATTACAGGTGGAATTTCTTTGATATCTCCATGAATCATTTTTACTCTTTCCTCCAGCTGATTATAGCTAATGCTTCTAGTTGCCATATTATACAAACGTTCTTGAATTTCCACTCCTAAAATCCTGCCATTTGTTCTTAATGACAAAAAAAGAGGAATTACTCCATTTCCGCTGCATAAATCAACCAAATCTCCTTTTTTCATTGGTACAGATACAAAATTGGCAAGCAATACCGCATCAAGCGAAAAAGAAAAAACAGAAGGACTTTGAATAATTTTCAGGTCTTCTCCTAACAAATAATCAAGCCTTTCATCTCCTAGTAACTCTACCACTTTATAAACCTCCATCCTAATATCTCGAGCCCCTTATCATAATATGATGCTGTACTCTATTTAATATTTAAGCTCTGTTAAATTGGCCTGTTGATTGCAGTAAGGATTCATTTTCTTTAAGTCGTTCTTAGCGCTTGCGATATCTGCCTTTGACTCACTTCTCCCGCAGAAATTTTATATACTGCGCTTCAATCAATAAAATGTCAAAATCAACAATGAGCTTTAAAAAAGCTAACATTTAAAAAACCTTCCCCATTAAAAGGAAGGCTGCATGTATACCAAAAATATCTTTCGTTTTACTACTAGATTCAATAAAGATTAAGTGATAAACTGCTTTATTTTTTATTAAGAAAAGATAAACAGAATAAACAATCTCCATCTTTTCGTGGACTTCCGAAGTGAAGATTGCAAATATGAAATCCTTCTTGATAGAGCCGAGCTAGATTATCATACCCTTCGCCAACATCAAGACTTTTTTCTTCTGCTTGATTCGCCAGCTTTGGATTTTTCTTTTTATTATTTGCTTTATTCTCTTGGTTTAATCCAGCTGGTCTTTCTAAATGTCTTCTTAAATTCTCGTTTTCAAGCTTTAGAGTATTATTCTCTTCAATTAGCTCTGCAACATGTTGCTTTAATTCTCCTAATTGCTGATATAAATTCCCAATTTGACTTTCCATATTAATTACTGAATCAAAAACCTCTTTTTTATCCACTCTTCCACCTCATTAATCTGTGGATTGAACTGAAACAGCATCTTCTTGCAGTATTTCTTCTAAAGTATATTCAAGTACTCGTTCTTGTTCAGAAATTTCCACCTGGAGTAAACGTTCTAATATATTTAGACCTACCACTTTTCCTCTTCCATCAGGAGTATTAATCCATTCTCCTAAATCAGGAAGCTGTTCTTTAGCAGATTCATATTCATCATTTTCATATTTTAAGCAGCACATTAACCTGCCACATAACCCAGAAATCTTAGTAGGATTTAAAGAAAGGTTTTGGTCCTTTGCCATCTTTATTGAAACAGGTTCAAAATCTCCTAAAAAAGTAGAACAGCACAGCATTCTTCCACAAGGACCAATCCCACCTAGCATCTTTGCTTCATCCCGAACACCAATTTGGCGCAGCTCTATTCTTGTTCTGAAGATAGATGCTAAATCCTTTACAAGTTCTCTGAAATCAACACGCCCATCTGCAGTAAAATAAAAAATCACTTTGTTTCTGTCAAATGTATATTCTACATCAACCAACTTCATATCTAAATCATGAAGACTAACCTTTTCACAGCAAACCTCATATGCCTCTTTTGCTGCGCTTCTATTTTCATCGACAATCATTTGATCCTTTTGATCCGCTATTCTTAGCACCTTTTTTAAGGGAAGTACTACATCATTTTCACTGACTTTTTTTGGAGCAATTACTACTTTTCCATACTCCACTCCACGTACTGTCTCCACAATGACATAATCCCCTTTTTCAATAAGGATGTCATTCGGATCAAAGTAATATATTTTTCCAGCTTTTTTAAAGCGGATTCCTACAACATCATACAACTGAAGATCCCTCCTGCAGCTTTAGCACAAGCTGCTCCATCAATAACTGCGGATTCATATTGCTCTGCAGCTTACGCTTTGCTTCAAAAATAGCTGTTATTTTCTCTATTAAAAGATTTTGCGAAAGCTTTAATGCGGATGCTTCCAACAGTTCTTTTTCATTTATATGAACAATTTGTTCATATTTGCCAAGCTGTATATATAATAAATCCTTGTAAAGCAACAATAATAGATCTAATCCTCTATCATACTGATCCTTCTCTTTAAAATGGATAAACCATTCCCTCTGAAGAGATATTAAAGCATCCAAAGGATTGCCTTTAATAATCTTATATAATTTTACCACTATTTTTTGTGCTTGTACAAACCATTCATCTGAACTTAGTAATAATGCTTCTTCGTAATTATTGGTAAGCTGCGCAATTTTTGGCGCATCACTTTTTTTTATTCCATTTACTATAAGCTGTTCCGCCATTTTATTAGGAGCCAGCGGGGTAAAAGATATTGTTTGGCATCTAGATAAAATGGTCGGCAAAATTCGCTGAATTTGTTCTGTTAATAATATTGCCACAGATAGCGCATTTGGCTCTTCTAAAAATTTCAGCAAGCTATTTGCTGCATTGATTGTCATTTTATCCGCATGAACTAATATATATATTTTTCGCTTTGATTCAACTCCCGTTTTAGAGAACTCCTCTTGAAGGCTTTGAATTTGATGCTTTTTAATGGATTGTCCATCTGGCTCTACTAAATGGACATCTGGATGATTGCCATGTTCAATTCTTTTGCAATTGTTGCATTGATTGCACGGGATATAACCATCCCTTAAATTCTCACATAAAATACCCTTAGCAAAGAGAATACTCCCTTCTTTTTTTCCAGTTCCCTTCATTCCTTCAAAAAGATAGGCATGGGCAAGTCGATCTTTTTTCAAACTATTTTTCAGCATTTTTAAAACAATGGGCTGTGTTTCTCCTAGCAGTTCCCATGTTCTTGTCAAGACAATCACTCACTTACGTATATAAATTAATTAGCATCCCTTTAATTTCTCCAATTTTATGAAGAAGACTTAAATGACTGCTCTCTTTTTGCATCACTTCCTCTGTTAAGGAAACAAGTTTTTCATCTATAACTTTAACAATATTCAAATCTTTCCCTTGTCCAAATTGATCCCAGGATTGATCCTTTTTTAGCTGTAATCCATAATTAACGGCTTCTTTTACAAACTGTTTTACTAGAGATTTAAATTTAGCTAAATCTCTTAGATTTTGTGATTTGCTTAAACGGTTTCCAGTATCATCTATATGTTTCATTAGACTGCTAAATTGCTCTGCTTGTAATTTTTCATTCTGCTTCACAACAAATTGTTGAAAGTTTACTTCATTGCTTGCAATTTTAATATCTTGCTTCGTGTTTTCAGCAGCATACCTAATATCTTTATTAATTTTCATTTATTTCCTCCGATTAAGTATCTAAAGACTAAATACCATAATCTTATCCTTGCAGAAAGGACTTATCATTTTTATTCTAAAATTGTTTAAACTGTTCAACTGGAACAACAAAAACAGTTGCTCCTCCCACCTCTACTTCAACTGGATAAGGAACATATGAATCGGCATTTCCACCCATTGGCGACACCGGAGCAACTAATTGATCTCGAGATTGGCAATTATCTTTAATAATTTGCAGGCATTTTTCTACACGAATATCTTCCGTACCAATCATAAATGTAGTATTTCCTGATTTTAAAAAACCACCAGTACTAGCTAATTTTGTTGCTCTAAAGTTATGCTCTACAAGGGCGTTCAATAGCTTGTTACTATCTTTATCTTGAATAACCGTTAAAATTAATTTCATTATTCCCCATCCTTTATCTCTATAATTTTTCCGATTAACTGATTTATTTCTATTATATCAATAAATACTTCATCATTCATAATGCAGTATTTATTTTAAGTTCTCAGAATAGGATGTTGATTTTTATAAAAAATATCTCTTATATGCTTTTTTTCCATTATTATAATTACAGCTGCTATTTTTTTTCTAAACAAGTCAAAATAATCGTTTTAGCCTCTTCAAAAACTTGCTCTAATGATTGAGATGCATCTATTTTATAAATCCTATTAGGAAACTTCTCTATTATTTGATAATATCCTTCTTTTACGCATTCATGGAAATCAAGTTGTTCTAAATCCAGACGATTTATTTCTCTTTCATCTGTTTTATTAATTCTTTCTAACCCTATTTTGGGATCAATATCAAAGTAAATCGTTATATTTGGCATTAGTCCATCTATTGCAAATTCATTTATCTTCCACACCTGATCAATTCCGAGTCCTCTAGCATATCCTTGATAGGCTAATGAGCTGTCAATAAACCTATCACATAATACAATATAGCCTTTCCCCAGTGCTGGTATGACTTTTTCTACTAAATGTTGACGCCTTGCCGCAGCATATAATAAAGCTTCTGTTTTCCCATCCATTTCTGTATGCTCTGGATTTAGAATAATCTCTCTGATTTTTTCTGCTATATGAATACCACCAGGTTCTCTAGTTGATAGAACTTTTTTTCCAGCCATAGAAAAATACTCAACAAGCATATTAACAATAGTCGTTTTCCCTGCTCCTTCAGGTCCTTCCAGTGTTATAAAAAAACCATCCATAATCATTACTTTTCCCCACTTTCTTTATCCGTATATATAGCTAACATCCCTTTGTATACAGAGATATCTCCTTGAAATTTAGCACCTGCTTGCACCAACCTTTTCAGCTGCCTAATATGATTTATCGTTATTTCCTCCCCCGGCATCAAAATGGGGATCCCTGGCGGATAAGGAATAACTGTTTCTGCACTAATATAACCTTCTGCCCAATCAAATAATACATGTTTTTTTCCTCTACAGAGCTGCTCCTCTTCACTAAGTTTTAATTCTACTATATTAACGTCTATATTTGTAGACAGTCCTTTATCTTCCAAGAAATAAGTATTATCCGGCAATTTTTCAAAAACTCTTTTGATTCTCTTTATTGCTTCATCTATTGGATAATTCATCTCCTTTTTCAATAAAGGAAAAACAAATAAAATGTTTTTTGCATCTGCTAATTCTGTATAAACTCCTTCTTCTTCTAGCATTTTCTGCAGAGAAAAACCACTTAAAGAACAAGTTGACTGGATTGTAATCTTTAATGGATCCCCGATTCCTTCCGCATATTCTAATACCTTTATATGCGGAATTTTACTTAGTTCTCCCCTAAATTTAGCAATTTGTATTTCCAAATATTCTTTATCATCTCTATTAAATGTACCTATATAACTTCTCGCAACATCCAAAGAAGCCATAATTGGATAAGAGGGACTGCTTGATTGTAGAATAGATAAATATTTTTCTATTTTTTCTACTTCTATTAGAGTGCTGTTAACATGCAAATAAGCGCCCATTGTTAAAGCAGGTAGTGTTTTATGTGCTGACTGAACAATTATATCAGCTCCTGCCTCTACTGCTGAAATTGGAAAATAATTAGAACCAATAAAATGTGCACCATGAGCTTCATCTACTAAAACTATTATTCCATTCTCATGTGCCAAGCGAATTATTTCGACCAGTTCTCCTACCATTCCATAATAATTTGGAGATGTTAAGATAAGAACCTTAACTGCTGGATATAATTGAATCGCTCTTTTTAAAGTAACACTAGAAACTGAACCTGCTACTTCCCATTGCAAGTTATAGTCTGGATCTATAAGTATAGGCTTTGCCTTAGAAAGTTTTATAGCATTCATAACTGATTTATGACTATTACGCTGTACAAATACTTGCTGTCCCTCATAAACTGTTCCTAAAATCATTGCTAAATTTCCTACAGTTGAACCATTTACTAAAAAATAGCTTTTTTTTGTTCCATATAATTCTGCCAATAATTCCTGTGCATGCAAAATTATCTCTTCAGGTGCATGTAAATCATCTAAGCCATTCAGCTCGGTAACATCATAATTTAATATATTTTCTCTCCAGCCTTGTTCAGAAAATAATAAACCATTCTTATGTCCTGGTACATGAAAGGATATATTTTGTTGTTGTTGAAATTTTTTTAATCTTGCATATAATGGCATATTACTTTTCATTATAAACACCTACTTTTTATATATTTTACCATTTGTTTCACGTGGAACATTTTAATTTTTTTGAAAAAATAGTTTTCTGAATATTGTATATAACGCGAAGACAGCGGAGAAAATGATATTATGGAGGTGGAGAAATTGAACTTATATTCAAAAAAGGGCCAGCAAAATTCAGATAGAGAAACTTGTTTAATTTGTGAAAGACAAAAAACATTAGGTATCCATCTATATCACTCTTTTATCTGTTTAGAATGTGAAGCAGATATTATAAATACGAAAACTAGTGATAAAAAATATCAATTTTATATTCATCGTTTAAAGCAAATGCATATCAATGAGACAAGAAGACAGGCTTAATTATAGACTAAAACTTCAATTAGCCGCGGTTTTCTCTCATTATTTAGATAAGGTCAAATGCTTATTGGTATTTGGTAAAGTGCTGGATTGATTAAGCTTCATTGCTTTATTTTATAACATCTTTTTCTTTTAAAATATTAGTAGTACATTTTACCGAAGATCTTACTATTTTTCTTTATAAAAAAAAGCATCTAAAATAAATTAGATGCTTTTTCTTGCCTGGCGACGTCCTACTCTCACAGGGGGAGAGCCCCCAACTACCATCGGCGCTGAAAAGCTTAACTTCCGTGTTCGGTATGGGAACGGGTGTGACCTTTTCGCTATCGCCACCAGACTTATTTAATTAGAGAATTTATTCTCTCAAAACTAAATC
>Ga0182738_1000474_pt1 | contig 56754 bp, 50 predicted proteins | sample eDN5th30CBELigMG_FD_128876 | JGI IMG/M metagenome (GOLD analysis project Ga0182738, IMG submission 128876) | Enriched Miracle-Growth compost microbial communities from Emeryville, California, USA - eDNA 5th pass 30_C BE-Lig MG (version 2)... ... | reverse complement strand
TTGCCCCGCATCAACAGGATGTCGAGCGGATCGCGCGTCGCAAGCCCGACCGAGCGCGCCGCGCCGCCATAGACCCGAGCCTCGCCGACCACCTCGCCGCGATCGAAGAAGCGCAGCCGCTCGAACGCGGTATTGCCCCAGTCGAGCAGCTTGCGCGCCTCCTCGGCCCGCTCCTTGTCGCTTTCGAGCCCGCTGATCACGACGATCATGCGATGACCATCGCGAACCGCCGATGCCGTCAGGCCATAACCGGATTCCTTCGTGAAACCCGTCGAAAGCCCGTCCGCGCCAATGCCGGCCGCCAGCAGCGGATTGCGGTTTCGCTGATAGATGTTGTTCCAGGTGAAGTCGGGCTCCGCGTAGATCCTATAGAGATCGGGGTAGCTGCGGATCAGGTAGTCGGCGATCTTGTACAGATCCTGCGCCGTGACCTTCTGTGCTGAGTCCGGCAGGCCGGAAACGTTGACGAAATGCGAACCGGTCAGGCCCAGCGCCTTGGCCTTGTGGTTCATCATCTCGACAAAGGCGCCTTCGGAACCCGCGATCCCTTCCGCCAGGATGATGCAGGCGTCATTGCCCGCCTGAACGATGGCGCCGCGCAGCAGATCGGAGACCGCGATCGAGGATTTCAGCTTGGCGAACATCGTGGCGCTCCCGGACGGGGCGCCGCCCGTGCGCCAGGCATATTCGCTGACCGGGAAACTGTCCTCCAGGTGGATCTTGCCGTCATGGATGGCGTCGAATACCACCGCCATCGTCATCATCTTGGCCATGGCGGCGGGCTGGAACGGCACGTCCTCCGCCTTGCTGTAGAGGATCGTGCCGGAGTCGACGTCGACCAGCATCGCGCTCGCCGCCTTGCTTTCATAGGGAGCGGCAAAGGCCGTCCATGTCTGCACCGCCATGCCGACGATCATCATCATGGCACAGACGAAAAGGCGGAGCGGGTACCGGCAGGAAAGCATCACGGAATACCGGGCGCGAGAACCAGAGCGGCAGCGGCCAGCCGCCGCCCTGTTCTGGTTAACAGGCTCGATGCGCCCCGATCAATGACGATCGTGGTCAGCGGGTGACCAGATAGGCACCCGGCAATCCCGCAGCCTGCACCGAGCGGACGGCATCCTCGCCGCGCATCGAGCGATCGGCCAGGACCAGCCGCACCGATTGCAGGCTCTTGCCGCCGACCGTGATCGGCGTTGCCGTGACGCGGCCGAGCTCGGTGAAGCGGCCGGCCACGGCCTGGACATTGGCCAGGTTCGAGAACACGCCGAGTTGGATCACCGGAACGTCAGCGCCGCGTTCGGACGCGAGCCGCTCCACGGCGGCGTCGAGCGCCGATTGCAGCCTGTCCTTTCCGGCGCCCCCCGCGGCCAGGTCGGCGACGGCGCGCTGCGCCGGCGAGACCGGTATATCGGCCGCGTAGGAAGAGCGGGCCGAGCGGCGCACGGGCGGAGCATACGCGTCCGATGACATCGAGGCGGGGATCGCCTCCGCATCGGAGAAACCGACAGGGCTGGTGACCGTATAGGAGCCCAGCGAACGCTCGCCGTAATTGCTGCCTTGCGGCGCGGCGTCGGCCTGCGCCACGACGTGGCGGGCCGGCTGTGCCCCGTTATAGGCGAGCGCCGGATCGAAAGCGTCGCCGCCTTCGTAAAAATCGGGCCGTGGCCGCGGAACGGGCGCCAGGGCCGCCATGACGACGGCCGGATTGGCACTCGGGGCGCGAAGCGCCGGAGTCGGCGCCATGGCGAGCATGGTATCGCCCGAGATGCTGCTGCCCGGCCCCCTGTAGGAGGCCAGCAGCATGCGCTGATCGTGGCCTTCCATCCGGGCCGGACCGATATATTCGACCTTCACCTTGGCGGTGCCGTGGTGCTTCATGTCGAGCACCTCGGCGGTGCGCGAGGAAAGGTCCATCACGCGGTCACTGGCATAGGGGCCGCGATCGTTGACCCGCACCGTGATCGAGCGGCCATTGCGCAGATTGGTGACGCGGGCATAGCTCGGCAGGGGCATGGTCGGGTGAGCCGCCGAAAAGCCGTCCATGTCATAGACTTCGCCATTCGCGGTATAGCGGCCATGAAAAGCCGAGCCATACCAGGAGGCGTAGCCGACGGCGGTATAGCGCTTGTGCTCGAACGGCTTGTAGACGCGGCCCTTCACCGTATAGGGCTTGCCCACCATGTAGCGGCCACCGCCCTGCGGCACGGGCTGGCCATACTGGACAACGCGCGGACTGGCTTTGACGCCATACTCCTTCTCGGAGAAGTATTCCTTGCTGCGCTTGGCCGGCTTGGGCGGGGCTGTGGCGCAGGACGCGAGGAGCGCGGCGGCGGCGACAGCGGTCGCAGCCTTCAGCATCACCCTGCCCTGCGGCGCTTCCGAGCCGAAAAGGCCCAGAATCTGTATTTTTGAAATCCCCATCTCGCCTATCCGATAGCAGCAACCGTTGCATTTGTCGATTGGATCGACCGGTGCCGACGCCTTTCGGGCCAGACGGAGCAAGCGGCCACGCGCGCCCCGATCCTGACATGAGATCGCATTCAGCCGGTTTGGCCTTTCCGGCTGGTTAATCAAACGTGGCTGAATTGCGTCAATTGCGTGGAACCCCAAGGACTTGGCGAGATCGTTAATCAATCGTCACCATTCCGGGCGCATGACGGGTCATCCACATCTGGATCGAAGGTTGCGCTTGCAATCGCCGTCGGTGTTCAGCATTGATCCCCGATCGACCCGGACGGGTGGCCGAGTGGTTTAAGGCAGCGGTCTTGAAAACCGCCGAGGGTGCAAGCCCTCCGTGGGTTCGAATCCCACCCCGTCCGCCACGACCGCCGATTTCACGCTAGAGCGCGATATTCTGCGCTATGCTGGCGAAAACGCCGCCTATAGCTTTGAATCGGCGTGGAATTGCGCCGATAGGGGATCCCGTTCCAACGCCGTCTGACACACCCCTTTGAAGGGATTGATCTCTGGCGTCGTCCTTGCCTGCCGCTGGGCCATGCCATCCTCCGTCAACGTCCGGAATCGAAAGGACGCCACGAACAGCCTCCAGGCGGTGGATGCATGCCGCCGATTATGCACCGGCCTCGGGGGAGTCATCGGATGCATTCGTTCCCGCAGCGATGATGGCTCGCAGGAACATGGTGAGGGTCGGAGCAAGTCGCGCCGGGCTGCTAACGCTCTCCTGCACTACCAATCCATTGACCAGTGCAATAAACCCTATCGCCAATTGCTCCGTCCGAGCCGGGGGCGCTTTCCTTAGGCGCGCGAACATCCTCCCGATCAGCGTTGCGACCCGCTGCTCGTGCTCCCGCCAGAAGCAGGCGTAACTCTCGGCGAAAGTCGGACTTCTCAGCGCATGCAACTGAAGTTCGACGGCCAGTATCGACCAGTCCTTCTTTTCCTTGAGCGTCTCGAACCTCGTTTCCAACTCGAGGAGGATCTGGTCGATCGCGCTATTCTCGTTTCCCACGATGGCATCGAGCTGGCTGTCTTCCACGGCGACATGCCTTTTCAGGAGTTCAAGCAGCACAGCCTCCTTACAGGTGAAATTCGAATAGAACGCCCCCTGCGAGTATCCGGCCTCCTCGGCGATGTCGCGCAATGACGTTCCGCCGAAGCCACGTTCCACAAACAGCTTTCGCGCCGCCTCGATAAGGCTTTCACGGGTCTGCGCCTGCGTTTCCTGGCGGCTCAACCTTTTTCTTCCGACAGTCATCATCATGCTGCTCGAATGCCTCCTCCTTGGCAATGAGAATTAGGCTCGACTGATATCAGGTGAAATCTGGATCTCATTTGATCTCGATCAAGGCGGTCTAAGGCTAGCAGCCTAAGCTGAACTCCACAGGATCCCCTCAATGGTGAGGCTCATTCACCGTGGAGCCGGTTATGGCGATCAAGATAGCAGTCCTCAAGGAAACAAAGCCGGGCGAAAAGCGTGTTGCCGTCGTGCCCACGGTCGCCGCAGGGCTGGAACGCCTTGGTGCTTCGGTGAATCTTCAGGCAGGCGCGGGCCGTGCCGCGACCTTTGCCGACGAAGCTTACAAGGATGCTTCGTTCTACGACACGGCTAGCGGACTGGTCGCAGATGCGGACATCGTCCTCGCCGTTCAACCCCCGACTGTCGAAGTCCTCCGCGCCATGAAGGTCGGCTCCGTGCTGGTGTCTTTCATTTATAGCCAAACGAATCCAAGCCTCGTTGCAGAGCTGCGGGACAGACATGTGACTGCGCTGGCGATGGAACTGATCCCGCGCATAGGCCGGGCACAGTCGATGGACGCGCTGTCGAGCCAGGCGGCACTCGCCGGCTATTATGCGCCGCTGCTCGGCGCCGTGCACATGCCGCGCATCCTGCCGATGATGACGACCGCTGTCGGTTCGCTGCGGGCCGCGAAAGTTCTGGTCATGGGCCTCGGCGTCGCCGGCCTCTCGGCGCTTGCAACCGCGCATCGGCTTGGCGCGATCACCGAGGGCTATGACGTCCGGCCCGAGACAAAGGAGCAGGCCCAGTCACTCGGAGCAAAGTTCGTCGAGACCGGCATCGATGCGCGCGGCGAAGGCGGTTATGCCCGTGAGCTGACGGCCGATGAGAAGGAACGGGTCCAAAAGGCGCTCAGCCAGCACATCGCCGAAGCCGATATGATCATCACCACGGCCTCTGTGCCTGGACGGCCGTCGCCGAAGCTGATTTCGGCCGCGCAGATCTCCGCGATGAGGCCGGGCTACGTCATCGTCGATCTCGGTGCCGAGGGCGGCGGTAATTGCGAGGGTACCAAGCCCGGCGAAACGGTCACGGTCGGCCCCGCCACGATTCTGGGCCCATTGAACGTGCCATCCGCCCTCGCCCAGCATGCGAGCGAACTCTACGCCAAGAACCTGCTCAATCTCATCGGGCTGATCGTCAAGGACGGCGCGCTCAACCTCGACTTCGAGGACGAGGTGATCGCCGGCGCCATCCTCACTCATGCGGGCGAGATCCGGAACAAGGTCGTTCGTGAAAGCCTCCAGGCCGGAAAAAGCCTCGAAGCCGAGAACGCATAAGGAGATCTCAGAATGGCGATCGACACATCGATGACCTGGCTCATCGCCCTTTACATCTTCATGCTCGCGGCCTTCACCGGCTACGAAGTCATCAGCCGGGTGCCCTCGATCCTCCATACGCCGCTCATGTCCGGGTCGAACTTCATCCATGGCATCGTCGTTGTCGGCGCGCTGCATGCGCTCATCAGCGCGACCTCGCTGTTTGCCCAGATCGTCGGCTTTCTTGCTGTCGCACTTGGCGCCGCCAATGCGGCGGGTGGCTACATCGTGACCGACCGCATGCTCGCGATGTTCAAAACCAGCGGCGACAAATCCACCGCCGGAAAGAAGAACTGACATGTTCGCTCAGCACATTTTGGGATTGAGCGGTCTTGCCGCCGCGGCTTTCTTCATCCTCGGCCTGAAACGCATGTCATCGCCGGCAACGGCGCTGTCGGGTATCGTGGTGGCGGGCGTCGGCATGGTGGTCGCGGTGGCGGCCAGCTTCCTGGTGATCTTCGATCTTCCCGATACAGTCCGGCCGCATCTGACAATCAACCTGATCCTAGCCGTGATTGCGCTTCTCATCGGCGGCGGTTGGGCCTGGATGCGTGGCCGCAAGGTCGAGATGACGGCGATGCCGCAGATGGTCGCGCTCTATAACGGCATGGGGGGCGGCGCTGCCGCGGCGGTGGCGGCAGTTGAACTCTCGGCACGCGGCATGCAGGCCGTGGAGATCCTTGCCGTAACTGTGGCAGGCGCGCTGATCGGCTCGATCTCGCTCACCGGATCGGTGATCGCCTGGGCCAAGCTCGACGGCAAGATCAACAGACCGTGGCGCTTCAGCGGACAGCGCATCGTCAACGCTCTCGTGTTCCTGACGACCGTCCTGCTTGGCGTCGCGGTCATTGCTTTTTTCGATGACCCGCTGCTGCCGGTTTTGGCGGTGCTGTTCGTCCTCGGTGCGCTGGCCTTCGGCATCATGATGACCCTGCCGATCGGCGGCGCCGACATGCCGGTGGTGATCTCGCTCTTCAATGCCTTCACCGGCCTGGCCGTTGCTCTCGAAGGTTATGCGCTGCAGAACCCGGCGCTGATGATCGCCGGCATGGTGGTCGGCTCGGCCGGCACGCTGCTGACGATCCTGATGGCCAAGGCGATGAACCGTTCGCTCGCCAACGTCCTCTTCTCGAATTTCGGCGATGCCGCCACGTCCGGTACCAGCGAGGTGCAGGGTCAGATGAAGTCGACCGACGCGAGCGATGCGGGCATCGCCATGCGCTATGCCTCGACCGTCATCATCATCCCAGGCTACGGCCTCGCGGTCGCGCAAGGCCAACAGAAGCTCTACGAGTTCGTCAAGCTGCTCCAGGCCGCCGGTGTCGACGTCAAGTTCGCGATCCATCCCGTCGCCGGCCGCATGCCCGGCCACATGAACGTGCTGCTCGCCGAGGCCGGCGTTCCCTACGACATTATCTTCGACATGGAAGACATCAACGCGGACTTCGCCAATACCGATGTCGCGCTGGTGATCGGGGCGAATGACGTCGTCAACCCGGCGGCACGCACCGACAAGTCCTCGCCGATCTACGGCATGCCGATCCTTAACGCCGACCAGGCCCATCAGGTCTACGTCGTCAAACGCGGCCAGGGCAAAGGCTATTCCGGCGTCGAGAACCTCCTCTTCTACGGGGAGAATTGCAGCATGGTCTATGGCGATGCCCAGGCCGTGCTCACGCAAATGGTCCAGGCGGTGAAGGACCTTGGCGCCTGAAACAGGTGGAAAGGCGCCATTCGCCTGACCGCTCCATCAATTGAAGGAGAGAGAAAAATGACCTACGCAACGATCAATCCCTATAGCGGTGAAACGCTAAAAACCTTTGCCGACGCGACGGACGCGGAGGTGCGCGAGGCAATCGACAAAGCCCATAGCGCCTTTCTGGACTGGAAGACCACGCCCTTTGCTGAACGTGGCCGCATCCTGCAGAAGGCGGCCGACATCCTGCGCCGTGACAGCGATGCCTATGCAAAGCTGCTGACGCTGGAGATGGGCAAGATCTTCGCCGAAGCGAAGGCAGAGGTCGAGCTGTCGGCGAAGATCTTTGAATATTACGTCCGCAACGCCGAGGAACTGCTCAAGCCCGAAAAACTGCCGGTGCTCGATCCGGCGGAGGGCGACGCCATCCTCGTGCACGAGCCGCTCGGCGTGCTTCTGGCGATCGAGCCGTGGAACTTCCCCTATTACCAGATTGCCCGCATCCTCGCGCCGCAGCTTTCAGCCGGGAATACGGTACTGCTGAAACATGCCTCCAACGTGCCGCAGAGTGCGGCTGCCTTTGAGAAACTGATGCGGGAGGCCGGCCTTCCAGATGGCGCCTTCCGCAACCTGTATGCCACGCGTGCGCAGATCGAACTGATTATCAACGACGATCGCGTCCACGGCGTCGCGCTGACGGGGTCCGAAGCTGCTGGATCAATCGTGGCCGCGCAGGCGGGCAAGGCGCTGAAGAAGTCGACCATGGAACTCGGCGGCGCCGACGCCTTCGTGGTACTGGCGGACGCCGATCTGGAGAAGACGACGAAATGGGCCGTGTTCGGCCGGCACTGGAACGGCGGACAGGTCTGCTGCTCTTCCAAGCGCCTGATCGTCGTCGATCCGGTCTATGACTCTTTCCTCGAGCGTTATCGCAAGGGCGTCGCGGGTCTCGTCGCCGGCGACCCCTTCGATCCGAACACGACGCTGGCGCCGCTGTCGTCGCAGAAGGCTGCCGACGACGTGAAGGAGCAGATCCGCGAGGCGGTAAGGCTCGGCGCGAGGGCCGAGGAGGTCGGGCCGCCTGTGCCCAATCAGGGCGCCTTCGTCCAGCCTACCATCCTGACGGATGTCGGCGAGGACAATCCAGCACGCTACTGGGAGTTCTTCGGACCGGTCTCACTGCTGTTCCGGGCGAAGGATGAGGCCGATGCCGTGCGCATCGCCAACGATAGCCCCTTCGGCCTCGGCGGTTCGGTGTTCACCTCCAACCCCGCCCATGGCTTTGAAGTCGCCAAACAGATTTCGACGGGCATGGTCTTCGTCAACCATCCCACCAAGGTGGAGGCCGACCTGCCTTTCGGCGGCATCCGCCGCTCCGGCTATGGCCGCGAACTCATCGGTCTCGGGCTGAAGGAATTCGTCAACCACAAGCTCATCGACGTGGTCGATATCGACGCTCATTTCTGAGCACGGCTCCCTCCCGCCTTTCGGCCTGAGGGAGCATTGATCTCAATTGAATGGAAGGATTAGCAGCATGGCTGCCAATAAAAAAGTTGCCGTTGTCACGGGTGCCGGTCAGGGCATCGGTCTCGCTATCGCCATTCGCCTTGCCAGGGATGGTTTTGCCATTGGCTGTCTCGACTATAATGCCGCCACGGCAAAAAAAGCGGCTGACACGATTATCGCCAGCGGCGGCGAGGCGCTCGGCGTCCAGGTGGATGTTTCGCAACGCGAACAAGTCTTTCGCGCGGTGGATGAGGTCGTTGCCCGTTTCGGCCGTCTGGACGTGATGATCAATAATGCCGGCCTTGGCCCGGTCACGCCGATCGAGGACATCACCCCCGAAATCTACCACAAGGTGTTCGACGTCAATGTCGGGGGGACCTATTGGGGCATCCAGGCCGCCGTGAAGCATTTCAAGGCGCGCAAGCCCGCGAAGAAGGGAGATATCGTCGGCAAGATCATCAACGCTTCGTCGCAGGCCGGTCAGGTCGGTAATCCGGACCTCGCTGTATATGGCGCCACCAAGTTCGCCATTCGCGGCATTACCCAGACCGCAGCAAAGGATCTCGCCCCGCTCGGTATCACGTCCAATGCCTATTGCCCGGGCATCGTGCGCACGCCGATGATGGAGGGCATCGCGCAGAAGGTCGCCGACGAGAACGGCGAGTCCTTGGAATGGGGTCTCCAGCAGTGGGCAAGTAGCGTTGCGCTGGGTCGCATCTCCCAACCGGAAGATGTCGCCGCCTGCGTCTCATACCTTTCTGGCCCGGATTCAGACTACATGACTGGTCAGGCCCTCATCATCGACGGTGGTATGGTCTTCAATTGATTTCATCGGCGTCGGGCGGACCGCGATCCGGGTACATCATCGGATCGCGAGCCCCTTGAACGCGCCCTCGCCTATCGCTGGAACAACTGCGCCGCGAGGAGTGTGAAAGCAATCCTCGAGAATACGTCAACCAACACCCTGGAGGTATCCATGACCAGGACCATGAAGGCTGCGGTCGTCCACGAATTCGGCAAGCCGTTGAGCATCGAAGAGGTCCCGGTGCCCACCGTGGGCGCGGGCCAGATTCTCGTCAAGATCTCATTCCCGGCCATGAGATCGTCGGCCGCATCGAGGCTGTCGGCATCGGCGTTGACGACCATCGTCCAGGAGAACGCGTCGGCATCCCCTGGCTCGGCCATATCTGCAGGATTTGCCCTTACTGCCGAAGCGCGCGCGAGAACCTGTGCGACGATCCGCAATTCACCGGCAATACACGCGACGGCGGCTACGCCACGTCCGGTCTCGAATTTATGAATCTCGTGCGCAAGGGATATTTGGCGCATGTAACGGACACGGGGAAAAAGAACGCCGGCGGCCACGTATGCCTCGAAGCCCGATAAGCGAGGCGGATGACGAACGCTGCCATCCGAAACACGATGAGCCGGCGCTTACTGAGAAGGATATTTGCGATGCACTATTCCAGCGGAAACTTCGAAGCCTTTGCCCGTCCCCGCAAACCCGAAGGGGTCGACAACAAGACGGCCTGGTTCGTCGGATCGGGCCTTGCCTCGCTCGCCGGCGCAGCCTTCCTGATCCGCGACGGACACATGGCAGGCGACCGGATCACCATCCTCGAAGAGTTGAAGCTGCCGGGTGGCGCGCTGGACGGGATCAAGGAACCTGAAAAGGGCTTCGTGATCCGAGGCGGCCGCGAGATGGAAGACCATTTCGAATGCCTGTGGGATCTGTTCCGCTCGATCCCTTCACTGGAGATCGACGATGCAAGCGTCCTCGATGAATTCTTCTGGCTCAACAAGAGCGATCCCAACTCCTCGCTGCAGCGCACCACACAAAAGCAGGGGCAAGACGTTCCCGACAAGGCCCTGCTGACCCTGAACGACAAGGCGCAAAAGGACCTGCTGCGGCTTTTCTTCGCCACCCGCGAGGAGATGGAGAACAAGCGCATCAACGAAGTCCTCGGCGAGGATTTCCTGGCCAGCAATTTCTGGCTCTACTGGCGCACCATGTTCGCCTTCGAGGAATGGCATTCGGCACTGGAGATGAAGCTCTATTTGCATCGCTTCATTCATCACATCCACGGCCTGGCGGATTTTTCGACGCTAAAATTCACCCGGTACAATCAATATGAATCGCTTGTCCTGCCGCTGGTCAAATGGTTGCAGGATCACGGCGTGACGTTCCGCTATGGCGTCGAGGTCACCGACGTCGATTTCGAAATTCAGTCGGACCGCAAGCAGGCCACGCGCATCCACTGGCTGCAAGATGACGCGCCGAGCGGCGTTGATCTCGGCCCGGACGATCTGGTGTTCATGACCATCGGCTCGCTGACCGAGAATTCCGACACCGGCGATCATCACACGCCTGCAAAGCTCAACGAGGGGCCGGCCCCGGCATGGGACCTGTGGCGGCGCATCGCCGCGAAGGATCCGGCTTTTGGCCGCCCCGACGTGTTCGGCGCCCACATTCCGGAGACAAAATGGGAATCGGCCACGATCACCACGCTCGATGAGCGTATCCCCAGCTACATCCAGAAGGTCGTCAAACGCGATCCCTTCAGCGGCAAGGTGGTCAGCGGCGGCATTGTCACCGTCAAAGATTCGAGTTGGCTGTGCAGCTGGACGGTGAACCGCCAGCCGCACTTCAAGCAACAGCCGAAGGATCAGGTCGTGTGCTGGTTCTATTCGCTGTTCGTGGACAGGCCCGGCGACTACGTGAAGAAACCGATGCAGGACTGCAGCGGCGAGGAGATCACGCAGGAATGGCTCTACCATCTGGGCGTGCCGGTTGAGGAGATTCCTGAACTGGCGGCAACCGGCGCGAAGACAGTGCCGGTGATGATGCCCTACATCACCGCGTTCTTCATGCCGCGCCAGGCCGGCGACCGACCAGATGTCGTGCCAAAGGATGCCGTCAATTTCGCGTTCATCGGCCAGTTCGCCGAGGCGAAGGAGCGGGATTGCATCTTCACCACCGAATACTCGGTGCGCACGCCGATGGAGGCCGTCTATACGCTGCTTAATATCGAACGCGGCGTGCCGGAAGTGTTCAACTCGACCTACGACATTCGCACGCTGCTGGCGGCCGTGGCTCCGCTGCGAGATGGTAAGGGGATCGACATCCCAGGCCCGGCCTTCCTGCGCAACCTGCTTCTGAAAAAGCTCGATACAACCGAGATCGGCGACCTGCTGAAGGAGTATAAGCTGATTTCCGAATGAGTGTGCCAGATAGCCGCCGCTCCGCCCGTCACCATGACAGCGAAAACGGGACGAACCGGCGCGATATGCGGCGCCTATTGCGGCTGCAGATGCTCGGCCATGAAGTCGACGAACGCCCTCAGCTTGGGCGTGATCTGGCGGCTGGCCGGCCAGAGCACGTTGAACTGATCGGTCTCGCTTACCCACTCGTCCAGGATGGATACGAGACGGCCGTCAGCGATCTCACCACGGATCGCAAAGGGAGGCAGACAGGCAATTCCCATTCCCTCGATCGCCAACGCGATCAGAGGATCGACCGCCGTCGCGCTCACGCGTTCGGGCAGAACGATCTTTCCCTGACGTTCCCCGCGAGCAAACGGCCAGGGTCGGATCCTGCCGCTGCTCGGCGACCGTTGGTGAAGACACTGGTGCTGCGCCAGAGCAAGTTTGGCTCGGATTGTCGCCTTGTGCGGCGTTCGGCGCCACAGGGTAGACATAGGGATCGTCTTGGTCGGGCGCGGCCCGCGATTCAAGTCCCTGAGCGCGCCCCATCTGAACGCCAGTTTTCCGGTGGCCGCCTGGAGCAACCAGGTCGCGGACCCCGTGATCCTGGCCGCCGTCAGTGAGACGAGGACCCACACGCCGGCGCTCTACGAAATCGCCGCCGGCCGCCCAGAGTCGGTCGTATTGCCTAACGGAAGTGGGGAGAAACTACGCCGGTAAACGCACCGTGCCTGTCACGCGGCGCCTTCCTGCGGCATCGGGGGCGGTCCGGCTTTCCCCTTCAGCGAGGAGTGCACCTCGCCTTCCGGCGCACAAGCGATCGCCCTCGCGAATTGGAGGACGCAAAACGCCAGCACTCGGTCCCGCCCCGCTCCTAACTGCCTATCCCTCCCACCGTCGCGCCAGGAAGCGAGGCGGGCCCTCGATCGAGCCCGCGCCCATGACAGTCGTGCCCAAGGCCCATCGCGCCGGCAGGATCGCCAGAAAAGACGGCCAGGAAATGCAGGCGGAAGATGCGGAACCAATCGGCCAGAGTGAAGTTGTTTATTCGATATGTCTAGCAGAGCAATCAGCCTGATCGGCAGTTCAAGCCGACAGGTTTATCCAAGCGATAATCTGTGTCGATATTGAACCGGAGGAAGAAATGAACAGCTTCAAGCATATTCTTGCCGCCAGCGCGGTGGCTATTCTCGCTGCGTCGCCGGCTTTCGCTCAAGATGCTCCGACTGCACCGACCACGCCGACCGCACCGGCCGCCAGTTCCAATCCGGGCGCCCAGACGAGCGGCACCGATTCCCAGGTCCAGATCAAGGACGAGGATGTCTTCGGCTATGACATCACCATGGGCGCTGCCAATCTGACGCCGGAGCAGTTGCAGGCCGCCAAGAACACCTGCAACCAGAACGTCACGGCGGAGCCGCTGCGCTACTCGGCTGCCGTCAAGTCTTTCTGCACGTCGATCCAATAACCGGCGATTGCCCGGATCTGCCTGCGAAGCCCTGCCCTTGGCAGGGCTTCGTCTTTTGGCGTCCCGATCGAAGAAGGCGATGGCGCTCGCGCTTCGCCCACAACCAACCGCACGCGGTCACGTCACGGCTTGGCTGGTCCGGGGGCAAGAACCGGCATCGACACGACGGCACGCAAACCCGGTGCATTGTCGACATAGGTGATGTGGCCCTGCAGCTGATCGATCAGCGCCCCCAGCATGCGGGATCCAAATCCCGTCCCCTTGGTGACAGGGCCCTTCCCCTCGCCGTGATCCGAGACGACGACCCGTAGCATGTCGCGGTGTTGCTCGATCGTGACCGTCAGCGGCCCCGGTGCGCCGCGATAGGCATACTTGGTCACGTTGGTGATGAGTTCATTGACGATCAGGCCGATGCTGATCGCGCGATCGGTGGTCACCAGCACCGGCGCGAGGTCGAGTGTAATGTGACTGGCCCACGTCTTGTCCATCGCCGTCAGGATCTCGGTACATAGCTCGCCCAGATAGCGCGAAAGGTCGATGATCGAGATGCTGTCCGCCTGGTAAAGCCGCCGATAGACAAGGCTTACCGCGGTCAGCCGGCGCTCCGCTTCCTCAAGCTGCGTCTTGACGTCGGCGCTGGCGCCGCGCCGCTGCATTCGAAGGAAGCTCGACACGAGGGACAAGCTGTTCTGAACCCGATGGTTGACCTCCTGCAACAGGAAGTCCTTCTGTGACAGCAGGCTCTCATTCTCGCGCAAGGTAGCCGTCAGTTCACGGTTCAGGCGCCGCACCCGCTGGTTGTTGCGGGTCTCGAGCAACTGGCGAACGATACGGGCGCAGGATTCGACTTCGGCCAGGCTCCACTCTCGAGAGCGCCCGCGCACGCTTTCCGCCCAAGCCTCGAAAGACGCGCGGGGCATCAGAGTCGCGCCTGGCGTCAGAGCCACGTTCGCGTGCGGATTGCCTGCCCATTTCACGGTCTGGAGCTGCTCGGCGCGGAACCACATCAGCACGATGGGCTCCTCCGAAGACATGACCGAGGCCAGGAGTCCGCTCGCCAGTTCACGATGGTTGCCGGCGGAAGGCAACTCCCGGCTCAGTTCATTGGTGACCCATGGACCGGGAACGCCGCGGCTGAGCGCCACCTTGGCGACGTCGTGCACATCGAGCGGATCGGGGCACTCACCGTGAACGAACAGGCTTGAGCCGCACAGCGCGGCGAAGCCGTCGGCCTGCAGCAGCCTCGCCAGTTGGGCTCCGGATCGATCGAGGAAGTCGGACAGTCCATCCTCGCTTCCGAGCTCGGCGAGAATGACGTCCTCCTGGGAACGCAGTCGGATGCGCTCGCGATAGAGTTCATTCTCCTCGCGTGCCTTGATCTGGCGCGACAGGCCGGCTGCCAGAGCCTGGCAGGCCAGCCGGGTCGTAAGCGTCAGAGAGCGGGGCTCGTGATGATGGCAGGCGACGAGCCCCCACAGCACGCCATCCATCACGATCGACATAGAGGCGGAAGCCGCGACCCCCATATTCTTGAGATACTGGATATGGATCGGCGAGACGCTGCGCAGCGTGGAGTCGCTGAGGTCGATCGTGGCGAGGCCCGGATCTATGCCGACGATCGGGACGGGGGTGTAGTTCACATCCGCGATGACACGGACGGGGTTGCGAACGTAAAGGGCCCTCGCCTGTCGCGGAATGTCCGAAGCAGGAAAATGGTGGTTCATGAAGCTCGAGGAAGGACCGGAGAGGCTCTCGCCGACCACGACCCCCGCATCATCATCGATGAAGCGATAGACCATCACGCGGCTGTAGCCCGTGAGCCCCTGAAACGCCCGCGCCGCCTGCTGACACAACTCGTTGAGCGACGAGGACCGCTCGAGCGTCCCCCCCACCGATTGCAGCTCGGCGAGGAACGATGCGTCCAGGCTCTGGCGCGTGCCCTTGTCGGTCACCTCGACCACAAGATGCTCGCCGCTGCGAAAGGCGACAGCATCCATCAGGGTCCCCGCGAAGGAAACTTCTCCAATGACCTTGGCGCCGGTGGCGGGAAAAGGGCCCGATGAGACGTCTGTCCCGACATCGATCACGGCATCCAGGGAAAGGCCGACAACGCTGCTGTCGACGCGGTCCTCCCCTCGCGCGGCGTAACCCACGATCGATTTCGAGGCAACATCCGCGATCAGCATGAAGCCTTGAGGCTGAATTGAACCCGGAATGTGAATCGGTTCCGCGTCGCAACTGACGATTTCGATAGTCAAATCCGGTGAGGTCCCGCGCTTGAAGAATTTGAAACTCCCTTCAACAACGAAAATGGCGAAGAGAAGTTCAATTGAGACGAAATGGACTACCGCACTCTTCGAAGTCGTCGCCCGCTTGTCGAAAGCTGGGATGAAGACATTCATCCAAACGCCCATGACGCGCTCGTTCGACGCGGGACCGTCGGGTCACCGCGTCCTTCGATGCCTCAGTGATCGGCGTGACGGGTCTGCAGCTGCGGGAGGCCGACCAGCTCGACGCCGTGGTGGCGGGCGAGCGCTGCGAACGCTTCCGTCTCGATCAGGCGGCGATAGGGCGTATCGGGAAAGACGATGCCCGCACGATGGATGTTGGCATCGACCAGAAGCATCGTGCCGCCGACTGAATCCAAGCGGACCCGCGGCAGATAGCGCAGGTCATGCATGTAGAGCCGAAGATGATGCGCGGGCGGTTGGTAGAGCCCGTCATGCACGTGCTTGATCCACTGGTGATCTTCCGGCTCGCGGACCGAGATCCACGCATTCTGATCAAAGCTCCGGCCATTCTTCTCGCGCACGGAATCCGGATGCACGACGCGGGCCCGCTCGGCCAGCATCCGCTTCAGGACATCCTTTGGGAAGTCGATGATATCGGCGTCGATCCACAGCACCCAATCTTCGGCCAGCAGCCCCTCGCGGAGCAGCAGGTTGCGGGCCCTGGCGATGCGGCTGCGACGCTTCCGCTGAAGAGCGAGGCTCCAACGCGGCCCCTGTCCGCTTATGGCGAAATCGTGCTCCAGCAGCGTCGTGCGGCAAAAGCGGCTGCGATGGCGCTCCAGGAAAGCCTGGATCAGAGCAAGGCTGTCGTCGCTCGAATTGCCGACCAGAAAGGCGATGGCCAATCTCTCGGGCGGGAAATCGAGCGCAAGGATCCGCGCGAACAGCGCATCGAGCGTGCTGGCCGCATCCCGCACGGGAATGGCGATCAGAACAGAGCCATTGGCCGGCGCATGCCGGGCCAGCGCAACGCGATCGACGGCATCCTCTCGCAGGGCCGGGCTCTCCGTCCCGCGCTCGCGCCATCGCAATCGCCCCTTGCGCAGGGCGGTCTTGATCAGGACGCTGCGCGAGAGCGGCTGTTCCTCGGGGATCCAGCTGTGACACCAGTGATGCTGCGCCAGCGCCGGCACCGCATCGTTCCGATCGGCGCAGAGGCGGCCATATTTATCGTTCGGCGAAAACATGTAGCCCGGAATGACATCCGGCCGGATGCGGACGCTGGTCGCGTCGACGGCGCCGGTCAGCAGGAACGGGCCAGTCGCGTCGAGCGGATCGAGCGCATGCCGGCACAGCACCGCGAGATCGATCGCCACATCCCAGAAGGGATGACGGGCAGGCGAGACCATGACTGCGTTCGAGACGATCCGTGCCGTCAGGCCGCGCACGATCGCCGGCTTCTCCGCCAGATGGCTGCGCGGTTCCTCGGCAAAGAGCGGCCGGTCCTGCTGCAGCAGGACGTCGAAGGATCGCAGCGCCTCCGCATCGAGATCCGCATAGACGCCGCCTTGATGGTGCAGGACGAGATAGCGGCCGAGATCGGCGCGCTGGATGGCGCGCGGATATCCGAAATACTGCTCCGCCAGATGCGGATATTCCTGCCGCACCAGCAAGGCCAGATCGTCATCCGTCCAAAGCCTTATCTCCCAACCGGGATGCAATCGCGGCCAGCTGGCGACGTAGCCTTGCAGGGATGGCGGGATGTTTCGATCGCGCCACGTCTGGTGGATGATCTTGGGTATCATCGCGTGGGCACGGCTTTCATCGCGTCGAGGACCGCTTGATCGATCCGTTCTGGTCCAAAGCGTTCCCATGCCGTTGCGTGAGCCTGTGTCCGAAGGGCCGCACGGCGAGCCGGATCCTGCCAGAGGGCGGTGATGAGACTGGCCAGTCCGTCGTCGCTTCCGGCAAGCAGAATGTCATGGCCGTCGCGCAGGCCGAGGCCCTCGGCCGCCAAGGGAGTCGCGACAACGGGAATGCCCCACGCCATCGCCTCAATGATCTTGAATCGTGTACCGCCGCCGCTCCGCAACGGCACGATTGCCATATGGGCGCCCCGCAGCAGGGGGGCCAGATCATCGGGATTGGCGACGACCCGCACATCAGCGCGCGCCAGGCGCCGGACCTTGCGGGCGGGGTCCCGTCCGGCCAGCGTGACGCGCGCCTGGCCCAGGCTGCGCCTCAGCCTCGGCAAGATCCGGCGGGCCAGCGACCTACAGGCCACGACGTTCGGTGTGTAGCCAAGATGGCCGATGAAGAGGAGTTCCGGTCCGTCGGTATCCGGCTGCGGAGGCAAGGAACGCGGCGCGACGCCGGCCCGCGGCAACCCGTTCGGAACGACGGAGACGGGGCCGAGCCCCCGCTTCGCCAGCCGGGCCGCATCTTCTTCGGAGCAGACCCAGACCGCATCGACCTCGGCCAGGGCCTGCGCTTCGAGCGCGGCGACCGTCCGCTGTTCCCGGCGCCGCCTTGCGCCGAACCAATCGCGCTTCTGGCGGATTTGGCCGGCGAGATCGGATTCGACATTGTGCATGTCGAGAACCAGCCGCGCCCCGCACTGCCGCAGCATCGGCAGGAACGGGTGCAGGCCCAGATGCTCGATCACGACAAGGTCGGGCCGGAACTCCCGGACGACGCGCTCCAGAGCCTCGATTCTGCTGGGATCGATGACGAGATCGATGGACGCACTTCCTGGCGGCAGGCGGTACAACGCCTCCGCGTCGCTTCCGAGATGGCTCGTGGTCAGCCTCGCAACGCTGGTAGCCCCCTCGGGGCCAGCGATCACGGAGACGAGCCGGGCCTCGCTGACCTGCGCCGCGGCGGAGGCATTCTGCCAGTTGCGCAGGTCCGCGCCCGTGACGGCCGGGAAGGCCGGATGGGCGGTGAGAAACAGACCCCGCATCATGTTGGGACGCTGCCGCCGGATCGCCGCAGCAGCGCGAGCTTCAGCCGGAACCGCAGCCAGCGATAGGCATCGGCCAGCGTCTTCGGAGTCGTCCTCGCAACCGACAGAAAATGCGCCGCCTCCACCAGTTCGCCGCGCCGCATATGAATCCGCGCCACCCGGATCGCCATAAAGGCCTCTCGGCGCCGCAAGGCCGCGCGAGAGATCCCAAGACTCTCGAGGGCGAGCAGACTTTCGCGCCATCGCTCGAAGCGGCTTCGCGATTCATGAACGAGCCGATTATCCGATCGCTGCAAGCTCACGTTATAGGTCATTACCGCAACGTCAATGATGGCCGTCCGGCAACTCGCCAGAAGAGTTGTCCAGAACAGCGTATCCTCGTCATAGGCCAGAGAATCGGGAAACCGCCGGGTGTCCAGCGCGTCTCGCCGGATGAGACTGCTGCCCATGACGATGACGACGGCGCGATCCGCCAGATACCGTTCCGGCGACAGCCACTCGTGCCGGTGGCCGAAGCGATCTCGGGCCCGGCCGTCCCGCTGGATGAAATAGGAACCAAGCACGAGTTCAGGCGCCAGAGGCCCCTCGCCGGCCGTCACCAGATCGCGGAGACCACCCGCCTCATGGAGGTCGTCCGCATCCAGGAAATAGACCCATTTCCCCGAGGCGTGGGAAAGACCATGGTTGCGCGCGGCGCCTGGATCGAGGCAGCGAACGGACAGCAGCCGGATGGGGAAGCCAAACTCGACGGCGCAAGCCCGAACGACCGCCGCGGTCTCGTCAATCGACCCATCATCGACAACGATGCATTCGAGAATGGCGGATCGTTCACTGAGGAGCGAGGCAATCGTTTGGGTGATCGTCTTCGCTGCATTGTGAGCAGGTATGACGACACTAACACAACCAATGGTAAATTCGGGTAAGGAATTGGCAGGCATACGGTTTTTTAGTGCGCCAGAGCTCGGACTGAACGTCGCACTCATACCAAGTCGGTCCCGCTAGGGAAACAAGTCAGCGCCCGGTCGGGAGGGGAATCGGATGATTTTTGTCATCCGGCCCCGGGCGCGCATTACCCTCGCGGGGGCCGCGGCCCGCGCCAGCCTGCCAAGCCGATAGCGGCATTGCCACGCCGGACGGTACGGGCCCGGTGCAATTCGGCCTCGTCCAAGGCTATCGCTCGAGGTGCCCTTGACCCTGTTGGGGGGCACGCCTAAACCTCCGATCCGGAGGGTTCCGACGGATCGCACGCCGCCGGAGGAGCGCCGTCGAGCCATCGCGTCGATGGTCCGGAGCGCAGCATGAGGATCCTGCCTTGCCACGCGCTGACGAACTCCGGGCTGCTCTCCTCGCCGAAGGCATCGATCCGGCCATCGCCGAAGCCGCCGCCGGACTGCCACCCCTGAAAATCAGCACGCCGGAAGAAATCGCTGCCCGGCGCGCCGAGCGGCGGGAGCGCATCGCGCGCGAGAAGGCGGAAGGGAAGCGCAACGCCGACGGCTCGAAGATCGAGCCGTAAGCCTTTTGCGTGAGCGCGGCCTGCACGAGCCTATGGCGGGCAGTCCTGCGTCGAACTCGTCGCCGTGCCCGTATTGAATCAGAGTTTCCGCAGGGTCGCGACATCGGTTGTGCCGATAAACCAGTCCCGCGCAAGCACCTCCTCGAACACGATCCAGACATCGCTATCGGCCAGGCCGGTTGCTTCCGTGATCGCTTCGGTCACCTTGGCTGCGATCGCCGCCTTCTTTCCCTCGGGGTCGCTGGCGATGACTTCCTTGACGAGGCGGATGTTGACGAACGGCATGCTTCTCTCCCATGGCGGCAATATTGCCCAGGCGGCAAGGCATCCTTGAACGCGCCTCGTCCGCTCGACGCCAATCTGCAATCCCTTCCCGATCTTCGCCAGCCCCTCCTTGCATCAGGCCCTGTGCGAAGGACGTAGAAGATCCGAGTTACTACACCCCTTGGTTGTAATTCTGGGCAGGAGGGCTGAATCGGCCATCGGAAACGCCGCGCCTATCGTGCTTCTGCCGTGGAGAGATCGTCCCTCGACATCATCTCGCGGCCTGCCTCGTTCCGCGCAGCATCCCGATGGAGGAGCCGGCTCATGTCGATCGGCGGCATCCCGCTTGCGTCCGCATTCCTGTTCTGTATCGCGTTCGTCGCCATGCTGCGCGCAATGGCGCCGCGCCTTGGCCTAGTCGACGCTCCCACCGCGCGAAAAGTCCATCACGGAAATGTCCCGGTCTGCGGCGGCCTCGCGATGTTTGTCGCTCTGCTCGTCGCATTGGCCATCCGCCATGGCCTGCAGCCGCCGGGCCGGGCCGCGTTGACGGCCGGCGGCAGCCTCGAGCACAGCACCTTGCCGCTGGCCGTGACGCTGGGCATGCTGGTGGCAATCGGCGTCGTTGACGACCGCTGGGGAATGGGGCCTCTGACGAAACTCGCCCTCCAAGTGGTCGCGGCCTGCCTTCTCCTCGGCCTCGGCCGGGATACCTATGCCAGCGGCGGGTTGATCCACCTTCCCCTCGCCATGCCGGGACGTGACGTGATCGCGCTCGTCGTCACGCTGCTGTTCATCGTCGGCCTGATCAATGCCTTCAACATGATCGACGGGCTCGACGGCCTCGCAGGGGGCCTAGCGGCCGTTACGCTGATCGGCCTGGCCGCGTCGGGCAGGCTGGCCGATCAGGCGAGCCTCGTCGATGACAGCCTGCTCCTTATGGCCGTAGTGCTGGGATTCCTGGTCTTCAACCTCCGCCGGCCCGGCCTGCGGCGTGCCATCGCCTTCATGGGAGATGCCGGCAGCATGATGCTGGGATGTGCCATCGCCGCGATCATCGTCGAGCTCTCGTCGCATACCGCTACCGTGGAAGGCGGTCTTGAACGGTTCCCTTCCCTGCTCTGGCTGGTCGCCATTCCGGTGATCGACACGGCCAGCCTCATGATCCGTCGCCCGCTTGCCGGTCGCAGCCCGATGGCGGCCGATCGCGAGCACCTGCATCATCTGCTGCTCGATACCGGCCTGTCGCCGGCGCGGACGACCGTGGTTCTGGTTGGTGCCGCCATGGTCCTCGCAACGGTCGGGGTGGCGGGATGGGCGCTACGGGTGCCCCCCGTCTTGATGGTGGCCGGCCTGGCGGTTCCCGCGCTGAGCCACTGCGCACTGGTCTGGAACTGCTCGCAGCGGCGGAGAGGGACCGCTCAGGCGCTGCTGATATCGTCCGAACCCGCCGAGTAGGGAATCCCGGACGTACCGTGCGTCGTCGCGTCAGCGACCGCGATCGCCTTCAGCAGCGAAAGCCACGCCGACACGGCCCGCGACCGCAGGTGGTCCCTTTCGAAGACTTGTCGTGCACGTCGCCCCATCGCTTCGCACGCCGTGCGATCGCGCTGCATCTCCAGAATTCTGGCTGCCAACGCCCTGCTCTCGCCGATCGCGACGGTATGGCCGATCCCATGCGACCGCAGCACGGTCGCGACCTCTCCGTCGCCAGCCCCGACAAAGAGCACGGGCCGCGCCACGGCCATGATGCCGTAGAGCTTGCTCGGCACGACATAGGGTTCGAGCGATGGCCGCAGGGAGACCAGATGCACGTCGGCGACCGACAGGCTCTCCGCCAGCCTCTCACGCGGTTGCAGCGACTGCAGGCGGACATTGGCGAGAGCGCGACGCTGGACGTGCTCCCCGACCTGTCTGCGACCATGGCCTCCGCCGACAAGCAGGAAGCGGATATGCGGATCGTCCCGCAGATGTTCGGCCGCCTCGAGCACGGTGGCGAACTCATGCGCGCGGCCGAAATTGCCGGAATAGCCGATCACAAAATCGGCCGCATTGTCGAAACCCCATTCGCGGCGCAGGCCATTGTCGCCCGGCGCTATGGGCCGGATCTCGTCTTCCTCCGACCAGTAGGGAATGAGCGCCACGCCGTCCCCGGCGATCCCACGGTCGTGCAGGACGCCCGCCATCGCCGCAGTCGGCACGACGTTGCGGATGGCGCGTCTGAGCGACCAGTCCCGCATGGCCAGGCTCAAGCGGGCGAGACGCCCCGTTCGCGCGACCAAGCCAAGTTCGATCGCGACCTCCGGAAAGACATCGTGCAGCCAGTTCACCAGCCGCCCACGCCGCAGCGCGGTTGGCGCGGCGACGGAAACGGACAGCAGCGGCGGGTCGGTGCAGGCAATGACGATGTCGTTCTGTCGGACATGCATGAGGCACCAGAGCGCGGCTCTGGCGTGAAAGCTCGCATAGTCCGCCGCGCGACCCGCCAGCCGCGCACGGCCAAAACCCGACGTGCCGATGCGATGGATCGTGACGCCGCCGATGGTCTCGGCGGCTGGCAGAGCGGCTGCCGGATCCTGGTGCCGGTATCGGCTGGTGACGATCTGGACGGAAACGCCGGCCTTGGCCAGGCCGAACGCCAGGCTGGAGACCATACGGCTGGTTGCCGATTCATCGGGGTGGAAGTAGCGATTGACCAGCACGACGCGCATCGCATCCATGTCTCCAGCGCCAGGGTCCGCCAGCGTTTCCCACGACCGGCCTTGCGACAAGGCAGGAGAAGGCGTCGACGCCGGCTCGTCCGGGCGAGGTGCCCTGTCCGGAGGAGGTAGTCCGCCCTGCCCGTCTCGTCGGACTCGCGTCGATTGGTCAGGGATCGGGACTTCGTCCTGTCCCCATGGTCAGGCGGCGGCGGCTGCCGTGTTTCGTATAGTTCCTGCAGGAAACGAACGGAGCAGGAACATGGGCGCGAAGAAAGCTCTGATCGTCGGCGTGACCGGCCAGGACGGGGCCTATCTGGCCGAGCTTCTTCTCGGCAAGGGCTATGAGGTGCATGGCATCAAGCGCCGCTCCTCGTCCTTCAACACCCAGCGGATCGATCACCTTTATCAGGACCCACATGGTCCGGAGCCTGTCCGGCTTCATCTGCATTTCGGCGAATTGACCGACGCGACGAACCTCTGCCGGATCATCCACGAGGTCGAGCCGGACGAAATCTACAATCTCGGCGCGCAGAGCCACGTCCAGGTTTCGTTCGAGACTCCGGAATACACCGCCAATGCCGACGCGCTCGGCACGCTTCGCCTTCTCGAGGCCATGCGGATTGCCGGCATCGCCGGGCGCTGCCGGTTCTACCAGGCATCGACATCAGAGCTGTTTGGCGGCAGCCGGACGGCGCCGCAGCGTGAAACCACTCCCTTCGCGCCGCGCAGCCCCTATGCCGCTGCCAAGCTCTATGCCTACTGGATCACGGTGAACTACCGCGAGGCCTATGGCATTCACGCGTCGAACGGCATCCTGTTCAATCACGAGAGTCCGCTGCGCGGCGAGACCTTCGTTACCCGCAAGATCACGCGCGGGGTCGCCGCGATCGCGCATGGTCTGCAAAAGACGATCCATCTCGGAAATCTGGATGCGCGGCGCGACTGGGGCCACGCGCGCGACTATGTCGACGGCATGTGGCGCATCGTCCAGCAACCCGTGGCCGACGACTTCGTCCTGGCGACCGGCGAAACCCACACGGTACGCGAATTTGCCGAGCGGGCATTCGGCGAGATCGGCCGCGCGATCGACTGGAGCGGCGAAGGCGTGGCGGAGAAGGGCCGCGACGCCAGCAACGGCGCGACGCTGATCGAGATCGATCCGCGCTATTTTCGTCCGACCGAGGTCGACCTGCTGCTCGGCGACCCCGCCAAGGCACGGCAGCAACTGGGCTGGACCCACACGGCGTCGTTCGAGGAGTTGATCGCCGACATGGTCCAATCGGACCTTCAGGCCGTGTTGCGCGAGGTTGGCCGCAATGACCGCTACGCATGAACCGGATTCCTTCGACCTCGCTGGCAAGCGAATCTGGGTAGCGGGCCATCGCGGCATGGTCGGGTCGGCGCTGCTTCGCCGGCTGCGGCGCGAACCCTGCGAGATCCTGACGGTCACGAGCGGCGAACTCGATCTCCGACGCCAATCCGCGACCGAAGCCTGGATTGACGCCAACGCGCCCGATGCGATCGTCATCGCGGCGGCGCGGGTTGGCGGTATCGTCGCCAATGCGACCCATCCGGCGCCGTTCATCTATGACAACCTTGCCATCGCCACCCACGTCATCGAGGGCGCGCGACGGGCAGGCGTCGCGAAGCTGCTTTATCTCGGCTCCAGTTGCATGTACCCGCGCGACGCGATCCAGCCCATGCCCGAGAGCGCGCTGCTTTCCGGGCCGCTCGAGCCGACCAACGAACCCTATGCCGTCGCCAAAATCGCCGGGCTCAAACTCGCCGAGAGCTATCACCGCGAGTATGGGTGCCGGTTCATCACGGCCGTACCGCCCAATCTGTACGGTCCGAACGACAATTACGATCCCGATAGTGCGCATGTCCTTGCCGCGCTGATCCGCCGGTTCCATCTGGCCAAGCTGGACGGATCACCGAGCGTGACGATCTGGGGCACGGGGTTGCCAATGCGCGAGTTCCTGCATGTCGACGATCTCGCGGATGCCTGTGTCCTGTTGCTCAGGCGCTATGAAGCGCCGGAGTTCATCAATGTCGGCTCGGGCCAGGAAATCTCGATCCATGACCTCGCGACCCTGGTCGCCGACATCACCGGCTACTCCGGCACGATCCTCACCGATCTCGACAAGCCGGATGGTACGCCGCGCAAGCTGATGGACAGCAGTCGGCTAAACTCGCTCGGCTGGCGCCCCTCCATAGGTCTGCTGGAAGGCATCGAATCCAGCTATCGCGCCTGGCTCGACGGATCCGCGACGATGCGGGCGATCTAGAGCGGTTTCCTCATCCCGGATCGCGCAGCCCTTCCTCGAAGGCGCGTCTCTCGGAGATGGCGCGGGTTGTCATCGACCTGAACCAAGGCCTGTCTGCGTGCGGCAACGGCCACGCAGGCGCGCACGGCATCCTCCCAGGGGTAGACCGTCGACCGAGATCGCCAAGATCTGGCGAGCGGGGCCTGGATCAGGAGGGAACGGTAACCTTGCGCAGGTCGCGGAACAGGTCGCGGTAAAACCCTCCCTGCCCCAGCACCAGCAGGATCATGATGCCGTAGACGGCGAGCATGAAGCCGCCGCCGAATACGAGTTCGACCAGCGGCGACTTGCCGGCCATCGTATAGCGGTCGACGACGATCCCCAGCGTGCCGGCGACGAGGCTGGCTAGAGCTGGCCTGCCGATCGACGGCAGCAGGTCGCGCACGCTGACCGGCGTTCCGTGCACGCACCAGATCATGTGTGGAACGAACCATGTCGCCATCGCCATCGAGTAGGCGGCCGCCACGCCCCGGGGGCCATAGGGCAGGCCGAGGACGCAGGCGACGATCACCAGCGGCGCGATCACCAGCGCCGTATGCAGGCAGCGCCTCTGTCGCCCGGTGGCGAACAGCAGCCAGCCGAACGGGTTGATGAGGCTGAAGATCAGGACGGTCGGCGTCATCAGTCGAAAGATCGCGGCCGCCTCCAGCCATTTCGGCCCGAACAGGACCAGGAAGATCTGCTCGGCGAAAAAGCCGAGAAACAGCGTCAGCGGCACCGTCATAGAGATGACGAGCGAATAGCCATGGATGAAATAGTGCCGCAGCCGGACGGGATCGTCCTGCAATCTTGCGAGGGCCGAGAAAGCGACCCCGCCAAATGCGCTGTTCAAATTGTCGATCGGAACCGAGATCAGTTGATAGGCGCGGCCGTAATTGCCGAGCGCTTCCGCCCCCCAGAAGCGGCCAAGCAGAATCTTCTCCAGATTGTACCCGACATAGGTGACGAGGGTGTTGAGCGTGATCGTGCCGCCCACCCGGAGCAGCGGAAGGATGGTGCTGATGCGGCCAGGGCGCTCGGGAAGCCAGCGGGTCGTTATCCAGAGACCCGTCGTGACCCCGAACTGGGCGGCGAAGGTGGCACCGACCAGCGCCCAATAGCGAAACCCGGCCAGCGCGAGCGTGACGCCGGTGACCAGACCGAGCAATTGCCCGGCGGATTCGACCAGCGTCAGCGTCGCATAGCGCATGTCGCGCTGCAGGATCGCCAGATGCTGGACGCTGGCGGCGCTGAGCAGGAAGCCCGGCGCCAGAAGGATGGTGAGCCAAAAGAGCCTGGGTTCGTCATAGAAGCGGACGAGCGCCGGCGCGAGCGCACAGCATAGAATGGCGAAGACGACGCCAATCAGCATGTTGACCCAGAACAGCGTCGAAATCTGCTGGCCGCTGATCGAACGCGCCTGGACCGTCGCGGAAGACAGGCCCGCGGACGCAAACATGGCGAGCAGGCCGGTGATCGCGGTCGCCATGGCGACCAGCCCGAATTCGCGCGGATCGAGCAGGCGCGCCAGCACCACCATGAAGGCCAGCCGCATCAGCGCTCCGACGCCCTGCCCCATGAGCTTGGCCAGACCGCTGCGGATGGTCTTCTGCCGCAGATCCTGCATTGCCTTGCCTCTCGGTGCGACCCGCTCGTCCCTGGCTAGCCTATCGGAACAGAGTTCCGCCCTCTTCCTGGCCAACCGGAGCGACCGCTAAGTCTTGCGCCGGGCGCAGCCGGAAACCAGCGAACCGAAACCGCTCAAAAGGCTTAGTGCCCTGCCCCGAAGTGCAGGGCGTCAGGCCCCTGCGCTCGTCCTAGCCTGCCTGGGTGAAACCCGTGCGGCCGGCCGCGCTTCGCGGCGCCTTTGCACAAGCGGGAATACCTTGTCAGGGAGGATTCGGATGAAGGTTCTGGTCACCGGTCATCGAGGCTATATCGGTACGGTCATGACGCCGATGCTCCTGCGCGCCGGACACACCGTCGTCGGTTGCGACAGCGACCTCTATGCCGACGGCGCCTTCCCAGCCGGAGGGGCGATCGCCGACATCGTCGCGATGCAGGTGGACATACGGGATATCCCGCAATCGGCGCTGGTCGGTTTCGATGCGGTGATCCATCTCGCAGCGCTGTCGAACGACCCGCTCGGCGCGCTGAATCCGGATCTAACCTATGCCGTCAATCATCGCGCGAGCGTCCGGCTTGCGGAACTGGCCAAATCCGCCGGCGTGCGGCGCTTCCTCTTCGCGTCCTCCTGCAGCAATTACGGCCGCGCCGGCGACGCCATGGTAGACGAGGCCTCGGAACTGCGTCCCGTCACTGCCTATGGCAAGTCGAAGGTCCTGGCGGAGCGCGACATCGCACGCCTGGCCGACGAAACGTTCTGCCCCGTCTATTTTCGGCCCGCGACCGCTTATGGCGTGTCGCCGCGCCTGCGGCTGGACGTCGTGCTCAACGATCTGGTGGCCGGCGCGGCGACCCGAGGCGTCGTCCACATGCTGTCGGACGGAACCCCGTGGCGACCGATCGTCCATGTCGAGGACATTGCCCGCGCGTTCCGGTCCGGACTGACGGCACCGGAGGAGGTACTCCGGAACCAGGCCTTCAATGTCGGCCAGACGGAGCACAACTATCGCATCCGCGATCTCGCGCGGATCGTTTCCGATGCCGTCCCGGGCTGCCAGCTCACGGTCGCGCCCGACGCCGCGCCGGACAGCCGCTCCTATCGCGTCTCGTTCGAGAAAATCGGCCGGATGTTGCCAGGCTTCAGGCCTCGTTGGGATGCCCGGAGCGGCGCTCAGCAGCTCTACGCCGCGTATCGGGCCTCGGCCCTGACCGCCGAGACCGTCGAAGGCCCGCGCTATCAGCGGATCGGACAGATACGCCGGCTGATGGCGGCAGGCGCGCTCGACGAGGACCTGCGGCCGCTGAACCCGGTCTGGTCGCGTGACCCCATGGAGGCGACATGAGATTCCCACCCGATCCGCCCGGCAGAGCCATTCCCGCATCGGATCGGGAGATGCCCGGCATCGGTGGCGACATCTATCGCCTACTGGTCGAAATCTTCCCGATCTGCCGTTCCGTCGCCGGCGAAGGCGTGCGCGAAACGCTCCGGCGGCTGCAGCACGAAATCGATCTCACGATTCACGAGGTGCCGAGCGGAACGCAGGTGTTCGACTGGACGATCCCGCCGGAATGGACGATCCGCGATGCCTATATCCGCAACGAGGCCGGCGAGCGCGTGGTCGATTTTCGGGACTGCAATTTGCATGTGCTGAACCACAGCGCGCCGATCCGGACGATCCTGCCGCTCTCCGAACTGAGGCAACACATCTTCACCCTGCCCGACCAACCGGACCGGATCCCGTATCGAAAATCCGCCTATGACGAGGCCTGGGGCTTCTGCATGGCGCATGACCGACTGACCGCCCTGCCGGACGGGCTCTATGAAGCGGTGATCGAGTCGAGTCTCACGGCCGGAAGCCTGTCCTATGGCGAGTATTATCACGCCGGCGCGAGCCGGGATGAGGTCCTGCTTTCGGCGCATATTTGCCATCCCTCGCTTGCCAACGATAATTGTTCGGGCCTTGCGCTGCTGACCTTGCTGGCAAGGGAGCTTTCCGGTCGAAGGACGCGCTACAGCTATCGCTTCCTCTTCGCGCCGGGCACGATCGGGGCTATCGCCTGGCTCGCCCGCAACGAAACGCAGGCGGCGCGCATCCGGCACGGGCTTGTCGTTTCGTGCGTCGGGGACGGCGGCGGCCCGACCTATAAGCGGTCTCGCCGCGGCGACGCTTTCATCGACCGTGCCGCCTGCCACGTGCTGCGCCACGCGGCCCCCGCGCCGGTGCTTCTCGACTTCAGCCCCTATGGCTATGACGAGCGCCAATACGGTTCGCCCGGCTTCAACCTGCCCGTCGGCCTGTTCCAGCGCAGCCTCTATGGCGCCTTCCCGGAATATCACACCTCGGCCGACAATCTGGACTTCGTCCGGCCAAGCCACCTCGCCACGTCCTATGCGATGATCCAGTCTATCCTGGATGTCATCGAGAACGACTTCACGCCACGTGGCACCGTGATGAAGGGCGAGCCACAGCTCGGCCGCCACGGCCTCTATGCAGGGGGCGATGGCTCGCCGACGACGCAGGCCGCCAATCTCGCGATGCTTTGGGTTCTCAATCTGGCCGATGGGCAACATACGCTGCTCGACATGGCCGAGCGGGCCAATCTGCCTTTCGCGGATATGCTCCTGATGGCGCGGCGATTGCAGGCCCATGGTCTGCTGCAGCCCTGATGCAACGCGAGATCAGCCATAGTCCGGCCAGTCACGATCCCTTTGGGAGATCGCGGTAACCGAAAGCGGCCAGTCGATTCCAAAGGCCGGATCGTCATGGCGCACACCGCTCGCGGCTCCCTCCGCGTAGGCGGTCGAGATCATGTATCCGACCTCGACGTCGTCGGTCAGCGTCTGGAACCCGTGGGCAAAACCTTCGGGCACATAGAGCTGGTGGCGATTGTCCGATGACAGTTCAAAGCCCTGCCAGCGTCGGAAGGTCGGCGACGACACGCGCAGATCGAGGATGACGTCCCAGATCCGGCCGCGCAGGCATCGTACCAGCTTGATCTTGCCATGTGGCGCCTGTTGGAAATGCAGGCCGCGCAGCGTGCCCCTGGTCGACGACCAGGACTGGCTGTGCTGAACGAACACGGCGTGCAGGCCTGCCGCCTCGAACTCGCGGGTGCAGAAGCTACGTTCAAACCGGCCTCGTTCATCCGATAGAGGCATCGGCTCGATCCGGTATGCGCCTTCCAGTTCAGTCGACAGGAACTGCACGGCAATCCTCCCTGCCTCTCAGCCGGTCCGCTTGGCAAGGTGAAGTCGCTGCAAGCCATCCGCGAGCGCGACAGCGGCGCGCTCGAGCGCACGCTCGTGCCGAAACAGATAATCGACCGGCGGGACGAACGCGGTCGACCGCGACCGTTCCACCGCATAGCGCAAAAGGCCGGAGGCATTGGCGAAATCGCCCCGGCAGAGATGGCTGACGCCCGACCAGTAGGCGCGGCTTGCCAGGCTGCGGCGCGCCAGGCGCTGCAGCGCGTCCGCATCCGGCAGGTGTCGGCCCTCATGCGCGAAGAATGAGGTGAAAGCAGCCTCATATTTCCGGATCTGAAGGCTCCGGTTCCGCCGGACGAGCACCGAGCGCGCTTCATCATGCGAGCGCAGGAACACCTGGGGTGTTCCCGTCTCGGCGATGTTGCCGTCTAGCATCGCCAATCGCATGAACAACTCGAAATCGTCGGTGTGGTCCAGGGAGGTCCTGTAATAGCCCACGCGCTTCTGCGCCGTCGTACGGACCACCGCCGAGCAGCCGACCACACTGCACAGGGCGGTCCGGCAGAATCGATCGAGCAGGATCCGGCCAGGCATGACGTCCCATTTTGCACCAGCGTCGGGTCGCCGCGCGCCCGGCTGGGGCAGCGTCAGGGCCGCGCGGTTGGCGAAAGCGAGATTGATCGTCTTGTCCTGCTCCATTACGGAGAGCGCGCGCGACAGGGCCCCGGTGGTGAGAACGTCGTCGGCGCAGAGCAACAGAAAGCAGTCCGACTGCGCCCAGTCGATCGCCTCGTTGAAAGAGGCATGGTGCCCGAGATTGCGGCGATGGCGCACAAGGCTGACCCGGCCATCTTCCGCCTCCAGCTGCTCCGCGACCTCGACGCTGTTATCGGTCGAGGCATTGTCGATGATGAGGACCCGAAGGTCCTCCACGCCCTGGCTCAGAACGCTCTGCACGCAATTCCGCAGATAGCGGCCGTATTGAAAATTCGGAATGGCGACGTCGATGCTGGCCATGTCTCGCAGTCATCCGTCTTTGCGATGGTTTCATCCCGTTGGAAGCAGATCCACTGATCCATTCAACGCGATCAGACGCCTGCGCGCGATGCCAACAAAGGGATGGGGGGCGCAGTTTTCCGGCCAGTTCTCCCTTCGATCATCAACCAAAGGGACTAGCCAGCCTAAGCAAACCCAAGCGTTCCTGTCCAAATTGCCGAGGAACGAAGCGCAGAGTTCATCTTCTGTTCTAAGAATTCCACTCTACTCTAGCGGAGGTTGAAGGATCTGCCGAGCGCGGTTGTGCTGCGTCTCGCAGGGCTGAGCGGAAGGAAGTTTGCGGATGAGCGCGTCATTCCATGCCTCTTTGGCGGTAGACAAGTCCGTTCCAAGAACCTGCCGCCTATGCGGAACCGAACTTCGCCGGCGCTTTGCGGATCTGGGCATGTCCCCGCTTTGCGAGAGCTTTCTCACCGCAACGCAATGTGACCGCATGGAGCCTTATTTCCCGCTCCGGGCGATGGTCTGCGAGCAGTGCCACCTGGTGCAGTTGGCAGAATATGTCGCGCCCAGCGAGATCTTCAGCGACTACGCCTATTTCTCCTCCTATTCGCCGAGTTGGGTGGCGCATGCCAAAGCCTATTGCATGGCCATCGCGAAACGGCTCGGCCTTGGTCCTGAGAGCGCGATCGTCGAGATCGCCAGCAATGACGGGTATCTGCTGCAGCATTTCTCGGCGCTGGGCATTCCCGCCCTCGGCATCGAGCCGGCCGCCAACGTGGCGGCCGTCGCGATCCGGAAGGGCATCGACACGCGGATCGACTTTTTCGGAACCCGTCTGGCGCGGACGCTGGTCGCCGACGGCCGACGGGCCGATCTGATCATTGGCAACAATGTTCTCGCGCAGGTTCCGGATCTCAACGACTTCACAGCCGGTCTTGCCATTCTGCTGAAGCCGGACGGCGTGGTCACGCTGGAGTTCCCGCATCTGCAGCGGCTTATTTCGGAGACCCAGTTTGACACGATCTATCACGAGCATTTCTCCTATTTCTCGTTGCTGACGATCGAGCGGCTCGCGGCGCGACATGCTCTGAAGATCATCGACGTCGAGGCGTTGCCGACGCATGGCGGATCGCTGCGCGTCTATCTGGCGCGCGCCAGTTCCATTCGCCCGCAGGAAGCTGCCGTCTCGAAACTGTTGCACGAAGAGCGCCGCTTCGGCCTGGAACGGATGGAAACCTATTCCGCCTTCGCCGCAAGGATCCGCCGCACCAAACGCGATCTGCTCGCGCTGCTGATCGGGCTGCGCAACTCTGGCAAGTCCATCTGCGCCTACGGGGCCCCCGGCAAGGGCAACACGCTGCTCAACTATTGCGGCATCGGCCCCGACTTCCTCGATTTCACCGTCGATCGCAATCCCCACAAGCACGGCCGCTTCACGCCGGGCATGCACATCCCCATCCTGCCGGTGTCAGCGGTCGATGCAGCCCGGCCCGATTTCGTACTGATCCTGCCATGGAACCTTCAGGCGGAGATCACGCGGCAAATGAGGCACATCGCCGGTTGGGGTGGCCGTTTCATCGTGCCGGTTCCCACGCCACGCATCGTCGAGCCAGAGGATATCCGGTGATGAAGGTCATCCTGTTTTGCGGCGGTCTCGGCACGCGCATCCGAGAATATCCGGAGAGTATTCCCAAGCCGATGATCCCGATCGGCCACCAGCCGATCCTCTGGCACCTGATGAACTATTACAGCCAACGGGGGCACAACGAGTTCATCCTCTGTACCGGCTACAAGGCCAATGTCATCAAGGACTTCTTCCTCAACTACCGTCCGCAGGCCTATGCCGATTGCATCGTCTCCGGCTTCGGCACCAAGGTCGAGCTGCTCGGAAAGCCCGAGCAGGACTGGCGCGTTGCCCTGATCGACACCGGCATCTGGCGCAATATCGGCGAACGGCTGCTGGCGGTTCGCGAACATGTCTGCGACGAGGAGATCTTCCTCGCCAACTATAGCGACGGGCTCAGCGACGTCGACCTCGACGACATGATCGAGCGTTTCCGAAACAGCAACAAACTCGCCTGCTTCCTGGCGGTTCGGCCGCATCTGAGCTTCCATTTCGCCGATATCCAGCCGAATGGCGCGATGCGAGGGTTCCGCACGGCCGATCGCTCCGATCTCTGGATCAATGGCGGCTTCTTCCTGTTCCGTCCCGGCATCTTCGACTTCATTCGCCCCGGCGAAGAGCTTGTTCAAGAACCCTTCACGCGCCTCATCGAAGCGGACGCGCTGATGGCCTATAAATACGAGGGATTCTGGCGCGCCATGGATACGCTGAAGGACCGCCAGATCCTGGAGGACATGGTCGAGCAGGGCGCGATGCCATGGCGTCTGGCGGATGCGGGCGGCGGTCGTCCAGCGCGTGCAGTCACGGGATCATGAAGACGCTGCCGCTCGTGCGCCCCGGCGAAGCGCTGTCGGTGCTATGCCTCGGGGCGCATGCCGACGATATCGAGATCGGCGCGGGGGGGCTGCTGCTCCACTGGCTCGCCACCGGCATCCGGCTCGATGTGCGCTGGTGCGTCCTCAGTGCCGCCGGTATCCGCTCGACGGAAGCCGAAAGGTCCGCGCACGCCTTTTTAAGGGGCGCGGCGCTCGCCGATCTCAAGCTCGCCCGTTTCGAGGACGGCCTGTTTCCACAGCAGGAAGCAACCCTGAAGCGCTGGATGGAAGAGCTGAAGGACGGGCCGCCTCCCGACGTGATCCTGACGCACCGGCGCGACGACGCGCATCAGGATCATCGCGCCGTCTCGCGCCTGACCTGGAACACGTTCCGCAACCACATGATCCTCGAATACGAGATCCCGAAATGGGATGGCGATCTTGGCCGTCCCAACGCCTATGCGGCATTCGACGAAGAGATCCTCGCGCGCAAGATCGACCTGCTGCTGACGCATTTCACCAGCCAGCGCACGAAAGACTGGTTCGACGCCGAAACATTTCGCGGCCTGGCCCGGCTCCGCGGGATGGAGTGCCGCTCGCCTGGGCACTACGCCGAAGCGTTCATCCTGCGCAAAGCTTGGATCGCCTGAGCGGGCGCGGGCGGCCTTGTCGGCACGGCATGACGGCAGCGCTTGGCAACCGCCTGCCCGGATAGATGAAGCACCCTGCCCAAGTAGCCAGGATGGATCGCCAGACGCCACGCCCTAGGCTGAACGCGCCGGCCTTTTGCATCGGACTTCAGGAGGAAGAGATGAAATTCGCCTTCTTCGGATATCCGCATCTGGGAGGCACCTTCACCGTATTCCGCCATTTGCGCGCCGGCCTGGCGCCCATGGGCGTCACGGTCGAATGGCTCGGCGTAGGCCCGGCCGCCCACGCCGCGGCGCGGGATCCGGATTGGCGTACGGAAAGGGCGACGGGCCAGGCCTGTGGAACGGCGACGGACACCGAACCGGCGCAGGCAAAATCCATGCTCGTCCATCTTGCGGAGCAGGAGTTCGATGGTGTCTTCGTGAGCGTCCACGCCGACCGGGTGCAGACCAACCTTGCGCGGTATCTGCCATCGACGATGCTCCGGGTAATGATCGTCCATAACATAACGCCGGCGACCTATGCCGCCGCGCGGGCGATCCGCGATCATGTTCATGAAACCGCCTGTGTCTCGCGTCGCATTCGCGACGACCTGCTGATGCACTTTCGCTTCGACCCGAAGACTACCCACGAGATCCCCAATGCCGTCGACTTCCCCGCACCGCCGCCCCGCCTTCGACGCACGATCGGTCAGCCGCTCCGGCTGCTGTCGCTCGGACGGATCGAGGATCAGGCCAAGGGCGTTCTGTGGCTGCCCCAGATCCTCGCCCAACTGCCGGAAGACGTCACGCTGACCATCGCCGGCGACGGGCCGGATCTCGCCCGCCTCCGGCGCTCCATGGCCCCGATTGGCAGCCGCGCGCAGTTCCTCGGGCGAATGTCGCCCGCCCAAATCCCGGCGCTGATGGCCGGGCATGACATCTTTGTCGCGCCGTCTCGTTTCGAGGGCTTCATGATCACGCTCACCGAGGCGATGGCGACTGGATGCGTGCCGGTCGCCTCGAGGATCCGGGGAGTCACCGACACCGTCGTCGACGATGGCGTAACCGGCCTGCTGTTTCCCGTCGGCGATGTCGGGGCGGCAGCGGAGACAATCCGCCATCTCCGCCGCGATCCAGCCCATTGGCACGCCATGGCCTGCCATGGGCCGATCGCGATGCACGAGCGCTTCAGCGTCTCCCGCATGGCGGAACATTATGGTGGGCTGCTCACCGGGCTGCGCGAGCGGCCTCCCCCGATCGCGCCGCCGCTTCCGATAGAGCGCTGGCATCTCCCACGGGGACTGCGGGACGGGCTGCGATCCCACTTGCCGACGCCGCTCAAGAACCTGCTGAGAACCATCCGGGAGCGCGCGGCATGAGCCTGGAACCGATGATTCTCGGCAAGGACCCAGGATCCGGGAGTTCCCCGTCCAGTGTGGCGCCGCCGGGCATTCCGAGCGCCAACGTCTCCGTGCTCATCCTGACGATGGACGAGGAACTCAACCTGCCGGCGTGCCTCGCCTCGGTCAGTTGGAGCGACGATATCGTCGTGCTCGATTCCTTCAGCCAGGACCGGACGGTCGAGATCGCCCGGAACTTTGGCGCCCGCGTGTATCAGCGCCGCTTCGATAGCGAACCATCCCAGCGTAGCTTCGGGCTCAACGAGATCGCCTACAAGAACCGCTTCGTCTACCTCCCGGACGCGGACGAGGTGACGCCCCCTGCACTACGGGACGAAATCCTGGCGATCGCCGCGGAACCGGGCTGTCCCGAGGTCGCTTTCCATGTTCGGTCCCGCACCATATTCATGGGACGCTGGCTGCGATGGAGCGGGCTCTACCCCACTTGGTTCGTCCGTCTGGTCGAGCCGGGGCGCGTCCGCTTCGAGCGAGAGATCAATCTGCGCACTGTCGCCGAGGGGCCGGAAGGCAGGCTCCACGGTCATGTGCTGCATTACACCTTCAACAAGGGCCTCAACGCCTGGTTCGACAAGCATAATCGCTATTCGTGGCACGAGGCGCGTGAGTCGCTCAAAAGTCTGGCCGCGGAGCGGGTCGACTGGCGCGCATTGCTCTTCGCGACCGGCGCGGAACGGCGGCGTGCGCTCAAGACCCTGTCCTTCCGGCTGCCCTGCAGGCCGCTCCTGCGCTTCCTCTACATGTATCTGCTGCGTGGGGGCTTCCTCGATGGCCGGGCCGGCTTTGTCTATTGCCGGCTGCTGATGACCTACGAAACGATGATCGTCACCAAGATGATCGAGATCCAGAGGCGGGAAAAAGGGTTGCCACTGTGAGCCGCCAGGCGGCGAGCCTAGCAAGGGAGCGCAGCCCATGGCCATGCCACTGATCGGCGCGTTGATTGCCATCTCCGCGTTCTGGGTAATCTTTGGCCTTCGGCGCCCCGAAGGGGTCTATCAATATCCCTTCCTGGCTGGCGCAACCTTTCTCGGCTTCATCGCACCGCAATTTCCGGCCATGGCGGACGACCCGTTTCTGCCAGGGGGGGCCGTGACGCGAGCCGCGTTCTTCGCAATCCTCTGCATCATGGCCTGTGGCCTGGGTTGGCAGCTGACGCTGCCACGCGTCGCCGGCCAACCCTGGCGTTTCGACGAAAATAAGCTGCTGATCGTATCCGCGGTCCTGTCTCTGACCGGCGCCTATTTCTATTTCAAGGTCTCGCATCTGCCGCCCGAGATCAAATACTCGATCTATACGGGCATGCCCGTGGTCTATCTGTTTTTCGCCAAGTTGCTGAATTACGGCTTTGCCATTGCGCTTATCTGTGGAGCGCGGCGCATGAGCATCGCGGCGCTGTCCATCATTGCCTTCGACACGCTCTTCTATGCCGAAAGAATCCTGCTGCTCGGCCGCCGCAGCGAGACCGCCGAGTTCGTCTTCCTGATCGGGCTGGCCTGGTGGTTCCGGCGGCGCCGCGCCGCCCCCCGTCTCATGACGGCGGGCCTCGTCATGTTCGGCGCCATCGCGATGAACAGCGCGGGAGACTATCGCGCGATCACGACCGAAAGCGAGAATTCCGGCTGGTCCGATCTTCTCAAGATCGATGTGCTCGCCAATTTCGCGGAGGTTGTCGCCCATGGCGGGCCGGAGGTGCGAAATGCCGTGCTGCGCCTGGAATCCGCCAGCGACACGCAATCCTTCGACTTCGGACTGTTTCACTGGAACACGCTGGTTTTCAACTATGTCCCGGCGCAACTGGTCGGGCCGGCCCTCAAGGAGAGCCTGACCCTGTCGTTCGACGATCAGATCGCGCGCGACTACGCTCCGCCAATCGGCTCCACGGAAACCGGACTTGCCGACGCCTTCGCTTCGTTCGGCTATCTCGGCGCGGTCAAGTTCTTCCTGATCGGCTTCGGGATGCGGCGGATCTACGACGCGGCGGTTTCCGGCAGCACGGGGTGGCAGATCGCCTATCCGCTGATCCTGGCGCCAGCGATGCTGGCGATCACGCATCACACGCAGTGGCCGATCTCCGCGCTGGTGCACATGGCGCTGTTCCTGCTGCCGGCCCTGCTTCTCGCGCGGATCCGGCAACCCTCGCCGTCCTGGGTGGCGGGCGCCGCAGGATCTTCGTCATGACCGAGACTACCGGGACGTTGGGTGCCAATCCTGCCCATCCGCGCGTCGCGGTCCTGTTCCACCGCTTCGGTCCCTATCATGTCAGCCGGCTGCAGGCGGCCACCCGGCATATGGCGGTGACCGGGATCGAGTTCAGCGGCACGGACAGGACCTATGGATGGAGCGCGTCCGATAATTTCCCGTTCTCTCGCATCGTCGTCTCTCCCGACAGCGACGCGGAGCGCGTGCCAGCGCTGATCCGCAAGATGACCGCGGCGCTCGACCGGGCGGCGCCAGAGGCGGTGGCGATCGCCGGCTGGTCGAACCCGGCCGCGCTGGCGGCGCTGCTGTGGTGCGCGCGTCGGCGGGTTCCGGCCATCGTGATGTCGGATAGCACGGAGATCGACGAAGTCCGGAAGCCCTGGCGGGAGGCTGTCAAGCGGCGGGTCGTGTCTCTGTTCAACGCCGGATTGGTCGCCGGGGGGCCGCAGCGACGCTACCTGGCGGGGCTCGGCATGAATGACAGGCTGATCCGCGAAGGATTCGACGTCGTCGACAATGAGCATTTCGCCATCGGCGCGGTCGCCGCCCGAAGAGACGCCGAGGCGCTCCGCCGGCAACTCGCATTGCCGCCGCGCTATTTCCTCGCCTCCTGTCGCTTCGTCGCCAAGAAGAACCTGTTTATCTTGCTGGAGGCCTATCAGGGCTATCGTGGCGTAGCCGGCGCGCCGGCATGGAACTTGGTCCTGCTGGGCGGAGGCCCGCTGGAACCCGAACTGCGGGCTGCGATCGCGGCGCGCGGCTTGGTCGGCTCTGTCCATCTGCCGGGTTTTCGGCAGTATCCAGAACTCCCGGCCTATTACGGGCTGGCGGAGGCCTTCATTCTGCCGAGCACGAGGGAGCAATGGGGCCTGGTCGTCAACGAGGCGATGGCCGCGGGTCTGCCCGTCCTGGTGTCGGAGCGCTGCGGTTGCAGCGAGGATCTGGTCCGTCCCGGGGTGAATGGATTTCGCTTCAACCCTTTCGCTCCCCGCGAACTCATGGCCCAGATGCTGACCATCGCCAGCAAGGACTGCGACCGGATGGCGATGGCGCAAGCGGGACAGGCGATCATCGCCGAATGGTCGCCGGACCGTTTCGGTCGTGCGTTGCGTCAGTCGGTGGACCTGGCACGGAACGCGCCGCGTATGCCGGATCCGATCGGCCACTGGCTCGCGCTCGCCCTGCTCTGCCGCCGTGAGCGCACTGACGGTTGACGCTATTCCGGCAATGGACGCGTGCCTTAATCGGCTGCGAGCACCTGCTCCAGCAGATCCCGCCAGGCGCCTCCGTAACGGCGCACCGTCAGATCTTCAACGCGTCGGCGCGCCGCCCTTCCCATGCGCAAGCGGAGATCCTCGTCTTGCACCAGCCGATCGATCGCTTGCGCCATGCCGGCCAGATCCTCGCAAGGAACGACGAAGCCGTCCTCCCCGTCGCGCACCGGGGTGCCGCTGTTCGGCGTGGTGACAATGGGAAGACCGGTTGCCATGGCCTCCATCACCGCGCCGGCGGAGCCCTCACAGACAGACGGAAACAGGAAGAGGTCAAACGACTCAAGCCAGGCGGGCACCTCGCCACGCGGTACCGCACCGATCACTGCCACGGATCCGCGCTGGCGCTCGATCAACGCCGGATCGGCGGAAATCGGGCCGACCAGAACAAAGCGCACTTTCGCCGGGTCGAACGCCCGGGCAATTTCAAAGAGGGCGGGGGCTCCCTTGCGCAGCGAAACCGCACCCACGAAGCCGACGACGACAGGACCCGTGCGCTGCCTGCGGTTGCAGAACGCATAGGCCGACGCATCCACGGGATAGGGAATGACCGAGATCTGCCACGGCCCCAGCCCAGCCGCCAGCAAACCATCGCGGACATAGGTCGAGGCGCAGGTGATGTGGCTGGCCGAGGCCCAACTCCGTTGCTCGACGTCCTGCATGATGGCAGAGCCCGAATCCTGCGGGGTCTGCCAGTCCGGCCAGAGTTCCGCCTGGCGCGCCTCCTCGCGCATCTGAACCGCGATCGGCGCGATCATCTGGTCAAGGACCACGGAAAGCCCGGCCTGGCGCGCCGCCTCGCAAAGGGGTGGGTCTATGTTGCGGACGAAGCCCGCCAGACTGTTGGCGCCCCGCCATCCGTCCGCCAGTACCTGCCGCGTCATGGCCTGCGAACGGCGGACGAAATTCTCCTCCGGCAGAGCGGTACGATCTTCCCGGAGCCGAGCGAGCAGCGTCGTCCACCCGGTGGCGACCACGCGACTGTCATCGAGGCCGGCACAGCGCCGGGAGGCCAGCCTGCGGCCGGTCGCGCCGCCAAACCGGGTCATGACCAGAGCAGCGGCCGCCGTCGGCGATCCGGGGCGCACGAACCAGTCGGTGTGGACCGTCTCCAGGACGCCCGCCAGCTTCAGGCCGAGCGGGAGACCGTAATGCAGACGGGAGCCATCCTGCACCACCGTCACCCTGGGCTTGGCCGAGGAGGCCCGATCGGCACGGTGATCGTCGACGGCCGCACTCATGCCAGATCTACCGTGTCCGGCCGGTCGCCACGACCGAGCATCCATCGATAGACGGCCTCCATGCTCTCCGCTGCTTTTGGCCAGGAGAAGCGCTCTGCCACCAGCGTCGCGCCCCGCTCACCGATCTGCCGTCGTTGCCCCGGCGTCAGCGAAGCCAGCTTGCGAAGTCCTTCGGCGATACTTCCGGGCTCCGGTTCGATTTGCAGCGCCGCGCCCTGCTCGAAGCCGATAGGGAGGTTGCAGCGCGGCGTCATCAGGACCGGCAGACAAGCGGCCCAAGCCTCCAGAACCGCGATCGGCAGGCCCTCGCTGATGGATGGCAGCACGAACGCATCGGCAGCCGCGAAGCTCCGCTGCTTCTCCTCGCCGAATTGCGGTCCGACGAAATGGACGACCGGGTCCAGCCCCAGCTCGGTCGCCAGTCGCTGCAGGTTCGCGCGGTAGGCATCCTCGCCCCAGCCGGCGATCACCAGGTGCCACTTCGGCACCGTCGATCCACCGGCAGAACCCTTGAGATAACGGGCAAAGCCCAGCAGCAGATCGGGAATGCCCTTCTGCGGCGCGATTCGGCCCAAAAAGAGCAGGATCGTGGCGCGTCCCGGGATTCCCGCCCGCCAAAGCGGTGGCGGCGCGACGGATAGCGCTGTATCGAGCTCGACACCGTTCGGAATGACACAGACGGGATTGCGCAAGCCGGCATCGCGGATCGCCGCCAGTTCGGAGATGCAAAGCGCATGCAGGCATGCCGCTCCGCGAAGATGCCGCGTCTCGAAGACAAGCCCGGCAAGCCGCTTCTTCCAGCGGCGGTTGGCCAGCGCCCATCGGTCGAGCATGCCGTGCGGCGTCACCACATAGGGCATCCCCCGCCCTGACCAGCCCATGGCAGCGACAGAGGGATACATCCAGAGACCATGCACATGCACAAGATCGGCGCGCGCCCGTCGCAGCGCCTTGCCGAGGCCGGGGGCATATCCGAACGATGCCGGGCCTCGTACCGGAAAGGCCTCCGTCGCGACACCGCACTGCCGCAGCATGTCATGGGCTGGCGCCGGATGCGCCAGCCCATATACGCCGAGCTCCATGCCGGCACGCGCACCCAGCGCCGGCGCCAGGCCGCGTACAGCCTCGAAGACGCCGCCGGACTTTTGCGACAGATGGGCCATCACCATCGCGACGCGGATCGCCCGCGTCGGATCGCCAGAACCCTGGGAGACTTGGCACGCCGGCGCGAGGGTGTCTGCAGGCATCAGGACGCTCCTGTTCATCCGAGTGAAGAGGATTCAGCGGATGGCCGCCCGTGCCGCCATGTCCGGCTCAGCGAGATGGCGATCGACCTCGAGGATGTCGCCGGGTCGTAACCGGTCATGCTCGCCGACAGCGATCTGGTTCGCGCCCGCGTTCGTGCTGCGCACGACGGCATAGGTCGCCGCCGGGATTTGCCGCAGGCTCCCTGTCTCGAGATCGTCACTGGCCGCTTCCATGCTGGCCGCAAGCGACGCGATCCTCTGCTCTGTTCGTACGATCGCCAGTTCGGCCGCGCGCAGCGCCGCTGCATTCTCCGCCGCGCGCGCCTCGAGAAACGCCGCAGCGCGCTGGTCCACATCCAGCCGGTTCTGCCGCGCCCGCGCCAGGAAACCGATCACCTCGAGCCGGTCGCGCTTCAGGGCCGATTGCTGGCGCTGGCTGTCCCGCAGCCGCGAATGGGCTGTCAGTCCCTGATCGGCCAGTTGCTGGGTAGCACTAACATCCTGTTGGATCAGTTCCAGGTCGCGGTCATGCAGACGGAGGCTTTCCTGAAGCGCCGCGATCTCCTGGTCGAGTGTCCGGCGCTGGGCGTCGGCGGCTTCGGCCTGCGCCGCCAACGCGTCCGTTCTGACCTTGTACAGCGCGACTTCGGCCGCGACCATATCAGCCGGTGCGCCGGCAGCCAGCAGGTCCCTGCCGTCAAACGCAACACCCCTTGTCTCGGCTTCCAGTCGGATGCGCTCGATGCGTTGCGACCATCGAATCAGCTTCTGGTCGGCGGAATCCTGACGGAGCGTCAGGAGCTGGAGGGCGGCACCGGTCACCGGCGACGCTGGCCGACGCAGCCCGCCCCCCAGCGCGACCAGTTCCAGAACGATCATTCCAGGTCGATACTCGTAGCGTCCGGGCGTCTGCACGTCGCCGGTCACGAAAACGGGCGCGTGGCTGAGCACATCGATGGTCACGGTGTGATCGGCCGGAATTCGCCCGGCCAACCCCTCGGCAATGCGTTGCGACGCCTCTTCCGGCATCAGGCCCAGCATCATGACCCGGCCGAGCCTCGGATAGCGGATGGCGCCGTCCGATCCGATCGCGAACCGGCCGCTCAGGTCCGGTTGCCCGAAGACCGAGACCTGCAGCACGTCGCCAACACCGAACCGGTAAACTTCCTGTCCAAAGACGGCGACGCCGAGGGCGCAAAGCAGGACGGTCGCCTGGAGGAGACGGGCCGTGCAGCGCCGCAGGCTCTGATACGCGAGACGCATCTAGCCCTCCCGCTTCCGGGCGAACGATGGCTCCGCACCGTCGTCGAACCGCGCGTTGGCGGACCTCCAAAGGCTGGGGTGGCGCAACGTCCGGGGCCCTTCATAGCTCTGATGCGCACGCCGCTCGACTCGGTTCAGCACCAGAACCGGGGCATCCAGCCCGCAAAGCGCCAGTTTCTGCAGTCCCGAGAGAACGGCCTCATGGGTGGTGTAGGCCCAGCGCGTCACGAACAGGATGGCGTCGACATGACTGCCGATCTGGGCCGCGTCCGATGTCGTGAGGACCGGTGGCGCGTCGAGGATCACGATATCGAAGCGCTCACGCAGTCCGTCCATCAGCAGTGTCATGCGCGCGCTGCCAAGGCGCTCCTGGGCATCGTCGCCAGGCCCGGGAGCGGCGATGATCCACAGGGGCGAGGCCGGGTCCCGCGACAGAACCTCGTCGAGGCCCGCATCGCCGCTCAGGAACGCACCCAGCCCGGCCCGGGACGGATCGCCCGCGCTTCCCGAACGTGCCATCCGCCCGAGGCTCTGGCGATGCAGATCGGCGTCGACCAGCACCACGGAGCGTCCCGCGGTCGCCATCGATCGCGCGAGCGCCAGCGCCACGGTGGTCTTGCCCTCCTTCGGCAAGGCCGAGGTCACCATGAAGGTCGCGGCGGGTCGCGTCGCGGGCGAAAGCCGCAACATCCATTGCAGGCTCGCCAGCGCTTCGGCGAAGGGCGCGCCCCCGCTCCGCCCCTTCTCCCAGTCCAGCTTGCGGCGGCGACGCCATGGCACGTCGGGTATCGTCGCCAGGACCGGCAGTCGCGTCACCGCCTCGATGGCCTGGCGCGACCGGACGCGATCATCCAGCCGCTCCAGGATCAGGACGAGCCCCAGGCCGGCGGCGCCGCCGCCGATCAGGCCCATCAGCAAGGCGGGCAGAAGACGCAGGCCGAACCGATGGCTTGGGGCTGTCGCCTCCGAGATCAGGCGGACGCCCGGATCGACCAGCCCGTTCTGGTCCACGATCTGCTTCGAGCGCCCCAGGAGGCTCTCATAGACCGCCCGGTCGGCATTCGCCTCGCGAACCAGGGCATCGAGCTTCACGCGCGCCATGTCCGACGCGCCATAATTGGCCTGTGCCGCGTGCAGTTCCTCCTCCAGCGAGGTGACGCGTCGTGCCGCGGAGTCGATCTCGTTGCGCAGGCTGACGAGGATGAGCCCGACCTCCTGAGCAATCTGCTGGCGGACAGCGTCGAGTTCCGAAGTCAGCGACGGAATTTCGGCGCTTTGGGCAGCGCCGGTATCCTTGAGCACGCGCAACCTTCGTTCCATCTGTGCCTGGCTGGCGCGCAATTGCTGGATGATCGGCGAGCCGAGCACCTCGGTGAAGCTGTCGAGGCCGTTCTGGTCGGCGGCAAGCCGGGCGGCGGTCTTCTCCCGCGCCTCGGCGGTCGAATGGGCGGCGCGAGCCGCCATCAGTTCGGTGTTGAGCGCCGCGAGGCGCTGGGCCGCCAGCGTGACACCGTCAATCTCCAGCAGCCCGGACAAGGCCCGGAAGCGCTCGGCGTCCTGTTCCGCCTGCTCCAGCCGGGCCGCCAGCACCTTGAGCCGGTTGGACAGCCAGTCGCTGACCCGGCGGGTGGCGTCGATCTGTACATCGTCCTGATAGGCGAGATAGGCCCGCGCATAGGCATTGGCGACCCGGGCGGCAAGGTCGGGATCTCCGGCCGTATAGGCGATATAGATCGTGTAGGAGCGGCCATCATTGACCACCTTGAGACCGGCGCGCAAACGATCCTCGCGAAGCGCGGCCGCGTCCCCGGCCCTTGCGGAACGCGCCGGGGTCGGGCCGTCTTGCGCCATGTCCGGGTCACCGTCCAGAGGGTCCGCAGCCGCCACGGGCGGTTCCGACGCAAGCCCCTCGCCAACATCAGCGTCCGGGCCGAACGGATGAATACCCTCGGCCGCGAGTTTGGCGAGCACGCGCTGCGCCATCAAGCGCGATCCGATCCGGTCGAGCTCGGTCCGCAGAACCGGGTTCTCCTGCGGCAAGGGCGCAACGACCTGGTCGATCGGCATGCCCTGGATCCGGCGGACGTCGAGCGCCATCACGGCCTCGGCCCGATAGAGGCGCGGCTGATGGGCATAATAGGCGGCACCCGCGCCCAGCCCGGCCATCGCGAACAGCACCAGCAGGCCGGTTCGGCGACGCAGGATGACGGCAACGTCGCGCAGCACCGAAGGCTCGCGCGCCGGAGGCGAGGATTGGATCACCATGAGGTCCTCGGACCGATTGGGACTAGCGGTAGGCCACGGATTGCGGCGGCTGCGTCGACGCCAGGCGAACCCCGGGCGGCTTGTCACGATAGGCTGGCAGGCTGAGCAGGCGTGCCGTCGATCGTCGCGCGGCGACGAGCGCGCTGAGCTTGAAGGCAACCTCGGTGCGGTTATGCGCGTGAAGCTTGCGCATGATGGCGCGGATATGAACCTTGACGGTGCTTTCGCTCAAATCGAGCTCATAGGCGATGATCTTGTTCGCCTTGCCCTGGCGAAGCGCCTCCGCCACGGCCGCCTGGCGCGGCGTCAGCAGCGCATCGAGAGGATCGGCCTCCTCCTCGATTTCCGGCGCCAGAATGTCAGCGCGGCAGGCGGTCAGGCTGCTGGCGGGCACATAGGTCCCGCCCGCCCGGACGAGATTGACGACCTCTACGACGACACGCAGCCCGCTGCTCGAGGCTATATAGCCCCGGGCGCCACGATCCAACGCCATCAGGACGTCGCTCGCCGCCTCGCTGTCGGCCAGGACGATCGTCGGAATGCCGGGAAAGCCACGCTCCAAATTGCCGAGCGCCGCGGCCACCGCCGCATCGCCGGGATTCTGTCCGCCGATGCTGAGCAGGACAGCGCACGCGTCCTGCTGCCGCGTCCCCGCCGCCTCCCACGCCTCGACGGAGCCAAACGCGCGGACTTCCAGATTGGGCTGGCTGGCCAGCAATGCCTTCGTCAGGCATTCCCGATCGAGGGCGCGACGATCAATGAGCGCGATCGTCACCGTCGAACGCTGCGCCGCTGCGCTTGGGGAGTCGGCCCCCGCTACCTGCACGGATTCGCAATTCCACATGCCCGGCTCCATTCGGATTACCAGAGGAAGGTTTGCATCGGCACCACGGTATGCAGAGAGACATACAACCAGATCACCCCGATTGCAACCTGTAATCGGGAACAAATCGTGATTATCTGCATATAGGTTGTAAATTGCGCCGGCTAACTTCCTTTCAGGATCGAAAGGCGCCCGTTGCCCCTTGGGTGATTTCGCCGCCATTCGGCCGGCGGGGTGAAATGCCCCTGCCAGATTCCGCGCCTTTCGCGACGGGCGGCGCTTTCCGCAGCCGCATAGCTCGACCCGCCGCGATCTGCGAAATCGATCGCCATGCCCTGCCGGACCATCGCTTCGCCAAGATCCCGTTCGCCGAGACCAGGTGCGCCAAGGCCTGGGTCGCCCTTGACCCGGCAGGTCGCGACCGTGCGGCCGAAGCGGTCGCGCGCCTGTGGCTGGCAGCGGAGATCTCCCGCAGACACCAGGTTTCGCAGGGCGGATTTCGCCGCTTCACCGCAACGCCAGGGCCTTCCGTTCCCATCTTCACAGGACTGGCCGAGTTCGGGCGCGTCGATGCCAAAGATCCGGAATTCAGTCCCGTCGATGGCGAGCGAATCGCCGTCTCGGACCAGGACCACGGCGCCGTCGGCCGCCCGGATTTCCTGGCGCTGCTGATCGACATAGCCGATGAGAAGCAGCCCGAAGACCAGCAGGACCAGAAAGATTAGGGGCGGCGACTTGCCGCGGCGGCGTCTCGGGGCGTGCATCATGGCGTGCCAGCCGGATGGTCTTCAAACCGTGGCGGTCATGTCGGGAAGCGTCTGCGTTCCGGCGCTAGGCGCGCGGCTTCGGCTTGGGCGTGGCCTTCTTCTTGACGACGGCCACCTTGGGCTCGGCGTCTTCCGCCGCTTCCTTGGCAAGGCGCAGCTGGCGCAACTTGGCCGTCTTCGCGCCCTGGGCGGCGACGCGGTCGCGCTCACCGGCCATGACGGCCGCCTCGCCGCTACGAAGCTTCTCGGCTTTCTTGAAACGCTCTTCGGCGCGGGCCTTCGCGGCATCCTTCGCATCGCTTGGAGACATTGCCATCCTTTCCTGCCGCTGGGCGGCTCTCGACAACTGGATCGTCAATCCGGGAACGAGACGAACAGGCTGAGCGGCGACGTCGACGGATTCGTCGGGCAGGTCACTCTATCAGCTTTGGTCGGATGGTGTGCCTTACGCCGCGAAAACGTTACTTCTTCGAGCGACGAAGCGAGTCGATCACGGGCGCCGGGTTGCCCGACTTCTCGGCGATCAACCGGTCCTGCGCCTCGATCTCGGTACGGGCCGGCTCGTCGCCGTCGAGACCGCCAAGGATTTCGCCCGGCACGCGACGGTTGGAGCGCTGGGTGCCGTCTTCATAGAACACGTCGAACAGGACAACCTCGCTGCGGGCGGCGGGTTTCTTGGCCATGGGACAACTCCGTACAGGCATCGCCGGATTCAGGGACCGCAATCCCCGGGACCGACGTCAAAACAAAAAGGGTCCGGCGTCGAAACGCCGGACCCCGTAACGCGAACTGATGAGTTCAAGCGTTCTGAAGGTTCGCTGCAGCCGACTTGCCGCTGCGACGGTCGGCTTCGATGTCGAAGCTCAGCTTCTGGCCTTCGACCAGGCCGCGCATGCCAGCACGCTCGACAGCGCTGATGTGAACAAACACGTCCGGTCCGCCGCCGTCCTGCTGAATGAAACCGAAGCCCTTTTGGCCATTGAAAAACTTAACGGTGCCGGTAGCCATGTCTCGTGTCCTTTGTGCATTGCTTGGCTATGGCCGCGCGACTCCCGCGTCAGCCAATCCGAGTTCCAGCGATGTCTTGGGACGCGCCGCGCGGGCATATATCAAGGCAGAGCTAAATATCGAATTCGGTCTATATAAGTCCAAAAGATCAAAACAACAAACCCATGATTTGACCGCGCGCCAAATCGTCGTGGACCAACCGGTTCCGGCGCGCTGGCGACCCCTTACTTCGCCGGTGGAAGCGCTGTCTTTCCGATTGCGCCCGGCAGCAATTCTGGCCCACACGAGGATCACCCCATGCAGCCGTCCCGAAATATTGAGCGCCTGATCGAAATCATGGTGGCGCTGCGCGATCCGGCGACCGGCTGTTCCTGGGACAAGGTCCAGGATTTCCATTCGATCGCTCCCTACACGATCGAAGAGGCCTATGAGGTGGCCGATGCCATCGAGCGCGGCGATCTCGTCGACCTCGAGGAAGAACTGGGCGATCTGCTGCTGCAGGTGGTCTACCACGCCCGCATGGCCGAGGAGATCGGCGCCTTCGCCTTTGGCGACGTCGTGATGGCGATCACCTCGAAGATGATCCGGCGTCATCCGCACGTCTTCGGCAGCGAGGAGGCGCGCAGCGCGGGCGCCGCCAAGGGCTTCTGGGAGGCGGTGAAGGCAGAGGAGAAGCGGATCCGCGCCGCGAAGCGGCTTCAGGCGGGCCAATCCGACGCCGAGGCCCGGAGTCTGCTGGACGATGTGCCCGCCGGGATGACGACACTCGCCCGCGCCGTCAAGTTGCAGCAGAAGGCCGGCACGGTCGGCTTCGACTGGAACGATCCGCGCGCCGTGCTCGCCAAGATCAAGGAGGAGATCGCGGAAATCGAGCATGAACTCGACCAGCCTGCCATTTCGAAGGAACGGGTTCAGGACGAGATCGGCGACCTGCTATTTGCCGTGGCGAACCTGGCGCGCCATGCCGAGATCGACCCGGATGCCGCCCTGCGCGGCACCAGCGAGAAGTTCCGGAACCGCTTTCGCCATATCGAAACGAGCCTGGCGACGAAGGGCAGAAGCCCCGCGGAAGCCAGTCTCGAGGAGATGGAAGAACTGTGGGTCGAGGCGAAGTCCCGCCTTTGAGGCCCACGGGTGGATGTTCCGCGCCGCTTCGGGCGCGGAACATCAGGTCTTCTTGATGGGATCCCAGGGCTGGGCGTCGGCTTCCGGCTTGGCCTTTTCGGTAGCGACCAGCAGACGCGCGCCGGGAAACTCCCGATGGAAGATGGGCTCGTTCTTCTCGGGCACGCGGATCCGCGCGACCGTGGTGCCGTCTTCCTGATCGTCTCGCGACAGCACTTCGCCGAGATCATAGAGGCGGTGCAGCCGGGCCAGCGCGTCGCCATGCAGCGAAAGCGTGAAGACCGGCCGGTCCTCGTTCAGCCGCTGTTCGACGAGATCGAGCAGGGTGTCGACGCCCTCCCCGGTCAAGGCCGAGATCGGCACGATCGCCGGCTTGCCCTTTTCGCTATGGATCCGGCCCGCCGGGCGCGCATCGGGCGGCATCAGGTCGATCTTGTTCCAGACCTCGATCAGGCGATCCGTCTTGCCCACCTCGACGCCCAATTGCTCGAGCACGGTCATGACGTCCTGCGCCTGCGCCTCGCTGTCCTCATGCGCGATGTCGCGCACATGCAGGATGAGCGTCGCCTCGATCACCTCTTCCAGGGTTGCCCGGAAAGCGGCGACCAGATGGGTCGGCAGGTCGGAGATGAAGCCCACCGTATCCGACAGGATCGCCTCGGTGCCGTGCGGCAGCTTGAGCCGGCGCAAGGTCGGGTCGAGGGTCGCGAACAGCAGGTCCTTGGCGAAGATGTCGGACTGGGTCAGCGTGTTGAACAGCGTCGACTTGCCGGCATTGGTGTAGCCGACGAGCGCCACGATCGGATGCGGGATCTTGCGGCGGTTCTCTCGCTGCAGGCGCCGCGTCCGGACGACGGTTTCGAGCTCGTGCTCGATGCGCGAGATGCGCTCCTGCAGCGCGCGCTTGTCCGCCTCGATCTGGGTTTCGCCGGGGCCGCCGAGGAAGCCGAAGCCGCCGCGCTGGCGTTCAAGGTGGGTCCAGCTGCGGACCAGCCGGCTCTTCTGATAGTTCAGATGCGCCAGTTCGACCTGCAGCGTGCCTTCCTTGGTCTGCGCCCGCTCGCCGAAGATCTCGAGGATCAATCCGGTTCGGTCGATGACCTTGGTGCCCCAGGCTTCTTCCAGATTCTGCTGCTGCACCGGTGTCAGCGCGTGATCGACAATGACGAGGCCGACATGATCGGCCTTCACACGCTCCGCGATCTCCAGGACCTTGCCGGAGCCGAACAGCGTCGCCGGCTTGAACATCGGCAAAGGCACGGGAATGCCTTCGACAACATCGAGCTCGATGGCGCGCGCCAGACCGATCGCCTCCTCGACACGGGCTGCCGTGCTGCGGACTGCGCCGCGAGGGTCGCCTTCGACACGCCGTCGCGTCCGCGCCGGACGAACCGGCACGAGCACGAGGGCGCGTTCGGGCACGCGCTTTGTTTCGATGTGAGAATCGGTTGCCTCGGGCCCTTCGGCGCCTTCCGGCAGATCAGAATTTTCGGTCAATCAGGCTCCCGGCCGCTCGCCCTCTTCGCCCGGCTCGAAGAGCTGGACGGGTGCGCCCGGCATGATGGTGGAGATGGCATGCTTGTAGACGAGCTGGGAATGGCCATCCCGGCGCAACAGCACGCAGAAATTATCGAACCAGGTGACGATGCCCTGCAACTTGACGCCATTCACCAGAAAAATCGTAAGGGGGATCTTGCTCTTCCGGACATGGTTGAGAAACGTGTCCTGAAGATTTTGTGCGCGTTCTGCCATTCTTATCTCTCACGCTTGACCTTGTTGGGGACCGTGGTCCCGATGGCCGGATGTCCTCCCAGCCTTGCCGTCACTCTGCCCGGATAATCGCTTCGCGTCATCCAAGAAATTCCGTCCCTCTCCAAACCTGTGCGGATTGCCGGGCCGCTACCCACCCCGCGAACGGGCGGGCGCCTGGGCCGCGAACTCGTGGAAACGACGGCGCAATTCCGTCGCTACCGTGCCCGGCGAGCCGTTTCCGACCGGCTGCCCGTCGATCTCGACAACCGGCGTCACGATCGCCGTCGCGGCACTGATGAAGGCCTCCCGCGCCGCCTTCGCCTCGTCGAGACTGAAGGCGCGCTCCTCGATCCGCAGCCCCGCCGCCTTGGCGACCTCGAACAGCACGGTGCGCGTGATTCCGCGCAGGATGCCGCTTTCCGCCGGACGGGTGACGATTCCGCCATCCATCGTCACGATCCACGCATTGGTCGAGGATCCTTCGGTCACCTTGCCGTCGGCATCCACGAACCAGGCCTCGTAAGCGCCGGCTTCCTTCGCCGCCTGCTTGGCCAGAACATTGGGCAACAGCGAGGTCGTCTTGATGTCGACCCGGTCCCACCGGTTCTCCGGCACCGTGATGACGCTGACGCCCTTTTCCGCGCGCAGATCGCCGGCGCTGCGGGGGCTCGATTTCGCCGTCACGACGATCGACGGCGGCGTCCCCTCGGCGGGGAAAGCATGGTTGCGTGGCGCTACCCCGCGCGTGATCTGCAGATAGACAAGTCCGTCCTGCACGCGGTTGCGCCGCACGACCTCACGCAGCACGACGCCAAGCGCGACAAGGCTCATCGGCTGCGCGATGCGCAGTTCCTTCAGCGAGCGTTCCAGCCGCGCCATGTGGAGGGCTTCGTCGATCAGCCTTCCGTCGCGAATCTCGCAGACTTCATAGACGCCATCGGCAAACTGATAGCCGCGATCCTCCACATGAACGACCGCCTCCGGGTGGCGGAGATAGAGACCGTTCACATAGGCGAAGCGCGACATGGAATTCCTGCAAGGCTTTCGAATCAGACGTCGTTCAAGGGCTGGAAAGACGCCGCATGGGACAATGCGACGCCCGCAGCGTCAACCGACGCCAAGCGATTTCAACTTCCGATGCAGCGCCGACCGCTCCATGCCGACAAACTCGGCCGTGCGGGAGATGTTGCCGCCGAAGCGGTTGACCTGCGCCGTCAGATATTCGCGCTCGAAGATCTCGCGCGCGTCGCGCAGCGGCAGCGACATTAGATGCTCGCCGCCGCGATTGGGCGTGGTCGGCAGCATCTCGCCGATCTCCGGCGGCAGCATGTCGGCCGAAATCGCCTGGCTCTCGTCGCCGCGCGCCAGGATCAGCAGGCGTTCGACATTGTTGCGAAGCTGGCGGATGTTTCCGGGCCAGTCATGCGCCTGGAGCACGGCGAGCGCATCGGAGCCGACCGTGCGGATCGGCAGGCCGGTGGAGCGTGAAATCTGTTCGATGAAGTGACTGACAAGTTCCGGCACATCGTCACGCCGCTCCGCCAGAGCGGGAACGCGCAGCGGCACCACCGAAAGACGGTGGAACAGATCCTCGCGAAAGCTCCCTTCGGCGATCTCATGCTCGAGGTCCCGCGCGGTCGACGAGATGATGCGCACGTCGACATTGACCTTGGTGGTGCCGTTGACGCGCTGGAAGCTCTGGTCGATCAGCACGCGCAGGATCTTGCCCTGCGTCTCGCGCGGCATGTCGGCGATCTCGTCGAGATAGAGCGTGCCGCCATGGGCCTCCTCCAGCGCGCCGACATTGCGCGCCGAGCCGGTACCGTTCTCGGTGCCGAACAGCTCATGTTCCATGCGGTCGGGCGTGATCGCGGCGGCGTTGAGGACGACGAAGGGGCCGTCCATGCGCAGCGACGATTCATGGATTGCGCGGGCAACCAGTTCCTTGCCCGAGCCGGACGGGCCCGAGATCATGATCCGGCTGTTGGTCGGCGCGACGCGCTCGATCGTCTGCTTGAGATGGCTCATCGCGATCGAGGAGCCGACCAGGCGACCGGTGTCGCCGGCCCGCTCGCGCAGATCGCGCACTTCACGGCGAAGCTTGGAGGCCTCCAGCGCGCGCTCGGCGATCATCAGCAGGCGGTCGGCCTTGAACGGCTTCTCGATATAGTCGTAGGCGCCGCGGCGAATGGCGGACACGGCGGTTTCGATGTTGCCATGGCCGGAGATCATCACCACCGGCAGGTCGGGATGCTGACCCTTGATGATGTCGAGCAACGTCAGGCCATCGATCCGGCTGCCGGTCAGCCAGATGTCGAGGAAGATCAGCGTTGGACGCCGCTTCTCGATTTCGGCCAGGGCGGTGTCGGTATCGCCTGCGGTACGGGTGCCATGGCCCTCGTCTTCGAGGATTCCGGCAACGAGCCCGCGGATGTCAGCTTCATCATCGATGATCAGAATATCGGACGGCATGATCTCTATCTTCGTCAGGCGTCTACGGGATTGGTCGTGCGGTCTACGGCAGCGCTGCCATCGCTGCCGTCGTGTTGGGGCCTTGGCAGCGTGATCCGCACCATGGCCCCGCGCCCCCCTGTGGCGACGGCGGGCGAATCGAGCAGATCGAGCTGCCCGCCATGTTCCTCGATAATCTTGCTGACGATCGCGAGGCCGAGGCCGGTGCCCTTCTCGCGCGTCGTCATGTACGGCTCCAGCAGGCGATGCCGGTTTTCATGCGGCAGGCCGATGCCGGTGTCGATGAATTCGACGACGTTGAAGTCACCCTCGACGCGGCCGCGCACCGTGATCCTCGCACCGGCCGCCTCTTCCGGCGGCAGCGCCTCGATCGCCTCGGTCGCGTTCTTCACCAGATTGGTGAAGGCCTGCGAGATCAGGCGCGGGTCGAAGCGGCCAACCAAGGGCTCCTCGGGAAGCTGCATCTCGAAGGTGATCTCGGGATGGCTGACTTCCATCAGGAAAACCGCCTCGCGCGCGGCTTCGCCCAGATTGCGCTCCTCGAAGGTCGGCTTCGGCATCCGTGCGAAGGACGAGAACTCGTCCACCATGCGGCCGATATCGCCGACCTGGCGAATGATCGTCTCGGTGCACTGGTCGAAGATCTCGCGGCCTTCGACGATGTGCTTGCCGAAGCGGCGCTTGAGGCGCTCGGCCGAAAGCTGGATCGGCGTCAGCGGATTCTTGATCTCATGCGCGATACGGCGCGCGATGTCGGCCCAGGCGGCGCTGCGCTGGGCGGAGACGAGATCCGTGATGTCATCGAGCGTGATGACATAGCCATGCTCGGTCGTATCGGATTCCTCGGTCGTCACGCGCACATTGATGGTGCGCTCGCGGCCGTCGCGAACCACGGAAACCTGGTCGCGGTGTTCCGCGCGGTGCGGCTCGTTCAGCGACGCCTCGACCACATTCTTGAGTTCCGGCACGACCTCGGTCACGGACTGGCCAATGGGCACGCTGTCATTCAGGCCGAGGAGACGCATCGCGCCACGGTTGGCGATGGTGACGAGGCCCCGGGCGTCGGTGCCGACGACGCCGGCGCTGACGCCGGCCAGAACGGCTTCCGTGAAGCGGCGGCGGCTGTCGATCTGCTCGCTGGCGGCGACGAGCTCGTGCCGCTGGTTGCGCAGCTCGGTCGTCATCGTGTTGAACGTCTGCCCGAGCGCGCCCAGATCGCCATCGGCGCTGCGGAAAGGCACATGCACCTCGAGATTGCCGCGGCCAATTTCATCGGCCGCATCGATCAGGCGGCGGATCGGCGAAACCAGCCGGTTGGCGAAACCGATGCCGAGCCACACCGCCGAAAGCAGGACGACGAGCGCCAGGCCGAGATAGAGCAGCCCGAAAGCAATCTGCACGCCCCAGCGGGTCGCTTCGAGGTTCTTGTACTCGTTGACGCTCGCCGTCGTCTCGGCGATGTAGCGGATGACCTTCGGGTCGATCTCGCGCGTGATGTAGAGGAAGACGTCCGTGTAGTTCGTGAGGCGGGCTATGGCGCCGACGACGTTCGTCGCGCCAGGCGCGATCAGGATCGGTTCGGAGCCGGACTTGGCGGCGCGGGCCAGCGCATCGGCCGGCGGCGGCAGGTAGCCCGTCGAAAACTGGAAATTCGCCTGGGCGATCAACGAACCGTCGGGCTTGACCAGGAAGACGCCGGGAATGCCGCGAAGCGCCGCCATGGAGTTCATGAAGGCCTGGAACCGATCGGGATTCTGTTCCAGCAGGGTCTGCGCCCGCTCGAAATCCGACTTCAGCCCGAGAATGTCGACCTTGAGCGTGCGGGCATGCTCCTCCGCATAGGCCTGGGCGATCGACAGCGAGGTCTCGACGATGGCGCGCGTGCGCTCGGAGAACCAGTGATCGAGCCCGCGATTGAGCGTGATCGAGGCGACGACGGCGATCAGGATCGCCGGCACAACCGCCACGATGCTGAACAGGCCGACGATGCGGATATGTAGCCGCGCCGCGGCGCGCCCCCGCCGCCGGGCGCGGATGAGGAGCGCGACTTCGAGGCATAGTTCGATGACCAGCAGGCCGGTCAGCACGCCATTGACGGCAAGTGCCCAGAACACGACCTGCTCGGTCGGCTGGATCGGCGTCAGGCCCATCAGCAGGAAGAAGCTGAAGCAGGCGCAGGTCAACGCCAGGATGACGGTGATGTAGCCGGCGGCGCGCACGGTGATCCGCCGCCTGCGGCGTTCGAAATCCTGGGAAACAGGCGCAGCCGGTTCGAGGGTCGCGATCACGTCGCGCTTCCTTCGAGTCGATATGCCGATCCGATTCTAAAACAGCAGTCTGAGCCCTTCATGGGCCGGACCGTGGGACCGAATTGCAACAGCAATGTGGCGAGCGGGCAACAGGGTGCCCGCCACGCCCGTTTTCAACGCGAGTTGCGGATCACCTGGACATCGAGATCGCGGATCTTCTTGCGCAGCGTGTTGCGATTGACGCCGAGAAGCTCGGCCGCCTTGATCTGGTTGCCCCGCGTCGCCGCCAGGGCCGTGCTGATCAGCGGATATTCGACGTCGCGCAAAATGCGGTGATAAAGGCCCGGCGGCGGCAGGCCATCGCCAAAACCGTGGAAATAGGTCGACAGATGGCGCTCGACCGAACTCATCAGCGTGTCTTCCATTTCCGAACCATTGGTCGCGAGCGCTGCCGCCGGCTGATCCAGTTCCGCGTCGATGATGTTCTCGGTGATGGTGTCCTGGGGATAGAGCGCGGCCAGGCGACGGATCAGGTTCTCCAGTTCGCGGACATTGCCCGGCCAACGATAGCGCTTCAGCCGCTCGACCGCCGCCGTCTCGATCTGTTTGTGCGGCAGGCCCTCCTTCTCGACGAGCGCGAAGAAGTGCCGGACCAGATCGGGAATATCCTCGGAACGCTCGCGCAACGCCGGCAGGCGGATCGGCACGACGTTCAGGCGGAAGAACAGGTCCTCGCGGAACAGGCCCTGGTTGATCAGGATCCGCAGGTCCTTGTTGGTGGCGGCGACGATGCGGACATCGGTCTTGATCGGCGTGCGCCCGCCGACGGTGGTGTATTCGCCCTGCTGCAGCACGCGGAGAAGCCGGGTTTGCGCCTCCATCGGCATGTCGCCGATTTCGTCGAGGAACAGCGTGCCACCCTCGGCCTGTTCGAAGCGGCCGGCCGAGCGGGCCTGCGCGCCGGTGAAGGCGCCCTTCTCGTGACCGAACAATTCGCTCTCGATCAGGTCGCGCGGGATGGCGGCCATGTTGATGGCGACGAACGGACCGGTGCGCCGTTTGCCGTAATCATGCAGGGCGCGGGCGACCAGTTCCTTGCCGGTGCCGGATTCGCCGGCGATCATCACCGTCAGGTCGGTCTGCATCAGCCGCGCGAGCACCCGGTAGATGTCCTGCATGGCGGGCGACCGGCCAACCAAGGGAATGTTCTCGCTGCCATCATCGATCCGCGCATCCTTGCTGCGCAGCTTCGGCTCGGCCAGCGCGCGCCCGACGATCGAGATCAGCTCCTTGAGGTCGAACGGCTTCGGCAGATATTCGTAAGCGCCCCGTTCCGAGGCGCGGATCGCCGTCATGAAGGTGTTCTGCGCGCTCATGACGATCACGGGCAGCTCCGGTCGCGCCCGCTTCACGCGCGGCAGCAGGTCGAACGCGTTTTCGTCCGGCATCACCACATCGGTGATGACCAGGTCGCCCTCGCCCTGGCTGACCCAGCGCCAGAGCGTCGCGGCGTTGGAGGTGAGCCGGACTTCATAGCCAGCGCGCGACAGGGCCTGATTGAGAACCGTGCGGATCGCCGCATCGTCATCGGCCACGAGGATGGTGCCGCTCGCCATATCAATCATCCTTGTCTGCGTGCATCGCGCCCGGGAAAGCCGGCATCAAAACCCGGAAGGTGGTGCGGTTCTGCTGGGAGTCACATTCGATCACGCCGCCATGATCCCCGATGATCTTGGCCACGAGCGCGAGTCCGAGGCCGGTGCCGTTGGTCTTGGTGGTGACGAACGGGTCGAAGAGATGCGGCAGCATGTCG
>Ga0182738_1000473_pt1 | contig 56857 bp, 60 predicted proteins | sample eDN5th30CBELigMG_FD_128876 | JGI IMG/M metagenome (GOLD analysis project Ga0182738, IMG submission 128876) | Enriched Miracle-Growth compost microbial communities from Emeryville, California, USA - eDNA 5th pass 30_C BE-Lig MG (version 2)... ... | reverse complement strand
TTGAAAGTGCGCGAATGGACCTGTCCGGAGTGCGGCACGATGCACGACCGCGACCTCAATGCAGCGCGTAATGTTTTGGCCGCCGGACTGGCGGTGTCAGCCCATGGAGAAACTGTAAGTCCTATCTGCATGTAAGTGTGGAAGGCTGGGTTCGGTGAAGTGGGAATCCCCTTCCTTTAGGGAGGGAAGCAGTCAAGGCTCAAGCTCCTCGATTTTTTCCCGGCCCGTAAGGTAGGCGGCAGGATTCTCATCGAGCCGGCGTACGGTTCTTGCCAGTGCAGACATGGTGTAACGTAGTTCCTGCAGGGCAGGTCCCAGTTCGTTCATGCCCTGCATGCCTCCGCTCAACGCGGCCTGATTCTCCAGCAGCAACTGATCCACCGATGCGCTGACTTTCGCCAAAGAAGCTGCGGCGCGATCGAGGTTGCCAAGAGTTGGGGCGCCCTTCTCGCTCACGAGGGTGTTCGTTACCGCTATCAATTGCGTAGCTTCCCGCAGGGCGGAATTCGCCTGCGCACTGGCGGCAGCCAGTTCGCCCACGATTCCCCGCACGTTATCGTTCTGGCTGGCGATCACTCCGGTCGTCTGCTCCAGGTTCTCCAGTGTCCTGCTCAGCCGCTGGGCATTTTTCGGGGAAAGAATCTCCTTGGCGCGCATCACCAGCTGGGTGACATCGGCCATCATGTTGTCGCTGTGCTCCAGCAGTTTGGCGATGGGCGATGGGGTAGCGACGATGACCGGATCCTTGTGGTCATCCTTTGCCACGAGATCGGGACTGTCGGGCGACCCGCCGCTGAATTCGATCACCGAATTGCCGGTGATGCCTGTCAGCGCGAGCCGTGCCTGGGTATCCTCCTTGATCGGCGTGCTGCCCTGCACGCGCACCCGCGCGATCACCTTGCGAGGGTCCTGCGGGTCCAGCGCGAGCTTGACCACGTCACCGACCGTAATGCCGCTGTACTGAACGGCGCTGCCTATGGAGAGGCCCCTGACTGCTTCATTGAAGACCACGGTGTAGTAGCGCTGTACAGCGTCACCCGGGGCCTTGCTCAGCCACAGGGTGAACAGCAGTGCGAGCGTTACCGTCATAACGGTAAAGAATCCGATCAGTACATGGTGCGCGCGCGGTTCCATCGATTATCTCCTTATCTCACTGGCCCTGACCATCGCATCGCTCGTCGCCGCCGCATGGCTGGCGGCACGGCCGCGCGGTCCGTGAAAATATTCCTGCACCCATTTATCCTCGACGGCTTCGACCGTTTTGAGCGGGCCCGCCACGAGAACGCGTTTCTGCGACAACACCGCAACGCGGTCGCAGATCGTATAGAGCGTATCGAGATCATGGGTCACGATAAAGACCGTGAGGCCCAGCGCATTGCGCAAGGTGACGATGAGCTGGTCGAATTCCGCCGCACCGATGGGATCGAGCCCTGCGGTGGGCTCGTCGAGAAAGAGGATATCGGGGTCCAGCGCAAGCGCGCGTGCCAACGCCGCCCGCTTGATCATGCCTCCCGACAGGGAGGACGGATATTTCGTGGCTGCGTTCGCCGGCAGGCCGGCGAGCGCCAGCTTCATGATCGCCAGGTGCTCGGCATCGGCCCGGGTGAGGCCGGCATTCTCGATGAGCGGGAGCGCGATGTTTTCCACGACGGTCAGAGAGGAAAACAATGCCCCGCGCTGGAAAAGCACACCGAAGCGCTGCTCCAGTGGCGCACACTGCTCGGGTGCGAGCTGGAGCAGGTCCGTGCCGAGAATACGCACGCTGCCCGCAACGGGTGTTTGCAGGCCAACGATGGAGCGCAGCAGGACGGATTTGCCCGAGCCGGACCCACCGATGACACCGAGGATCTCGCCCCGATGGACATCGAGATCCAGCTTGTCGTGCACGAGCTGTTTGCCAAAACGGTTGGTCAGGCCCCGCACCTGGATAACCGCTTCACGACTCCGCGCCGAAATGCCGGTTGCCTGACTCTCAGGATTCACCTGCCCGGCTTTCCGCGGAAACAGCACCTCGTCCGTCACCATCCCATCTCCATGAAAAACAGGGCCGCCATTGCGTCCAGAAAAATGACGACGAATATGGAATGTACCACACTGGCTGTCGTATGCTGTCCCACGGACAACGCGCTGCCGCTGACCTTGAGCCCTTCGAGGCAGCCGATGACCCCGATCACGAAGGCGAATACCGGGGCCTTGGACATGCCCACCAGGAAATGCCGCAGCTCGATCTGATCCTGGAAAATGGTGAGGAACATCGCCAGTGAAATATCCAGTTGCAGAGAGCAGACCAGCGCGCCGCCCAGGATTCCCGAGATCATCCCCACGAAGGTGAGGATAGGCAGGGATACGAACAATGCCAGCACGCGCGGCAGCACCAGCAGGTTGGCGGGGTTCAGGCCCAGCACGCGGGTTGCGTCGATCTCCTCGTTGATCTTCATGGAGCCGAGCTGAGCGGTAAACGTGCTTGCGGTGCGGCCGGCCATGAGGATGGCGGTAAGCAGGACGCCCAGCTCCCGCAGGAAGGCGAAGGTCACGAGATTGACAGTGTAGATGCTTGCCCCGAAATTGGCCAGCACGGTTGCGCCCAGAAAGGCGATCACGGCGCCCACCATGAAATTGAGCAGGGCGATGATGGGTACGGCATTCAGGCCGGTTTCGTGGATTTGCGCCACGATCGATGTCATGCGCCAGCGTGCCGGATGCAGCAGGCCGCGGGCCAGCGCATCGAGCGTGAAACCCATGAAGCCCAGCAGTGCCAGTATTTCCCGCCAAAAAATTTCCAGCGCAACTCCGGCGTGACCGAATATATCGATAAAGGCGCCACGCTGCCTCTTTTCGGATACCTCGCCGGCAGTCCCCATCGCGTTGGCCACCGTCAGCAGCAGCGCACTCCGTTCGCGGCTCAATGCCGGACTGGAAGCTGCAAGCTCTCCGGCAAGTTCGGCGCCGAGCAATTCGTAAAGGCGCGCGGCGCCCGCGGTATCCAGCGCCGCAAGTCCGCCCAGGTCCACGTTGCGCCGTGCTGCGGCCAGACCCCCTGAACGCTGCCGGAGCAGGACGATCTGCTCGCCCAGCGCGGCATAGTTTTCGAGTGTCCAGTTGCCACGCACATTCAGCCGTGGGGGATTTTCAGAAGCATCCCACAGCAGGAGTTCCGAATCGGCGCCAGATGTCATGGAGTTGCAGTTTTTTTGCGTGAAAGTGGCGCTATCGCGGGAGATCAACCAGGAAGCCGCAGCGCAACAACGACGGATCAATCACACTCATCTGTTTCAGGCGAACCGGAATCTGGCATATACCCATGACATAAGGGCTGCCCCGCTGGGGCATCATGCAAAAACAGGAACCAACAAAGTGGAATTGACCTGCCGTGGCTCGGCAACTGATTGAAACGCTAGTCGTTTATATCGTTGCTGTCAAGTCGGTCATATTGTCTAGCTGCAATAGGGAACTGATTCGGTCGCTGATTCGGGTTATTTTCCTCCTTTAGCCAAAAGCGGTCTATCATTGCTAAGGCGATCCGTTACTGCCCATTTCGTTCAAGCAACGTCACCCCGCCACTCATGCCATCGACTTCCACCCTATCCCCATCCTTCAGTTCGGCCAACACTCCTGTCAGGTTGACGACCGCAGGAATAGCAAACTCACGGGCAACGATCGCTCCGTGCGAGAGATAACCGCCCGTCTCTACAACCAATCCTGCTGCCCTGAGGAAAAGCGGCGTCCAGCCGGGATCAGTGGAGGGAGCAACCAGAATATCGCCCTCCTGCAATTTGTAGCCGTCGGACGGGTGGAGCAGAAGGCGAACTTTACCTCTTGCCAAGCCTGTGCCGGTCGGTATGCCCTGGTAACGACGGGAGTTACTTGAGGCTGTGGCTGAGGCTGCGGCGGACTCATGTGCCTGCCACCTCTGCCTTGAGTGCCTCGATGCCTCGACCAGAACATCCGGTGCCGTTTCCTGCGACCATTGTTCGAAAAGCCGCTTCCGCTCGCTCACCCGAGCCTTTACTCCAGCTTCGGGAATATCGCCATCCAGCACACGCAATATCTCGGAGAGCATGAGTTGAAAAATATCCGCTTCCTGCACCAACACTTCCTGTTCCATCAGATAGCGTCCGGCTGCGAGCAGCAGGTGCCGCCCGGGCTCCATCAGTGCGGTCAGGGCGCTGCGTGCAGCTTCACGCTGGTTGCATTCCTGCGTCGCTGCCTTTGCCAATTTCAGGATGAATGCGCGTTTCCAGAACGGTACGCCGGAGCGGATGCGCTCCCGCGCTTCGGCCACGGCTGCTTTCTGCCGAACCTGCAACGCCGCTTCATCCACCTCGGCCAGTTGCTCCAGTTGCGATAGTAAATACTCCGGCGCCTCCCGCCATCTCGGGTTCCGAAAGTAACTTTCATACAATCCACGATGCCCGTAACGCTCAAGAAACTCATTGAAGGCATCCTGAAACCCGGAATTTTCTGAATGCTCATGATCGCTGGAAGCTTCCACCCTTTCCTGCCGAATGCTTTCCCGCCACAAACGCGCCAGAGCCATCAGTTCATATGACTGGCGGGCAGTGACACTCGGCTCTCCACCGGCGAGCAAAGCGGTAGCCAATGCATATCCTTCACCCGGAAAGCACTTATCCAGCTGCTCGACCAGCATTGCCAGACTTCCGCCACCTGAGCCCTGCAAGAAAAACAAATCGACCGCGCTGCGGGCGACGTGAAAATGACGGAGAATTTCGGCTCGCACCCCTGTCGCATCCGCGGGAAGCGGCTGCTTGCGCCACTGAACCGCCTCGGCCATGGCACGCTCTATGGCGCGCTGGCCCCGGCGGCGCTGAGCGGGAGAGCGCAGCATATAACGCACGACCCGTCGCAAACGCGCAAAACCATCGACAGGATTTGCACTCGGCAGCGTGATTTCCGGCTGCCTGCCGCCAATCAGCGAATTCGTCAGGTGGGGAATCACTCCTAATGCATCGAAGACTTCCCACTGCAACAGGGAAAGTTGTAAATAAAGGCGGCCATGGAACAGTCCCGCACGCTGCAATCCTGGCAGCAATGGATACCCGGCCAGAATGTAGCCCTGTGTGAGCAGTTCGTTGACGAGTTTGCGTGCATTGCACCAGTCTATCGGTGACAGCGGCTCGGGAACTACTTCGCAGGTGTTGCCACGCGTCCAGTAGGTGGGTTGCGTTTGCAGTGCGGGATAGGTGTAACGGGGTCGGGCAGTCACTGACCGGGCCTGGGTCAACCAGAACTGTTCACCGTCCCATACCCATTCCAGATCATAGAATGGATGGGTGAAGTCCAGGGCCACCGCCGCGTCCCTCAGCAATTCAGCCAGGGCTAACGCTTGATCGGACAAAAGAACGGATCCGGTTGCTTCAGCAGCGGATGTCGCGACCATTGCCGTTCCGCCTTCCGGCCGCGCGACTGTCTTGGTCGCCTTGCTGCCGGTCTGCTCGTGCAGTAATACCCAGTGATCATCGAGCAAATCCTCGCCAAAAACATATTCATCGCCAGTTGCCTGTCCACCGACCAGCGATTCGCCCAATCCCCATTGCGCATGGATGACAAGCCTGTCGTCACGTCCGGTAATCGGGTCGCAAGTGAAGGCGATGCCGGAAGCAATAGCGGGCAGCAACGGCATGACAATTACTGCCATGCCTGGCATGAATGCGTCCTGACCCAGTCTTTGACGATAAGCAATAGCGGTGGGAGAGGATAACGAGGCCCACACCTCCCGCACCGCGAGCTGTACCTGTTCGATACCGCATACATTCAGACAGGTGCGGTAAATACCCGCGAACGAGGCCGTGGCGGAATCTTCACCGGCAGCTGAAGATCGTACTGCCAACGGCTGATTCAACCAGCCACGAGCGGTAAGAGCCTCTTGCAATGCAGCCGACAATTCGGGAGCCATCGTCTCATTGGCCTCATCGTCATGCAGCGTTCGCCACCCAGCCGGAATAACCAGTCCCTCCGGCACCGGCAGGCCCAGTTGCTTCAACCGTGCCAGGTGCCATGCCTTGCCGCCTACGGTCGCTGCATCCGCAGCCAGAACACCCTGCCAGTCGAGGATTTCCAGTTGCGTGGTTTGCATGGTTTGCGTGGTTGTGGGGACTTCTCCAGTCCCTCCTTGTGAATACGCCACCTCAGCCTGCATTTAACACCAACCTTCGTCGCTGGCAGATTTCGCCATTGCGACGACCAACAAACTCGATTATTTCAGCATCAGGCCGGGGCAATTGATGCATTCCATCACTGATGCGGCGCACTGCTTCAAACGGACGTCCGTTCATGTACGTTTCCAGTTCATTCAGCCCTCTTGTTGTTATGTTCACCGTATGCTCGTCAATCTGCACTTTCATCCCTGTGCGCGGGATGCCGGAAAGAAGGCTGGCGCAAAATGCGATCAAGTCCCGGTTTTCGTGTAGCAGATCGTCAAGTGTCATTTCATACGCGATTCCAGGAACGCCCAGGTCTTCGATTGGCAATCCGTCCGCTGCACCGCTACGGAGCGCGCGGCGGATGGCGAGAGTGTAACCCACATCCGGGGGCAGGGCGTTCAATTCAAAGGACGTGCTGCGCAGGGCTTCGCGCAAGTCAAAATGCGTCCACACATTCGCCCCGCCTGCACCGGTAGCTTCTCCCACGCAAACCACCAAGCCTATTTCATTATCCACGAAACCCGCGGCGAACAGGTCGCCCGATGAATAAGTATTTGGATCGACAACACATACGGCAGGTCCGCCGTATCTCTGGCCGATATCGTTACACCAGGCAGGATCGGTTAGCGGCAATGGTTGCGAGTAAGGCTCGCCTGTTGCGATTGCTGCCTCAAGCGAAGGTAGCCACGCTTCAAACTCCATGCGGTTGAAAGGACTGGATGCCATGGCCCGCGTCATGGGAGAAGCGAGCAGGCTGAAGCGTGTCGGTTTTACGGTGTTTGGCGTAAAGAGCTGCAACAAGCGCTCCGCTGCCCAGATCAGCCCGCCGGGATTACCCCTCAGGTCAAGAATCAGGCCGTTGTCAGGCAATATATCCAGCAGGCGCATTACCTCGGCGATGAATGCATCGTCATCCTCGACGTCGAAGCTCCAGATACGCAAATAGCCCAGCTCGCCGGATGAGCTGTTTTTGACGATACGGGCTGCCAATGCATCCTGAAACCGGGTCCTTATCCACTTTACCTCCTTCTCATCGCGTGCAATGGCAACACCGCCGCGATCGGCCTCCCATACCTCCCCGGAAAACATGAGTTTCTTCGTGCGACGCACGGCTTCCGCCGCCGGATCAGCGGCAATATAGCGCGATGCGCGCGAACCCGGTTGATGATTGGTTTGAGCGCGTTCGGGCTGAACGACTCGCCATGGAATCCGTGTCTCCCGTAGCGTTCCGCGGGATGAGGCGCGGTAAGCGATATCCACCGCCATTTCATCCGGCGGGGGCCCGCACTCAAGAGCGCGGAAAGTAAGAGATTCCAGAGCCCTTGCACGCCGCGCATCCGGACGCCCTCCGGTTTCCCGGTCCGCATGCAGATCGACCGCGCGCGCAAAAGGTATGCTGTTCCAGCTCTCCAGAATCACACCTGATTTAAATCTGGCATCCTTTATCAGCTCAGGTGCTGATACTTTGGATACGACAAAGGTGGGCGCGTCATAAGGACCATACTGCTCGACCAGGAAAGGCAGCGCTGCGACAGCTCCCTGTTTTGCGCCCGGTCCTGAATAGCGCGTGTGCGCATCGCGCAAACCCGAGATGATCGAGGTCAGCGCCAGGTGAAATTCTCCTTCAGATAACGCGGCCACTTGCGCGCGCAGCAGCTGCAACGCCTGTACCGGATCAAGCGCGTAGGCGGCGCGTTTCTGCGGAAGATGACAATAGACGCCGCCGATCACGGCAATCAGCGTATCGATAATCTGTAAACGTTCTCCACCGTCCAGCACCCGCGCTTTGGGAATGCGAAAGTCAGGCCGCCGTCCCCTCCCCCCTTCCCTTTCTCTTTGCTCGTCATGCGGAGATTCGCCAAGCAGGAAATCGCTGAGAAGCTGCCCTGTCTGGGCCTGAAGAAGAGAGGCAGCAGCGTGCTGGTCATCCATGAAAATCAACCCTGAAAATCAGCCGTAAAACTCACCGAGCCCATCAAGCAATCCCTCGTGAAACCCGCGTCCTGGAACCGAAGCGAAGAATGCTTCGTCATGCACAAGCGGCTGGATAGGCGGAACAATGATCTTCGATAAATCTTTCGGCAGACCCCCTACAGGCACCCGACCAGTGGGCATATCCAGTGCAAGGCGTAATGGCGGAGGCGCGCCAGTGCGAATGGCGGCAAACGCAAGACGCCGCGCGCTCTCGATCGCCGTCTTGGGATCATCCCGGACTTCTTCCAACCGTTTTAGAACATCCTTATAAGACCACGCCTCATCATTACCCTCAAATCGGGTAAGGGCAAGACGCCGCATTTCGCCATTTACGGATATCCTGCTGGTTTGCGCTGAACTCGCCTGCTGCATGAATTGCTCAGTTCCATAAAGCGGCTTTCCATTCACCATCACCAGGCGGACATCCGTTTCGGTAGCGCGAAGAATGGTTTTGAAAGGATCGGACCGGGAAGCCCCTTCAGTATGGGATGCAATTACAACCACATCCCCCAGTGCACCGGGTTGCAGCCGCCCTGCCTGCCGCTGCCATGCTTCGGCCAGCACATCCCCGGGATTGGCAGTAATCATTTTGACGAGATCGAAGGGAGAAAATCCCCATCCTTTCGCTTCGCTTACCAGGGAAGCGACCTTCAATTCACCGAGTACGTTTCGTGTTCCGGATGGGCCCCAGTCCGATCCTATGCAGAGGCCGATTTCTCGTGCCAATGCTGCCGGAACATCAGTGGTCGTGCCATACAGCCACAGATTCGAGAATGGAGACCAGACTATCGCGCCCGGATTGCTCCAGGTATCGTATGAGGCGGGGTCGACAGCATTGGTATGAATGGCGACCAGTCTGCGCTGCAGGCACCCCGCGGTATGAGCAGCGCGGTACTCGCGCTGGACGATCGAACCGGGACGACCCTCCGCACAATGGTAAATGAAGGTGGCGCCCCGCCGCATGCTGATCGCACGCTCGCCAAGCTGCTCTGGTTTGAGGGTGAGCGTCGAGGCAAGTACTTGATGACGCCCGATTTCCCCATTGAGCGTTTCATCTTCGATATTTCGCACCAGCCAGCCGTCCAACGGACGGTTGCTAGGGGGAGACCCTTGTATGCTGGTGGTGCCTCCAACCAGTGCGCGAATTTCCGCATAGGCGAGCAATTCTGCGGGTGCAGCCTCGATAAACGCATAAGCCGGCCAAGTGATGCTTTCCGCGTAAGTCGGCCGCGTAGGCCAGATGTCATGATGCTGGAACGGTACTGTGCGATTGGGCTCGGTCCAGAGGGGTAGCGTCGCGTAGGCGAGATGACTGTGCAGGTCAATAAACCCGGGGACGACGAGATCATTACCCACATCCACCACAGGAGCATTATCGAATTCAGCAGAGCGCGCTGAAAGCGCTATAGTCACTGCACTCGCTGGGCCCCTGGTTACCGCAGCAATACGTCCATCATCGCCGATCCATACCCTGCCCTGGAAACTTGCATTCTCGCTTTGGGCAACCTTCCGATCGTTGGTCAATGGAACGATCCGGCCGGCAACGATCAGGCTCATATGCTGAAGGAATGTGTATTCAACGAACGAAAGGCTAAACCGTAGTATGTTCGTAGTATGTTTAATGCCAGATTAAATGCTGGAGACTATGTTTGGGTTGGCAGCACCCCTTTGGGCACACGCACTACAATGGTACGACGCTTGTCCAACACGGTCTCGCCTTTCCTGTCTGCCCAGCCCTCTTCGGTGCGCATCCACGACGGCAGGCCGGGTGGAAGATCATCCGACGGGATGTCCGGAAGGTCGTCCGAGTCGAAAGCAGGGCCATACAATTCAAGATCACCCGCCACGTCCGGATTCTGTATAGCCGGCTTGAGCGCCCGCAACCCATCGTTCCAGTTCTCGAGCATTTTCGTCGTTGCGGCTTCCTGTTCCGCGCGAGTGTGAACGGAACTCTGCGGCCAGGTAGGGTGCGTCAAATGCTGGAAGGGCGGCGAAGAGCCAAACTCCATCGCAGCGGATGAAGCAAGCCAGGCCTGCCAGGCGGTATTAGCAAGTCCACCAAATGCGACTACAGCCTCGATCGCATTGCTACGAAGAATCGCCGCAATCCACCGGTTGCGGTAAGCGGCAATCAACGGGTTTGCGATATGACGGGTTCCTCCGCCTTGGCCATATACGCTGTAGAGAAAGGTATTGATGAAGACGTAGCTTCGGATGATACCGAGCCGCTTCAGAAATCCTTGTGCGCGCTTTCCGGCTGTGCCGACAAGAACCCGACGCACGATTGCCTCATGCTGCGCCGGGTCCTGCCCCAAGATAAGTACACGCGCGCTTCCATCCAGCCGTCCCCGATGAAAAATGGGTCCCCATTCCGTCCGAAAATCAGCGACGGGATAAGCGTCCTCGCCAGGGTACTCCGACACCAATTTGACAAACGGTTGCTTGTAATACCCGCGATCAAACGGAATAGCCATGAAATATCCCTTGGTTAGCCTCCAATCGAATGCGGCACTGCGCCGGGAGGCTAGCGCCCAGCTTGCGCCTGTTGGGCCAGTTCCGTGAGCTGGTCCAGAAGTGCTCTCTTCTGATTTCCCAGTTCGACATAGCGGCATACAACCGGTTCAGGTCGCGGGTGTATTGCTGGATGCGTTCCGTGCGCTCCCGCTGCAGCCGGATATTGTCATCATAATTTGTCGGCGGCGCGCCCTTCACTCCGCCCATTGTCAGGTAACCCTGCGCGGTGAGTGGCCGGCTATCCTGTATTTCGTGCATTCTCACTGTCTGCCGTCATGTCCATTGTGCTTAAATTAAGAAAGGGAAAGACTATCGGCGGCGATTTCAGCTTCCATCTTCAAAGATAGCTGTATAGCCTGATGTGGTGCCTGTCGGGGACGTAGCGCCATGAATGATGAATTGGCTGTCTCGACATAATATGTTTAGTGTTAAGCTTATTCCTGTTTCCGCCAATCCCGGACCGACCAACCATTGCGGGAAAAAATCATGCAATATTATTTGATATTCGCCATAGCCCTCGCCATTATTTCCATAGCATTCGCTCTGCAAAACGATATGAGTGTGACAGTGACGTTTGGCGTATGGAGCTTTGATAGTTCGCTCGCCATGATGCTGGTGGTTGCGGCGGGCATAGGAGCAACCATTTCAGTATTGCTCTCGTGGCCCAGCTTCATCAGGAATCAATGGGTGAGTACCCGTCTGCGCCGCCAGGTGAGCAAACTGGAGAAAGACAAGGCTGCCCTGGAGCAGCGTAATACGCAACTCGAAGAAGAACTGGCAAAATTCACCCCTGAGCCCATCCCCGAGCCGCCTCCGCACTATCTCGGACTGAAATCGATGCTCCTCGGAAACGATAAGCCAAACGCAAGTGAATAGCGTATGCCTGGCAACGTCTGCCTGGCGATCGAGCCTGCATCGCTTCCTGATCATGCCGTACAGCGTCTATTCTAATGCATTCCCATGTCCGACACTGATTCACACATGGAAGCTGAGTCACCATTTGTGCAACTGCCTTTGAAAGCAAAAAAAGGGAGAGGAGCGGTATCCAACCTTCAGGGGCGGTACGAGCAATGGACGCGCGAAGACATCGATGACGGCTGGGGAAACAGCGGTATCATCAGAACCGGCGGCAGAGACAAAGCTGAAAATGATGAGCCGGATACAGCTTTGGCATGGAAGACCCAGGTCATCGAGGAACATGCCAAAACCATACTGAGCCGCAACCGATCACCGGATGTGCCATTCAGCGTTTCGCTCAATCCTTATCGCGGATGCGAGCATGGCTGCATCTACTGCTTCGCGCGTCCCACGCATAGTTACCTGGGCTTGTCGCCCGGGCTGGATTTCGAAAGCAAAATATTCGCCAAGGTCAATGCGCCGGAGCTTTTGAGACGGGAGCTGGCAAAACAATCCTATGTGCCGGAACCCATCGCGCTTGGCGTCAACACAGATGCATACCAGCCCTGCGAGCGCGACCTGCGGCTGACACGGCGTGTGCTGGAAGTGCTGCACGCGTGCGAACATCCGGTCGCGCTGATTTCCAAGTCATCGCTGATAGAGCGTGACATCGATCTGCTCTCCGACATGGCTTCCAGACGATTGGCTGTGGCCGCGGTGACAATCACCACTCTCGATCATGCGGTTGCACGCACGCTCGAACCCCGGGCAACCGCTCCGGCACGCCGTCTGCGGACGATTCGCACACTGACCGATGCCGGAATTCCCGTCGGCGTCAGCGTTGCGCCAGTGATTCCGTTTGTCACCGAACCTGACTTGGAAAGAGTACTGATCGCAGCAGCAGAAGCTGGAGCGGTCAATGCAGGCTATATCATGCTGCGCCTGCCCTGGGAGATCAGCCCGCTGTTCAGGCAGTGGCTGGAAGCACATTTTCCTGATCGCGCGGGCCGGGTCATGAACCGGGTGCGCGACATGCGAGGCGGCAAGGATTACGATTCGAGCTTCGGCAAGCGCATGCGCGGCGAGGGCGTCTGGGCCGATCTGATTCGACAGCGATTCGACAAAACGGTGGAACGCCTTGGGCTCAGCGCGCATTCAAGCCGATTCAAGGGACTGGACAGTTCGCATTTCCGACCGCCTTCTGTCGACTCAATAGCTGTTCAATCACCTGCGGTCGAAAAATCCACGGTCAAAGATAAGGAAGCAAAGAAGGAAAAAGGGAAACCAAACGACCAGCTTGAGTTTTTTTGACGGAACGCTCCCTGATGTGGCGTAATCTGCCAACGTTCAAAGTAAATTATTGATGGAACAAAATGGCGGGGATTATCCGATGGAGGTAACTGCTTTTATACTCCCCGCGATGTGAAAGCTGATCTGTGGAAACCTGTTCCGGTATATATTTTCATGCATAAAAAAATGCTTCTGCGCACCATTCCTTTTCTGGCGATTGTCATATTCGGTTGCGCGCATTTTTCTCCGGCCAGCATGTTTGCCGCATCTGGAACCGCTGCTGACGGGAAAATCATTTCCTACCGGTGCGAAAGCGGTCATGACGTTGACGCCATCTATCCCTCTGATACGACCATCATCATACGGTATGCAGGCAAATCATACGAGATGGCCATCAGCATTTCGGCAAGCGGCGCACGCTATGTTGGCGGAGGCCTTGAATGGTGGACGAAAGGCACAGGTCCAGGCTCGACGGGCACGCTCTTTCGTCATGAAAGCGATGGTACAACGGGCGAAATAATCCAGAGATGTGAAGAACAACGCTGATAAGTCGGACTATGCGATAACACATTTAATACATTTATCCCCCGACAGAACTGACTTACTTCCCTTCGGCTTACTTCCCTCCGGCTTGCTTCCCTTTTGTTTCGCCGTAGCCAGCCCGCTTGCATCCTCAGGCACTACACCTCTGCCTGATCGAGCCGCATCCACAGGCATTTACCCTTGCTTTCCTTCTCGATCATTTCCAACTGCCGATTGTGGGCTTCCAGCTCTTCGGCGCTGGCGGCCAGGACGACGAGTTGCAAATCATGCAGGCTGATATCGAGATCAAGCGGCGATGGCGCTTCGAGTTCCATGAGCAGGCTCTCCTGCCCGCGTGTCATGGCAAGATAAACTTCCGCGAGCAGTTCCGCATCCAGCAGCGCGCCATGCAGTGCGCGCCGCGAGTTATCCACCTCGTATCGCTCACACAGTGCATCCAGGCTGTTCCTTTTGCCGGGAAACAGCTCTTTCGCCATTTTCAGCGTATCGGTAACCGAGCGGCAGCATTCGCAGAGCGCCGGCAGGCTGGCAAGCCCCAGCTCATGGTCAAGGAATGCAACGTCGAACGCTGCATTGTGCATGATCAGTTCAGCGCCATCGATGAATTCGAGCAGTTCGTGCACGACGTCAGCAAATTTTCTCTTGTCCTGAAGAAATTCGGTGGTTATTCCATGCACCTGCAAGGCGCCTTCCTCGATCTCACGGTCCGGATTGAGATAATGATGGAAGCGGCGTCCTGTCAATCGCCGGCTCATCATTTCCACCGCTCCGATTTCGATGATTCGATGACCCAGCTTAGGCTCGAGTCCCGTCGTTTCCGTATCTATAAAAATCTGACGCATCAGCCAGCCCTTCCCTTCTATTGCGGATAATCGTCCCGATTTAACTCTTCCCTCTTTGGCTTACAGAAAATCACTGCTGCCCGTCTAATTTGCGGAAACACCCCGCAGTGCTGTCTGCACGCCCCGATTGGCAAGCATATCGGCATATTCGTTGCCATCATGGCCCGAATGCCCTCGCACCCATAGCCATTCTATTCTGTGGCGCTGCGTCAGCAGGTCGAGCTCTCTCCATAAGTCATCATTTTTTACCGGCTTTTTGTCGGCGGTACGCCAATCGCGTTTTTTCCAGGCGTGTATCCACTCGCTGATACCCTTCTGTACGTACAATGAGTCGGTGTGCAAGCGTACTTCACATGACTTGGTCAGCGCTTCCAGGGCTCGGATGACGGCGAGCAGCTCCATGCGATTATTGGTGGTCATTTTTTCTCCACCGAATAATTCGCGTCTATGCCCGTTGTATTGCAGCAAGGCACCCCACCCGCCCACCCCTGGGTTCCCCTTGCAGGCTCCATCGGTGAATATTTCGACTACCTCGGCCGGTTTCGCTTTCACTTCCCGCCTCGCGGTAAAATTCTGCTGCGCGCAGCCCTGCGCGGCTCATTCGCGGCGGCTGTGCCTTTGATCTTGCGTGCAATCGGCGACATTGCTCTCCTCCTGGCCCTCGCCTCTTTCCACTCAGGCTTGATAACACGCATGCCATGAACACGCTTGACTGCGGTGAGGAAATAGACGCCCCCGGAGAAGCGCCACCAGCGGTCTCCTGCCTCTTCCATGAAATGACAACGCTTCAGCCATTTTTCCTGACTGAATGGGGGTGCGTAGCAACATAAGCGGTCTTCCGTGATTTCAAAATCCAATAATGTCAGCCAGTCCTTGAGCCGCGGCAACGCGATGAAATTACCCCGCCACGGAAAACTCCCCTCTCGTGGCGAGCCGAACAGACCTCTTATGCCCCAGAGGCTGCGGGGATTGAAACCGGAAACAATCAGGTTGCCTTCCGGCATCAATACCCGCTGCACCTCACGGAGTATCTGATGAGGATTGGAGCTGAATTCGAGCATATGGGGCATAAGCACGAGATCGGTGCTGTTCGTTTCGATCGGCAGAAAGTCAGGAGCGGCAAGAACGTCAGCGCCTTTTTCAGGGGCCGCACAAAACTTGAGCGGGATGCGGCTCGTGTGCAGGAAATCGTATTGCGGAAATCCGATCTGCATGGCGTTGTAACCGAACACGTTTGCCACCGCCCTATCGAAATATTTTTGCTCCCGTTCCAGCAGATACTGACCCAGGCAGGTTTCAAACCACTCGACTATACTTTTAGTTTGCATATTTAACGTCAACTGGCGTTCATCAGGAATGTCTATGATTCGATTCGACTACGTAAAATCGCTCAGTTCATGAATCAGCAGAAATATCCGCCTGACTTATACTCACCCTTCGGACACCTCCCGGCTGCCAACCGTCCTAAAATACCTGAATAGCGCCTATCATGACTACTACTCCCAATATCGTTCCGATTCACGCCTTCAAGGACAATTACATCTGGCTCATCCGTGATCATTATCATGCTGCCGTTATAGACCCTGGCGATGCGTCTCCTGTTCTGGATTATCTGAACCGCGAAAAACTGAAGCTCATCGCCATTCTCAATACTCATCACCATCCCGATCACGTGGGCGGAAATGCTGAACTGTTAAGGGAATTTGCCGTACCGGCCTTTGGTCCGGCGAAAGAATCGATTCCGACGCTCACCCATCGTCTCAAGGAATGCAGTGATATAGAAAACGAAGAAGGCAGTGTATATCTTCCGGAATTTTCACTCAGCTTCCGGGTGCTCGATATCCCTGGCCACACCTCCGGACATATCGCCTATTATGGCGCAAACATACTCTTTTGTGGTGACACACTGTTTGGCTGCGGGTGCGGACGGTTGTTCGAAGGTACAGCGCAGCAAATGGTCGACTCGCTGGAAAAACTGGCGGACTTGCCCAAGGACACTTTGATCTATTGCGGCCATGAATACACACTCAGCAATATCCGCTTCGCAAGAACAGTCGAACCCGGCAATCAAGCATTGGCAAAACGCGAAATGGAAGCCGAAAAATTGCGTAACGAAGGCCTGCCCACCCTGCCCTCCACCATTGCGCTGGAAAAAGCGACCAATCCGTTCCTGCGCTGTACTGAAGCGGAAATCATCGAGAGCGCCAGCAGCCATGCAGGGAAACCGCTAAACGACCGTGTCAGCGTATTTGCCGCCATCCGGGAATGGAAAAATCATTTTTGACATTATCTTTTTCTATACCCCGGTTTATACGCCAATTCTCCAAAAGCTCGTCCCGAAAATAAATTTGAATGGTGAAGCGATTGCGTTGTCCTAACTTTGTGCTTAACTTAGGGAATTCATTACAATCCCTGCACGCACGCAAAAAATAGCAAGATTAGCGCTCCAGTCATGGAGTACTGATTTCCGAATCCATGACGTAACCCACTCCGCCGCTCACTGTAGCGGCGCTACGCTTTCGGAGGACAACACATGAACCCATTGGAACAGCTATTGCAATGCGGACAATCCGTCTGGCTGGATTCGATCAGCCGCGATCTCATCAAGAGCGGGCAACTGCAGCGCCTGGTAACCGGGGACAAGCTGCATGGCCTGACAAGCAATCCCACTATTTTCGAGCAGGCAATCGGGCATAGCGATGCTTACGACGATGCGCTGCGCCAGCTATTGCGGGCCAATGAAAAACAAACCGAAAAGACCCTGTTCGAGGCGCTGGCTATCGAAGATATTCGCATGGCCGCAGACGCGCTGCGGCCCGTATATGATGAAACTCATGGTGGAGACGGATACGTCAGCCTGGAGGTATCACCCCACCTGGCACGTGATACCGGGGGCAGTATCGCGGAAGCCAAGCGCCTGTGGCAAGCCGTGGAGCGGCCCAACCTCATGATTAAAATTCCCGGTACCCACGAGGGAATTCCAGCAATCGAGCAACTGATAAGCGAAGGCATCAACGTCAATGTCACCCTGATGTTCTCTCTGCGTCACTATGATGCCGTGTCACGGGCGTACATTACGGGACTTGAACGCCGTGACGCCTATTCACCTGGCGGAAACAAGATATGGCCTGTTTCGGTCGCCTCGTTTTTCGTCAGTCGGGTGGATAACGTAGTCGATCCCATGCTGGAAAGGATCGGGACCCAGGAAGCGCTCGCCTTGCGCGGGAAAATTGCCATTGCCAATGCCAAGCTTGCCTATCAACGCTTCCGTGAGACATTTTACGGAGAGCCATTTGGTTCCTGGCGCAAAAAAGGCGTGCATGTTCAGCGGCCATTGTGGGCCAGCACCAGCACAAAAAATCCCGCATATTCGGATGTGTTGTACGTCGAGGAATTGGTCGGCCCCGATACCGTGAATACGCTGCCACTCAAAACGCTGGACGCATTCCGGGACCATGGGCGGGTTAGCGAAACCCTTGGAAAAGGACTCGCACAAGCTGAAGCCGATGTCGCCCAGCTTAAAAAGCTGGGGATCGATCTCAACGCAGTTACCGAAAAACTTCAAAATGATGGGGTGGATTCGTTCGCTGCATCCTACGACAAGCTGCTTGCCTCACTGAAGAAAAAGCGCCAGGAGATTCTCACCACCAGCGACCAGACAGCCTGAACCGGTTCAAGATCATTATTCAGCAGAGAACAATTACCAAGGGAGGGAACATGGAACTGGGAATGATTGGGTTGGGACGAATGGGAGGCGCGATGTCGCAACGGCTGATGCAGGCGGGACACCAGGTGACCGGTTACGCTCGCAGCACCGATACGATGAAGCAGCTGGAAGAAAAAGGCCTCGTCGCCGCCTCCTCGGTGGAGGATCTGGTCAGCAAGCTGAAACCGCAGCGCATCATCTGGCTGATGATTCCGTCAGGAAAACCGGTGGATGAAACCATCGGCATTTTGATACCGCTGCTGGAGGCGGATGACATTATCATCGATGGCGGAAACTCGGATTACAAGGATACTCTGCGCCGGGCAGAAATGCTCAAAACGCACAAGATTCACTATGTCGATGCGGGCACCAGCGGTGGTGTCTGGGGCCTTGAAAACGGCTACAGTATGATGGTGGGCGGCGAGGATGCGGTGGTGGCGCACCTGCGACCCCTCTTTGAAACGCTTGCTCCCGGCCCAAATAAAGGATGGGGCCACGTTGGTCCATGCGGCGCGGGTCATTTTACCAAAATGGTCCACAATGGCATCGAGTACGGGATAATGCAGGCTTACGGCGAAGGTTTTGCAATCATGCACCATAAGGAAGAATTCAAGCTGGACTTGCATCAGGTGGCGGAAATCTGGCGCTATGGCAGCGTGGTTCAATCCTGGCTGCTCGATCTGACTGCCGCTGCGCTGGAAAAAAACCCGGGCCTCGACGGCATTGCCCCCTATGTTGCCGATTCCGGAGAGGGACGCTGGACGGTAGCCGAGGCGATAGACCTGAATGTCGCCGCGCCTGTCATTACCTTGTCGTTATTGCAACGATTGCAATCGCGTGATTCTGATTCGTACTCCGACAAGCTGCTGTCCGCGCTGCGCAACGAGTTCGGCGGACATGCGATGAAAAAGGAGTAGCTGTACGGTCAAACTCCTATGCTCCGGGAAGGGCGTTCGCGTTGGGTCATAGCTTTAAAGTTGAAGGTAGCGGTATTCATGCTTGAGCAACAGCAACGCCAAAAGGCTCGACGAGGGAAATGGACAAAGGAAGGATTAGTAAGTGGCTTATGGATTGTTTCACTCTCGTGAAACAATCCCGCAAAATTCAGGGGCGATCAAGGCTTTTATTTCATAGCGAATTACTGGCTTGGAAAGCTTTTTCAACCAGGATAGCATCCTTGATGGGGAAATTACGCTAATCCGCCATTCGGAGCACTTTGGCTATTTCTGAAATACGATAAGGCTTCCTTATAAATCTAAAGTCTTCCAGGGGAGGATTTTCTGCTCTTGATACAGGAAAGGTATGACCCGAAGCCAGGATCACTTTGATATTGGGAAGAAGGCTGCGTGCCTTTCTGGCAAGATCAGTACCGCTCATCCCTGGCATGACAACATCACTGAATAGAACATCTATATCCGGCGTCTTTTTGAGGATTTCCAGTGCATTCTCACCCGTGTTTGCGGATAGCACGTCATAACCCATGTTCCGGAACAATTCAATGGTGATATCCAGAACATCCGACTGATCATCCACCACCAATGCCTTCTCATTTCCGCTTGCCAAGCCCCCGGAACCTTCATTCGTATCCCCTTCCAGCGCTGGCACGAATAGGGAAATAGCAGTGCCTTTGCCCACCGCCGTCTTAATTACCATATCCCCACCGAATTGTTTGATCGTCCCGTACACCTGACTCAGCCCCAACCCTGACCCTTTGCCAACCTCCTTCGTGGTAAAGAACGGCTCCACGGCTTGGGCCGCCACTTCCGGCAACATCCCTGTGCCGGTATCTTTCACAGTAACTTTCACATAGCGTCCCGCTGGCAACTCATCGATTTCCTTTTCACCCAGTTCGAGCTGTTCGGTACTCAATGTAATAGCGCCCCCATCGGGCGTAGCATCACGCGCATTGATAACCAGGTTTAATAATGCCGCCTCCAAATGCGGCGCATCGATGATTACCGGTGGTAAAAGCGGATCAAGTTTCACATCAAACTCAACGGAACCTTTATTGGCTCTGCGAAGTACCGGTTCAAAAGAACGTATAATGTGATTCAAATTGTACTTGTCTTGCTTTAAGGGTTGCTTGCGAGCAAACGTCAACAATTGTTGCGTTAACATCGTCCCCTGAGCGGCAGCGCGCTGCATGCTCTCGAGCATCCTGACGGAAGCTGGCGTCTGTGTCCGCTTTGCGAGGATTTCAATCCCATTGACGATGACGTTAAGCAGGTTATTGAAGTCGTGAGCAATACCACCCGTCAATTTGCCGATCGCTTCCAGTTTCTGGGACTGGAACAAGGCTTCTTTGGCGCGCTCCAGCGCCTGCTCGGTCTCTCGCTTTTCCGTGATATCACGCGTGGTTTTTGCAAAACCGATCAATTCGCCAAGATCGTTTCTAATTGGACCTATCACTACATTTGCCCAAAACCTGGAGCCGTCTTTCCGTACCCGCCAGCCTTCACCTTCAAAGCGACCCTCCGCTTCCGCGGTCTGTAATGCTACCAATGGCAAGCCCTCGGCCTTGTCTTCCTCTATATAAAAGCGGGAGAAATGAGTGCCAACGGCTTCAGTTTGGGTAAAACCAGTAATCCGACGTGCCCCCAGATTCCAATTGGTAATGGTGCCGTCCACCGACAGCATGTAGATCGCGTAGTCCGTCACACCCTCGACCAGTAACCGGAATTGCTCCTCACTGGCATGCAGAGCCTCGGTTGCCCTCTTGCGCTCGGTAATATCACGGGTGATTTTAGCGAAACCAATCAGCCCGCCCTCGGGATCCCGAATTGGATCAATGACGATGCTGGCCCAGAACCGATTGCCGTCCTTGCGCACGCGCCAGCCTTCATCTTCGAATCTTCCTTCTCTGGCTGCCGTTTGCAAGGCCTTGGATGGAATATCGGCTGCCCTATCTTCCTCTGTATAAAACCGGGAGAAGTGCTGACCTATGATTTCTTCAGCCGTATAACCTTTAAACCTCTGCGCACCTGCATTCCAACTGCAGACGCGGCCTTCCGGGCTGAGCATGTAAAGCGCGTAGTCAGTTACGCTGGCAACGAATAGCTGAAAGCGTTCTGATTCAGCGTATGACTCGATAGAAGCAGGAGAAGGTTCCATTGCGAATAATCCAGTTCCAAATTAGAAGCAGGAGAAGGTTCCATTGCGAATAATCCAGTTCCAAATCAGCGAAAGTTGACGGACGTCATTCTAATAACACTTAAAGCATAAAAAAGTTTACAAAGTCTCGAAATTCACCTATTCTTCACATGTAGAGTTAACGTGACGAGTCGTTATTCCAACAATGTTATTCCAAAATGCTGAAGAGGTGTGCTGATGAAGATCGATAAAATTATCACCACATTCTCCCTGCTCAGCCTTATGTTTATGGCCGCAATGAGCTTGCCTGTTCAGGCAGCTGCCGAAGTGGAAGGTTTTGATGTCGATGCAGCGTCGCGTAACGCGGTGACCAGAAGTGATCATGAAGCCGTCGCCAGGTATTACGACAACGCTGCCGTAGAGACGCAGGCAAAAGCACACGAGCAGAAACACCTGCTCGAGCAGTACGAGAATAAAAGCTACCTCTATGGCAGAGAAACCCAGGATATGCTGGCCCATACTTACGCATTGGCACGCAAGTATGAGAAGGAAGCACAAGCCAATATAAGGGAAGCGGCATTGCACCGGCAAATGGCTTCTCAGATTGAAGAGAACGACTTCACCCACGGTGACAGCCTTCAAAAGCTGAGCACGATTTCCGACTTGCACTAGGAATCAGGATCGAATCAGGATCCGTTCCTGCCTGAGCTAATCTCAGAGTAGTGTAATCAGAAACGGCAATGTATGGATGAACATCCGTATATTGTTACCAATATCTCATACCTTTCAGCCTATCATACCCCTCGGTTCATCCCCCTTGGCTCCAAGGTGGCTCCGAGGATACTTCCTCTCTCTTTCTAAATTGTTGCGGAATTTAAACCGTAACAAAACGCGCTGCGCCTCCCTCAATAGAATCGGTTCCTATGCAACTCTGGAACAACGCCGCAATAAACGCCTTTCTGATCAAGCAGAAAGACCCATGCCGAATAAATCATTCTTCAGCTGATCGAAAAACGGAAATTACCGCAAGATTGATAGAGCTCAACCAAAGCAGGTTTTTATCAAAAAAAGCTTTACAAATGTGAATTCTTCACATATTCTTCACACATGCTTCACAAACGTAGTAGAAAGTAACAAAAGTAGCTTTAAAAGTAACCTTTTTCGCTATCGATTTCGGGAGGGTATGATGATTAAAGGCAGAACAGTGGGCATTTTCTATTCGATGAGCATGACTGTTGCGCTGGTTTTTGCTGCGCTTAATGCTGCGGGTGTCACCACTGTTAAAGAAAACAGCTATTCCATCGCAACTATTGATGAGAACAGTTACAAAGTAGCCGCTTTACAAAAATCCCTAGCACTTACAGAAACAGAAGTTCACTGATACTTTTCCCAAAATAGCAACAAACGCGCTGATGCAATGTTTGAGTGAATTTTTCTCCATATTGCATCGGCGCTCCTCCTCGTAGCATTTTCCCTTCGGTACAATCCGTGCGCCCCTGCTGTTGGATGCGCACATTTCATTCGAACAACTGACACAGGCTCGGGTCTATTCCCTATCTACCCCTGTTGCCCCGAGCGCAGATACGGCCTGTACTCTTGCACGAACACTTTAAACATAAAAAAATTGACGAAGTGGCTTACATAAACTAGCATTAAACAAGGCCTGCTGTTTTTCGCCTGTTAAAAGCAACACCATTTGATATTCCTGTTCCTGGTAGATCAATGAGACAGACTTGCGCCCTGCTTACCGTATTGATTTTACTAACACCAATCACCCAGGCGGCTGATCCTTCTGATACCCGCATCACCCGGGCCATTGCGCAGAATGATGAGCAGAACTCAAATGCACATGCGGCAGTCGAGAGATATTTCGAAGACGAGCTCATGAAAAAACATGAGACGGTTGCCAAATACTACGAGGAGGAGGCGAGAAAGTCGCGGGCGAAGATAAAGGAACTGGAGACAATGCTTGCGCATTACGAGGAAAAAAGCTACTTGTACGGAAAAAAAGCGCAGGACCTGCAAGCGCAAACTGAAGCCCTGGTAAGAAAATATGAAGAAGCTGCAAAGACAGATGCAAGAGAAGCCACCTCTCACCGTCAAATTGCTTTGACGCTTAAGGAAAAAAATCACCCTGCGTCAAAAACTCAAAGGTTGAGCGTTGTTGAATCCTATCCCCCAACTGTTTTATCGAAATAAGAGTAAGTGACGGAAGGTAAGAGCATACGGAAAAATTCCGTAGCAGCATAGCTATAACTCCCGCTTTTCCTGTCCGTCCTCACGGACGGCAAGCAGCCTCTGCTCCAGTCCTCAAGATACCTTCCTGGAATTTCTTTACTGATGACTCTTTGGAGCCAGCTGAAATTCCGTGAAATAATGATGACCTGGGAGCTTCCCGATACCCCCAAAAACTGTTTGTTTGTCCTGTCACCTGCCGATCCGCCTTCCAGTCATGATATGCTGGGCAGGTCATCTGGAATATGAGTCACAATAATTACAACTGAAATAGTGGCGCAATAATTTCGTGAAGTGATGAGTCCGAACAAACAAGAAGCGAACGTGCTGGCCTTCGATATCCAACTTCTCAAGGACATTTATGCAAAATTTCCTCCGAAATGATGATTTAGGCAAATTGATTCTGCGCCTGACTGTAGGAGTATTGATACTATTTCACGGGCTGCACAAAATACTTAATCCGGAATCCCTTGATTTCATCAGCAAGCAACTGACCGGCATTGATTTACCGCCGGTACTGGCCTACGGAGTTTACCTCGGCGAAGTCGTCGCGGCGCTAATGGTGATCTTCGGTTTTTTCTCGCGTCTCGGTGGTTTGCTGATCGTTGGTAACATGATTTTTGCGCTTGTATTGGCGCACTCCGACCAGTTATTTACGTTCACCAAGACGGGAGGCTGGGCGCTTGAATTGCAAGGGTTTTATTTATTTTCGGGTCTTGCGATATTTTTCCTGGGCAGCGGAAGATGGGCCATCCGTCCAGAATGACGAAGCAACCCGCCGTCAATGTTCATCATGGTTACATCAAAATAACAAAGGAATCTCTGCCCGGTGGAATCAGCTGATCTCAAACAATACAGATGGCATGAATATGCCGACTTGCCGGCTCTCCAGGATGCGGCCGTAGCTGCTATCCTGGATAGCGCCGCCTCTGCCATTCAGGAGCGTGGACGCTTTAATCTCGTCCTTGCGGGGGGTGAGTCGCCTCGCGAAATCTATCGGAGATTATGCATTGCACCGGTGGACTGGTCTCTCTGGCACATCTATTATGGAGACGAACGCTGCATGCCCCCCACTCAGGAAGAACTGAATTCCCATATGGCAGAAGAAGCATGGCTGAGTCATGTATCCATTCCTCCGGGCCAGATTCATACCATCCCCAATGGTCCCCGCGCAGATAAAGCTGCGGAAGCGTATGCACAAACACTGCGCGATGTGGGTTATTTCGACTTGACGCTGCTCGGATTGGGAGCAGATGGTCATACCGCAAGCCTGTTCCCGGGTAATGATTGGGGAATGGCGACGGACTCGCCCGATACGCTTGCAGTATTCAACTCCCCCAAGCGGCCGCCACAGCGCGTATCCCTGAGTGCAGCGCGTTTAAATCGTTCGCGAAGGATAATATTTCTGGTAAGCGGTGAATCAAAGCATAAGGCAGTGGCAAGATGGCGGGCCGGGGAAAAAATACCTGCCAGGGCGATAATGGGGGAAAACGGTGTGGATGTACTCGTGGAATCGGCGTTACTATTACCGGTGAAAGAACAATAGGATTAAATAAAAAAGAAAACAGAAAATGGAGGCAAAAAAAAAGGAGTAGAAACTACTCCTTTTTGGATACAAACCTGAATCGACATAATTCTCCCCCACGAGCCATACATTCATGTTGCTCAACTTTGCTGTCGGTAAAAGTTTCCATGAGTCCACGGTCCAGGTGACAAATCTCCATGTCTTTTGCGGCCATCTGGTGAAACACACAATTATCCGCTTCAATCACCTTTTCTCCGTCTGGCATGGTAGTACTTTTCGCGTTGTAGCCAAGCTGATCCATTACCTCGGTCAGCTTGTCGATTTTTTCCTCCTTTGTATTCAAGTCCGGATATTGACTACGTATCTGCTCTGCGATACCTGCACCGATTTCAGACAAGCGCTTACCCATGTTCTCAACGCCTTCTTCGCGCCGAACCGAGGCCAATACCAGTTGTGCCAGCCAGGAATACTGGCGGGGAAAACTCTCCTTGCCAAGTTCGGTAAGAACGTAAAGCTGCTGAGGTCTTCCGCCTCCTGATGGACGCGTACTTCCAGCCGTTACCAGACCTGCCCCTTCCAGAGAAGAGAGATGTTGCCGAACTGCATTTCTTGTAATCTCCAGCCCTTTCGAAAGTTCATCCACACTGAGGCCTGGCCTGCTTCCACGCAAAAGCTTAAGCAATTGCTTCTGCCGTTCACCTATCGTATTTAGCATCTGATATACCTCCTTCACCCCTGTCATAAGAATTACCGGTTTCATTATAAACCACTGACAGCCTGTGTTCTGTCTTAAGACACTTTAAACATAAAATAGTTGACAAAATAGCCATGATTCCTTATAATCTCTTCACAAATAAAGAATAATCGAGGTCTGATCCGCCTTGATTCTGTCTTGATCCAGTTTTACCTCCCAATTTCAGGCGAAATTGCCCCGGAATTGCAATCTACTCTACCTCCCTGTTTTTTGTACTTCACTGTTTTTTGTAATCTTTTCGCTATCTTTTGGCATTAACTGCATCGATTTTAAAGGAAAGCGCAACGTGACAACAAGGAGAATTTTCGCGGTTTTATCGTTCGGTTTACTGGCTGCATGTGCGCAAATGAGCCCGCATGAGGCCATCCAGAGCACGAATATTCGCAGAGTGGCGCAGAACGCCAGAACTCCCAGTGATCATAATGCATTGAGCAAGTATTTTGAGAACGCGGCCAAGGAAATGCAAACCAAGGCTGATGAGCAAAAAAAATTACTCGAGCATTATGAAGAGAAGGGTTATCTCTATGGACGCCAGGCACAGGATTTGAAGTCGCATACTGCCGCCCTCCTTCACAAATACGAAGCAAATGTGGATGAGAATATCAGGGCAGCTGCCATCCACCGGCGAATGGCCGTAGAACAGGCGAAACGTGAATTTGCCCCACGTGAAGGGCAGGTTGTGAACGCTGAGAACCGTGCCCACTCCTCGAAGTAAGCAAAAGGCTCAGAAAAAGCATCAGAAATTATCTTGCCACGGTCCGTGAATCGTCTTTTTCAATCTCTCCAGGCCGGGAAACGCGGCAAGCTCAGGAAAAAATCCATATCGTGATTAGGCCAGAGTTGACCCTTTTCCCTGCTCTCCAGCGCCTTTAGCTTGCGGATGCTGGCCAGCGCCAGGGACTCGTTATCCTGCCAGCAGTACCCTGGCGCGATTTCCTCCACCAGATTCTCTTTCAGATCGGCAGCGTCTCCACACAGGATGACTGGCGATCCCTTTTGAAGCTCGATGAAGAGCGACATGTGCCCAGCCGTATGCCCAGGACTGCTGATCGCATACACTCCCGGCGCTACGAGATATTCGCCTGTCTTGATTTCCCACTGATTTGAGCTGGTCAACTCGTCGGCAAAAACGCTTCCATCCGCTCCAGTCCGCGCCGCGGCAAGTTCATCCGCCTGGACATGGACGGCGCAACCTGGCAAATCATGGAGACCTCCGACATGATCGAAATGCAAATGGCCTATAAACACGACGTCCACATCCTGTGGCCCGAGGCCCAGCCTCTTCAGATAACGGGGAATACGCTGCCTTTCCCACATGTTGGGCGGCTCAACCAGAGGAAGCATGGGATCAAAATGACTTGCACGCAAGGTGGGATCGGAAACCTTGCGATAGTCGCACCCGACGTCATATAAGATGCGTCCATTCGACGTTTCGATCAAATAAGCAAGAATCGGCGCTTCGATAAATTCCCCGTGCCCACGGTTACGGGTCGAAATGGTCTTTTCATAACGGATCGTTCCCGTCAGCAACGGCCAGACCTTTACGGTACGAGGCATATCGTTCGTCGGTTCGTCACGTGGATCATCTCAGTTGCGAGATAAAAGTAAATCGCCGCCAGCTAATAATCACCCTGCTGAGAGGATGCCTCTTCCGAGTGGCCGGAACGATGTTCCATACTGGATATCAGATGAGCGGAAAAATTCATGGCGAAGGGCACGAGCAGCATGGCTGCGAGCAGCACCAGAAGCGCGACGTGGCTTCCCATGCCGATTTCTCCCCTCGCCATTTTTCGGAAGAACCACACGACCAGTAGAAAGAAACCTGCCAGAGCGAGGATGGCGAGGATGCTGATCGTTACAAAGCTGCTATCCATCTATCACTGCTCCTTCCGCTCGCTCTGTCTGCATTTGATGAGCACTATATTACTGCAATTTCCTGCACGTCACGAAAATAGCACTATTCCTCCTGCCGTACGGAGATTGTCAGCGGTACAGGCGGAATGAGTTCTTCCTGAGCTGGAGCGAGGTTTTGACGCCACCATGCCGCGAGCACACTGCCCAATAGCGAATGCATTACGGCGGAAACCGCGCCAACGACGGGTGCAAGCGGCAATAATGGAAAAGCCTGTTTGGCCAGCACGACGGCAAGTCCCGAGTTTTGCATCCCCACCTCGATTGCAATCGTGCGGGCACTGTTACCGTAACAGCCAAAAAAGCGGGCAAAGCCATAACCGAACAGAAAGCCTGCCCCATGCAATAGCGTAGTCGCCAGGATAAGCTCTCCGCTATAGGCAAGAATAGCCTCTGCATTGGCGGCAAATATCACTGTGCAGATAAAAACCACACCTGCCACTGAAAGCAGCGGAGCGACTGGCAGCACCCGCATGACCAGGCGAGGTGCCCACCGATTGAGCAGCACACCCAGAAAGACAGGAATAATCACGACTTGAAAGGTCTGCTTGAACAGCAGCCAGGCATCGACCGGCACGAGAGCGCCCGCGAAAAGCTGGGTCAGCAAGGGTGTGAGCACAACGGCTGCGAGCGTGGAGCAGACCGTCATGACGACTGAAAGCGCGACATCGGCGCCGGCGATGTAGCTGATCAGGTTTGAAGCGGTACCCCCCGGAGCGCACCCCACCAGGATGAGTCCTACCGCGAAATGAGGCGGCAGGCTCAACGCCTGGGCGACTATCCAGGCCGTCAAAGGCATGATGGAATACTGCGCGGCGAAGCCGATGGCTACCGCTCGCGGGCTCCGCGCGATGCGGCGAAAATCCTTTATGGATAATGTGAGCCCCATGCCCAGCATAATGCAGGCAAGAACCGCAACCATCAGAGGACCCTGGTTGAACGAAGCCAGTGATTCCGGCGCATACAAGGCAAACAGCCCCGAGAGGATCATCCAGAGGGGGAACAGGAGGGTCAGCTTCTGCAACATGGAGCTTGGTATTCTGGTATGGCTGCTTATAGCTATCAGTCGTTTCGTGAAAACAGAAGTGTATGATGCTGCGCATGACGGCTGACCAGCCGGGTAGAACGAAGTCCCGCTTCCCCGGCCATTCTTCGCAGGGTGGAAAGGCACTCGGGATAGTCGTGGTCGCGAACGTGCGCGCATGCTTCTTCCAGCTGCTCCGGCGGCACGCTCGTCCACTTTTCCCGCATGAAATTGAGGTAATCTTTCAGAAAATCCTCCCGAGCCTCATTTTCTTCACGCACCACATCCACCAGTATCAGCCAGCCTTCTTTTGAGAGGCAGCGTCCCGCCGCCCGGAAAAACCGCGCCTTTTCATCCATACTCAGATGATGGATGGCAAACCCGGAGAAAATAACGTCCCACGTCTGATTCACAGACTCGATGGTTTGCAGGAGCTCCCCCTGGATCAGGCTGATTTCTCCTGGCAATCCTGCGAGGTACTCCCTCGCCTCCGTCAGCGCAATCTCGGACAAATCCACCCCTTCGTATACCAAAGGAGGAGAGCGTTTCAGGCAAGGTGCAAGATAACGGGCGTTGCCACAGCCGAGATCCAGCAGGCGATACTCTCTCCGATCAGCGCGCGACCTCAAAAGCTCCTCAACTCCGGCATAGATCTCCCGGTGAAACATGTAGTTGTGCTCCGTGATCAGATCATAGAGCGACCAGGACCGGGTGAAGATAGCGACAGGTTCAGCGGATAGCATGACTCGGGAAAGCTCGTTGCGATGGTAAAATTTCGACTGATTTTCACAATAGACGGAAGAATCCCTTTATTTTAACCTTTTGAAAATACATTGGCGACGACCAACCCGTTGATAAGACAAATGGCCTTCGCACGGCACGCTCATATGCCCGCATTTTTACTAAAATATAACGGGAACCTGCGGTGAAGCCGGAAGGGGGAGGCGAAAGGAATCCTCCAGGGTATCCGGATACAAAAATGCATGTAAGATCGATAGGGAATTTTGGAGTCGCCCAAATAGGAAAGAGAGAGCGGACGCCTGGATATGAGTGACGAACACTACGAGTTCAGAGTCTGCGGGAGGCATCGCTTTCTTGATTACGAGGAAATGAAATGAATATACCAGCTGGATTCGATAAAGAAGCTTTGCGATACGTAGCCGACGCTCTTGAGACAGAGTCAAAAACTGTTGAGGTGAACAACGGGACGGATTATCCACGCTATCCTGAGAGCGTCCCTGCGCAGGCGGCTCGCTTTATCCGGGCTGTCATTGCCGAGGCCCCGATCCCCCCAGTGCATTCAATTGCACCTGAACCATTCCAGGCCGAGAACCCTCCTGATCAGGAGGACCAGAGCATGGACTGGTGGCAAGATGCCATCAGAAATGCAATGGGAGCCACGCACGAGCATTATCAGGAACGGGCGGAGAACGCTTCGACACTGCAAACACAGGACAGCGAGCGTGAAATGTGGCAACTTGCAAGCGAGCGGGACGATGCCACAGAATGGGCTGATAAACTGGCTCATGCGATAGCGGAACGTCTTGGTGTCGATATTGGCGAACTCAGCAACGCAAGCAATCCTTGGCAGAAGGCGCTGGATTATTGCGAAATGCCAACCCGGGAGATTGATCCTCACGAGCACATGATAAGACACATTGCTTCTCATAATGGGTTGAATGCCAGTGATGCCAATGACAAACTCAGGAGAGCGGCTGAGGAAGTTGTTAATTTCCTGTATATGGACGTCAACGAGGAGCAGCTGGTAGATGGATTGAAGCTACTTGAAGGCGCTATTGAAAACCTCCGCGATGCACTGGAGGGAAAATCATGAGTCAGATGTAGTAGTCGCGACTACTACATCTTATTCCTTTGCATACAGCATATTCCTGCCACTGTCCCGATTCAAATTTTCATCAGACCTCATGGACGGCAAGTGAATCTGAATACTAAGTCCTCCATCCGGTTCGTTTCTCGCCACGATTTTTCCGCCATATAGCCGAACGGCCCGATCAGCGATGGCAAGCCCAAGCCCGTGTCCACCTGTCGAGCGATCCCGCGCTTCTTCCAACCTGACGAAGGGTTGAAAAAGATGAGGCAGCATGTCTTCAGGTGCACCAGGTCCGTGATCCCGAACCTGAACAACAATTCCATCACGGCAGGTTGTGTCTGCCAGCATGCTTACTTCAACTGCCGTAGCGGGTTTTGTATATTTGATGGCATTGCGTACAGCGTTTTCTATCGCGCTGTGCAGAAGGCCGGGATTTGCCCATACGACCACTGAGAAAGTATCCCTTAATTCTATCCGGCAGCCCATCGCTGATGCTTCCAATTGCGCATCCTCCACGAGTTCTTCAAGCAGTTCCCGTATGTCCACCTTTTCAGCATGAGCGGAATCCACTCCTGCTTCCAGGCGGGAGAGTTCGAGTAGGCGGCCGATGAGCTCATTCAAGCGTTCTATTTCCGCTTCCATGCGGTTCAATTCCTTTTCAGCCTGCCCGCCTGACCGCTGACGCGCAAGCTCCAGTGCAGCCTGTAGCCTTGCGAGAGGAGAACGAAGCTCATGTGAGGCATCGCTCAGCAATTGCCGCTGCGCGCCAAATACCCTCTCGAGTCGCTCGGTCATCTTGTCAAATGCACTTGCCAGTTCTCCGATCTCATCGCGACGGCCAGCCATGGAGGGAACGACGCGCTGTGCCAGATCGCCGTTTGCGATATGCTGTGCAGCATACCGTAAACGTTCGAGCGGAAAAGTGAGGTAGCGACCAAGCAGCAGGCAGATCAACGCGCTTAGCAGCGCAGCGATAGCTACGGGAAGCGCAATCACTCGCGGGCGCTGCAATATCCTGCGCAAGGTGATGCTTTGGAAATCGGGAACCATGTAATAAAGACTTCCGTCCGCGAGGCGTATAGGCTGATGGTGCGGATATCCTCTCCTGTTCATGCGATTGGAGTGCTGTCGCCTGCGCTCCAGCCTCGATGCGATATCAGGAGGAATTTCCCGATCGAGCAGATCGCAGCCTGTCTCATCGATCAGGAAAATAGGAATTGCTTCACTCCGATCCAGGGAGTCGAGCCATTCCTTGAGGCCTTCAACACCCTTCTCCCTTGCAGCCGTTCGCCCCTGATCAAAATATCCCGATAGACGCTCACGCATGTTCCCGGCATCCTGCTGTACCCGGTTATGTTCGAGATAGCTGGAAGCGGCAAACAGGAGTAGCGCAGTGAAAATGATCAGCGTGAACCAGAAAGACAGGAATATTTTCCAGAAGAGTCTGTGCATGTCAGTTTCGTGAATAAATATAACCGACACCCCGCACCGTCTTGATGCGTTCCTGCCCATCCGGCATTGGTCCCAGTTTTTTACGAAGACTGCTTACATGCACGTCCAGGCTGCGGTCATAACGGCTCAGTTTCCGGCCAAGCGCGCGCTCGGACAAATCCGCCTTCGATACGACATTGCCGGCTTCCCGCAACAACACGTCAAGCAAGCTGAATTCTGTGCTCGTCACAAATACCGGGTTGTTGCCGCAGGTAACCGTACGTGAACCTGTATGCATAACGAGATCATCCAGCGTAATCTTGTCAGGCTCACCGCTTCCATTGCGCCGATCACCTTGTATCTCTGCTCTTCTTAAGATTGCGCGAATCCGTGCCACCATTACACGGGGATTGGATGGCTTCGCCAGATAGTCATCCGCCCCGAGCTCAAGGCCGACAATACTGTCGATGTCGTTCCCCCGCGCCGTCAGCATCAACACGGGAAGCAGAGATTGCATGCGCAGCTCACGTAATACATCGAAACCATTCCGATGCGGCATCATCACATCAAGTATCAACAGGTCATACCGGTTCGCCGATATCTTGTTCAACGCCGTGACGCCGTCATAAGCCACATCGACGTCGAAGCCCTCGTCAGTGAAGTAATCCACCAGCATCCCACTCAATTCAATATCGTCATCCGCCAGTAATATGCGCGCCATCATTTCCCCAGGTCAGAATCTTCCGAATGCGATGCATTTGCCTTCTACGAATATTGCCAAATCAAAGCAATCAAATACAGGAACTTCTGGTTTCTTTACATAACTTTACATTCCCATAACCCTAATTGACATTGCTTGATCTTATTCTTATCCAAGCCGTGCACATTCACGGCGGGCATTCCCAAACATCACTATCAAGAGGACCTGGCTAAATGAAAACAATCATGAAACTTTCGTTGATCAGCGGGTTGTTAGCAAGCGGCATTGTTTTGGCTGATTCACACTCTGATGCTTATCAGAAACATGCATCATCGAGCTGCCATCACGGGGCAGGCAAAAGCATGGAAGGTAAAAAGGCATTCTGGGACAAAATGGCCGAGCGCCTCCAACTTACCACGGAACAACGCGCATCGATTGGAGCGGTTATGGAAAAATCAAGACCACAAACAGCAGCCATAAGGGAAAAAATAAGAACAAATCGAAGGGAGTTACGGGAGCTGGCAAGAAACGCCCAGATTGATGATAGGCGAGTACAGGAATTGGCGCGTGAACGAGGAAATCTGGTAACCGAATTGGTAACTAAGCGCACAAAAACACGTCATGCCATTAACCAGATATTAACGGATGCCCAGCAAGAACAGATGAAACAGATGCGTGAGAAGAACAGGCATCATGGTAAGGGCTAAAGCATAAACTGAAGCTTCATCTGCAACGCCAGAGGAATGCAGGTCTATATCAATTAGCTCGATATTCATGGAGTCTTGACGGCCAGGCGCCAGAACAGCCTGGCCGTCGCAGCCCTCAGCAGTCCCTCTAAATAGTCCTTCCATCCAATATGGGAAGAGTGGCAACAGAGTAGCGGCCACGTCAAAGTCAAGGCGCAAAGTCAAAGCGCAAAGTCAAAGCGCTTATTTCTGCACCGTGCACGTTGGAACACGGCCCATATCCAGCTCGATCACGTTCTTTGAAATGTCTGTGACTACGCTTGCCACTACGCGTTGCACGCCTTCTACAACACCTTCGACACCCGGCGCAACGGGCTCCGTAATCACCGCATAACATGCGGCGCTACGAGCATCGGCAGGACGCATAATCGTCCAACTGAATCTTGCCCTTACGCTGTCATCGATTATTGCGTCGAGCTGGCTAAGCTCAATTGCGATTCTGTAGACGATTTGATCGGGAGTATGGCCCCTCCGTGCTCTGTTTACGGCTCCGGTCAAGTTAGCAATACCGGAGGCGAACGCATCTCGCAGTTCATAGTTGAAGGGCGATGACCAGCGATCTTGTTCAAGAATGAAAAGCTGTGTCTCCGGACCAGAATCTCTGGAACGTACAACCAATTGTGGGCGTACAAGCCGTTCTGGAACATTGACTGGCAATATGTCAATGAAAATCGGGGTGGACAGATCTCGTGGCAGGGCCTTTATCCCGGGAGACTCCGATTCGACCGACAGCGTATAAAACCGCGTCTCCGGAACCGATGCACAGCCAGCGGTCAATGATGCCATCATCATAAAAAATACGCTTCGCCCCGGGGTCTTCATTGTTTATCTTCTTTTATCTTCCCGCTTGCCGCGAATTATCGATTCAGGATGACGCTCCAGATAATCTGTCACAACCCTGAGTGAAATCGCCGCGCGCGATAATTCCTGCAATGTCTGACGTAAATCCTGCTGCAGAGGTGCTTCTTCGGACAATGTGCGTCCCGCAGCATTTAGAGTCTCGTGCACGTCCTTCATTGCCACGGCTATTTCGGGCGCCACATCATTATTCAATGTCTCCGTCAGCTGTCCGGCGCTGTTCAGCGTCCTTTGGAGGGTTTTTAACGACTCCTGTAATTCGCTGCCAATTTGATCGAAAGGTACCTTGTTCAACTTTCGCGCTATCTCGGAAATCTGCGTTTGAGTTTCCTCTGCCGTATTGGGGATGGTGGGTATTGCCAACAGCGCCTGGGAAGCAGCTACATCGGCTTTGCGCTTAGAAACATCTCCTTTTTTTGTGACGACGTCAGGAAAGAAATCGAAGGCAATATAAAGTTGTCCGGTAAGGAGATCGGCGCTTCGCAATTGCGCGCGCAAACCGCGATCGATCATGAACTGCAAACGCTGTTGGGCCGTATACGTTGGTTCTTTTCGAAACTGTGCATATCTCCGGCCCAGACGCTCCGGATAAACCTGAACCAGGACTGGCATAGTGAATTCGCGCAGCTTGGGGTCATAATCAATGCCTATCGATTTAACCCGTCCCAATACCAGCCCCCGGAAACTCACTTCTGCACCCGGCCTTAGACCACGCAGGGATTGTTTGAAATTAAGCAATATTATTTGCGCCTCGCCATCCGGCTCCTTTAATGCTTCAGTCTGATTTTCAGCCAGAATAAAGGCCGTGTCCTCTTTGGCGAGAGTGCCGGGATTGTCATCGGGGGACTGGAAGGAAAGACCTCCAAACAGAACAGTATCCAGTGATTGCGACCTGATCTTTAACCCGTCGGCATTAAGCTGCACGTCGAAGCCGCTGGCGTGCCAGAAGCGGGTATTGATACCCACAAATCTGTCATAGGGCGAGTCAATGAATATCCGCATGATGATGCCTTTGCCACTTTCATCCAGATCGTATGCGGTGACTTGCCCTACTTTGATCCCATGGAAATAGACAGGCGAACCTATATCCACCGAGCCGATATCGGCCGCATGTAAAAAATACTGCTTTCCGGAAGCACCGCGGGTAACAATTGGCGGCGTCTCAAGTCCCACAAATTTGTTTGCCTGCTCGGTTGAAATGCCCGCATCCGCTCCGATGTAGGTGCCTGATACCAGGGTCGCAAGCCCGGACACTTGCAAACCTGAGATACGTGGACGCACGACCCAGAAACGGCTGTCGGCTGCGGTGAAGCTTTGGGCTTCCTTCTTCAATCGCACGGTTACCGAAACGTAAATGCGATCTTCGCTGAGCGCGATTGACTGAACTGTGCCGATCTCGACTTCTTTATACTTGACCTTGGTTTTGCCTGCCTCAAGTCCTTCGCCGGAGAGGAATGTAATGGTGATCTCGGGGCCACGCTGAATCCAGGTCTGAACCAGAAGCGAAACTCCGATAACCACGGCAAGTATCGGAACCAGCCAGATTAACGAGGAGACCCAGTTTCGCTGGCCCACCTTCCTTGGCAAAGAAATGCCTTGCGCGGGATCACTTGCCTCGTCTTGATTCATGTGATCCTCCGGGCTCATGTTCAGCCACATCCCACATCAAACGGGGATCAAAGCTGATCGAAGCAAGCATGGTCAATACCACCACTGCGGCAAAGGCAGCGATACCCTCCCCCGGGTGCACCGTGGCAAAGCCTTTGATCTGTATGAGTCCGGTCATCAGCGTGACTACAAAAACATCCAGCATCGACCAGCGGCCAATTACCGCTACAACGCGATAAAGTTTTGCTCGTAGCAAAAGGTGCCGCTTGCTGTGGTCTTGTACCGCGATCAATAGCTGGGTAAGAACCGCCAGCTTGAATAAAGGCACGAAAAAGCTCGCAGTAAAAACAATAAGCGCCAATCCCCAGGAACCGGAATTCCAGAAATAAATGATGCCACTCATGATCGTGTCTTGCTGTTCCTTTCCGAGGAAAGGAACAGTGATCATGACCGGTAATATATTGGCCGGGACATACATTATGTAGGCGGCGATCACTAAAGCCCAGGTGCGGCGGAGACTGTCAGGTTTACGCAGGTGCAATCCTGCACCGCAGCGTCCGCAGCGGTCATGGGCCTTTACATCTTCCCATAGGGTCGCACAATGAGAACATGACACCATGCCCAGCTTTGCCGCAGTCTTTACGGGCACTCCGCTCCCTGGCGACTGGCTGGCTGGTTGAACGGTTCCATTTGCTGGCACGCTTTATTCCCCCTGTTTCTTGTAATCACGTCTGCTGATATAGAGACAGCGCGGGTCAAACGAAAACACCGCGGTCAGCAGGAAAGCAAGAGCCCCAAATGCCCACAGGGCAACGCCAGGCAGTACGGTTGCCATACTCGTCAGTTTGACGAACGCAACGATGACACCGAGCAGAAATACCTCCACCATTACCCATGGTCGCAAGACCCGGATCAGGCGTCCCGATAAATTAAACGTTGTTGGGTGTCCGAATCTTCTAAATCTGATTGGGAAGGTAAGCAAATAAATCAAAGCCAGAAGTTGAATCAAGGGAAACAGAATTGTTGTAGCCAACACTAACAACGCCACGAAGAGCATCCCCTCACCTCTCAAGGAACGGACCGAGCCTATAAGCGTTGCCTGGCTGAACAAACCACTCCGCAGTTCCAGTTCAAGGATTGGAAAGACGTTTGCAATGAGATACATACATAAGCCGGCGATCGCCAGTGGTAAAACATGCTTGCGCTGAGTACGCCTGTCGCGTTCCAGCTCGGCGCCGCAACGACGGCAGAAGGCGACTTCGCTGCGACCCAGCGGTAATCTGCGGTACACCGCATCGCATTCTTCACAAGCAATCAAGTCAGGTACTTCCCGCATGGTTAATTTATTGATAATTGTCTTTCATTCATACAATGTAGACTCCAAACGGCATTCGGCATTCCTGAATGATGGCTTCTCGGAGTCGACATATCCTATTTATATACTGTAGTAGTTAATATGATGGCTGGCGGGTCGGATGATAGATCGTACTGGCTTTTATCCGGGATGACTGGTCAATTCCTCAGAGAAGAAGCAGGATGAGAATGCTGATATATTTTCATAATATTTTCATTAGCTACTCAGCCAAAGACGAAATGATTGCAAATATTGTTCATTCAGTGAGGCCATTCAGTGTCGCAGGTGAAATTAAGCAATAAGCTCGATCGCCCGGTCGATAACGATTACGACCATACGCTCGGGCCAGCGCACGCTGAAATAACCCTGGTGGAGTACGGAAGCTATGCATGCTCATATTGTCGTGCTGCGAATGAAAGAATCGCTCAGGTTCGTGATCATCTGGGCGATCGCCTTCGTTATGTATTCCGGCATTATCCTCTAGCTGGGAGCGATATTGCTCTCCGCGCTGCCGAACTGGTGGAGCATGCGAAAGACACCGAAAGTTTTTGGGATGCCCACATCGCGTTGATGACACGTTCCGAGATGTTGACGGAGGAGGATTTGGTTGCGGTTGCCCGCGATCTGGGGGTGCCCTTGCCAGATCCTGTCAAAGCCGGAGAAGCCGATGAGCGCGCCAAAGCGCGCGTCCAGGCGGATGTAAAGAGCGCCCAGATCAGTCACGCTTTGGTCACGCCGACATTCTTTATCAATGGTCGGCGCTATGATGACCCATGGGATGAAAGCTCTTTCGCCGATGCGATGCTTGGTTCGCCAGGGCACCGGTTACGGGGTGCCGCCCTCGACTTTGCCGACTGGGCGCCTTCCGCAGGTATCCTGCTCTTACTGGCAACGATCCTTGCTGTGATTCTTACGAATTCCGGCCTTGGGCCCTCCTTTGCGGCGCTGTGGGAGCTGTATCTGGGCGTTTCACTCGGTAGCGCCGAGTTCAAAATGTCCTTACTCCATTGGATCAATGACGGCCTGCTCATGATCTTCTTTCTGGTTGTGGGACTGGAAATCAAGCGAGAATTCACCGTGGGCCGCCTCGCCAGCGTACGATCGGGGGCCTTGCCGGTTGCTGCAGCTATCGGTGGCATGGTGGTGCCGGCGATCGTTTATCTGCTATTGATTCCTGCAGGAGCCTGGTCCCACGGTTGGGGGGTTCCCACGACAACCGATACGGCATTCGCCGTGGCGCTGATCGTGATGATGGGAAATCGCGTCCCGGCTGAGTTACGCATCTTCCTGACAGCGGCGGCTATCGTCGATGATATTGGAGCAATCGTCCTCGTGGCAATCTTTTACTCCGGCGCGATGAATTTCGGCTATCTTGCGGGTGCGGCGGTCATTGTCGGTGCGCTGGCTCTCCTCAATCGCTTCCGTATTTTCAGTGTCACACCCTATGTCTTTCTGGGCTTCCTGCTTTGGGCCTGTGTGCTTGCAAGCGGGCTTCATGCCACCATGGCGGGGGTGATTCTGGCACTATTCATTCCGACAAGACCACCCCCGAATCTGAGGGCGATGATGGTTCAGGCGGATGCGATCCTCACCGCCGAGGCGCGACGTAGCGGTGAGGTCTTGCGGCATGGCCCTTCGCTTCCGGCACTGCGGGCGCTCGACGCAATCCATGACCGCCTGGAATCCCCAGCCGATCGCCTGCTGCGCAATGCCGGTGCCAGGTCGAGCTACTTTGTGCTGCCGCTGTTCGCCTTGGCCAATGCGGGAGTCACGATTATGCCGGATAGCCTCATGGGCCATGAACCTCTTATGCTTGCGATTATTTTCGGGTTGGTGATCGGCAAACCCCTGGGATTGGTGTCGGCTTCGGCTATTGCTGTGCGGCTCGGAATTGCCACCAAACCCGGCGAATATTCGTGGCGACAATTAACCGGAGCGGGGACGCTTGCAGGGATCGGCTTTACCATGTCGCTGTTTATCTCGAGCCAGGCCTTTCCGATAGCGGCTGATTTTGCCGCAGCAAAGATCGCAGTGTTTGCCGCCTCGATAGCATCGGCGATCCTCGGGGTGGCGATCCTATGGAACGCAGGCAGGCGGCGCGAGCAAAACGACGCATAGGTCACGGACTATAATGCTTCTTATGGCACAGTAAAATTGTCGAATAACTGGAGAATCATGGTTTTCAAGAAGGATTCGATGTCATGTCACGATGAAAAAAATTCCTGACAGTTTGCTCCCGCAAGGGTCTGATCAAGTAGACGACGTTCCACCCGACACCGGGGATTTTCCGTTGCCGCCAAGCCTGGCGTCCCGGCGCGAGCAGATATTTCCCAAGCTTGCCCCGGATGAAATTACCCGGCTGCGGCGTTTTGGCACGGTGCACACCTGGCAGCCGGGTGAACTATTATTCGAACCCGGCAGGCGCGGGACCGGCATGTTCGTTTTGCTGCGCGGACGTATTCTGATCACACGCAAAAATGGCCTCGGCATCGAGATTCCCATAATTGAAGGCGGACCGGGCGACTTCACGGGTGAAGTTAGCCAACTGTCGGGCCATCCTCCTCTTGCCTACGGGCGTGCCCTTGAGGTGGTCGAGGCATTGGTGATAGATCCGCCCTCTTTGCGGGCAGTGGTCGTGGCTGAGGCCGAGGTTGGGGAACGTATCATGAGGGCCCTGATTCTGAGACGCGTGGGACTGATCGAAATCGGCGGAGGAGGCCCGCTGCTGATCGGTCCTCCCGGCGGAGCAAGCATGGTGCGGTTGCAGGGATTTCTTTCAAGGAATGGTCACCCCCATTCGGTATTGGATCCGGCACTCGATAGTATTGCGGAAGATGTGATGAAGCTGCACCAGCCGCATCCAGAGGAATTGCCGCTGGTTGTCTGCCCCGACGGAACAGTCCTTAAATGTCCGAGCGAAAGGGAGCTTGCGCATCGCCTCGGCTTGTATATCGATCTGAGCGCGGACCGTGTCTACGACGTTGCGATCGTGGGGGCCGGTCCCGCCGGTCTTGCCGCCGCGGTATATGCCGCATCGGAAGGGCTTTCCGTACTGGTGCTCGACACCCATGCATTCGGGGGCCAGGCAGGTGCAAGTGCGAGAATTGAAAATTACCTTGGTTTCCCAACCGGTATTTCTGGTCAGGCACTCGCAGGACGTGCTTATGTTCAGGCGCAGAAATTCGGGGCCGACATGGTGGTTCCGGTCGAAGTAACGTCGCTCGATTGCACCCGCTTTCCGCTTGCCCTCAATCTGGATTGCGGCGTCAAGGTTTCTGCAAAAACGGTGGTCATCGCCACGGGTGCAAGATACCGGCGTCCCGCCATACCCGAACTGGATAAATACGAAGGTCATGGCATTCATTACTGGGCTTCGCCGATTGAGGCCGCGCTATGTCGACAGGAAGAAGTGGTGCTGGTCGGGGGCGGCAATTCGGCTGGACAAGCCATAGTATTCCTGGCAAGCCACGCGGCACATGTACATCACTTGATTCGCGGAGCTGATCTGATGAAAAGCATGTCGAAATATCTCATCGATCGCATCGGGTCGCTGGCGAACGTGACCTTGCATACGGAATCCGAAATCGTTGCAATCGAAGGCAATGAAGAAGGAGTGAGCGCTGTTCATTGGCGTAATCGCCAGAACGGCAATATGCAAAGGAAATCTACCCAGCATATTTTCCTGTTCGTTGGGGCTGATCCGAATACCAGGTGGCTTGAGAATTGCGGTGTCGAATTAAACGACAAAGGATTTGTCTGCACCGGACTGGATCTCTCGCCTGCCGACCATGAGCAGTCGATGTACTTGGAAAATCGCCGTCAACCCCTGCCGCTCGAAACTTCGATACCAGGAGTATTCGCCATTGGCGATGCACGCGCCAGCTCAACCAAACGGGTTGCTGCCGCTGTAGGCGAAGGCGCCGCTGTAGTCGCCCAGTTGCATGCCTTGCGGGCATTGCATGAAGCTATTCCGGGGTGAGAATGGGAGCTACAGCAGGTCGTTGCGGTTGAGACTTTCGAGGCATCTGTAGCTCACCAGGAAAAATGATTACAAAATGAGTTGCCTTTATCTGCTATTAATAACTCTGAGAGCGATTAAAATCCAAGCTTCACCATCTGCATTAATACTGCAATAAACCCCCCTCAAAATAGAAGCTTCGATACAACCGGGAAGGAGTTATGCCTAACTACGCCGTCTATACGAGAACGCATACAGGACATGTCAAACGAGTAAGAAATTTTTCCAGCAATTATCCCCATGATCTTTTGAAGCGCCATTTCCATCAAGGATCACTCATGGGCTTTCCAGAAAACACCGTATTCTGGATAAACCCCGAAGGCCCCAGCATCGGCATTGCGCCGCGCCTCGAAGTACAAGAAGCAGCTGATTAAGAAAAGGTAGAAACAAAAAACCAGCCGAGTTGGAAGCTGGTTTCAAGTTTCAAAATGAGCATTGCTCAATCGCTCGGAATCCTGTGGCCTACACTTCGCCAGACGGCTAAAGACCTAAGGGCCTCACACCCTTTTGAGTATGTCTGCAAAATATGGTCTGAAGACCCCGACAGGTTTATTATTAACCCCCACCATCACACCATGGGGTTAAACACCTAGCCTTACTAGGGTTTTATGATTAACGAGGCTTCGCCGGTGCCGAAAAAAGTGGTTGCAGGGAGGCAAGACTGCTGCCAACGGCTGTTGCTTCAAGCGAACGTCCGTATTGATTTTCAGTGCCATAACCGCTTGCCGCAAACGGCGCGCCCATACTGATATGGGAGGCGGCCATGTAAGCGGCTTCTTTGGGCAATCGCACATTAGCCCCATTATCAAGAATGATGATCTTGGGTTCGCCGTGCTTGCCCATGATAACCTGCTGAATTTTTCCGGCAGCGCTTATTTCCTTGAGCCCGACCGCGCGCAAGTGTTTAGGCATGGGCCTTTCATTCCACGATGGCTCGCGCCTTAGCAGAACCTGGTTCGACTCCATGTTGGTGATAGAGTATGTCTCGAAGCTTGCCCCGGCTTCGGGCGTGCCTTGCAAAGTCACCCTATCACCCGGTTTGACCAACTCTGTCACATTGCTCGACATATGGGGTGGCGTTTTTGCCAGCGTGCCATTGTCAAGGATCAGTCCGTCAATTTCTCCAAATGGATTGATGAGATAGGCAGCCACCTTGCCTTGCAGGCTGATTACCGGTTGGGCATAGGCAGCAGGCGCGACTACAAGTAATCCTGCCAACAGGGTGAAAATAAAACGACCGCGATCGATTTGCATGATGCCTCCTGATTCATGGCTGATTGATGGGTTTTCCCATCTTTTATGGAAGCAACTAACGTGCCATATTTAACACCTATAAAGAAACAGGAGGCTGGAATGGAGCGCTTCTTTATATGTCCGTCCGCCGGACGGCGGGGCGTCTGCATTGCAGACATCAATCCAGGCCGTATTCCTTCAGTTTGGCGTACAGCAGTTGCCGATGAATACCGAGCCGGCGGGCAGCCTCAGCACGATTATTCTGGCTCTCATTCAATGCCCGCCGAATCATGGTCCGCTCAAGTCCTGATATCGCGTCGGGAAGTGGGAGTTGCAGAAGATCTGCTGTAGAGATATCGATTCCTTTAGAAGGACCCAGCAGCGTGCTCACATCACTCTTGGCTATGGTCGTTCCACGCACTGTGACACATGCGCGTTCGACCAGGTTGCGTAACTCCCGTACGTTTCCGGGCCAGGGATACGTACGGAGCAAATCCAGCGCACCGTCCGAAAGGTGCTTTTCCGAATGCGAAAAATGCGCCAGAAAATGATTGACCAATGCTGGAACATCTTCGGGTCTTTCGCGTAATGAAGGCACACGTATCGGTAAGACGCTCAGGCGGTGATAGAGGTCTTCACGGAAATGGCCGTTGCGCACCCGCTCCCCAAGATCGCGATGAGTTGCCGCGACAAGCCGAACATCGGCACTTTCCTCTTGCGCCGCGCCCACGGGGGTATAGCGCCTGTCTTCGATCACCCGCAACACCTTCGCCTGCATGGCTAATGGCATATCGCCGATTTCATCCAGAAGCAGCGTGCCTCCTCGCGCCTGGCGGAAACGTCCGGCACGGTGGGCGACAGCTCCAGTGAATGAGCCTTTTACATGACCGAACAACTCACTTTCGAGCAGTTCCGCAGGAATCGCGGCGCAATTGACGGCAATGAAAGGCGCTTCCGCCCGCATGTTTGCTCCATGCAGCAGGCGTGCGAGCACTTCTTTGCCGCTGCCAGTTTCGCCAGTGAACAGAACGGTCACATTGCTGGCTGACGCCAGTCCAATGAGCTTGAGCACTTCACGCATTGGCGCCGAATTACCGATCACTTCGCCCGGTTCGATGGCAACTTTTAATGGCGCTGCCGCCCCTTTGCTCGATCGCAGGGCCCGTTCGATAGCATGCGCAAGATCGTTGCGCCCCACCGGTTTGAGCAGGTGATCGAATGCGCCCAGTTTGATAGCTTCGACAGTGCCTGCTGCTGTCGCGAAAGCAGTCAGCATGATGACGGGCGGAATGTGTCGCTTGAACTCTCTCATCCGTCGCAGGAATTCAAGCCCATCAGCGTCGCCGAGACGATGGTCGAGGATAATCAGATCGACCTGTGATTGTTCCAGCGCATTCAGTCCCGTCCGGCATGAGCCAGTTTCGTAGGCTATGTGACCGAGATCATGCACGGTTTCCGCCAATCCTTCACGGAAATCGGTGTCATCGTCGACGATCAGGATTCTTGCCATGGCAATTCGATTTCAAACACGGCACCTCCTGAGGCCTGGTCAAGCAGTCGTAATGTTCCGTTATGAGCGCGGACAATATCGCGGGCCGCCACCAGTCCAAGCCCTATACCTCCCTGGCGCGCGCTTACAAAGGGTTCGAACAGTTGGTTCCGAAGTTCGGATTGAATTCCTGGACCGGTATCCGCTACCTGGATTATCAGGCTGCGCGCGTCCCTCAAGGCCATTACCTGTACCGTGCCGCCCGCTGGCGTATGTTGAAGCGCATTCTGGATGAGATTATCCAATGCTTCCGCCATTAGAACGGGGTCGAAGCGCCCATGGTTTACCGATGATTGACCGATCAGTTCAACATCAGCGTTCCGCGCTTGCTCGACATGCAAACAGAGCGTTTCTTTCAGCCATCTATCGATATCGACCTCCTGGATTTCCGGTTTGATGGAGCGGACCAACGAAAGCAGGCGAGTTAATAATCCTTCCAGGCGGCCGATCTGGGCTAATATCTTAACCAACGCGGGTTCGCGCCGTTCGGCTTCTCCAGCCAGCGCACTTTCCGCCTTAAGGCGCATTGCCCCCAGTGGATTACGAATTTCATGCGCCAGACCGGCAACCATGCGCCCTATGAATGCGCTTCGCTCGGCTTGTCGCAAATCCCGCTCAAGACCCGAGGACCGTTCCAGCGCCGATTTGATCCGGACATTAAAAGTATTGAACGCATTCACGATTCGATCCAGATCGGGGTAACCCGTCGCCGTTATCACTTGCCCACTTTCAGGAGCCGATCTGGCAACGCTGGCCGCGATGGACTCAAGAGCGCGTGACCAGCGACGCAGAATGATAGTGTGCCAGGCACCGACAGCAAGAATCACCACGGCAAGTGCACCCAGAGTAAATGCGGAATGTTCTGCGGCACGAGTCGCTTGTACGTCGATGCGTGTCATGGCCCACGCGACGTAGTGTGAAGTGAGTGCGCAGGCGGCGAGAATGCGCAAATCCCGCTCGCCCGCCCGCTGATCGGAAACCGAATGGTTTCCTGTCAACACTTCCCGGGTGATTTTAGCGATATGCGCCTGCTCGGCTGGAGGAGTATCTTTTTTCGGGCCGCCTTCATAAGAGGGAAAAGCGTATGCAACGAACCCTTGCTTATCGCCCCAGACACCGCCCTCTATACCGGGCGCCCGCGATAATAGCAACTCCAGCACCACGTTGGCCAAGTCGAGGCGGAATCCTTCCTCTTTGCCAGAGGCGGAGGTGAGATATAGGGACTGGATTTCGTCACATGCCTGCTCCACTGCTTCCTGTGCCTGGGAAGCTTGGCTGCGCAGACCTTGGCTGTACAATCCATAAGCATTGATCCCAATCACTATGCATGCCGCGACAACCAGCAACATAAGAATGATGATGTTGTGGTGGAGAGTTGATGAACGGAGCTTATGCATCATCTCATGCTGTCAGCATCTTCGGTACGGTACGAAAAGCGGCTGCCGATAATCAAAATGGTATATGCAACAAAAGCTCAGGTACTCGCTGGGTGGCTTGATGAAGAAGCTTGGATATCGCGTTTCGTATCCCTTCAGTAAAGCGTTTCAATGGATTTCATTTTATATTAATGAATTCTTTAAAGGAGGGAGGCGTGCAGATAGACCCGTTCGTATTTCATCGATTTCCACAAGCGCTCGACGAACACATTATCCTTCCATGCTCCACGCCCGTCCATGCTGAGCTTGCAACCCTGTTCCTTGACCGCCTGCACAAACTCATGCGCGGTGAACTGGCTGCTTTGGTCGGTATTCACAATCTCCGGCTTGCCATGGCGATTGAATGCTTCTTGCACCACATCGACCGCATGGCAAGCCTCCAGCCACACGCGTAGCGAGTTATTACCGTAGTGCTCGTCCCGAGCTGGCGATACGGTCAGCAACCTCTGGTGAGCTTATAGAGCTTCCCATTCTGACCCAGCCGATAAACCCTCTTGTCTTTCATACCAGCCTTAACCGTGAGGCACTTCTTAAAATCCGCGAGATCACTCAGATGGGCCGTGACCTTCACTGCATGCGGGCAGTGATTGTTGTAGTAGACGGAGGTGGCGAGATTGCCTTCCACCCATGAGAAATTGGCTGTATCTCCGGGCATCTCACACGCAACAGTGAAGTGGCGTTTCTCTTGATCATCGAAGGCTCGCGGTGCAGCTGGTTCATTTGCAGCCTCTGTGGAGGAGGCTGTACTGACTAAGAGGATGATGATCACTGTAGTTCCTATCCCGATTGCCAGCGTTATCCTGAGCTTTTCCATATCGTTTCCTCTCCTCTCTCCTATATAAACTCCTTTAAAGAGCTTTTCCATAAATCGCAATTTCGAGAATCCTGTGTCCTCTTTCATTGCACGAAGCCTATTTATAGACCAAAAGATCGGTCGATGCTTTCGACAAGATATCCTTCCCTCTGGCAATCTGTAGTCAGAGGGGGCATCTTCACTGAAGGCGAGAATCTGTTGTCTGGTCGTGCCCAGAGATTTATAAGCGCTGGAAACCGGAGTCTCGAAAGATCAAAAGGAATTGATCTGGCAAGGGGCCTTGTTTCATCAGAAACGACGCCGAGGTCATTCCTGGAGTTACCTCAAAAACTTTCAATCAAGCTGCTCATACAAATTCCTGTTGTGCTCCGTTTTGAGATATAGCTCTTGGTAGCCCAATCGCTTTACTTCATCTTCCAAATGGCTGATCAGAGCTCTGGCGTGTTTGTTCCAGCGCTTAATCCCGATCTGTCTGTTTGTCATCGCACGGATTTTCCATAGAAGCCGGATCAGGATTCAATTTATTTACCCAATTTAAAGGAGGCTTCGCATGACCCATACTCTCGATTCCAAAATGCAGTCATGCATCGATGCATGTAATCGCTGCCATCAAACATGCCTGCACGAAGCGATGACCCATTGCCTGGAGTCAGGTGGCAAGCATGTTTCCCCGGAGCATATGCGGCTCATGGTGAACTGTGCCGAGATCTGTCAGACCTCGGCCAATTTCATGCTGAGCAATTCCACTTTAAGCAGCCGACTCTGCGGAGTCTGCGCCGAAGCTTGTGAAGCTTGTGCCAGGAGTTGTGAACAGGTGGGTGACATGGATGAGTGTATCAAAGTCTGCCGCGAGTGCGCCGAGAGCTGCCGCCAGATGGCTGGCTCCTACGCTAATCAAGACATTGGAGCGCAGGAGCGTGTTCCCGCAGATGATTTGTAGCAGGTCCATTTTTTTAGAAGACTTGCGGCGATAGCCACATGTGCAACAAGTTGGCCAGGCGGTGATACGTCAGCAAATATAAAGAGTATTAAGGCCGTACTCCAGTCGCCGTACTCCGGTGCGAATAGCACCGGCTTTTCTTGGATAGAAAAGTATTCGAGAATTCCGTTTCCATTCAGACCGGACTGGAGTGGCATTCTTCATGATCTGATCACAGGCATTCCTTGATGTAGTGCAACAACTTACATTTTCGTCATTCGCTTTATTTGTTCGAGCACGATTTGATCCAGAGCACTAGAAGTGCCCATCGCCATACAGCTTCCGGTTCCGCTGGCAGCTTGGCTGCTCAGAACATCTGCGGCAATGCCACATACGAGGGTGGCCACAGAAACAGGTGCTTGCACAGTGGCTGGGATCTGATTGACATCAACATCAATGTCTTTCGCAATATCGTTCGCGACGTTTCTGAGGTCCACACTGATCAGGCCAGGCTGCGCCTGAGCAGCTGTATTTGGACCCATATTGAACAATATAGCTGCACCGATTCCTGCCAATACCGCCTTTGCAGTCTTCATGATAAAACTCCTTTTCCCTCTCTTATATAAAAATTTCTCAGCTATTCAAAAATTTGTAGTCAAGGGTACTGGCTTTCAGTTAGGTATAGCACCTCACGCCTGGAGCGCGCTGGAATTTCGAGTAACGCCTGCGTTACCTTGGATAACATGTAGGGTTCAATGTACGCACGGATTTCTTTCACGGAATCACCTTCGTTTTAACCCACTCTTCGGAGGTGCGGTAAAGTACGGGGAGCATGGTCAGGGTCAAAAGAGTCGCACTGATCAATCCCCCGATGATTACCACTGCAAAAGGCTTGACTGTTTCCGAGCCGACACTGGTGGACAACGCAGCGGGCAAGAGACCGAGCATTGCCATGAGAGCAGTCATTACGACGGGTCGGAGCCGGCTGATGGAACCTTGAACAACCGCTTCAGCTATCGGAACTCCTTCGCGCCTGAGCGAGTTGATCTGTGAGAGCAGAATGACGCCGTTCTGTACGGCAATGCCGAACAGGGCGATAAATCCGACAGCTGCGGAAACGCTGAGGTGAATACCGGTGAGCAACAGAGCGATCAAACCCCCGATCAGCGAGAACGGGACATTGAGTACGATCAGGGAAGCATTCCTGACCGAACGGAAAGTCCAGAACAGCAGCACAAAAATCAGGGCAAAGCTTACCGGAACGATGATGGAAAGCCGCTTCATTGCACGCTGCTGATTTTCGAACTGGCCACTCCAGACCATGCGATAGCTCGGCTCAAGCACCACCTGCCGGGCAATTTCCCGCTGCGCTTCGGCAACAAAGCTTCCCAGATCACGGCCGATCAGATTGCATTTGATGGCAATGCGGCGTATGTTGTTCTCACGAGTGATTCTGGATGCTCCCTGATTTATTTTGATATCTGCCAGCTCGGCCAGGGGAATGCGGCTGCCCTTCGAGGATAGAACGGTAATGTCCTCGATTGCGCTCACCGAGTCGCGTGCCGAACTGTCCAGCCTTACTGTAATATCGAAACGCCGCTCACCCTCCAGCATCTGCGACGCGGGCAAGCCGCCCACAGCCATGGCGATCACATCTTCCACTCGAGTAATACTTATGCCGTAGCGCGCAATCTTTTCCCTGTCGATCGAAATGACCAGTTGAGTCAGTCCAGCTTGTTGCTCCGCCGCCACATCTGTGGCCCCTTCGATGGAGCGGAGGATGTCAGTAACCTGATCCGCTTTTTCCTGAAGTACATCGAGATTGCTTCCGAATATCTTGATGGAGATCTCGCCTTTTACGCCGGAAATTGCCTCTTCCACGTTATCCTGGATGATCTGGGAAAAATTAAGCTGCAGTCCCGGAAATGTTGCCAGTTTTTTCTCCATGACGGTTACCAGTTCATCCTTGTTGCGATAGCGCCAGGTTTCGCTGGGCTTGAGATCAATCAGGATTTCGAGATTGTTGAAGCCCTTGGGATCGGTCCCGTCCTCCGGACGGCCCAATTGTGTGACGATGGATTTCACCTCGGAAAGTTCGGAGAGGCGGGCGCGTATATCCCTTTCCAATTCTTTCGCTTTGTTCAACGACACTGATGTTGGCAAAGTGATGGTCAGCCAGACATTCCCCTCATCCAGTTTAGGCATGAATTCGGTGCCTATCAGTGGCCATGTGGCGAGGGAAAGGGCCAGTATGATGCCGGCGCTGGAAAACAGCTTGTAGGGATGGCGAAGCGCCGCCTGCAGGATGCGCAGGTACCACTCTTCCATTTTCTGGATGAGCGGATTGGGTAACTCCACGAGATGCGGTCCGAGCAAATAACTCAGCAGCACGGGAACCAGCGTCATGCTGATGATCAGTGAACCGATAAGCGCAAAGGTCAGCGTGAATGCCATGGGAGAAAAAATTTTCTCCTCCACCTGCTGGAAGGTAAAAATGGGTATGAAGGCAATGATAAGAATAGCCTTCGAGAAAAGGATGGGGCGAGCCATCTCCGCCGTTGTCACCAGCATCGACTGGCGCATGTATGCCTTGCTTGCTTCCTGATGCATATCCAGGCTCACCTTGACCATGATGGCTTCGACCAGGACTACAGCGCTATCCACAATGATGCCGAAGTCCACCGCCCCCAGGGAAATGAGGTTCGCGGAGACATGCATCATGTCAATCAGTATGAACGCAAACAGCAGCGAAAGTGGCACGACTGTGATGACTACAAGAGACGCCCAGAATCGGCGAAGAAAGATGATCAGCACGAGAAGGATGAGCGCTATTCCCTCTATCATGTTGTGCCCGACCGTATTGACGGTATGCTGGATCAGATCGGTGCGGTCATAAATGGGAATTATCCTCACCCCGGGAGGTAGTCCATAGCTGTTGAGGTATTCGATCTTTTCCTTTATCCCGTTCAATACAACAGTTGCATTCTTGCCTTTGATCAGCAGCACGATGCCTTGCACCACGTCGTCGAGTTCGTTGAAGCTCACTATGCCGGTACGTGGCTGTGGCCCGATAGCGACCTCGGCGACACTCTTCACAAAGACAGGAATGCCTTCACGGGTGACAATGACGATATTTTCAATCTCATTGATCGATTTTAATAAACCGGTTCCCCGCACAATCATTGCCTCACTGCCGTGCTCGATATAGCCGCCGCCAATGTTCGCATTGTTGGAGGATATAGCCTCGTACACGTCCGATAACGTCAGGTTGTAATTCCTGAGCTTGCCGGCATCGACCTGGACCTGATACTGCTTGATCCCTCCTCCAAACCCGACGACATCCGCCACCCCCTGGACCGACCGGAGCGTAGGCTCGATCAACCAGTCCTGCAGGGCTCGCTGCTCTACCAGTGGCATCCCGGCTGCCTCTACCCGGTAGCGGTAGATTTCGCCGATGCCTGTTGTCAATGGGCCTAAGGTAGGCTTTACACCTGCAGGCAGGCTAACCGTGTTAAGCCGCTCCAGTACCTGCTGGCGAGAAAAGTAGTCTTCCGCGTCATCATCGAAGGTAAGCGTTACCACGGATAGGCCGAAGATGGATATGGACCGCATGTTGATCATATGCGGCAGCCCGTTCATTTCCTTTTCTATCGGCAGGCTGATGAGCTTTTCCACTTCCTCGGGGGCTTGGCCGGGATACTGGGTTACAACCTGGACAAACACATTCTGCACATCGGGAAAAGCCTGAACAGGGAGGCGCTCGAATGAGAGAACGCCTATCACCGCCAGGACTATTGAAGTGCTGATGATCAACAGCCGCTGCTGCAGGCAAAAAGCGATGAGCTTGCCAATCACTGCTTGTCTTGCCTTTTTTGCAGGTCGCTGCCTTGCTCGGCGCGCAGCAACAGCGCACCTTCAATCACGACATGTTCACCCGGGTTCAGGCCCTCATGAATGACGGCGTGGTCCTTCAGGCGGGGGCCCACCTTGACCGGACGTTTCTGGTAGTGGTGATCGCCTATGTTCACATATACCCAGTCAGAGGTTTTTCCGGTTACCAGCGCGGAGAGGGGAACCGTTATCACCAGATCGTCCGGGTCGCTCAACACCTCGACCGCAGCATACATTGAAGGCAGCAGCCGCCCGTCCGTATTGGGCAGGATGCAACGAACCTTCACCGTGCGCGTGGTTTCGTCGACGATCTGGCTGATATAGCTTATGGTGGCCATGAAGCTTTCATGGGGATAAGCCGGGACACGTACCCGCACACTTTTGCCTACTTGAATCAGCCCGATATCCTTCTCGAAAACATCGACCTGCACCCAAAGCTGGTTCAGATCGGAGATCACGAACAGCGGTGTTGCGATATCTGGCCTGACCTCCATACCTGGATTGATCTCACGTTCCGTAACTGTTCCGGAAATGGGCGACTGCAGAACAAAGCGATTATCCATTTTCTGGGCGTGCACCCGCAGATTGGCCAGTTTCAGCCGGGTTCGCTCGGCTTCGCTGCGAGCTCGACTGAGAGTGTCTTCTGCCTGCTCCCGATCCTTGCGCGGCACAATACCGTCACCATACAGCTCCTCTGTTCGGCGAAAAGTCTGGCTGGCAAGATTCAGGTCGGAGACCGCGTCGGCATGATCCGAACGCGCCTGTCCCAATTCCGGACTATCCAATTCGACCAGCGGAGTGCCTGAGCGAACCTGTTCGCCCAGCGGAACGATAGAGCCGACTACCCGTCCAGCGATTGGGGAAGTAACACGCGCAGTGCGCGTTTCGTCGTAAGTCACTTTGCCGGGAATGGGATCCATCAACGGCCGGAGAGTCAATTCAACCTTCTCTTCCCTGATGTGCTGGAGTTTGGGCGAGTCGGGGCTGAATATGATTTCATCCCCCCTGTGCTCAATATCCTGTTTGAGAGTGCCGGAGTCTTGAGATTGGCAACCCAGTAGTAATAAGCCCGCCAGGGCGGCTACGGGTAGAGACTGCACGATCATGATTTATTGATTCCCGGGCGCCTGTCTGAATTCTGGACGATCTTCGGGGAACTGGGTAAGCTGGTCCGTCAAGTAGCGAGGAGAGTTCCTTACTTCCTCCCCGTACGCCATCAATAAATCTGCCCAAGCCTTGCTGCGATTGGCCAGCGCGGTGTAATAATCCAGCATGATCACCCGATAGCTGCGCTGACTGTCAATCAACTCCAGCACGCCTACAGCCCCTTTCCGGTAGGCGGTTTCCTGCGATTTGCGCAAAGCTTCGACTTTACCCGTTACCGATGCTTCGAAGCGCCGGGCAATGGTATCCGCACTTCGCCAGGCTGCAGCCGCTTTCATTACTTCTGTCCGCACGCTTTGCTCGATCTGCCTCAACGCCAGCTCGGATGAATTCAATCCCACACGAGCTTGGGAAATCTCACCCTTTTGCTGATAAAACAGGGGGATGGGAACGCTAATTCCAACCCCTCCCGTATTTGCGAATTGATTGCCCTGATCCCGCTCATAAAAGGCGCTTATGGTTACATCTGGAATGATTTGTCGCTGCGCCAGGGTAAGCATTTTTCTGGCCTGAGCGATACGTACTCTCGCGGCGCGCATATCAGGGCGACGTTCCAGCGCGCGCCTGACCAGTTCCTCCTGCCCGATCACTGCAATTTCCGGAATTGCTTCGGGCCATGCCTCAACAGCACTGATTTCGGGCCTGCCTTCTGGCCAGCCCAATAGCAGTAAAAGATCTGCCTGAGCCTGATTCAATTCGGTTTGGGCTCTATCTCGGTCCGCTTGTGCTTTTATGCTTTCAACTTCAATACGAACGACCTCCATTGCCGCGACATCGCCTGCTTTGAGCCTTATTTCATTAACCCTGACCAGTTCCAGATAATGTTCCAGATTATTGTTTGCGACGCTAACTGTTTTCTGAGCGAGTAGAAGATTGTAGAAGTTATGCCGGACAGCATTGGTGAGCAGACGTGCAACATCCTGCACATCAAAATTTACTGCCTCAGTAGCAAGTTCGCTGCTTTCTATTCGTAAACGGCGTTTACCGGCGGTTTCTATGAGCTGCTGAATTTGGGGTACCTGTGCAGGTACCGCCAAATGACGGCTTTCTCGTGCAAATGCCTTCGGGGTTAATTCTTGAAGAGTAAAGCTGAAAACAGGATTGGGAATTGCTCCAGCGATGATTTCCTGGGCCTCGGCATTGTCGATATTGAGACTTGCTGCGATCAGGCGAAGGTTTCTCTGATAGAACAGTGCGATTGCCTGTTGTTCGGTGATGGAAAATCCCTCTTTTGCAGATTCTGACTGAAGCGTGAAAGAAGCTGCGTGGAGCATTGCCGATATACTCGAAAACAGCATGACTCCCAGAACAATTCGTACTACAGGCAATACATTGCTCAGAAGATTAAGCACATCGGCTCGCTCACGATCAACTCGTACTCCGGGATGCATATCTTTAACCGCTGAGTATTACGTAAGCAAGGTGACGGTCTTTCGGTCCGGATAATTCTTGTACTACGAAAATGCCTTTCGTACGCCTTCAAGCATGTTCAAAACTCCTATGAGATGATACGTGGCAGCCTCTGTTACCGATGGAATAACGCCCGTCTGGTGAGGATCAGGTGCAACTAAAAGAACACAACCCGGTATGTCATATGATAATCAAATGTTCTTCAACGAGTGTATTTTCTATGAGACTTTTGCTGATCGAAGATGACGATGGGACTGCCCCGACTTTAGTAGGTACCAAGCGCGTGATTGCTGATGATAATGGCGCTCCTTTGTTTGGCACTTCTGGCTTGAAGACAGCGGCTGGACTGATCGGGAAGACCCTCGATCCTATGAGCGATACGGGAGATATTGCATCCAGAGTTAACGCATTGGAAGCGCAACTACGGGGGAAAAACCCTCCGCCTCCAGCCCGTATCGCCGAACTTCCTGAGGGGGCAAAACAAATCGGCACTTCCAATGGCAAACCGGTTTACGAGGTGAACGGAAAGAGGTTTATTGCAGAGTAGGGGGATAAATTTCAAGACCTCTTGAATTTTACCCATGTAAAACTATATAATGTATAGGTGATAACAAATATAACGCCGCTTCCTTTTGTTCTTAAGTTCTTAATAACGCTAACTATTTAAAGCGTCTGCGTGCGGCACTGGAAGGCAAGTCGCCTACGTTATCACCTCATGCGAAAAAGCGCATGAGGAAACGCAAGATTACTTTGATGGAGATAAAGAAATGTCTGGAGCGTGGTTCAATTGTCGAGCCCGCTCACTTGAACATCCAGGGTAATTGGCAAGCCACATTAGGGTATTTTATTGCTGGGGATTATATAAAAGTATCAGCGGCGATCGAACAAATTAACGAAAAAGATTTTGTTATCGTCATTACGATGATGCTATGACCTATCATTACAAGGAGTCTGGATTAAGAAACGTATGGCTTTTGAATGGCTATGAATGGGTTAAAACAAGCCAAGGAGAGAGCGTTGTTATTTATGATCTGGAGGGGCTGCATAAGGTTATTGGAGAGGCTTTGTGTTCCAAGAAGCGTCTGACAGGTACTGAATTTCGTTTCTTGAGAAAGGAATTGGAGCTGTCTCAAGGTGGTCTTGGCCTTCTTTTGGGCGCATCAGATCAAGCTATAGCGAAGTGGGAAAAAACCGGGAGAGTTCCGAAAACAGCAGATCGTTTTGTCCGTCTGTTCTATCTTGAACAAATTCACGGAAACGTGGCGATTAAAAACACAATTGAATTAATTAACGATACTGATCGGCAAGATAATGAAAAGATTGTTGCTGAGGAGTCTGCCGGACATTGGAAAGTTGCTGCGTGAATAGTCAGGAAATAGATACAAAACCAAACCCGCTTCGGCGGGTTTTTTATTATCTAAAGGAAGTAAATGGCATACACAGAGTTTGATGGCGTTTTGGATGATGAAGTCCCTGGTTTCGTTGAGTTCACAGGGGAACTGGACAAGCCAAAGGATACAGGCTTCCTCGGTACGTTCAAGGAAGGCGCGAAAGGAACGCTGCGCAATCTTGGCGCTTCCGTTGATACACTCCAAGGAGATGAAGGAGAGGTCGTTTCCGCATCTCGCGCTGCTGCTGAAGCGCCTAAAGACCCTGCGCTAAAAGAGGTGGCGAACGCGCAAAGGCTGCAGCTCAGGCAGGCTGCAGCTCAGGCGGAACTGAATCGCCGTGCAACTGAAGGCGTTGATCCTGAGTTGCCAAGCTCCCGAGTCAACTAGTGATGCCGTCGATCGCATTATTGCAACCGGGCGCGAGAAGGCCGATGAGATTCGCTCTGCCCGCGCGGATGCGATTCAGGACGACATTTTTGATGAAGAGGCAGACCATATTAATAATGTCGTTAATATGGTCAATGCGGATGATGCTGCGCTGATCCAGTCTATAAGTGGTGAAATCCTGCTCGACGTGACCCCGGAAAACAATCCGTTAATGGATTTTGCGCTTACCTTCGATGATTCTGATGGCAGCATATTCCCTGCCATTAATCTCTAAATCTAAAGTAATAGTGGTTTCCACTCTGCCCGCTCTTTTCCCATAAAGATACCCCAGTAATGCTGATTCATGGCTGATGGTATAATATTTTATACACAGCATGGAAAATGAAAAAGAAATCCGGTGGGTAGGTTCAACCTATGATGATCTGTTGGCGTTTCCCGATGACGCACGCCGCACTGCCGGGTTCCAACTGAGTAAGGTGCAGGCCGGGCTAGAACCGGAAGACTGGCGTCCATTTGACCAAGTAGGCACGGGTACGCGGGAAATCCGCATCCGGGAGAGCAATGGTATTTACCGAGTGATGTATGTCGCCAAATTCGAGGAAGCAATCTATGTGCTGCACTGCTTTCAGAAGAAAACACAGGCGACCAGCAAGTACGACAAGGATATTGCGCAGGCACGCTATCGTGCTGTAATCAGCATGAGGAGAGACGAGAAATGAAGATTGATACCGAAATCCGGCATGTGACCAAGCCGGGAGCGAACCTGTTTCTGGAACTGGGATTTGAAGCAGAAGAGGCAAAGCGCCTTTATCAGGCTTCGCAGAAACAGATCAACGACACGCAGCTGCTCAAGGAACAACTGATGATGGAGCTGACAGTGTGGATCGCAGAGCATCACCTCAAGCAGGCGGAAGCAGCGAAGATATTGATGGTATCCCGCCCACGTGTATCGGATGTGATCAACAAAAAGACCACCAAGTTCACCATCGATACGCTGGTAGAAATGCTGAGCCGGATCGGGAAACCGGTGCGGTTAGCAGTGGATTGATTTAGTGTACAACATACAAAATGAAGAATGGAAACCCCGATCCCTCTCAAAAACCAGAATCCTTTTTGACTGCTCCCCTCCCTAAAGGAAGGGGATTCCCACTTCACCGAACCTTGCCTTCCACATTTACATGCAGACAGGACTTACAGTTTCTCCATGGACTGACACCGCCAGTCCGGCGGCCAGAACGTTACGGGCTGCATTGATGTCGCGGTCGTGCATCGTGCCGCATTCCGGGCACATCCATTCCCGCATGCTCAGCGGCATTTTGGGCAGGATGTGTCCGCAATCGGAGCATCGTTTGCTGGACGGATACCATCTGTCTATGCCAATCAATTCACGTCCATACCACAGCGCCTTGTATTCAAGCTGTCGCACGAATTCCGACCAGCTTGCATCGCTGATTGATTTCGAGAGACAGCGGTTTTTCTGCATGTTGCTGACGGCGAGACTTTCGATGGCGATCACCTGGTTTTCGTTTATCAGCCATGTCGAAAGTTTGTGCAGGAAATCCCTGCGGGAGTCCGCTATCCTGGCATGCAGTCTTGCAACCTTCAGCTTCGCTTTTATCCGTCTGTTCGAGCCTTTCTGTTTCCGGCTCAG
>Ga0182738_1000472_pt1 | contig 57095 bp, 50 predicted proteins | sample eDN5th30CBELigMG_FD_128876 | JGI IMG/M metagenome (GOLD analysis project Ga0182738, IMG submission 128876) | Enriched Miracle-Growth compost microbial communities from Emeryville, California, USA - eDNA 5th pass 30_C BE-Lig MG (version 2)... ... | reverse complement strand
GGTGTGACGGCGAATAAAAGAGGTGTGACGGCGAATAAAAGGGGTGTGACGGCGAATAAAAGGGGTGTGATGGCGAATAAAAGAGGTGTGATGGCGAATAAAAGGAGGAGGACGGCGAATAAAAGGAGGACCGCCAATAAATCGAGTTGTTTGCTGTTTTTTCAGTATAAAAAGTAGGAAGAGTATTATAAAGGGAATGAGATTTAATGATCTAACAAAAAAATGTTAGCGATTTCATTTCAGCTAAAAAAGAAGCACTGACAATAAGTGCTTCTTTCTTGTTCAAGGGGTTTTCCAATAAGTTGGTTTTTCGGTTATTGGATGTCCCTTTTTATGTTTAGGAATGCTTGATGCATTAATATCCTTCATTTTTAATTTTCGGTGGGTTTGTACTTTCGGGGCAGCCTCAATCCTTTACTGCTTTTTTAAACGCAGTACGGTATCTTCATCTGGTGTAACATAAACAGTCTGCTGGTTATCATAAATAACAAAGCCTGGTTTTGCACCGCTTGGCTTTTTCACATGGCGAACCAATGTGTAATCAACTGGCACAGAACTGGATTGTTTCGCTTTGCTGAAATATGCGGCTAATCTTGCCGCTTCTAATATGGTTTCTTCACTAGGCTCTTTGCTGCGGATTACAACATGGGACCCTGGAATATCTTTTGTATGCAGCCAAATTTCATCACGAGCAGCCACTTTATTTGTTAGATAGTCATTTTGTTTATTGTTTTTGCCTACTAATATTTCAGTGCTGTCGCTAGAGAAGTATTGATCCAGTACAGGTTTTATGCTTTGCTGTTTTTTCGTTTGCTTTTTTTGCCGTTCCCGAAGATATCCTTCTTCTATCAGTTCTTCGCGGATTTCCTGAATATCTTTAGGAGATGCAGAAATAATCTGCTGCAGCAATGTGTCAAAATAGGCCAGTTCCTTTTCGGCTAGACTTATTTGCTCTTGAATAATAGCAATAGAATTTTTAGCTTTTTGATAGCGGGTAAAGTATTTTTGTGCATTTTCTGATGGTGTTTTTCTTGGGTCAAGGGCAATTGCCACCATCTCTCCATCTGGATGATAGTAATTGGCCACTTCTATTTTTTTCATGCCTTTTTTGGCAGCAAAGAGATTGGCTGTCAGCAGTTCGCCAAGCAATTGATATTGTTCGGCATTTTCTGCTTCTTGCAGTGATCGTTGCAGTTTTTTGATTTTTTTCTCATTTTTATCCCGTTCATTTACAATAAAGCGTTCTAAATCATTGCTTTGCTGTTTGACCCGGTCCCGTTCTGCTTTGCCAAAATAAAAGCGGTCGAGCATATTGCTTAAAGTAGCAAAAGATCTGGTTTCCCCTTTTAAATGATACAGCTCTTGAAAATAAAAGTATTCTTTATCCGCGGTTTGTATAATAGAAGGAATATAGTTTTCTTCTTTTATTTCTTTCATTTTCGCCGTAAAGGCTTGTGGCAATGTATCTCGGTTGGCAAGACCTGCTTGAAAAACAATTTCTTTTGCCAGAAGCGGAGAAATGCCTGAAAATTGATGCACAATTTGCTTATCAAGCTTTCCGCTGTTAAAGTCAATTTTTTTTAAGATATCTTCTTCTCCTGCAGCAAAAGGGTCTTGTTTATCTTGAGCAGGAGGCGCCTTGTATTCATAGCCGGGAAGGATAGCTCGATGGCTGTTCACTGCATAGGAAACATGTTTGATGCTGTCAAGAATCGTATTTTTTTCCTGATCCACTAAAATAATATTGCTGTGGCGCCCCATAATTTCAATCATTAATTTTTTGTAAGAGGTATCTCCAATTTCATTTCTTCCTCTTACTTCTAAAACAATGATGCGGTCATGGCCAATTTGATATATGTTATCAATAAAATAACCTTCTAAATGCTTGCGCAAAAGCATACAAAACATAGGTGGCTCTTTTGGGTTTTCATAGGTTTCCTCTGTTAATTGAATACGAGCATAACTAGGATGAACGGAAAGTAGCAGTTTTTGATTTTTTCCATTTGCCCGCACAACAAGGACGATTTCATTGGTAAAGGGCTGCTGCACCTTTGTAATGCGGCCGCCTTTTAAGTTCTTCAGCAATTCTGTAGTCATGGCTCTTGTAAATAATCCATCAAATGACATGATTAACATCCTCTTCTTTATATATCTAATAATTTTTTAGTGAATATCTGTTTATCACGCATAACGGGCAATTTTCCCACCTAAGGGATGATAAAAGTAGACGGTAAATCCAGGTGTGGAGAAACTTGTCCGTAAAGCTTGATTGGTTCTGCCAACAATCAGCGGGAGATGTGGAGTCTCTATTGATTGAAGTTTCACTTTATATTCCTCCTCTTATATTGGCTAAAGATTTATGCTTTGTCAAAAAGAAGTGTTTCCTTTCTAGCATTTTTTTCTCCTTGATTGAATATGATTACTTAAGAATGGTGTGGGACAACTTTGTCGTTTGGTCAACGCTTAAGCTTTGTTCAGTGCACCGAAGGATTTTCGCCGACAATAAAAAAGCGGCCAGTGCCACTTTTTTATTGTCGGCGAGTTTGAATTGAAAAGGGGGAAGTGAGATGGCCGGATGAATTATCATGAAATGAACGAAAAAGAAGTGGAACGAACATTAAATACGGATTTTTCGGCTGGACTGACAAATGAAGATGCAAGCAAAAGGCGCAAACAGTTTGGAAAAAATGAATTGGATGAAGGGGAAAAGCAATCAGCGCTGCTATTATTTTTTAGTCAATTTAAGGATTTTATGGTCCTTGTATTACTAGCGGCAACACTGATTTCTGGGCTTTTAGGAGAATATATTGATGCAATTGCGATTATTGCAATCATCATTTTGAATAGTTTTTTAGGATTTTTTCAAGAAAGACGAGCAGAGAAATCTTTATCTGCATTAAAGGAGCTTTCGCAGCCTCAAGTGCATGTGCTGCGGGATGGGGAATGGGTCAAAATCTTATCAAAAGAATTAGTTCCTGGCGATGTTATTAAATTTGCAAGTGGGGATCGGATTGGCGCCGATGTCCGCATTATTGAATCAAGAAGTTTAGAGGTGGAGGAATCGGCCTTAACTGGAGAATCGGTGCCTGTGCCAAAAACAGTATCTCCAATCAAAAATGCTAATCTGACACTTGGCGATATGGAAAATATGGGCTTTATGGGCACAATGGTGTCAAGAGGAAGCGGAGCGGGTGTGGTTATTGCAACAGGCATGAAAACCGCCATGGGACAAATTGCTGATCTTTTGCAAAATGCAGAATCGCAAACGACGCCGTTGCAGCGACGTTTAGAGCAGCTTGGCAAAATTTTGATTGTAACGGCGCTATTATTAACCGTTCTTGTTGTGGCAATTGGCGTTATTCAAGGAAATGATTTATATGACATGGTGCTTGCTGGCGTTTCCCTTGCTGTTGCAGCTATTCCAGAAGGATTGCCGGCCATTGTAACAATCGCTTTATCACTTGGCGTGCAGAAAATGATTCGGAAAAATGCAGTTGTCCGCAAATTGCCTGCTGTGGAGACGTTAGGCTGTGCGAGTGTGATCTGTTCCGATAAAACTGGTACATTAACACAAAATAAAATGACCGTTACAAAGGTGTGGAGCGGCGGCAAAACCTGGACAGTCGACGGCATTGGCTATGAGCCGCAAGGAAAATATTATAAGGACAACGAAATCATTGATCCGAAACAAGATAAGGTATTGCAGCAGCTGTTGACATTTGGCATGCTTTGCAACCATGCAGAGATTCTTCAAAAAGAGGATGAATTTGTTTTAAATGGCGATCCGACAGAAGGAGCCATGCTGGTTGCCGGGATGAAAGCTGGATTTACAAGAAAACAGCTGTTGACTCAGTTTGAGATTGTCAATGAATTTCCCTTTGATTCCACAAGAAAAATGATGAGTGTTGTAGTGAAGGATCCTTCTGGAAGACAGTTTATTGTCACAAAAGGAGCGCCAGATGTACTATCGGGGAAAAGTGCAGCTATTTTAATGGGAAATAAAACACAAGCATATGGAAAAGATGCTAAAAATATGGTACAAGAAGCGATTAATGGACTGGCTTCCCAAGCGTTAAGAACAATTGCAATTGGATTTAAAGAAATAGCGCCAAATACCATTATTCTTCATGAACAAGAAGCAGAAAAGGATTTAACCTTTATTGGTCTAGAGGGCATCATTGATCCGCCAAGACCAGAAGTGAAAAAAGCAGTAAAAGAATGTAAAGAAGCAGGCATTAAAACGGTCATGATTACAGGAGACCACGTAATCACAGCAAAGGCTATTGCCACAGAACTGGGCATTGCCAATAAACGCTCAAAAGTGCTAGAAGGAAAAGATCTAGCTAACATGAATTTAAAAGAACTAGAAGCAGTCGTAGATGAAGTAAGTGTATTTGCAAGGGTATCTCCAGAACATAAGCTGAAAATTGTGCAGGCATTCCAAAATAGAGGCCATATTGTCGCGATGACAGGGGATGGCGTCAATGATGCTCCAGCCATCAAAACAGCGGATATTGGAATTGCGATGGGCATAACAGGTACAGATGTTGCAAAAGAAGCCTCTTCTCTTGTGCTGATGGATGATAATTTTGCAAGCATTAAGTCTGCTATTATCGAAGGAAGAAATATTTATGAAAATATTCGCAAGTTTATCCGCTATTTATTAGCTTCCAATGTGGGAGAAATCTTGGTGATGCTGTTTGCCATGCTTTTGGCGCTGCCTCTACCGCTTGTACCCATTCAAATTTTATGGGTCAATCTGGTTACAGACGGCCTGCCAGCGATGGCATTAGGGCTAGATCGGCCAGAGGACAATGTCATGAAGCGCAATCCGCGGAATCCAAGCGAGGGAGTGTTTGCACGAGGCTTAGGCTGGAAGGTTATTTCCCGAGGCATTTTAATTGGATTGGCGACAATCCTTGCATTTATCTTTGCATATGACAACAACCCGGACAATTTGGAATATGCCCAAACGGTTGCTTTTATCACATTAGTATTGGCGCAGCTGATTCATGTATTTGACTGCCGCAGCGAAAAATCAATTCTTTCTCGCAATCCTTTTGGCAATATGTACTTAGTGTGGGCGGTCATTTCTTCTTTAGTGCTTGCCATTATTGTTATCTATGTGCCAGTTTTGCAAGAAATCTTCCATACAGTTCCGATTCTTGCAAAAGATTGGCCAATGATTATCGGACTTGCTTCTGTGCCAACTTTTTTACTTGCAGGGTCATTTTTGTTAAGTAAATCAAAATAAAATATGTTATAATCCAAAAGGTACTAGAGACAATCTCTATTGCCTTTTGTTTTGTATGAAATATTTTTATCTAGACGATGTAAAGTATATTGCTTTGAAGGCAGTTGCGCTATAATAGATGGAAAAAACGGTTTTTGGTTTGATAAAGTATTTTTTGCAATTGTCTAGCAAGTTTGAAATAAATGGATGTGTGCTGATGGTTAAAAGTATGACGGGGTTTGGAAAAAGCAAAAAGCAAGAAGCTGATTTTACTGTTAATGTGGAAATGAAAACAGTAAATCATCGTTTTTGCGAACAGGCGATTAAGCTGCCTAAGCAGTTTTTAGCACTAGAAGAACAAATAAAAAAAGCTATATCAAAACATATACATAGAGGAAGAGTAGAAGTTTTTATTACTGTAGACGGCACTGCGCTGAAAAATAAAAAAATAGACATAGACTGGCTATTGCTCGATCGTTACCACCAATTATTAACAGATGTGAAAAATAGATATTCTATACAAAAAACAATCACAATTGATGATCTTCTGCAGAGGGAAGATTGTTTTCAGCTTGTAGATGCAGAATTGGATACAGAAAAAATAGAAGCATCAATTCTCCTTGCAGTAGAAGAGGCTGTTTTGGAACTGGATAAAATGAGACAAACAGAAGGAAAGGCCTTAAATGAGGATATTCTTTTTCTTTTAGATAATCTCAAACAGTCCATTTATGCTCTAAAAAAGGCAGCTCCTGAAGTGGCTGTCGCCTACCGGGAGAAAATCAAAGCAAAAATAGAAAGCTATTTGCAAGGGGTTATGGATGAATCAAGGCTTGCTTTAGAGGCTGCGGTCTTTAGCGAAAAAGCGGATATTAATGAAGAGCTTATTCGCCTTGAAAGCCATGTTCAGCAATTCCATGAGATCATGGAAGAAAAAGCAGCAATTGGCAGGAAGCTGGACTTTTTGCTGCAAGAAATGAACAGGGAAGTAAATACGATTGGCTCGAAAGCGAATTCTGCCGAAATTGGCAAAGAAGTTGTTCAAATGAAAAGCTACATAGAGAAAATAAAAGAGCAAATTCAAAATATGGAATAACATGGGTTTAGAAAAAAGCTGACCCGTTAAAAATAAAATAATATGATTGGAGAAAGAATATGTCCATCAAGTTAATTAATATCGGTTTTGGCAATATTGTTTCTGCTAACCGAATTATATCGATTGTAAGTCCTGAATCGGCTCCAATTAAACGGATTATCCAAGATGCACGGGATCGAGGCTCGCTAATTGATGCCACCTACGGAAGGAGAACGAGGGCCGTTATTGTAACAGACAGCGACCATGTTATTCTTTCGGCGGTTCAGCCAGAGACGGTTGCACATCGGCTAAATGATCGCGATGAAATTATGGATGAAGGGTAGGGGAAAGCCTTGGTAGAAAAAGGGCTGTTAATAGTATTGTCAGGACCTTCTGGTGTAGGGAAGGGAACTGTAAGAAAAGAGATTTTTTCTCAAAAAAATAATGCATTTGAATATTCGATCTCCATGACCACAAGACTTCCGCGTGAAGGAGAAGTGGATGGAACGGATTATTTCTTTAAAACAAGAGAAGAGTTTGAAACATTGATTGAACAAGGAAAGCTGCTTGAATATGCAGAGTTTGTCGGCAACTATTATGGCACACCTGTTGATTATGTAAGAGAAACAACCGATAAAGGAAAAGACGTCTTTTTAGAAATTGAAGTAGAAGGCGCAAAGCAAGTCAGAGAAAAATTTCCTGACGGGTTATTTATCTTCTTGAGCCCTCCAAGTTTATCGGAATTGAAAAACCGAATTGTAACAAGAGGAACAGAAACAGAAGAAATCATCAACAATCGTATGAATGTAGCAAAAGAAGAAATTGAAATGATGCATTTATATGATTATGTGGTAGAAAATGATACAGTAGAAAATGCATGTGAAAAAATTAAAGCAATCATTATTGCAGAACATTGCAGAAGAGAACGTGTCGAACCAAAATACAAAAAGATGCTGGAGGCCAATTAATTATGTTATATCCATCTATTGACTCACTATTAACAAAAATCGATTCTAAATATTCACTTGTTTCAGTAGCGGCAAAACGCGCCAGAAAAATGCAGCTGAATGCTAAACCACAGCTAAACAAATATGTTTCCCACAAAAATGTCGGCAAGGCATTAGAAGAAATTCATGCAGATCAATTAACATACCGCGTGAACCTGCCAGCCGGAGAAGAATAAGAACGTAGCAAAAAGTAAATAAAAAACAAAATGAAAGGCTAGATCGAACAAAGAATTTTTCTTTAATGTCGATCGGTCTTTTTTCATGGAAATCGACTATCCATTATTCCTATCTTTATGGTAATGTACTGTTAATGAATCATAAATCCACTGTACGTTAATTTCTATTGAAACTACATGCTAAACAGGGCTTTTCGCTAGCTGAAAAGCTGCTTTTTTACAGGAAGTAGAAAGGAGAAGCTAATGCTGAAAGGGAAAAAAATCTTATTGTGTGTAACAGGAGGAATCGCCGTTTATAAAATGTGTGCGCTAACAAGCAAACTTACACAACAGGGGGCGATTGTAAAAGTAATCATGTCAGAGTCGGCAGCAGAATTTGTGGCGCCTTTAACATTTAAAGCATTATCGAAAAATGAAGTGTATACAGATACCTTTGATGAAAAAGATGCAAGAGTAATTGCACATATTGATTTGGCAGATTGGGCGGATTTAATTTTAGTAGGCCCTGCAACTGCCAATACGATTGGCAAATTGGCAAATGGCATTGCTGATAATATGGTGACAACCACGTTGCTTGCAGCAACTTCTGATGTTTGGATTGCACCAGCGATGAACGTGCATATGTATGATCACCCTGCTGTTCAAAAAAATATTCAAACATTATATGAGTATGGCTATCGTTTTATCAATCCGGGAGAAGGCTATCTTGCCTGCGGATACATCGGAAAAGGCCGATTAGAAGAGCCGGAAAAAATTGTGGAGCATATGGAAGAATATTTCTCCTCCAAAAATCAATTTTTAAAAAATCAAAAAGTCCTTGTAACAGCAGGACCGACTAGAGAAAAAATAGATCCTGTACGCTTTATTTCCAACAGTTCTACAGGAAAAATGGGCTACAGCATTGCTGAGCAGGCTTTAAATTTTGGAGCTGAAGTGATTCTTGTAACAGGTCCAAGCCATCTCACTCCACCAAAAGGAGCAAAAGTGATTCATGTTGAAAGCGCTGAGGAGATGTATAAAGCGGTAATGGAGCATTACGACAAAACAGATATTGTCATTAAAACAGCGGCAGTCAGCGATTATAAGCCAGCTTCTGCCTATGAGCATAAAGTGAAAAAGCAAGAAGGATCAGAATCGATAGAGTTTGTGCGCACAAAAGATATTTTGCTAGAGCTTGGCAAGCGGAAAAAACAACAGCTGTTAATTGGGTTTGCTGCCGAAACACAAAATATCGAGCAATATGCAAAAGAGAAATTAGCCAAAAAAAATGCAGATATGATTGTTGCCAATAATGTGAACAGCACAGATGCTGGATTTGGCACAGATACCAACCGCGTCAGCTTCTATTTGAAAAACGGAGAAACCATTCAATTGCCCTTATTATCAAAAGAGGAAGTAGCTGTTAAAATTTTAGAAAAAGCGCATGAGATAAAGGTTATGGTAAATAAATGACTATAGCAAAAGTGATTGTCGATGTTTCAGCAAAACAAACTGATAAACCATTCGATTATCTTGTTCCAGAGCATTTGGAAGAAATGATTCAGCCGGGCATGCGCGTTATTGTCCCTTTTGGCCCACGAAAAGTTCAAGGATTTGTCGAAAGCTTGGCAAGGGAGTCTTCTTTTGGCTCTTTGCGAAAAATTAGCGAACCAATGGATCTTGTACCTGCATTAAATAAGGAATTGCTTGATTTGGCAGAATGGCTGTCCATTCAGACACTTTGTTATAAAATATCGGCCTTTCAAGCAATGCTTCCGCCTGCTTTAAAGGCGAAATATCAGCGGAAAATTCAATTGCTTGCCCCAAAAGACAGCATTCCAGAAGCACTTCATCCTTTATTTCAAAATCGTTCGGAAGTCTTGTGGGAGGATGCGTTAAAAACAATTTCCCTTGCTTCCATTCAAAAAGAAGTGAAAAAGGGCCATTTGGAAGTCATATATGAGGTTCAGTCACGGGCAAATAAAAAAAAGGTAAAGCATATTTATTCTCTTTTAGATGCAGATGGACTGCAAGCTGCATTAGCTTCCTTGCAGAAGCAGGCAATAAAACAGCGCACGGTAATCGAGTATTTTTTGCAGGAAAATCAATTGATAGAACAGAAGGCTTTGCTGCATGAATTAAATATATCCAGCGCAGTAATCAAGGGATTAGTGGAAAAGGGCATTTTAGCTGAAAAAGATGTAGAAATGTACCGTGATCCATATAAAGAAAGACAATTTGAACAAACCTTTCCGCATGAGTTGACAGAGGAACAAACAAATGTGATTCAGCCTATTCATGCGTCCATTGCCAATAAAGAGCATGACGTATTTTTATTATATGGGGTGACAGGCAGCGGAAAAACGGAAGTATATTTGCAGTCCATTGATAAAGTGCTGAAAAAAGGGGAAGAGGCCATTGTGCTTGTTCCGGAGATTGCATTAACCCCGCAGATGGTCCATCGCTTTAAAGGACGCTTTGGCGATAAAGTAGCGGTTCTTCATAGTGGGCTTTCTGTTGGAGAAAAATATGATGAGTGGCGAAAAATCCAGCGCAAAGAAGTGCAAGTAGTAGTTGGAGCGCGATCTGCCATTTTTGCCCCATTTGAAAATTTAGGAATCATCATTATTGATGAAGAGCATGAAATGACATATAAGCAGGAAGAAAATCCAAAATATCATGCAAAAGATGTAGCGATTAAAAGAGGGATGACGCATCGCTGCCCCGTTATATTAGGAAGTGCCACTCCTTCCTTAGAAAGCTTTGCACGGGCGCAAAGGGGAGTTTACACGCTTTTGACCCTGCAAAAAAGAATGAATAATAATCCTCTTCCAAAGGTAGAGATTGTCGACATGCGAGAAGAGCTGCGTGAAGGAAATCGCTCGATGTTTTCGAGAGTGCTGCTAGAAAAGCTTGCTGATCGGCTGGAGAAAAAAGAACAAACCGTTTTGTTTTTAAACAAGCGGGGCCACTCTGCATTTGTTATGTGCCGAGACTGCGGATATGTGATGAAATGCCCTCATTGCGATATTAGTTTAACGTATCATCAATATAATCATCTGATGAAATGTCATTATTGCGGATACGAGGAGCCGACAGCAAAAGTTTGTCCAGAATGTGCAAGCGAGCATATCCGCTACTTTGGAACAGGGACGCAAAAGGTCGAAGAAGAATTGACCAAAATTATGCCAGAGGCTCGTGTTATTCGCATGGATGTCGATACAACAAGCCGCAAAGGAGCGCATGAAAAATTATTGAAACAGTTCCAAGACGGAAAAGCAGATATTCTTTTAGGAACCCAAATGATTGCAAAAGGGCTGGATTTCCCAAAAATTACCCTTGTTGGCGTTTTGTCTGCGGATACGATGCTCCATCTGCCAGATTTTCGCTCCTCAGAAAAAACGTTTCAATTGTTGACGCAAGTAAGCGGCCGGGCCGGAAGACATGAGTTAGAAGGAGAAGTCATCTTCCAGACATACACGCCGGAGCATTATAGCATTGAGCTTAGCAGCCAGCAAAATTATGATTTATTTTATGCTCGGGAAATGATGATAAGAAAATCTCATGCTTACCCTCCTTACTATTATATTACGCTTATCACTGTCAGTCATGAGCAGTTAACAAAGGTTGTGAGTGTAACAGAGCAAATCACCAAAATCATCAGACAAAAGCTGCTTCCAAATACAGTGGTGTTAGGACCAGTTGCTTCCCCTATTTCCAGAATAAAAAATAGATATCGGTATCAGTGTCTGATAAAATACAAACAGGAGCCTAACTTAAAAACGGTGCTCAAATCTGTTTTGGATCATTATCAAGGCGAAATTTCATCAAATGGACTGCAAATTTCCATCGATGTTAATCCTTTTTTATTAATGTAGGAACAAAAAGGTTTCCAGCCAGCCAATTTTTTGGCTGGTGGATTTCTTTTGCTGTTAAAAAATGGCTATGTTCTAAAAGATTGTTGCTTTTCTATAAGCTTTGTAAATGCGAGAAGTGAATAAACAAGGCTAGTTGATTGGAGCGGATATGCGAGACTCCTGCTTAGATTAGCGGGACGGTGGAGACCTCAGCAGGCGGTTTACGCCGAGGAGGCTCAACGCCCGCCCCGCAAAAAGCGAGCATCCTGAAACGGAAATCACTGCTCCATACTGGGGAAAAAGCAATAAAGTTTGCGAAAATAGCCTAAAAAATAGAGAGACGAGCGACGAGAATTGCCCTTTTGGGTCAGATTCTCTTCATCACAATGCTTGTATTATCTCTTTATTAGGTTTAAAATAGATCGTTATGTGATTAAGATAGATATAAATGTTTGGAGGAAATAAAGTGGCAGTAAAACAAATTGTAATGTTTCCAAATGAAGTATTAGAGCAGCCTTGTGAAACAGTTACAGTCTTTGATAAAAAATTGGCAAAATTATTAAATGATATGTATGAGACGATGATTGCGTTTGATGGAGTAGGTTTAGCAGCTCCGCAAATTGGCATTGCAAAACGTATAGCTGTTGTAGATATAGATGATGAGATGGGAACAATTGAATTAATCAACCCGAAATTGCTTTCTTTTTCAGGAGAACAAACAGGACCGGAAGGATGTTTAAGCTTTCCTGGATTATATGGAGAGGTGAACCGCCCTTTTTCTATAAAAGTACAAGCACAAAACCGCCGCGGAAAATCATTTGTCATTGAAGCAGAGGACTTTTTGGCAAGAGCCATTTTGCATGAAATGGACCATTTAGATGGTGTTTTGTTTACATCAAAAGTCATTCGTTATTTAGAAGAAGACGAGCTAGAAGGAGTGGAAGCTTAAATGACTAAAATCGTATTTATGGGGACTCCCGATTTTTCTGTGCCGGTATTGCAGCAGATTCTGCAAGATGGGTATGAAGTGATTGCCGTTGTTACACAGCCGGATCGGCCGGTCGGCAGAAAAAAAACATTAACGCCGCCGCCTGTTAAAGTGGAAGCGCAAAAGCATGGTATCCCTGTATATCAGCCGGAAAAAATCCGCCAGTCGGAAGAATTGGCAGCAATCATTAATTTGCAGCCAGATTTAATTGTTACTGCTGCATTTGGCCAAATTCTGCCGAATGAGCTATTGGAAGCGCCGAAATTCGGCTGCATTAATGTTCATGCATCCTTGCTTCCTGAACTTCGCGGGGGAGCGCCGATTCATTACAGCATTATTCAGGGCAAAGAAAAAACAGGGATTACGATCATGTATATGGCAGAGAAACTGGATGCAGGCGATATTTTAACACAAGTGGAAGTGCCAATAGAAGAAAAAGATACAGTGGGCACTCTGCATGATAAATTAAGCGCTGCGGGAAGCAAGCTTCTTGCAGAAACATTGCCCAAACTATTAAGTGGATCGATTACACCTATTCAGCAAGACGATTCCCTTGCAACATTCGCTTCTAATATTAAAAGAGCAGATGAACAGATTGACTGGTCGAAAACTGGAGAAGACATCTACAATCAAGTGCGGGGAATGAATCCATGGCCTGTTGCTTTTACTACCTATAAAAATGAAGCAATGAAAATTTGGTCCGTACAAAAAATTTCCAAACAAAACCCTTATGAGCCTGGTACAATCCTTGCTATCGAAAAGGACGGCTTTATTGTGGGAACAGGCAATGATACTGCAATAAAAATTACCGAACTTCAGCCGGCAGGCAAAAAGAAAATGACTGCAGACGTATACTTAAGAGGTGCTGGAGCAAAAATGGAACTACAAGAAACTTTAGGAGCTTAAGAAATGACAAGTAAAAAAAATGTGCGGGAATCGGCTTTAGACATTTTAGAGACGATAAATAATAACCAAGCATACAGCAACCTGCTGCTGAACAATACAATCAAAAAAAATGAAATTCCAACGAAAGATGTTGGACTGTTGACAGAATTGGTCTATGGAACGCTGCAACGAAAAATGACATTATCTTATTATTTGCAGCCCTTTTTAAAAAACAGCAAAAAAATGCAAAGCTGGGTAATTACATTATTGCAAATCACCCTTTATCAAATTATATATTTGGATCGCATTCCTGAGCATGCAGCCATTCATGAAGCAGTAGAAATCGCCAAAAAACGCGGACATAAAGGCATCGCTGGATTAGTTAATGCTGTACTGCGGAATATCCAAAGGCAAGGGGTTCCAAAAACGGAATCAATAGAAGACCCAATCGAGCGTCTTGCTGTTGAAACAAGCCATCCCGTTTGGCTCGTAAAACGTTGGGCAGACCAGTTCGGCTTAGAGGCGACACAAAAAATGTGTGAATTAAATTTAATGCCGCCAACACAAACAGCAAGGGTGAATACAACTAAAACAACGGTTGAAGAATGCATGCACCTATTAGCAGAAGAAGGCTTTGAAGTGAAAAGGAGCGAAATCATTCCAGAAGGTCTTCACTGCTTAAAAGGGAATATAGCCAACTCCCAAGCTTTTAAAAGCGGACTTTTAACAATACAGGATGAAAGTTCCATGCTTGTCGCATATGCATTAAATGTGAAAGAACCATTATCCGTGTTGGACGCATGTGCAGCACCTGGCGGAAAATCAACGCATATTGCAGAAAAAATGGGCAATGAGGGAAGCATTTTGTCTGTGGACCTTCATGAGCATAAAGTAAAGCTGATCCGCCAAAATGCAGCAAGGCTTCATCTGGATAATATTGAGACAAAAGCAATGGATGCGAAAAAACTGGCAGATGTGCTGGAGAAAAATTCCTTTGACCGCATTCTTGTTGATGCACCTTGTTCTGGTTTAGGTGTAATGAGAAGAAAACCGGATATTAAATATACAAAAGATGAAAAAGATATGGATAAATTGCAGATGATTCAGCTGAAGCTTTTAGAGGAAGTTTCTCCTTTGCTGAAAAAAGGCGGTTTATTGATCTATAGCACATGTACAGTTGATCGCGCGGAAAATCAAGAAGTAGTCGCTAAATTTTTAGAAGACCATCAAGAATTTACAGAAGACAAAACACTAAAAAGCCGATTGCCAGAGAGCGTACAAGGTTTTGCCGAAGAGCATCAACTACAAATATTGCCCCAGCATTTTGGGTCAGACGGCTTTTATATTGCCGCATTAAAAAAAGAGGTGTAAAAATGGAACAAGTAAAAACATCAAAGAAAAAAGCAGCAATTGATACATTGCCGTCTATTTATTCTTTACAATTAGATGAATTAAAAACATGGCTAAAAGAAAATAATGAAAAAGCATTCCGTGCAGATCAAATTTTTGATTGGCTGTATAAGCAAAGAGTAACATCTTTTGAAGACATGTCGAACCTGTCCAAAGGCTTGCGCCAATTATTAACAGACAATTTTACAATCACTACATTAAAAACACTTATTGAACAAACATCAAGCGACGGCACCATCAAATTCTTATTTGAACTTCATGATGGATATTCTATTGAAACGGTTTTAATGAGACATGATTATGGCAATTCTGTATGTGTAACAACACAAGTAGGCTGCAGAATCGGCTGTACATTCTGTGCGTCCACGCTTGGAGGACTAAAAAGAAACTTAGAAGCAGGAGAAATCGTTGCACAAGTCGTAAAAGTACAACAGGCCCTTGATAAAACAGATGAGCGTGTCAGCTCAGTTGTCATTATGGGAATAGGGGAGCCTTTTGATAACTTTAATAATATGCTGAGTTTCTTGAAAATTATTAATCACGATCAAGCGCTGAATATTGGAGCAAGACATATTACTGTTTCTACAAGCGGAATTGTTCCGAAAATTTATGAATTCGCTGATCAAAATATGCAAATTAATTTTGCGGTATCTCTTCATGCTCCAAATACAGAATTAAGAAGCCGATTAATGCCAATTAATAGAGCGTACAAACTGCCTCAATTAATGGAAGCGATCCGCTATTATGTAGAAAAAACAGGTCGCCGTGTAAGTTTTGAATATGGGTTATTTGGAAATGTAAATGATCAAGTAGAACATGCCGAAGAATTGGCCAAACTGGTAAAAGGCATTAAATGCCATGTGAATTTGATTCCAGTAAACTATGTACCAGAAAGAGATTATGTCCGTACACCAAAAGATCAAATCTTCTTATTTGAAAAAACGTTAAAAAATCATGGTGTGAATGTAACCATCCGCAGAGAGCAAGGCTCCGATATTGATGCTGCTTGTGGCCAGCTTCGTGCAAAGGAGAGACAAGAAGAGACGAGGTGACAAACTTTGAAGCAAGTGTTTAAAACAGATAAGGGAAAAGTACGTCAGCATAATGAGGATAGTGGAACCATTTGTTTTAATCAAAACGGTCAGCGCCTTGCCATCGTTGCAGATGGCATGGGCGGACACCGTGCTGGCGATGTTGCCAGCCGTCTAACGGTGGATAAACTATCCGAACTTTGGCTAATGAATGAGCCGATCAACAGCGCAGAGGATGCAGAGAGATGGCTGAAGGCAAATATTCTAGAAGTGAATCAATATGTTTATCAATATGCCCTCAATCATCCTGAATGTGAAGGAATGGGAACAACGATTATTGCTTGTATATGCACAGAAAATTTTTCGACAATAGCGCATGTTGGCGACAGCCGCTGCTACCTTTACAATGAAGATGGTTTTAAACAAATGACAGAAGATCATTCACTAGTAAATGAATTGGTGAGAATGGGAGAAATATCTAAAGAAGCCGCTGAACATCATCCAAGAAAAAATGTTGTTTTAAGGGCATTGGGCACGGATGAAAATTTAGATATCGATATTATGACGATTATGTTTGAAGAAGGAGATGTGCTGTTAATCTGCTCTGATGGCTTGTCGAATAAAGTATCGGAAGTCGAATTAATGAAGGTTTTGCAAAAAGAAGCTTCCCTTGATGAAAAAGCATCTATGATGATCCAGTCAGCCAATGACAGCGGTGGTGAAGATAATATTACCGTTGTTATCTTAGAGCATGCCGATACACACCGAGCAGGTGAAGCACCATGATGATCGGCAAAAGAATCAACGGCCGCTATAAAGTAATCGATATGATTGGCGGCGGCGGTATGGCGAATGTCTATCTAGCGCATGATATGATTTTGGATAGAGATGTTGCTGTCAAAATGCTTCGGTTGGATTTTGTCAATGATGAAGAATTTATTAGACGTTTTCACAGGGAAGCCCAATCTGCTACAAGCTTAACGCATCCGAATATTGTCACTATTTACGATGTTGGAGAAGAAGGCTCCATCTATTATATTGTGATGGAGTATGTGGAAGGCTATACATTAAAACAATACATACAAAAACATTCTCCTGTTCCTGTTGAAACAGCGATTGAAATGATGAAACAGCTGACTTCTGCGATTACCCATGCCCATCAGAACAATATTGTGCATCGGGATATTAAACCACATAATATTTTGGTGGATAAGCTGGGAAATATTAAAATTACTGATTTTGGCATTGCGATGGCCTTAAGTGCAACAAGTATTACTCAAACAAACTCTGTTCTCGGCTCTGTTCATTATTTATCTCCAGAGCAGGCGCGAGGAGGAATGGCGAATAAAAAATCTGATATTTATTCCCTTGGCATTGTTATGTTTGAATTGTTGACAGGACGATTGCCGTTTTCAGGAGAATCAGCTGTGTCAATTGCCTTAAAGCATTTGCAGTCAGAAACACCAAGCGTAAGAAGATGGAATGAGGCAATTCCCCAATCGGTAGAAAATGTGGTCTTAAAAGCAACGGCCAAAGACCCTTTTCATCGTTATGCAAGTGTGGAAGAAATGGAAGAAGATTTAAGAACTGCACTTAATCCAGAAAGAAAAAATGAAAAAAAATTCGTGGAGCCCATTGATGAGGAAGCGACAAAAGCAATTCCGATTATCACAAATGATATTCCTTATCAAAATTTAGAAGAGACAATTGTTCATGGAAAAGAAGAAAAAAAACCGCAAGTAGCCAAACAACAAGGACAAGAAAAAATACAAGACGCTCCTAAAGGAAAAAAGAAAGATGGGAAAAAGCTGACGGTTGTATTATTGTCTGTTTTTTTTACCCTTTTGTTAGTGGGAGTGCTTGCTGTTACGGTTCTTCCAAGCTTGTTTTTGCCTAAAGATGTCACAATTCCAGATGTAAGCGGCACAGAGTTGGACGATGCGATTAATACATTGGAATCGGCAGGCTTTGTCATTGGCAATACAATCTCTCTAAACGATGAGGAAATAGATGCAGGTTCCATTATTCGCACAAACCCAAAAGCCGGAAGAAAGGCAAAAGAGGGCGCTGAAATTGATATTTATGAAAGCTTGGGCAAAGAAAAATTTGAGCTGGACGATTATGTTGGAAAACAGTACAAAGATGTAGTGGAAAAGCTCACAAAAGAAGGGTTTAAAAGCATTGAAAAAGTGGAGCAATTTGATGAAAATGAAACGGCGGGAACAATCATTGCGCAAAACTTGCCTAGCGGAAAAGAAGTAGTGCCGGAAAATGTTGAATTGGAGTTTACTGTAAGTAAAGGCGCTGAGATGATTTCGCTGCAAGACTTGTCTGGCTACAGCAAAAAAGGTGTAACAGAATATGCCAACTCTGCTGGGCTTGTTGTGAACTTTACAGAAGAATATAGTGACACCGTGGAAGAAGGTTTAGTCATCTCTCAATCTCCTATTGCTAAGACAGATGTGCGAATCGGCTCTACCCTTGATATAGTGATCTCCAAAGGGGCGAAAGAGATTCCCACAAAAGAGGTGACAGAGGAAATTACGATTCCGTATGAGCCGTTAGTCCAAGGTGAAGCACAAGAAGTATTAATCTATGTGCAAGATTTAGATAATAGCATGACAGAGCCGTATGAAACATTGACAATAACAGAAACAACGAAAAAAACGTTAACGCTGCGAGTTGCAAAAGGAGAAAAAGCAGGGTATAAGGTGATTCGCGATAAAAGTGTAATTATTGATCAAGTAGTTCCATATCCAGATTAAGGAGAGTAAAGATATGCCAGAAGGCAAAATTATTAAAGCATTAAGTGGGTTTTATTATGTACTAGATGAAGAGGGGAGCATAACACAATGCCGGGGCCGGGGTGTATTCCGCAAAAATAAAATTACTCCCCTTGTCGGTGATGAGGTAGTTTTTCAAGCGGAAAATGAGACAGACGGCTATATTTTAGAAGTAAAGCAACGAAAAAATGAATTGGTACGTCCTCCTATTGCCAATGTAGATCAAGCAATCCTAGTGTTTTCTAGTGTAGAGCCAAGCTTTAGCACCGCTCTTTTAGACCGCTTTCTTGTGCTCGTGGAATTTAACCATATAAAGCCGATTATTTGTATTACAAAAATGGATTTGGCAACAAAAGAAGAAGGAGAAAAGATGAAAGAATATGCTAAACATTATGAGGAAATTGGTTATAATGTTATTCTGACATCATCGGAAACAGATGAAGGAATTCATGTTTTGGCTCCTTTTTTAGCAGGGAAAATATCCGTTTTTGCAGGACAATCGGGTGTTGGAAAGTCTTCGCTGTTAAATGCGATCCGTCCAGATTTAGCATTAAAAACAGATGAGATATCCACTCATCTTGGCAGGGGAAAGCATACGACAAGACATGTGGAGCTGATTTCTATTGATAATGGGCTGGTTGCAGATACGCCAGGGTTCAGTTCTCTTGAATTTACAGATATTGAGCTGGAACATTTAAACTATTGCTTTCCGGAAATCGAAAAAGCGAGTGAAGACTGTAAATTTAGAGGATGCCTGCATTTGTCTGAACCAAAATGCCATGTAAAAGCAGAAGTGGAAGCAGGACAAATACCGGCTTACCGCTATGAGCACTATAAAGAGTTTATTCAAGAAATAAAGGACCGGAAGCCTAAATATTAAGAAAATGGGCAGCAGAACTGAATATGCACATGCCCTTATCCTTTGATGATTATGCGTTAACGCGCAATAATCCGCCCCCATCTAGGGGATTAGAGAAAATGAGGAATTTAGGTAGGGAGAAACTTATCCACAAAAGCCTGATTGAAGTTTCAATTTATACTCTTTAGCATGGGGGAACTCATGCTTTTTTTTGTATCAGCTTATTTTTTAAATGGATATGTCAAGCTCCTTGGTGATTTTGATACTTTGTTGATTGGAGTAGAAAGCCAATGCCTTTCGCTCCAATCAACAGTCAAGTTTAAAATAAGAATAAGAGAAAAAAGCAGATGGAGGGGAACGATTCAGAATGAATATATATATGATGGCAGGCGGGCCTGAGCAGTATATACCAGATATTAGCGCCTATACGAAAGAGGAAGGAACTTGGATTGGGGTGGATAAAGGAGTGCTTTATCTCATCAATCGCTCTATATCTGTTGAAGCGGCATTTGGCGATTTTGATTCTGTCAGTGAAAAAGAATGGGAATTGATTTGCGGGCATTCTGCCAATATAAAAAAATTTAAGCCAGAAAAAGACGAAACCGATATGGAACTGGCACTAAATTGGGCAATCAGGCAGCAGCCTGAAAGGATCTGTATATTTGGGGCGACAGGGGGACGCCTTGATCACACGCTTGCCAATATCCAGCTATTATTAAAAGAACTGCTTTGCAATGAACAGATCAAGATAGAGCTAATAGATAATAAAAATAAAGTTCATATTGTTAGAAGTGGTATACATATACTAAAAAGAGAGGAAGCATATCCATATATCTCCTTCTTTCCCTACAGTGAGGAAACCGTAGGACTAACGTTAGAAGGTTTTAAGTATCCTTTAAAGGATAAATATCTTCCTGTCAGCAGTACACTTTGTATCAGCAATGAACTTATTAGTGAATATGGTACTTTTTCTTTTGCTAAAGGCATATTATTGGTAATAAGAAGTCATGATTAACAATAAAAATTCAAGTACTATTTTGCATGTTTTGAATAGGATGTAAATGGTGTTACTGGTTAATTTGCTTTTAAGGAGGGACAGTATTCATGAGATTTTATACGATTAAATTGCCGAAATTTTTAGGAGGACTTGTCCGCGCAATGTTAGGAACATTTAAAAAAGAATAGGGCGGATAAGTTTTTGCCTTTTTTTGAACGTACAACCTTTAAATTAGAGGGCGATGCAGGGGACATTCCTTTGATGAAGCCTGTTAAAGGCGCTGGAAAATTAGCCAAAATAAAAAAGGACATAAAAATGTCCTTTTTTATTTATTGCTGAATTCAGCAACAATCGCTTTGTTCCTCGCGGGCATTATTGATCAGCCCACTGAAGACAGGCGAAATGCGTGCTATTAAACGCGCTCTACTTTACCAGATCTAAGTGCTCTAGCAGAAACCCAAACACGTTTAGGCTTTCCATCTACTAAGATACGAACCTTTTGAAGGTTTGCTCCCCAAGTACGCTTGTTAGCATTCATGGCATGGGAACGAGCATTACCTGTAGTTGTTTTTTTACCAGTTACAACACATTTACGTGGCATGTATATTTCCCTCCTTATAACCAAAACTCTTATATAAAGAGTTTCCAAATTCCTAGTTAGCGTTTTAATCCCTTAGAAAATCATAAATAATCCTCATAAAGATACTTTAATAATTTATCATACAACTACTTTGAATGCAATAGTTGTGATAAAACCTTTCAAGAAAATTTCCTTGACATGGTTTTTTCTGTTTCTTATAAATAAGATAAGGCTTTTCATATATAATAGAAATAGGCAAGCAAATAATGTGGATAAAAAGACTAGATAGATTTTAAGTAAACCTGTTAAGATTGTTCTTTTTTAGCAGAGATATTTGCTTGCAGAGGCAAAAAATATTAAGTGATTATAGTCTAATCCAACTATCGCTTTTAAAAATTATTATGTTATAGTAAAATGTCAGTAGTCAAGGAGCAATTCCAAAGGGGGAAGACTCATGTCCATCGAACTAAAAACAAATTTCGGGCAAATAGATATATCAACAGAAGTTATTGCGACAATTGCAGGAGGGGCAGCAGTGGACTGCTACGGCATTGTAGGGATGGCGTCGAAAAATCAAATTAAAGACGGTCTGACGGATATTTTGCGTAAAGAAAACTTCACACGTGGAGTAATTGTTCGAAAAGAGAATGAAGAAGTACATATTGATATGTATATTATTGTCAGTTACGGAACGAAAATTTCCGAAGTTGCGCACAATGTTCAATCAAAAGTGAAATATACACTCAATAAGACAGTTGGACTTGCCGTTGACTCGGTTAATATTTACGTTCAGGGAGTTCGCGTGACGAACCCGTAGTGAGGAGGAAACAAACAGTGTCGATTACAGTTTTAGAAGGAAAGAGATTTGCCGAAATGGTTATCCAAGGAGCAAACCATTTATCCTCTAATGCTAAATATGTAGATGCGTTAAATGTTTTTCCAGTACCGGATGGAGATACGGGGACAAACATGAATTTGTCGATGACATCTGGTGCCAAGGAAGTTCAAAATAATATTCAATCACATATAGGTAAAGTAGGGCTAAGTTTATCAAAGGGCTTATTAATGGGAGCAAGAGGGAATTCAGGGGTTATTCTTTCCCAATTATTCCGAGGCTTTGCCAAGTCCATTGAACAGAAGGAAAGCATTACAGGCCGAGAGTTTGCAGAAGCCTTGCAATTTGGAGTGGAAACAGCCTATAAAGCAGTAATGAAGCCTGTTGAAGGCACGATTTTAACGGTGGCAAAAGATGCTGCCAAAAAAGGACTGCAAGCGGCAAAGCAGCATGATGATATCATCGCAATATTAGAAGAAGTTGTAAAGGAAGCAAATGCTTCCTTAAAACGCACGCCAGATCTTTTGCCGGTCTTAAAAGAAGTAGGAGTAGTGGACAGCGGCGGCCAAGGGCTTGTATTTGTGTATGAAGGATTTCTGGCAGAATTAAAAGGGGAAAAACTGCCTGATAGCATGAAAGCGGTTGTTTCTATGAATGAACTTGTAAATGCAGAGCATCATAAAACAGTTCATAGTGTCATCAATACAGAGGATATTGAATTTGGCTATTGTACAGAGTTTATGGTTCGTTTAGAACAAGAGAAGCTAGGCAATAAACCTTTTTCAGAAGAAGAATTCAGAAAAGATTTAAGTCAATACGGCGATTCCTTATTAGTGATTGCAGATGATGAAGTGGTAAAAATACATATCCACTCTAATGTGCCAGGAGAGGTATTAACGTATGGCCAGAAATATGGAAATTTAGTAAAAATGAAAATTGAAAATATGCGCGAGCAGCACAGCGCTTTAGTGGAAAATGCCGAAAAAGAAGCAATTGAAGCAAATTCCGCTCAGAAGGAACAGCAAGAGTATGGAATTGTAACGGTTTCCATGGGATCAGGGATTGCAGATCTATTTACAAGCATTGGAGCCAACTATGTAATTGAAGGCGGACAAACGATGAATCCAAGTACGGAGGATATTGTCAAAGCCATTGAAAAGGTTCATGCAAAAAAAGTATTTATTCTTCCAAATAATAAAAATATTATTATGGCAGCAGAACAAGCGGTGGATATATTAGGAGATCATGTAATGGTTATTCCTTCTAAGACGGTGCCGCAAGGAATGGCGGCGCTGCTTGCATTTAACCCAAGCGGGGAAATGCAGGCAAATGCAAATGCGATGCAGAATGCAATGGAGCATGTAAAAACAGGGCAAATAACATATGCTGTACGAGATACAAATATCGATGGCCTTCAAATTGAAACAGGCGATTTTATGGGCATTGCAGATGGCAAAATTGTTGTAAAAAGCAAAGAAAAGCTGGAGTCTGCCCGCAAATTACTTGCTTCGATGATAGATGAAGATGCAGAAATCTTAACAATTATTAAAGGGGAAGACGCATCAGAGGAAGAAGTAGAAGCACTTGCTGCTTTTGCAGAAGAAGAATTCGCAGATGTGGAAGTGGAAATCCATAATGGAAACCAACCCCTTTATGCTTTTATTTTTTCTATTGAATAGGTGATTGATCATGTGACAATGGGCTTTTGGCCCTTTCATAAGAGAAACGAAAAATTTCGGTGGGCAGAAATTTGCCCTTAAAAAGCCTGGTTATTGAAACTGTATGCTTAAATACAAGCATGCAGTTTTTTATTGTTTTAAAGGTTAAAAAACATGCTAATTGAAAATCATGTGGTAAGATGAAAAAATAGTTATTTTCAATGTGATTTTATATTAATATAATGATATGAAATGAAAAGGAATGGACTGCAACAATAAAAGAATGGAAATAGTTAAGGGGGGAGCAGAGGAAAATGAAATTTAAAAGTGTGTTTGATATTATTGGTCCTGTGATGATTGGTCCTTCTAGTTCACATACAGCAGGAGCGGCAAGGATTGGCAGGGTGGCAAGAAATCTTTTCGAGCGCCAGCCGAAGCAAGCTTCCATTCATTTATATGGATCTTTTGCCGAAACATATAAAGGACATGGAACAGATGTTGCGCTTGTTGGCGGGCTGCTTGATTTTGATACTTTTGATGAAAGAATAAAGGATTCGCTGAAAATCGCAAAGGAGCTTGGCATGGAAGTAGCTTTTCACGTAGAAGAAGCGATTCCGGAGCATCCAAATACAGCGAAGATTATTATATCGGACGACAATGGAGAACTGGAGCTTGTCGGCATTTCAATAGGTGGAGGGAAAATAGAGATAACTGAATTAAATGGCTTTAAGTTGAAGCTGTCTGGCCATCACCCTGCAATATTAGTTGTTCATAATGACCAATTTGGCGCGATTGCCAAAGTCTCTAATATTTTAGCAAAATATGAAATAAACATTGGCCATATGGAAGTAAGCCGCAAAGAAAAAGGCAAGCTTGCGCTTATGACAATCGAAGTGGATCAGAATATAGATGAAGCGATTATAAAAGAAATGGAAAGCCTTGATGTGATTGAAAAGGTGACAACAATTGTTGACTGACAATATCATCATGAATTGGCTTGAAGGAAAGAGAGGAACCTATTATGTTTCGTAATGTGGCAGAATTAGTAGAAATGGCAAAAACAAAAGGATTGCCGATATCAGAGCTAATGATTTTGCAGGAAATAGAAGTGACAGGAAGAACAAGGGAAGAAATTATCGCCCAGATGGACACTAATTTGACGGTAATGGAACAAGCGGTAGAACGGGGGTTGAATGGAGTGGCTTCTCACTCTGGACTGACAGGGGGAGATGCTGTCCTGCTGCAGAACTATATAAAAAAGGGCAATTACTTAACGGGAGAGATTATATTAGATGCGGTAAGCAAAGCGGTTGCCACAAATGAAGTGAATGCAGCAATGGGAACCATCTGTGCAACGCCAACAGCAGGTTCTGCCGGCGTTGTGCCTGGGACATTATTTGCTGTAAAAAATAAATTAAACCCAACAAGAGAACAAATGTTGGCATTTTTATTTACAGCAGGTGCATTTGGTTTTATAGTTGCTAATAACGCTAGTATTTCTGGTGCTGCTGGCGGATGTCAAGCAGAGGTAGGCTCTGCTAGTGGAATGGCAGCTGCTGCGATTGTAGAAATGGCTGGCGGGACTCCAGAACAAAGTGCCCATGCCATGGCAATTACCTTAAAAAATATGTTGGGGCTTGTATGCGATCCTGTCGCAGGATTAGTGGAAGTGCCATGCGTAAAACGGAATGCCATGGGGGCAGCAAACGCCATGATAGCAGCAGATATGGCGCTTGCCGGCATTACAAGCCGCATTCCATGTGATGAAGTCATTGACAGCATGTACCGAATTGGGCAAGCGATGCCGAACTCGTTAAAAGAAACGGCGCAAGGAGGGTTGGCGGCGACACCAACTGCACGAAAACTAGAGGCAGAAATCTTTGGTAAAGCTGCATTAGAAGGTGAATGAACAATTAAAGAAAAGCTTAGATGAGTTAAAAGGAATTGGTCAGGAAACGAAAAAGCAGTTAGCAGAAATGAATATTGATACAATTGATGATTTGCTCGAATATTTTCCTTATCGTTATGAAGACTATCGGCTGCGCAGTTTAGAAGACATCAAGCATGAAGAAAAAGTGACGGTAGAGGGGAAGGTTCATAGTGAACCATCCCTTGTTTTTTACGGAAAAAAAAGATCTCGTCTAACGATTAAGCTATTAGTGGAGAATTATTTAATAAGTGTCGTATTTTTTAATCAGCCTTATTTGAAAAGCAAGTTGGCTGTGAATGAACTAGTTACTGTGACCGGCAAGTGGGATCAGCACCGACAGACAATTACAGCAAATCATCTGCAGATTGGCAGCAATCAAAAAGCCCAGGATTTTGAGCCGGTGTATACAGTAAAAGGGAAGATTACGGTAAAAGCATTAAGAAAATTTATTGCCAATGCATTATCTCAATATGAAGGGGAGATAGAAGAAATTTTTCCTGAGTCTTTATTGGCTAAATACCGCCTTCTCAGAAGGAAGGAGGCGCTTGGCATTATTCATTTCCCAAAAAGCAGGGAAGATTTGAAGCAAGCAAGACGGCGCTTTGTCTATGAAGAATTTTTATTGTTTCAGCTGAAAATGCAGGGGTTAAGAAAATATGAAAGAGAGCATTCAAAAGGGATTTCCCAGCACCATGATATTCAGCAATTAAGAGCATTTATTGATTCTTTGCCATTTCCTTTAACTTCTGCGCAAAAAAGAGTGGTAAATGAAATTATCAAAGATATGAAATCTCCGTATAGAATGAATCGTCTTTTGCAGGGAGATGTGGGATCAGGAAAAACGGTTGTAGCGGCTGTTGTATTATATGCCACCATTTTAGCCGGTTTTCAAGGAGCGTTGATGGTGCCGACAGAAATACTTGCTGAACAGCATGCGGACTCGCTTCAGAAGCTGTTTGAGCCTTTTGGCATTACATGCGCATTATTGACAAGTTCTGTGAAGGGCAAAAAAAGAAAGGAATTGCTCAGCAGACTTAAAGAAGGTCAGATTGATGTTTTAATCGGCACACATGCATTAATTCAAGACGAAGTGGAATTTAAAGCACTAGGGCTTGTCATTACAGATGAGCAGCACCGCTTTGGAGTAAATCAGCGGCGCGTACTGCGGGAAAAAGGGACAAATCCCGATGTGCTGTTTATGACCGCAACACCCATTCCTCGAACGCTTGCCATCACTGTTTTTGGAGAAATGGATGTAAGCATCATCGATGAGATGCCAGCAGGGCGCAAAACAATTGAAACATACTGGGCAAAACATGATATGCTGACGAGAATACTGCAATTTATGGAAAAAGAATTATCACAAGGCAGACAAAGCTATGTTATTTGCCCACTTATTGAAGAGTCGGAAAAATTGGATCTGCAAAATGCAGTAGATGTTCATGCGACACTCTCGCAGTTTTTTCAAAATCGCTATCAGGTCGGCTTAATGCACGGCAAACTTCATCCAGATGAAAAGGATGAAATGATGAAACAGTTCAGCGAAAATAACATTCAAGTCCTTGTCAGCACAACCGTTGTTGAAGTAGGCGTTAATGTGCCAAACGCAACATTTATGCTTGTATATGATGCGGAACGATTTGGATTATCCCAGCTGCATCAGCTTAGGGGCCGGGTTGGACGTGGAGATGCCCAATCCTATTGTGTGCTGATTGCCGATCCCAAAACAGATGTGGGCAAAGAGCGAATGAAAATTATGACAGAAACAAACGATGGATTTGTATTAAGTGAAAAGGACCTGGAATTAAGAGGTCCAGGAGACTTCTTCGGCAAAAAGCAAAGCGGTTTGCCAGAGTTTAAAATGGCGGATATGGTTCATGATTATCGGACGCTTGAAACAGCCAGAAATGATGCGGCCGTACTGATTGAATCTCCTGTATTTTGGGAGAGCGAAGAATATAGGCATTTGCGCAAGCATTTAACTAATACAGGAATTTTTTTAGGAGAAAAATTAGACTAGCGCGCTTTAGGAGAAAAATTAAGCAAAAAACGTTGGATATACGCTAAAAAGGTAGATGCGATTATTTCTTGCAATCTACCTTTTTTAATTATATACTACTATTAGTACCTAGTCTTAATATCACGGACGGTGTTGCAAATGAGAAGAAATAAAAAAGAGCGCCAGAAGCTGCTGGTTGCAACAATCAAAGAAACACCTTTTATTACAGATGAAGATTTGGCGGAAAAATTTTCTGTTAGCGTACAAACAATTCGCCTTGACCGTTTGGAATTATCGATTCCGGAATTAAGAGAACGAATAAAAAATGTGGCAGAAAAAACATTTGATGATGAAGTAAAATCATTGCCGCTGGATGAAGTAATAGGGGAAATTATTGATATGGAGCTGGATCATTCCGCTATCTCCATTTTTGAAGTGAAAGAAGAACATGCATTTAAACGAAATGGCATTGCAAGAGGCCATTATTTGTTTGCGCAAGCAAATTCACTGGCAGTTGCCCTTATTGATGATGATTTTGCCCTTACAGCAAAGGCGCATATTCATTTTACCAGATCGGTTAAACTAGGGGAAAGAATTATCGCAAAAGCAAAAGTGATCAATATAGATAAAACGTCCGGCAGAACATTCGTAGAAGTAAAAAGCTTTGTGAATGCGGAGCTGGTTTTTGTAGGCGAATTTGAAATGTATCGGGCTAAAAAATGAAGAAAGCAGGAACAAGTTTATGAAGATCGCAATTGATGCAATGGGCGGAGATCATGCACCAAAAGAAATTGTATTAGGTGCGATGAAAGCTGTACAAGCATTTCCTGATATTGAAATTTTGCTTGTCGGAAATAAAGAAAAAATAGATCCCTACTTAACAAATAGAAACAAGATCGATATTTTACATACAGAGGAAATGATCCTTGGAACAGATGAACCGGTTCGCGCTGTCCGCAAAAAAAAGACTGCCAGCATGGTGCTTGGAGCAAATGAAGTAAAAGAGGGCAGGGCAGATGCTTTTATCTCGGCTGGAAATACCGGTGCTTTAATGGCAGCAGGATTATTTGTCGTTGGCCGAATTGACGGGATTGAACGTCCTGCTTTGTCTCCGACTCTGCCGACGATCAGCGGAGAAGGTTTTCTGCTGTTGGATGTAGGGGCAAATGTAGATGCGAAGCCTAATCATTTAGTGCAGTATGCCATTATGGGGAGCATTTATACAGAAAAGGTGCTCGGCATTAAAAATCCAAGGGTCGGTCTATTAAATATTGGCGAGGAAGAAAAAAAGGGCAATGAATTAACGAAAAAAGCGTTTGAATTATTGCAAGAGGAGAATATCCATTTTATCGGCAATGTTGAAGCAAGGGATCTTTTAAACGGTGTTTGCGATGTAGTGGTGACAGATGGTTTTACAGGCAATATGGTGTTAAAATCAATTGAAGGCACTGCTTTATCCATCTTTAAAATGTTGAAGGCAACATTGATGAGCAGCATAAAGTCAAAGCTAGCCGCTGCAGTTTTAAAGCCAGATTTAAAAGCGCTGAGCGCAAAAATGGATTATTCAGAATATGGCGGTGCGGCACTTTTCGGCTTAAATGCGCCAGTCATCAAAGCACATGGATCATCAGATGCCAACGCTATCTATAATGCGATTAGACAAGCAAAAGATGTAGTGCAGTCAGAAGTGATTCCAACAATCAAACAGACAATTGAATCATAAAAGCATTGTTTAGTGGAACTGCTAAAAAATGATGGAATAGAGAAAGGAAGAAAAAAGAATGGGCAAAATTGCGTTTGTATTTCCCGGACAAGGCTCACAAGCAGTGGGCATGGGAAAAGAATTGGCTGCTAATTTTGAACAGGCAAAAGTTTTGTTTGAAAAAGCGGATGAAACATTAAAATTCCCATTAAGTCAATTGATATTTGAAGGGCCAAAAGAAGAATTGACTTTAACAAAGAACACACAGCCAGCATTGCTTACGACAAGTATGGCACTGCTTTCTCATTTTGAGCAATTTGGCATAAAAGCAGACTATGTGGCAGGACATAGCCTAGGAGAATATTCTGCGCTTGTTGCAAGCGGCGTGTTATCTTTTGAAGATGCGGTGTATGCTGTACGCAAAAGAGGGGAATTTATGCAAGAGGCTGTTCCACAAGGAGAAGGAGCCATGGCCGCTGTTTTAGGGCTTGACAGACAAGCGTTAACCGCTGTTGCAGAAGAAGTGACAAAGGAAGGCTTTGATGTGCAGCTTGCCAATTTAAACTGTCCGGGACAGATTGTAATTTCCGGAACAGCTAAAGGGGTGGAGCTTGCGAGCGCAAAAGCAAAAGAAGCAGGTGCAAAAAGAGCATTGCCCCTTGAAGTGAGCGGTCCATTCCATTCCAAATTAATGAAGCCGGCAGCAGAGAGGTTTTCAAGCGTGTTGGATGAATTAACCATGAAGGATGCCGAAATTCCTGTCATAGCGAATGTGACAGCAAACCCAACAAGCAGCAAAGAAAAAATTAAAGAGCTGCTAATTGAGCAGCTGTATTCTTCCGTTCTTTGGGAAGACTCTGTACAAAAGCTAATGGAGTTAGGTGTAGATACTTTTATTGAAATTGGGCCTGGAAAAGTTTTGGCAGGTTTAATTAAAAAAATAGACCGCAAAGCAAAAATCTATTCCATTTATGACGAAGAAACAAGTTCAGCTGTTGCGAATGCATTAAAGGAGGAGAACTAAAATGAAACTACAGGGGAAAGTAGCATTGGTTACAGGAGCCTCCCGCGGCATCGGCAGAGCTATTGCAATGGAACTGGCAAAGCAAGGCGCAAATATTGCTGTAAATTATGCAGGAAGCGTGGATCGCGCAAATGAGGTAGTGGCAGAAATCAAAGCTTTAGGCAGAGAAGCGATTGCAATTCAATGTGATGTCGCAAATGCTGAGTCTGTCAGCGAAATGATCAAAACAACGCTTGATGCATTCGGCACAATTGATATTCTTGTAAATAATGCCGGCATTACAAAAGATAATTTATTAATGCGCATGAAAGAATCTGAATGGGATGATGTAATTAACACAAACTTAAAAGGAGTGTTCCTTTGCACCAAAGCAGTTACTCGCCCAATGATGAAGCAAAGAAAAGGCCGCATTATCAATATTACTTCCATTGTAGGGGTAACAGGCAACCCAGGACAGGCAAACTATGTAGCAGCAAAAGCGGGAGTAATCGGCTTTACGAAAACAACCGCCAAAGAATTGGCACAGCGAAATATTACTGTAAATGCCATTGCACCAGGATTTATTACAACAGATATGACAGATAAGCTTACTGATGATGTAAAACAGGCAATGCTTGGACAGATTCCTTTAGGAGCATTTGGCAATCCAGAAGATATTGCGAATGCGGTTGTCTTTTTAGCTTCTGACGAAAGCGGCTATATTACAGGCCAGACGCTTCATATAGATGGCGGCATGTATATGTAAAAAAGATTTAATCAAGCTTTTTGCTAATTTAATGCAACTGTAAAAAAAAGAGCATTTATTATTTGGCAAAAATGCACTATAATGCATTGAGGGGAGGTGAAAGGAATGGCAGATGTTTTAGAACGTGTAACAAAAATCGTTGTAGATCGTCTTGGTGTAGAAGAATCTGAAGTAACACTTGAGGCTTCTTTTAAAGATGATTTAGGTGCAGACTCTCTTGATGTAGTAGAACTTGTTATGGAATTAGAAGATGAGTTCGATATGGAAATCTCTGACGACGACGCTGAAAAGATTGCTACAGTAGGTGATGCTGTTAATTACATAAGTAATCGATAAGTCGCAAAACTAAAAGCTCCGATTATTCGGGGCTTTTCCGATGTGTTAATTGATATTTTAAACAGATCGGCACTTATAGAAATGCTTGGAAAGAAAAAACTTTCCAAGTTTCTTTGCGTTTTTTATCTTTTTTACTTAAACTTGATATTGATTGTAAACTTAGCTTAAGGTGGAGGCAAAATGCGAGGCAACGGAAAAGAGAAACGAATCATTCGTCCAAATGAAAAAAAATTAAAAGAATTACAAGTGAGACTTGGAATAGAATTTCAAAATGAAAAATTGCTAAAACAAGCTTTTACCCATTCATCATATGTGAATGAGCATCGAAGAAAGCCGCATGAAGATAACGAAAGACTTGAATTTCTTGGAGACGCTGTGTTGGAATTGACGGTTTCTCAATTTCTTTTTAAAAAATATCCATTGATGTCAGAAGGGGAATTAACAAAATTAAGAGCGGCTATTGTATGTGAGCCCTCCCTTGTTGCATTTGCAAATGACCAATCATTCGGCAGTTTTGTGCTGCTAGGAAAGGGCGAAGAAATGACTGGCGGAAGAACGAGACCAGCATTGCTTGCCGATGTATTTGAAGCATTTATTGGTGCCCTTTATTTAGATAAAGGAATGGATACCGTAATTGCTTTTTTAGATAAAGTAGTCTTTCCAAAAATAAATGCCGGTGCTTTTTCTCATGTGATGGATTTTAAAAGCCAGCTTCAAGAGTATGTACAAAGAGATGCCCATGGATCCATTGAATATCGAATTCTGCTGGAGAAGGGGCCTGCTCATAATAGAGAGTTTATTTCTCAAGTATTGTTAAACGGCAGTGAACTTGGGACAGGGACTGGACGTTCCAAAAAAGAAGCAGAGCAGCATGCTGCCCAAATGGCGCTTGCTATGCTGAAAGCAGACGTAAAATAAAGAATTTGTGCAAAAAAAAGAAAAATAAACAAAAGAGATAAAAAAGAGAGTGTAGACAAAGTCAAAATGCAAGCTTTCAGGCTGATCAAAAATGTTTGGCGCACTAAAGTGAAGCCTTAAGAAGTGGGAGTGCCAAGTCTTTCAATGAGCATTCGAACAAGGCAAACAACAAAAAAGCGAGCGTTTGTTGACAGCCTGAGATAAAAATACACAGTAATTTTACAATCACCTTTTGATACAGCAGGAAATAGGCAAACTAAAAAATTGGGGGTGAGGAGATGTTTTTAAAACGGTTGGATTGTTTAGGCTTTAAATCTTTTGCAGATCGAATTTCTGTTGATTTTGTTCCGGGCGTTACAGCAGTTGTAGGCCCAAATGGAAGCGGAAAAAGCAATATCATTGATGCAATACGCTGGGTGCTTGGGGAACAGTCTGCAAAATCGCTTAGAGGAGGCAAAATGGAGGATGTCATTTTTGCCGGAAGCGATACAAGAAATGCCGTAAATTTTGCAGAAGTAACATTAACATTAGAAAATGAGGATCACTTTCTTCCGCTTGACTTTCATGAAGTCAGCATTACGCGCAGAGTTTATCGTTCTGGCGATAGTGAATACCTTATTAATAAACAGACATGCCGCCTAAAAGATATTGTCGATTTGTTTATGGATTCGGGTTTAGGAAGAGAAGCATTTTCAATTATTAGCCAAGGGAAAGTAGAAGAAATTTTAAATAGCAAAGCAGAAGAACGCCGCGCGATTTTTGAAGAGGCTGCTGGGGTTTTAAAATATAAAACAAGAAAAAAGAAAGCTGAAACAAAACTTGTGGAAACACAGGAAAACCTAAATCGCGTTAATGATATTTTATCAGAGCTGGAAGGGCAAGTGGAGCCGCTAAAAATACAATCGTCCATTGCCCAAGACTATTTAGCGCAAAAAGAGAACCTAGAGCAAATTGAAGTAGCGCTAATGGTTTATGATATTGAAGAAGCTCACCAAAAATATCAAGAAGTGACCGCTCGGCTAGAAAAATATAAAGCAGAAGAATTAAAGCTATCTTCTTTATTGCAAAGCAAAGAAGCTAAAATGGAAGAAACGAAAAACCATATTTCTGCGCTGGATGAATCCATAGATGATCTTCAGGCAGTTCTCCTGTTAGTCAGTGAAGAACTGGAAAAATTGGAAGGCAAAAAAGAGGTTCTGAAAGAAAGAAAAAAGAATGCAACGCAAAATAGGGAGCAGCTGGAAAAAAATAAGCTGGAATTGACGACTCGTTTAGATGCATTAGCACAAGAAAAAAGCAAACAGCAGCAGTTTGTCAAAAATTTGCAAAAAGAAGCAGCACAAATTGAAGAAAAGCTCGAAAAAAATGAGCAAAACTTGCAGTTATACAGTGAAAATTTAGAGGAAAAGTTAGAAAGACTAAAAAGCGATTATTTTGAGCTTCTTAGTGAGCAAGCAGCGGCGAAAAATGAAAGCAATTATGTCAGCCAGCAGCTTCAGGCACAGCTTCGCAGAACAACAGAGCTTGAAGCAGACAATGAGAAGTATATTCGCGGAAGACAAGCTATTGTGGAGCGAAAAAGGGAAATACAAGCGGCACTAGCAGACTTGTCTTGCGAGCTGGAAAAAGTGGATGGATTTTTTAAAGAAAAGGCAGCTTCTGTCGGCCAAACAAAAATGAAATTAGAAAAAATCGAAAAGTCGATGTATCAATCATATCAGTTTATTCAACAAGCAAAATCGAGAAAAGATATGCTAGAGGAACTAGAAGATGATTATGCAGGATTTTTTCAAGGGGTTAAAGAGGTATTAAAAGCAAGAGGAAAATCACTAATGGGCATCCACGGAGCGGTTGCCGAATTAATGCAAGTTCCTAAAAAATATAGTGTCAGCATGGAGATTGCCCTTGGCGGCAGCATGCAGCATATTGTTGTGGAAACAGAAGCAAATGGCCGCGAAGCCATTAACTTCTTGAAGAAAAATGGCTATGGCCGCGCAACCTTTTTGCCGATGAATGTCATTAGGGGCAAATTGCTCGCAGATGCGCAGCGCCGCCTCATAGAGAAACACCCAGCTTATGTTGGAATCGCGGCAGAGCTTATTAGCTATGATTCTAAATATAAAGAAATCATGGGCAATTTGCTTGGAAATGTTGTCATCACAAAAGATTTAAAAGGCGCCAATGAAATGGCCAAACTTCTGCAATATCGTTCTCGCTTTGTTACATTGGATGGAGAAATTGTCAATCCAGGCGGTTCAATGACAGGTGGTGCCATCAAACAAAAATCTGCCTCTATTCTCACGCGAAAAGGAGAATTGGAAGAACTGAAGCAGAAGATTTTTGAAATGGAAAAAACATCGCTCAAATTAGAGGATCAGCTAAGAAATGGCAAAGACCTCCTTGTCGCAGAAGAAGGCAGCTTAGAAAAGCTTCGTCTCCATGGAGAAGATCTCCGTTTTCAAATGCAAGCAAGGAAAGACGATTTAAAAGAGGTTGAGTTTGAAGAAAGAACGATGAATGAAAAATTAACCCAATATGACCGCAATAAAACAGATTTTCAGCAAGAAAAAGAAACACTTGAGGCGAGACAAAAAGAGCTTCTTCAGCTAGTAGAGGAGCATAAGCAAAAAATAGCGGCATTAGAGGAAGAGATTGCACAATTAACCGAACAAAAAAATAAGCAAAGTGTCTCAAAAGATGCAGTTGCAAAAGAGATTGGGGAATTAAGAGTTCTCGATGCCGCGAAAAAAGAACAATTGGCTCATGCGGAAGAAAAACTGGCTGCATTAACAGCAGAGTGGAATGAGAATCAACATAAATGGAGCAGCGTAGCAGAAGATTTAAAGCTGCTTTCTTCTGAAATGACATCAAGCCATTCTGGAGAAGAGTATTTAGAAACGGCAGCACAGCAAAAAGCTGCAGAAAAAACAGAAACGATCCAGCTGATTTCAAGCAGAAGAGAGGAACGCTTTCAGCTCCAGACTGTGCTTGAGGATCTGGAGATGGAAACAAAGGAAAATCGCCGCATTCATCGCGGCATGGTGCAAGCGCTAAAAGATGAAGAGATTCGCTTAAATCGAATTGATGTAGAATTGGATACAAGACTTACCCACCTTCGGGAAGAATACATGCTGACATATGAAGGGGCAAAGGCGGAGTATCCTCTGAATATTGAAGTGGAAGAGGCCCGCAAAAAAGTGAAATTAATCAAACTGGCCATTGAAGAGCTTGGCACTGTCAACTTGGGGGCCATTGAAGAGTATGAGCGGATTTCAGAACGCCATGATTTTCTTTTAGAACAAAAAACAGATTTAGAAAATGCCAAAGATACGCTGTATCAAGTTATTGATGAAATGGACGATGAAATGAAAAAACGCTTTAAAGAGACATTCGATGGAATCAGAACCCATTTTGAACCGGTGTTCCAAAGCCTATTTGGCGGGGGGCGGGCAGATTTGCGCTTAACAAATCCAGAAGATCTGCTCCATACAGGAGTGGAAATTGTCGCACAGCCTCCTGGCAAAAAACTGCAGAATCTAGGGCTTTTATCAGGCGGAGAAAGAGCGTTAACGGCAATTGCCTTGCTATTTTCGATTTTAAAAACCCGTCCTGTGCCATTTTGCATTTTAGATGAAGTAGAAGCAGCATTGGATGAAGCCAACGTATTCCGCTTTAGTTCTTATTTAAAATCATACAGCTCTGAGACGCAATTTATTGTCATAACGCACCGCAAAGGAACAATGGAAGAGGCGGATGTATTGTACGGGGTGACTATGCAGGAGTCAGGTGTATCGAAATTAGTATCTGTGCGCATCAGCGAAATGGATCAGCTAGTGGCAACATAATTTTACTGAAGATAGAAAGAAGGGAAACTATGAGCTTTTTTAAGAAACTGAAGGATAAAATGTCAAAGCAGACAAATACAGTGACAGAAAAATTTAAAGAAGGTTTATCGAAAACAAGAAATAATTTTTCTGAAAAAGTAAATGATCTTGTGTCACGCTACCGCAAAGTGGATGAAGATTTTTTTGAAGAATTGGAAGAAATTCTAATTGGTGCAGATGTTGGCTTTGATACCGTTATGGAATTAGTGGATGAATTAAAAAAAGAAGTAAAACGAAAAAATATTCAAGATCCAAAAGAAGTGCAGGCGGTTATTTCTGAAAAACTTGTAGCTATTTATCAGCAAGACGGCGATGAATCTGATTCTAGCATTAATATTCAGGAAACAGGCTTAACGGTCGTTTTATTTGTCGGGGTAAATGGTGTAGGCAAAACAACTACCATTGGAAAATTGGCTCATTTTTATAAATCAGAAGGCAAAAAAGTGCTGATGGCTGCAGGAGACACATTTCGTGCTGGTGCCATTGAGCAGCTTGAAGTGTGGGGAGAACGGGTAGGAGTGGATGTGATTAAACAAGTTGCAGGCTCTGACCCGGCAGCTGTTATGTATGATGCGATTCATGCAGCTAAATCTCGCCAAGCAGATATTCTGTTATGTGATACAGCAGGCCGTCTGCAAAATAAAGTAAACTTAATGAATGAATTGGAAAAAGTAAAAAGGGTAATTGAAAGAGAAGTTCCAGGAGCTCCCCATGAAGTGCTGCTAGTGCTTGATGCAACAACAGGACAGAATGCCTTGGTGCAGGCAAAAACCTTTAAAGAAGCGACAAATGTAAGCGGCATTGTGCTGACTAAATTAGATGGCACGGCAAAAGGCGGAATCGTTCTTGCTATCCGCAATGAGCTGAAAATTCCGGTTAAATTAGTTGGTTTAGGGGAAAAAATGGATGATCTGCAAAGCTTTGATGCAGAAAAATATGTATACGGATTATTTTCTAATCTTGTGGAAGAAGCGGAAGAATAAGCAAAAAGAGTGGAGAAAACATGGCGATTTTCTCCACTCTTTTTTATAGGGTGAAATTACCAGAGCAAAACAGCGATAAAAATAAAAAAAGCATCCATACTAAATATATAAAAATATGTAGGGAGGCTATTCCTATGATTTTGCAACTATTTATATCCATTTTTATTGTGATTGGCATTTTGCTTACAGTAAAGGGGCATCTTATTCAGCATAAAGCGTATTATCATTTGGGAAATATTTTAAATAGCCGCAATTACATCACAAATGGAGAAATGATACTGACAGGGGAAGAAGAATCTTTATTTTTGACAAGCCTTTCTGGTGTGCGCCTAAAAATAATTGGCGTTTTGCTGATTGCCATCCCAAGCAGCGTTCTTATTTTAGTGAGTATATGATTTTTGTTTGTCTGCAGCATAAAAGAGACAGGAGAAAATTACATTCTTCTGTCCTTTTTTCTGTTGCAGAACAGAAAAAATCTCTTCTTTTTTGCAGGGAAAACTTAATGGAGAATCGGTGGTATAGCTGGATAATCGCCGCGTGCATTTTGATAGCAAACGCTTTTTTATGGGAAATATCGTGCCATTATTCTTGTAAAGATAAAATCTTGACATCTTTATATAGTCTGTGTAAAATATTTTATGTAAAGGCTTTTGACTTAACACGGAGGTATTATTCGATGCTTGAAAAAACAACACGCATGAATTATCTTTACGATTTCTATCAGTCGTTGTTGACACCGAAGCAACGAAGCTATATGTCTCTTTACTATTTGGATGATTATTCTCTTGGTGAAATTGCAGACGAATATGATGTAAGCCGTCAAGCGGTGTATGACAATATTAAACGTACAGAAGCAATGCTTGAGGAATATGAGAATAAATTGTTATTGCTAAAAAAGTTTCAAGAGCGCACTGTTCTTTTGGCACAGATGAAGGAAATGCTCGACTCTGGCGACTATTCTGTTTCTGCGCTGCAAAAAGCAGTTATTGAGCTGGAGAAATTAGATTAAGGAGGCGACGCAATGGCATTTGAAGGTTTAGCTGACCGACTGCAGAATACGATTCAAAAGATTCGCGGAAAAGGGAAAGTTAATGAAGCGGATGTAAAAGAAATGATGCGTGAAGTTCGCCTTGCCTTATTAGAAGCGGATGTTAACTTTAAAGTAGTAAAAGAATTCGTGAAAAAGGTTAGCGAACGTGCAGTTGGACAAGAAGTGCTGAAAAGCTTAACTCCTGGGCAGCAAGTTATTAAAGTAGTAAAAGAAGAGTTGACAGAACTGATGGGTGGAGAACAAAGCAAAATTGCCGTTTCCAGCCGTCCTCCAACCGTAATTATGATGGTTGGACTGCAAGGGGCGGGGAAAACCACTACCACTGGAAAACTCGCTAATTTACTGCGCAAAAAACATAACCGAAAACCTCTCCTAGTTGCAGCAGATATTTATCGTCCAGCAGCCATTAAACAGCTGGAAACTTTAGGGAAGCAGTTGGATTTTCCAGTGTTTTCTCTTGGGGATCAGGTTAGTCCTGTTGAAATTGCCAAACAAGCAATTGCAAAGGCAAAAGAAGATCATCATGACTATGTTTTAATTGATACGGCAGGCCGTCTTCATGTAGATGAAGCGCTGATGGATGAATTAAAACAAATCAAAGAGCTGACAACCCCTGATGAGATTTTCCTTGTTGTGGATGCAATGACGGGACAAGATGCTGTGAATGTTGCAGGCAGCTTTAATGACCAGCTTGGCTTAACAGGTGTTGTATTGACAAAGCTTGATGGAGATACACGAGGCGGAGCTGCTCTTTCTATACGCTCTGTTACGAAAACGCCGATTAAGTTTGTTGGTTTAGGGGAGAAAATGGATGCATTAGAACCGTTTCACCCAGAGCGCATGGCATCAAGAATACTTGGAATGGGCGATGTTTTAAGCTTAATTGAAAAGGCGCAGATTAATGTAGACGAGGAAAAAGCAAGAGAACTGGAAAAGAAAATGAAAAATGCTTCTTTCACTTTTGACGATTTCCTTGAACAATTAGGGCAGGTAAGAAATATGGGGCCTCTTGATGAGCTTCTAAAAATGATGCCTGGCGCCAATAAAATTAAAGGCTTAAATAATTTGCAAGTGGATGAAAAGCAAATTTCCCATGTGGAAGCGATTATCCGCTCCATGACAAAAGAGGAAAAAGAACATCCAGAAATTATCAATGCCAATAGAAGGAAACGTATTGCAAAAGGAAGCGGCAGGACCGTTCCTGAAGTAAACAGACTTCTAAAACAGTTTGAAGACATGAAAAAAATGATGAAGCAAATGACCAATATGGGTCAAAAAGGCAAGAAAAAAGGTGGCTTTAAATTACCTTTTAATCCATTTTAAACAGGAAAAAACCGCAAGATAAAAATAATTTTGCGAGAATATAAAGTCTGACAAGAAAAAACACTTTACAAACCCGCAAACAATTGATAATATACTATCTTGTGTGAAACTATTCGGAGGTGCAATTTTAAATGGCAGTAAAAATTCGTTTAAAACGTATGGGAGCAAAAAAATCTCCTTTTTATCGTATCGTAGTAGCAGATTCTCGTTCACCACGTGATGGACGTTTCATTGAAACAGTAGGAACTTACAATCCAGTAGCAAACCCTGCTATCGTGGACATCAACGAAGAAAAAGCTCTACAATGGTTACAAAATGGTGCAAAACCATCTGATACAGTTCGTAACCTATTATCAAGCCAAGGTATTATGGAAAAATTCCACAATATCAAAAACGGCAAGTAATTAGCTCTGGAAAATGAAAGAGCTTATAGAAACGATTGTTAAGCCCCTTGTTGATTTTCCGGATGAAGTGGCAGTACAAGTTACGGAAGAGGAAGATCGTATCATTTATTTGCTTTCTGTCAACAAGAGTGACATGGGAAAGGTAATTGGAAAGCAAGGGAGAGTTGCCAAAGCGATTCGAACGATTGTTTACTCGGCAGGATCATTGCAACAGAAAAAGCTAATTGTCGAAATAGGCAAATGAGAGGAGGAGGGGCAACCCTTCTCCTTTTTTATATAGGTTCTTTTCTAAAAGTTTGCTTCTTTTTGAATAAGTTGAAAAAACTTTTAGAGTTGCTGAGCAGCCTGCGGGTTAACTAGCAATAATCTATAAGAAAACAGCCTTTATATTAATCTGTTAAGGGGGAAAAAATGAAAATACTCCAGTCCGTTATTATAAAGCAGATATTAACAGAAAAAACAAAAACCAGATTGATTGAAAAATATGAACAGGAAATGATGCAGCTAGACAAAGAATGTGAACAATTGCTTTTTGAAGAGAAAAAGCAGCTGCGCAAATCCACCTTGCAGGAAACGAAAATCAAAAGCTATTATAAGAATGAACGAAATAAGCGAACTAAAAAAAAGACAGCGATAGAGTTTCAAATTGAACAAATACATATACTACCATTGGGCAGTGAAATAAAAGAACAAGAAGCAACGGCGATTGTAGAGATTAAAGAAGGCGACAGCTGGGATGAGCAGACAGCCGCCAAAACCATTATTATTAAAGATGGAATTATTCATGAAATTCGATAGAGGTGAAAAGTATGGAAAAATGGTTTAATGTTGGGAAAATAGTCAATACACATGGCATCAGAGGAGAGGTTCGCGTCATTTCACGAACCGATTTTCCAGAAGAACGATATAAAGTGGGCAATAAAATCTACTTTTTTCAAACAGAAAAAAGCGAACCTTTAGAGCTTGTCATCAAAAGCCATCGTGTACATAAAAACTTTAATCTATTAACATTTGAAGGCATGGAGAATGTAAACCAAGTGGAATACATGAAAGGCGGCTTCTTAAAGGTTCCAGAGAGCCATTTAGGAGTGCTTGCTGAAAATGAATACTATTTCCATGAAATTATTGGCTGCATGGTGCAAACAATGGAAGGCGAGGAGCTTGGTGTGATTACGGAAATTTTAACGCCTGGCGCCAATGATGTTTGGGTAGTCAAAGGAAAAAATAAAGAAGAGCTGTTAATTCCTTATATTGAAGAAGTTGTGATGAAAGTGGATATAAAAGAAAAGCTAGTAATTATTGAGCCGATGGAAGGGCTGTTTTAATGAAGATTGATGTGCTGACACTATTTCCGGAAATGTTTGATGGCGTTTTGAACAGTTCCATTTTAAAAAAAGCAAAAGAAGCAGAAAAAGTAGAATATAATGTGGTTAACTTTCGCAGCTATTCAGACAACAAGCATCAATCAGTTGATGATTACCCGTATGGCGGGGGCGCTGGCATGGTTTTAAAGCCGCAGCCTATCTTTGATGCAGTCAGCGATTTAAAAGCTAAAGGGAGTGCCTCTCCTCGCGTTATTTTAATGTGCCCGCAAGGAGAAAGATATTCCCAGAAGAAAGCAGAAGAGCTTGCAGGAGAAGAGCATCTGATATTTATTTGCGGCCACTATGAAGGCTATGATGAAAGAATTAGAGAGCATTTGGTGACAGATGAAATTTCAATTGGCGATTATGTTCTGACCGGCGGGGAGCTCGGTTCGATGGTTGTCATTGACAGTGTTGTCCGCCTGCTTCCAGGAGTCCTGGGCAAAGTTGCATCACATGAAAATGATTCTTTTAGCACAGGGCTATTAGAGCATCCTCATTATACCCGTCCAGCAGACTTTCGAGGGATGAAGGTTCCTGATACGCTGTTGTCCGGCAATCATGCCTTTATTGAAGACTGGAGAGAAAAGGAGTCTCTGCGCAGAACGCTCAAAAGGCGCCCTGATTTGCTAGAAAACTATCCATTAACAGATAAACAGAAAAAAATGCTGGAAGAATTGAAAAAAACACTAGATTAGATATTGATGTTGCATGTCTTTTATGTTAAGATAACACTTGTGACTTAAGCAGAATTATTTCTGGACTTTTGTCTTATAAACGATGTTCCGCTGCAAGAGTTCTCTTATTTATGAGTGCAAGAGCGTCCGTTGGAAGGAGTTGAAAACGATGCAAAAATTAATAGAAGAAATCACAAAAGAACAACTTCGTTCAGATCTTCCTGCGTTCCGTCCTGGTGACACTGTACGTGTACACGTAAAAGTTGTTGAGGGTACTCGCGAGCGTATTCAGGTATACGAAGGTGTTGTGATTAAGCGTCGTGGTGGTGGAATTAGCGAAACTTTTACAGTTCGTAAAGTTTCTTATGGAGTAGGCGTTGAACGTACTTTCCCTGTTCATACACCAAAAATTGCGAAGCTTGAAGTTATTCGCCGCGGTAAAGTTCGCCGTGCTAAACTTTACTACCTACGTAACCTACGTGGTAAAAAAGCTCGTATTAAAGAAATTCGATAATCGCAATCAAAAAAGAGCTTGTTGCTTACAGCAAGCTCTTTTTTATTTATATGAAATGTTCAACTGCCAAAGCTTTATTCAAAAAGGAACCGGCTAAAGGACTTAACACTTCTTAAATTTGCATCATAGGACCCAAACGTTTACTTCCTCCTGGCATTTCGATTAAAATAAAGAAGTCTTCGCTAGACATTCAAAAATAAAGACAGGAAAAATTTGACCATAAAAGAATTGCCAGCAAAAAAGCAGGCAATGGACAAGGATTGGTGAACAACATGGCAAAAAAGAAAAAAAATGAAGTGTGGGAATGGAGCAAAGCATTAATTATTGCGGTATTATTGGCATTTGTTATTCGCTATTTTTTATTTGCTCCTATTGTAGTAGATGGAGAATCGATGATGCCGACTCTAAACGATCAGGACAGGATGATCGTCAATAAACTAAATTATAAAATCAGCGATCCGAAACGCTTTGATATTATCGTTTTTCATGCACCAGAGGGGAAGGATTATATCAAAAGAATTATCGGGCTGCCAGGAGATACACTCGAATATAAAGATGATGTTCTATATATTAATGGAAAGGCATATGACGAACCTTATCTTGATGAGTATAAAAAACAAGTGGTCGATGGCCCGCTGACAGAATCATTTACATTAGAAGAAAAAACAGGCAAAAAAACAGTCCCAGAAGGCGAGTTGTTTGTAATGGGCGATAACAGACGAGACAGCAAAGATTCTCGCCATATTGGCACAGTTTCCTTTGACAAAGTATTAGGGAATACAAGTGTGATTTATTGGCCAATATCTGATATCCGCATTATTAAATAAAGGCTGTTTTCGCATACTTTGTTGTTTTTTATATAGTCAAGTTTTAAAAAAGAAATTCGTTCCATTGCGCTCCGGACACTCGCTTTCCTCTATTTCCCGCAGGAGTCGAGTGTCCTCCGCTCCATTCCACTAAGTTTTTTTAAATAGTATTCAAAAGCAACAATCTTTACGAAAACAGCCTAAATAAAAAAATAGAACAAACAGGCAAACCAAGCAGAGATAGGTGGTTAATGATGACAATTCAATGGTTTCCAGGCCATATGGCCAAAGCAAGGAGACAAGTAACAGAAAAGCTTAAACTTGTAGATATTATTTTTGAATTAGTAGATGCGAGAATTCCCCAATCGTCCCGTAATCCGATGATTGATGAAATTATTCAGCATAAGCCAAGATTGGTGCTTTTAAATAAAGCAGATATGGCAGATAAAGAAAAAACAAAAGAATGGATTGCTTATTTTCAAAAGCAAGGAATTAAAGCAATTGCCATTAACTCTCAAGCAGGTGTGGGCATGAAAGATATTACAGCACTTGCCAAAGAAGTATTAGCAGAAAAATTTGAGCGCATGAGAGCAAAAGGTGTAAGACCAAGAGCCATTCGCGCCATGATTGTGGGAATTCCAAATGCAGGAAAATCCACTTTGATTAATCGCCTTGCGAAAAAAAATATTGCCAAAACTGGCAATACCCCTGGTGTCACAAAAGCGCAGCAATGGATTAAAGTAGGCAAAGAGCTTGAATTGCTGGATACACCAGGAATATTATGGCCCAAATTTGAGGACCAAAATGTCGGGTTGAAGCTGGCATTGACTGGCGCAATTAAAGATACGATTTTAAATTTGCAGGATATTGCCATTTTCGGCTTGCGATTTTTAGAAAAAGAGTATCCATCCCGCTTAAAAGAACGCTATCAGCTAAAAGAGATTCCAGAGGATATTGTGGAGCTGTTTGATCGAATTGGCGAAGTGCGCGGATGCTTAACAGGCGGAGGAATAGTCGACTATGATAAAGTCACAGAGCTTGTCATCAGGGATATCCGCAGTGAAAAATTAGGACCGCTTACATTTGAAAATGCAGGCGAGCTAGAAACGCCAGAAGAGACTATATAAAAAAGAAAAAGGGATCTGTTATTTATGCAGTAGATCCTTTTTTTTATGGAAATGATAGAAAGCTGCTTCAACAGCAGAAAGTAGCCAGAAATCCAAAAAAGGGGCTGATTTTATAGTGGGCACCACAACGATCAAAGAAATAAAAGCCAAATTAGCGTCCATTACAGCAAGTGATGATCCATTTATAGAGGAGATAAAAAAGGACGAAAGAAAGGGCGTGCAGACGCTTTTAGCCTCATGGGAGAAAAAATTGGAAAAGGAAGTGCAGCTAAAGGAAAAGTTTTATGCTTTAACCGCCTATGAACAAGATTTGCGCCATGGAGGCTATCAATATATTGCAGGGATTGATGAAGTGGGCAGAGGCCCTCTAGCAGGTCCTGTTGTAACAGCAGCCGTTATTCTCCCTGCTGATTTTTATCTGCCGGGAATTGATGATTCGAAAAAGCTTTCAGAGCAGAAGCGCGAAGAGTATTTTGCCGTTATTCAAAAAGAAGCTGTTGCCATAGGAATTGGCATGATGGAGGCAAAAGAAATAGATAGAATCAACATTTATGAAGCAACCAAACAAGCCATGCTTATGTCAATTTTAGAGCTTGCAATAACGCCGGATTATTTATTGATAGATGCCATGAAGCTGGCTACCCCTATTCCTAGCACATCTATTATTAAAGGGGACAGCAAAAGTGTGTCAATTGCAGCAGCAAGCATTATAGCTAAGGTGACAAGGGATCGCTTGATGAAAGAACTGGATCAAGAATTTCCTGCCTATGGATTCGGCAAAAATATGGGGTATGGCACAAAAGAACATATTGCAGCATTGGAAAAAGAAGGGATAACCAAACATCATCGCAAAAGCTTTTCGCCAGTAAAGGAGCTTGCCTTATCAGCGATGGAAAAACAATGATGGGTGCAACGTTCTTAAAAGATTAGATTTGTAGGAATATTTATAAAGCTATTTAATGGTTTGATCAAACAATCAGGAAAAGAAAAGAATATACTTTTTAATTGTTTGCTTTAGTTTTTAATAGCACTTGTTTTGGTAAACTTTATTGCTTTTTACCAAGTATTGAGCAGTGATTTCCGTTTCAGGATGCTCGCTTTCCGCGGGGCGGGCGTTGAGCCTCCTCGGCGCAAACCGGAGGGCACTGAAAAAGTCCTTAAAAAAAGAAAAAGAAGCGAACAACACACTATATACAGAAGTATCGGTCCATTTGTCATCTATATATAGACGGTAATTCGATGTTTTTTCAACAATAATCAGTTTTTCAGTGGCCTCGCAAACCGCCTGTGGGGTCTCAACTGTCCCGCTAATCTAAGCAGGAGTCTCGCAACCTTCCACTTCAATCAACTAGCCTTGTTTGCATTTCATGCGCCATTGGATAGGGGAGCTTTGCTGACAGTGGAAGAATCAATTTATCAAGCGTCGTCTTGGTCGAAGCCTCGTCGCATTGTCATTCAATCAACGCTGAACTATTCTTTTCTCATGCTTTTTTCGTGACAAGTCTTGGTGAAAGCTTCTCACCTCCAGCGATTGTTCATTCCTACAAACAGCGAGGTGCGATGGAAAACTTCATAAAAGAAGCAAAAGATGGTTTAGCTTTGACTAGATGAAAAGCCATGATTTTCTCATGAATGAAGCACGCATGATGTTAAGTCTGTTTGCCTATAACTTAACGAACTGGCTACATACACTGAGTTTTCCTGCTCCCTATCAAGGCATTCAAATCTAGACGATTCGCACACGTTTGATTAAAGTAGCGAGTAAATTGGTGAAATCTGGACGCTCACTATATTTCAAAATGTCCTCGAGTTTTTTCTATGAACGCTTCTTTTGAGACTTACTGACCCGAGTGCAACAGCCAAAATTCACCTAAATAGCCCTTTTAAAAAAATCGAACCCGCACCAAGGGGGGAGTCTGCCCAAAAATCAGTTTTCTCGCAAGACTCGTTTGTAATCTTCTCTAACTAGGCTATTTTCTCGGTACAAATTTACCTTAGTATTATAAATTTGATAAAATCCTCAAAAATTTAGATTACAGTGAATAATTCAGATTCAATAATAATTCTAAAAATAAATAGGACTTTTAGGTGTGATAAAAATTGAAAGGAAGATACTGGAAGTTGGAGAGATGTTTATGGAAAGGTATGGACTAAGTTTTAATTTGAGAGCGTTGAAAGAGAATAAGCCTGAAGTGTCGAAACGATTTAAAGATATTAAGATTGAGGATGAAGAAAAGGTTTACTTTAATGACTTAACAAATATATGCAAGGAGAACAGTATTTCACTTTTTGCAAGAGTTGATTCCAAAAGAATTGAGAAAAGAACTTGAGGGACCGATAAAATAAATAATCTTTAGGCTGAGCGAAGAATGTAAATTCTTTGCTTTTTTTATTATGGATGAAATTCTGCCTAAATACTAAGGAATTTTTAATTGACTAAGACAATAAAGTAATCTAGAATATAAATATATTGACTAAGACAATTTTTTGGGATGTGGTTCATTGATTGGACTTGAGTATATTTTAAGCCTATTCAATATGCAACATATCGATCTTGCCGATAAGTTGGGAATAAAAAAACAAAACATTAACTTATGGATTAAACGAAAGCAAAACATTCCTAAAAAATATCTTCCGATTTTAACAGACCTGTTTGGGATTGAAGAAGAATATTTCATTAAGGAATTAACAGAAGTAGAAAAATTGGAGATCCAAAAGGAAAAGCTAAAACAAGATCTAAAGCCTGTTATTAAAAATCATGAACAACAGTTCTTGATTGGTGATGTGAATGATATTGTAGAAGTGCCTGTTTATGATAAAGAAGAAATGAATACTATCGAACGCAGCATTGAAAAAGCTAAGCTGATATCGAGGTTCAAACAGGCCATTGAAGTAGTTGATGATAATCCAAAACTTGATACGTTTAAATTAATCATTGAGTTATTGGAAAAATCGCAACATGAAGCAATCTTGCACAAAACAATTGAAGCTTTAGCACATTATCTTGAAGTTTTACCAGATTGGGTTTCAACAGGTCCAGAACAAGATGAATTTGAAAGTGAACTGTTTGAAGTATTAGATGACAATAACTTTTAGAAAAGGGGAACAAAAGAATGGCAACAGCGAACATTGGCTTCGAAGAAACGCTATGGAAAGCAGCAGATAAATTGAGAGGAAGTATGGACTCAGGTGAATATAAGCACGTGGTACTTGGGCTTATTTTCTTAAAATATATCTCTGATAAATTTGAAACAAAATATAATGAACTTGTCGAAGAAGGAGATGGATTTGAGGAAGATCGTGATGAATACACGTATGAAAATATCTTCTGGGTTCCAAAAGAAGCTAGATGGGGCTTTATCAAAGACAATGCAAAGGATTCAAAGATCGGTCAATATATTGATGATGCGATGATCGAAATCGAAAAAGAAAACCCAAGTTTAAAAGGGGTGTTAGATAAAAGATATGCAAGACCTGAACTGGACAAAAGACGATTAGGTGAGTTAATTGACTTAATTTCAACCATTAAACTTCATGATAAAAGTGAAAAAGACTTACTTGGTAGAGTTTATGAATACTTCCTTGGTAAATTTGCTAGTGCTGAGGGTAAAGGTGGAGGTGAGTTCTATACACCTACAAGTGTCGTTAAAACTTTAGTTGAAATGATTGAGCCATATAAAGGAAGAATCTATGATCCAGCTTGCGGAAGTGGTGGTATGTTTGTTCAAAGTGAAAAGTTTGTAGAAGAACATCAAGGAGAAATAGGCGACCTAGCAATATATGGACAAGAATTGAATTCAACTACATGGAAACTTTGTAAAATGAACTTAGCTATACGTGGGCTTGAGGGAAATATAGGGAACCATCATGCAGATACATTCCACGATGACCAGCATAAAACATTAAAAGCAGATTACATCCTTGCAAATCCACCATTCAATATTAGTGATTGGGGTGGAGATCAATTAACTGACGATGTTCGTTGGAAGTTTGGAACACCCCCAGCAGGGAATGCCAACTATGCATGGCTTCAACATATGATTTATCATTTAGCACCAAATGGTACTGCAGGAATTGTCCTTGCGAATGGTTCATTAAGTTCAAATACATCGAATGAGGGCGAAATTAGAAAGAATCTACTAGAAACTGATTTAGTAGATGCTATTGTTGCCCTTCCAGATAAATTATTCTATTCCACAGGGATTCCAGTTTGTCTTTGGATATTAAATCGAAACAAAAAAGATAATCCGAAATTTAGAAGTCGAGTAAATGAAATTTTATTCATTGATGCAAGAAGTTCAGGTGTGATGATTGATCGTAGACATCGAGAGTTAAATGAAGATGATATTCAGAAAGTCGCTGAAACGTATCATTCATGGAGAAATCCCAATCAAGAATATAAGGATATTAATGGTTTTTGTAAATCAGCGACATTAGACGAGATTCGTGAACATGAATATGTATTAACACCGGGTAGATATGTTGGTATTGGGGATGTAGAAGATGATGGCATTTCTTTTGAAGAAAAAATGGAGAAACTAACTGGAGAATTGAATGTGCTCTTCGCCAAGTCAAGAAGCCTAGAAGATGAAATTAGAAAGAATCTAGGGGGGATAGGGTTTGAGTTCTAAAGTCGTAGGAATCGTTAAATTGGAAGATGCAGTGATTAGTTCCAATACTGGGGCGGATGCCATTAAAAGAGCGCCAATAGTTGAAGAGAATACTGGAATGCGATGTTTGAGAATAGGCGATATTTCAAACAATAGGCCTTTTTCTGAATGGGGTTTCACTAAAGCAGAAGAAAAGGTCATAAGTAAATTCTTACTAAAAAAAGATGACATCATTATAGCCCGAACGGGAAATACAATTGGTGTGGTTAAGTTCATTGAAGAAGACCTTAACGCCCTATACAACAACGGTCTAATAAGAATTAAAGTTGACACTAATAAATTCTATCCAAAGTATATTTACTATAACCTAGATTCTCAACGTTTTAGAGATTTTGTGTATTCCATTTCAGGTGGTACATCAACACAGCCTAATATGAAGATTAATCATACATTGAAATATGAAATTCTAGACTATCCACTAAAGGAACAAAAGGCCATTGCTCATATACTTTCATCTATTGATGAAAAAATTGAAACCAACATTCAAATCAATAAAAGGCTCGAAAAAATGGCGCAAGCGATTTTTAAAGAATGGTTTATTGATTATGAGTTTCCAATTGAAACTGGAGAACTATATAAATCCAGTGGTGGAGAAATGGTTGAAAGCGAACTAGGTTTGATTCCGAAAGGGTGGAAATTAAATGCTCTGTATGATTTGGCTGACTATATAAACGGCACTTCTTTTAAAAAAGGAGAAATAAGTGAGGAAACTGGAATTCCAATTATAAAAATTGCTGAACTTAAACAAGGTATTTCACATTCTACAAAATATTTTAATGGTATCAAGCCTGAAAAATATAATCTAAATAATGGAGATATATTGTTTTCTTGGTCAGGCAATCCAGAGACTTCAATTGATACGTTTATTTGGTATCGGGGGGAAGGAATTTTAAACCAACATATTTTTAAAGTGGAGCCATACAAGTTTGGAAAAGAATTAATTTATCTTATTTTGAAATATTATAAGTCGTTATTTACAAGTATTGCCTCAAATAAGCAAACTACTGGGTTAGGCCATGTTACAGTTAGTGACCTAAAAAGGATAAAGATAGCTTTACCAAGTGATAAAATCATAAATGAATTCACTAATATAATTAATCCTTTAATAAATGAGGTTTATACAAACTGTCTGGAGAATTTTGTTTTGGAAAAAACCAGAAACATGATTCTCCCAAAACTTATGACAGGCGAAATCCGATACCCATTAGAATAATAAAGGAGATGTTCTTACGAAGTTTGGAATACGAAAACAAAGCTTAAAGAAGAGAGTCTCAGCTAGAACTAGTGTAAAAATGTAAATCATACATCGAGTTGGTTTAAAAATGCCAAGAGGGTACGGTTGGCTACGTAATCCTAAAAGGTATGCCTACAACAAAGTGTATCAGAAAACATCATTTGATATTTTTAAGTTACTAAAAAAATTGTTTAAATAATATCTGTTGGAGAGGATGAAACAAATGAGCCTCTTAGAAAATTTTACAGAAGATAAATTAGAAGAAGCAGCAATAGAAATTTTACAAGAACTAGACTATGACTATATATTCGCACCTGAAATTAGTAGTGACGGGGAACGTCCAGAGCGAAAAGATTATCGGGAAGTTATACTTGAACAACGTGTGAAAGATGCCTTATTTCAAATTAACCGTGATCTTCCACAGGAAGCATTGGACGAAGCATTTAGAAAGGTCATAGCATTTAATAGTCCAATCTTAGAAGAAAATAATCGTTATTTTCATCAGCTTTTAGTTGAAGGGATTGAAGTGTCTTTTCGTGAGGATGGAATCAATCGGACGAAGAAAGCTTTTATTGTTGATTTTGAAAATCCTGAAAGAAATGATTTTTTAGCAATTAACCAGTTTACTATAGTAGAGCAGGAAGAACGCCGTCCTGACATTATTCTTTTTATTAATGGTATTCCGTTAGTTGTAATTGAGTTGAAGTCAGCAACAGATGAGAATGTTGGGATCGATAATGCTTACGAACAAATTCAAATGTATAAGAGAGATATTCCATCATTATTTAACTATAATGCGTTTTGTATATTATCAGACGGTATTAATGCCAAAGCTGGGACAATTACTGCCAATCAAGAACGTTTTATGAATTGGAGAACGATTGATGGAGTGGATATCGAATCTCTTGATGTCCCTCAATATGAAGTAATGCTTCGAGGAATGATTGGTAAAGAACGAGTCTTAGATATTATTCGGAATTTCCTTCTTTTTCAAGAAACCAAAGAAGAAGATAAAGATGATGATGGTAATAAAATTGGTGATAAAAAAACGATTGCTAAAATCTTAGCTGCCTATCATCAATATTTCGCTGTTAAGAAGGCTGTTGAGAAAGCTAAAGATGCTACAAGTGAACATGGCAACAGAAAGATCGGGGTTATTTGGCACACACAAGGGTCAGGTAAAAGTTTTTCGATGGTATTTTATACTGCACAGCTTGTTCAACAACTAAATAATCCAACAATTGTCGTGATTACAGACCGCAACGATTTAGATGATCAGCTATTTCAAACATTTTGGAAATCACGAGATGTATTAAGACAAACACCAAAACAAGCTCATGTTCGAAAATTAACAGATGAACAAAAGAAACAACAAGTAAAAGAAAACTCTAAAGAACTCAATGGACTATATGATTTATTAAATGACCGGGAGTCTGGTGGTATTATTTTTACAACCGTTCAAAAGTTTAAACCAGAAGATGGGGATATGCCTGTTTTAACAGATCGTAGAAATGTCATTATTATGGCTGATGAAGCCCATCGAAGCCAGTATGGATTAGAAGCGAAAACTAACACAAAGACTGGTGAAGTGAAATTCGGTTATGCAAAATATTTAAGAGATGCCCTTCCAAATGCTTCTTTCATCGGCTTTACTGGTACACCAATTGAATTGGAGGATAAATCTACCCCTGCAGTTTTTGGGAATTATATTGATATTTATGATATGACGAGAGCTGTTGAAGATGAAGCAACAGTTAAAATTTATTATGAAAATCGAATAATTAAACTAGAAACTGATGATGAAGAATTAAAGAAAATTGATGAAGAATTTGAAGAAATCACGGAAGGTCATGAAGAAAATGATCGTGAGAAATATAAATCCAAGTGGTCTAGATTAGAAGCAATTGTTGGGTCGCCAAACCGTATTAAAGAGTTAGCAAAAGATATCGTTGAACACTACGAAGAGAAATCGAAAACAATCGATGGAAAAGCAATGGTTGTTTGTATGAGTCGTCGTATTTGTGTTGATCTTTATGATGCGATTGTAGCATTAAGACCCGAATGGCATAGTGATGATGTTAAAAAAGGTAAGGTTAAAGTCGTTATGACAGGCAGTGCTGGTGAGGATGAAAAACTTCAGCCTCATATTGGAGGTAAACAACGGAGAGATACATTAGCGAAAAGAATGAAAGACAATAGTAATGAATTAAAAATTGTTATCGTACGTGATATGTGGCTTACTGGCTTTGATGTTCCGTCTATGCACACAATGTATATTGATAAGCCAATGAAGGGTCACAATCTAATGCAGGCAATTGCAAGGGTAAATCGTGTCTTTAAGGATAAAGCTGGTGGTGTAGTAGTTGATTATCTAGGTATCCTTGAAGCATTAAAAAAGGCGTTAAATCAATATACAGAAAGCGATAAGAAAAGCACAGGGATTGATACCTCAGCTGCTGTCTCTGTAATGGTTGAAAAATTAGAAATTCTTCGAGATATGATGCATGGGTTGGATTACTCTGCTTATATGGGTAAGTCTCAAGCTGGACGTATACGAGCAATTACAAGTGGTATGAACTTTATCCTCGGAAAACCAGATAAAGAACAAAAAGATTTCAAACAGATTGCAACAGAACTAGCTAAAGCTCACTCTCTATGTGCAGCAACAAATGAAGGGAAGAATGTAGCATTTGAAGTGAGTTATTTTAAAGCCGTAAAAGCTAGTTTAACGAAATTAGAGGTAAAACAACCAAGAAAGAAATCTAAGAAGGAAGTTGAGGCAAGAGTTAGCCAATTACTTGAACGTTCGATTATTTCAGAAGAAGTCATTGACGTATTTGATGCGATGGGAATGAAGAGGCCAGAGGTTTCTATACTGTCGGAAGAGTTTTTGCAGGAAGTAAAAGAAATGCAGCATAAAAACTTAGCAGTAGAAATGCTGAGGAAGCTCCTAGAAGGCAACATCAAAACAATGGAAAAAAGGAATCTTGTAAAATCCGAAAAATATTCTGATAAGCTCAAAAAAGCTTTAAATAAGTATAGAAATCAAGCCATCACAAATGCAGAGGTAATGGAAGAGTTAATTCGTATGGCAAAAGATATGAAAAAAGCTCGTGAGGAAGAAGAAGACCTTGGACTAAATGAGGATGAAATTGCCTTTTATGATGCTCTCACATCTAATCAAATAGTAAAAGAGTTAATGGATGATGAAATACTAAAGAAAATTGCTAATGAATTAACATCTGCAATTAAACGAAATATTTCTATTGATTGGCACGTTAGAACGAGCGCTCAAGCCGGTATGAGACGAATTATTAAACGTCTCCTAAAAAAATATGATTATCCACCAAAACAGGTAAAAAACGCTTTAGAAGTTGTGATGAGACAAGCTGAATTAATGTGTGGCAATGTTAAAGTGGAAGATATGCAGGCTACCCATGCGGCAGAAAGCAGGGAAGATTATAACGTATAAAGGTGAGAGTAACTATTCTTTAACACCTATGAATCGGCATAAATTATTAACGAAGTAGGTGTATATATGAACTTAAATCATATTATTTCTTTAATCAAAGAAGAAGTACCTAAAAAAGCAATTGATCTAGCAGAAAGCTTGGAATTATTAAAAGAGACTGTCTCAGACACGATAAATGAGATCCATCAAAAAAGTAATGAAGCTTTTCAAGAAAGGAATATTCCTAAAAGAAATCAGCTTAATCAATTAATTGATCAAATTATTCCTTTGGAGAGTGAAATAGAAAAGCTCCTTTCTGATTTAGATGTAGTAGACGAAGAGCATATTATTGGCGAAATGGATGAGGAATCTGAAAAAAGGATTATCCCTAATTATGCTGATTACTATGTCGATACAAATGTGGAATATACTCTTTATGAGGACTATACCCATAAACGTCCGTGGGCTTTTCGCATGAATGAGCAAAATATCATTCAAATCAGTACTTGGAAAGAGATGTTGATCAAGACTTGTGAACTATTGATGGCTGTAGATGAGCAAAAGATTCTTGGTTTTGAAAAGCTGGACCGAATGAATGGAAGAAAACGAAAATACTTTTCAACTGATGATTCTAATATGACAGAACCAATATTAGTTAATAGAAAAATCTATGTTGAAACACATATGAACAGTAATGGATTTAGAAATTTAATTATTAAGCTATTGAAGGAATTTGATTTTAAAGTAAGTGAATTTAAAATTTACTTGAAAGCCGATTATACGAACATGGCGAAATGATGGGAGGTATTCATGTGGCAGAAATCAAATTTGAAATCACAGAACAAATTGCTGTACTTTCTGAATCATCAAAAGGTTGGACAAAAGAGTTAAATCTAATTAGCTGGAATGGTCGTGAGCCTAAGTACGACATTCGTGATTGGTCTCCTAATCATGAAAAGATGGGCAAGGGTGTTACTTTAAGTAATGAAGAATTGGAAAAGTTAAAGCAAGTATTAGTTGATTAAATAATCATATCCTTTTGAAAGCTACAGGCTAAATATATTAAAAATTTTTATAATTATTAATGGGTTGAAGTGTTGGTAGAACTTTAACTCAACAAAGATTTCTGCAGTTATAGGTTACTGTGGAACGTTGAGTAGAATAATCCAACTAACAGTTCACAGTGTAGGGGTGGATTATTTTTTCTCATACAATACATTTCCAGATCCTAAACAAAGTTTTTTTGTAAATCCACTTATGCAGAGAGATTAATTATAGATTAATAGGAAGGAGTAAGGTAAATGGAACAAACGATAGATAAAGGTATATTAGACTAGAAGTTTGCTTAGTCTATAAAGTTCTCAAAACAAAATATAGTATGTTTAAGTAGTTATATGGTACTATTATCTAAAAAGAAATTAAACCCAAAGGAGTAATTTTATGGAATGTAAAACTTGTGGTAAAAGCTTGTCATCTACAGATATTCTTTGCTCATCTTGTAACACTTTAAATGAATTCTATGTTTTTAAGAATAGTGAATTACAAGCTCGCTTTACATCAAAATTAAATGATTTAAATAAGTCTATTGAAAATATTTTACCATCGGTTGAATACACTTGGGATGAATCTGTTTCTTTGTATGCATCAACAATTGAAAAGGCAAAAGCTATTTTGCAAACAGATCTTATAAAAGATCAAGTGGCAAATAAAACATTTAAAGATATGGATAATCTTTTGCAACGTTGTAAATCAGCCGAGTTTCATATTGCGTTAGTTGGAGCCATTAAAGCAGGTAAATCTACATTAATCAATGCATTATTAGGTTATGATCTTGCATCAACTCGTGTTACGCCAGAGACAGCATCCTTAACTAAATTCCGTTCTTCAAAAGAGAATAATTTTGTTAAAGTTTCTTTTTATACTTCGGATGAATGGCAACGACTATGGAATAGTGCTAAAGAATCAAGAGCAAAAGTATTCCTTGAGGAATATGCCAAATTAGATGCAGAGAAAATTAAAAATGATTGGTTAAATCAAGATTCAATCACGGTCCAATGTGAGTCTATTGAGGCATTGAAAGAAGAAATACATAAATGGAGTTCTTCTAAAACAGCTACACACTATTTTGTGAAAGAAGTTGAAGTTGGGCTAGTGGATTTTGATATGCCTGAAGGTGTTGTTTTTGTTGATACACCGGGTTTGGATGATGTAGTTGCTTATCGTTCTGATATTACACGAGATTATATCAACCGTGCTAATGCTGTGCTTGTATGTGTGAAATCTGATTCTTTAACAGGACCAGAGATGGCAACAATTTACAGTGTATTTGCTAATACACGTTATAATCCCGAAAAAGTTTATATTATTGCAACGCAGCTTGATACATTAAATCGCCCGGAGGAAAATTGGAAAGAGCAACGAGTTGAATGGTTGAAATATATAAAAGATGAAGGTGCCTATGGTGATCCACAACTAGCAAGCCGCAATTTAGTTCCTGTTTCTGGCTATCTGTATTCACTTATTAAAAATTATGATGCAATTGAAGAAGGTAGCGATGAATACTTTGAGCTTGCCTCTATTCTAATGAAATTTAGAATTATGCCACAAAATGTAGGAGAACATGCACAAAGGTTATTAGATTTTACAGGTGTTGATAGCTTAAAACGTCAAATTGAAAAAGAAGTAATCAATAATCACAAAGTATTATTGATTCAAGATATTCGAGAAACGTATTTGCTATGTAAAGAGGATATTCGAGAGTTAACTAGTAAAATGAAACAAGGTCAGTTGGAAGTTATTGAATATAGTGAAAAGAATATCCATGAAATTCAAAAACGTAAAGCTGAACGCGAGCAAGAGTTAGTAGAAATTGAAACGGATAAAAAAGAATTAGAGACACTACTTACATTAGTAAAGCAAACAACGTCATCAAGAGTGAAAGAATTAACTGAAGCAATCAAAGGAATGGTGGTGCAATAATGCGGCCGTTCCCATATCCAAATCCAATTGATACTGTGCAATTAGTAGTGAAAGTTGCTAAGAAAGCTTATGAATTAGTGAATAATTGGATTGAAAAAAAGATAAAAGAGGCTGGTAACAATAAACCTTTGACTGCTGATTCTTCAATGGCTGATTTTCAATCGAGACAAGTTTTACTGACACAAATAAGTGCAGATATACAGGCATCTTCGAAAGAGTTGGAGCAAAAAATAAGTTCGGAAGTTGATGAATATTTTGCACAATTAAAATTCATATTATCGTCTAATAATTCTCTGTTAAATAAATATGAACTTCAATTTTCTAAGTTTGAGCGTGAAGTACGACGTATAAAAAAACAGTATAATGGATTTATTGGTAATGAGGTATCTAAAAATTTGAATTTACTAAATCCTGAATTAAAGACAATTCTAATGATGTTACCCGGTCAAAAAAAAGAAGAAGCTATTAAACATTTTATTCAGGATTCATTAACGTATGCAGTAAGAAATTTCACAGATTTTTTTCAAGATGAAGTAACGTATCTAATGGAGGTAGTTGAGGAAAATCTTGTAGCAAAGCTAGAGAGAGTAAAGTCACAAGCAAATCAAGTAATAACAAATTTAG
>Ga0182738_1000471_pt1 | contig 57146 bp, 53 predicted proteins | sample eDN5th30CBELigMG_FD_128876 | JGI IMG/M metagenome (GOLD analysis project Ga0182738, IMG submission 128876) | Enriched Miracle-Growth compost microbial communities from Emeryville, California, USA - eDNA 5th pass 30_C BE-Lig MG (version 2)... ... | reverse complement strand
GGCTTGATTGCGGGTGCCGGCGGTATTGTCGGGCGGGCCATGATGGAGGAACTGGCCGCGCGGGAAGACTGGGAAACGATAGGTTTGTCTCGCCGTCCTATCGACATGCTACCGCAGGGTAAGCATGTTCCGGCCGACCTAATGGACAAGGCATCGTTCGAGGCTGTACGGGAGCAGCTCAAATCGGTGACCCACGTTTTCTACACGGCCTACAGCCAGCGGCTGCAGCCGAGCGAAGAAGTCGCCCCCAATCTCGAAATGCTGAAGAATCTGGTGGAATTCCTGGATGCCGCCGCGCCCAACCTGCAGCACATCCAGCTGGTGCACGGTTCAAAATGGTATGGCAGCCATCACGGCCCGTACCCAACGCCAGCCCGTGAAGACCAGCCCCGCCATCCAGAGGCAGTGTTTTACTACGCTCAGCAGGATTGGCTTGCCGCCCGGAAAACGGGTAAATCGTGGTCGTGGAGCGCGGTGCGGCCCCATGGAATCTGGGGCTTCGCGCTCGGCAGCCAGCTGAATATGATGCAGGCTTTGGCGGTCTATGCCACCGTCCTGAAGCATATGGGTTTGCCCTTGTATTACCCGGGAAAGCCCGCGGCGTTCAATGCACTGTATCAATGCACGGAAGCCTCGCATCTGGCACGGGCAATGATATGGGTTGCGACCGCCGCACGGGCCGCGAACCAAGCCTTTAACGTCACCAATGGCGACTTTATCCGGTGGAAGCACGCCTGGCCCATGCTCGCGCGATGGTTCGACATGGAAGTCGGCGATGTCCGGACGTTCGACGTCGCACATTTCATGGCGGACAAGGAGCCGATGTGGCGTGAAATCTGTGAAAAGCACGAGCTGAAAAATTATCAGATCAAGGATCTGACGACTTGGAGCGCCGCGATCTCTTATATGTTCAACGCTGAGTGGGATCAGATGTCCGCGTTGACAAAGCTCCAACGTGCCGGCTGGAACGAGGTGGTCGATACGTATGAAATGATTCCCCGGCAATTGGACCGGCTCGCTCGCGAACGAGTCATTCCGCATCCGGTGTGAGTGTGCCGGTATCCAGCCCCCTTGGAAAGTCGAGGAAGATCAGATGAATATTGGAAACGCCTATTTGCTCGTTCGCTCTCAAGTCACCGACGCAGGCGATCGACCCAAGTTCGACGAATGGTACAGAACGCATCATTTGGCGTTCGCGGCAGATAAGCTGCGCGCTGAAAAAGCCTGGCGGTTCTGGTCGCAGAGCGATCCGGCAGTCCATGTCGCGCTGTATCAGTTTAAAAACCTTGCCCACGCTATGGAAAGCATGAGCTCCAAGGAACTCGATATCCTGCTCGCCGATTTCAACCAGGCCTGGCCCAATGTCGCACGGACTCGCGAGATCATGGAACTCGTGCAGCAATAGCTTCCATCTGCGACTTGGCGTGTGCGCAGCCTGCAGCAGGATATGAGCGTGGACAGCTTATTGGACGGTTTTCGATGAAAGGCATCCTGGCGGTTTGGAATGATTGCTCGGCGCAAATGGAAGCGTGTTACGAGCACTGGTACAAGACAGAGCATTTGCCTGAACGCCTCTGCATTCCGGGTTTCATTGCCGCGAATCGCTACGAGGCGATCGAGGCGTCCCGCAAATATTTCACCTACTACGAGACTGAAACCCAACAGGTGCTTTCGTCGCCGGCCTATCTCGAAAGGCTAGAGAGCCCCACTGAACTGACCCGTGCAGTCATGCCGTTTTTTACTAACGCCAGCCGCACTGTGTGCGGGCTTTCCGCACGGTTCGGCGACAGTATGGGAGCGAAAGCAGTCACGTTTCATTGGCGCGACAAGGGGGAGGATATTTCGGAACTGGCCGCGGAGCTCGTCAGATTGCCTGGCGTGACGCGCACCCAGATATGGACCGCCTCCGCGGAACAAACCCCGCCCACCGCCGAAGCCCGCGCCCGCAACGCAAGCGATGAACTGATCGCGAGAGCGCTGATAGTGGATTGCTTGCGGGAAAACGACGTGCGCGAGATCGCCAGGAGATTGGCGTCGGACTCACGCATGGCCGATGCCGAGATTGGCATGTACACATTACTCTGTACTCGTGGAGAAAATTAATGGCGGCAACAAAGACGGCGCTTATCGCTGGCGCCACGGGAGTGGCGGGTCGAGCGCTTGTCGCATACCTGGCGAGCCTGGGCGACTGGGAGGTCATCGGCGTCGCGCGGCGTCCGCTCGCGCCGGCGGGCGGCATTCGCTATGTTCAGGCCGATCTCTCTGACCCGGGTTCCGCAAGCCAGGCGCTGTCTTCCCTGGCTGCCGTGACGCATATCTTTTATTGTGCCTACACGCCTGCTGCGACATGGGCGGAACAATGTCGGCCCAACACAGAGATGCTTCGCAATGTCGTTGACGCAATCGAGCCGATCGCACCTGGGTTGCGCCATATTTGCCTGCTACAGGGAACGAAGTACTACGGTTCGCATCTGGGCCCCTTCAAGACCCCTGCCTACGAGGATGACCCTCGGCATTTTCCCCCCAATTTCTACTACAACCAACAGGATTTCCTCGCGCGGCGGCAGGCTGGCAGCCGCTGGACTTATTCCTGCGCCCGGCCGCACACTATTTGCGGTTATGCGGTCGGGACATCGCTCAATCTGCTTTCCGCTATCGGGGTTTATGCGACGATCTCGCGGGAGCTTGGCCTGCCACTGCGCTGGCCGGGACGGCCGGGGGCTTTCCGCAGTATTTACCAGGTCACCGACGCGAGCCTGCTCGCACGGGCCATTGCATGGATGGCGACAGAACCAGCCTGCGCAAACCAGGCGTTCAATATCACCAATGGCGACTTCTTTCGCTTTGAGCACGTTTGGCCGCGGATCGCGCGTCATTTCGGCATGGAGACCGCGGCACCCCAACAGATTGACTTGGTGCAGTTCATGGCCGACAAAGAGCCGCTTTGGGATGCGATTGTCGCGCGCTATGAACTGGCCCCAACGGCCTTTCGCGACGCGGCTAACTGGAGCTACGCCAACTACGCTTTTTCGTGTGATTGGGACATCATGTCGTCCACCATTAAGGCTCGCCAGTACGGTTTCCACGACTGTATGGACAGCCCAGGCATGCTGATTCAGCATCTGGTCCGCCTGGGCGACGAGAGGCTGATACCGGCCATCTAATCAGCTTGTGCACAAGAAAAATCAATATTGCTAAAAAGGAGACTCTCTTGAAGCGCGCACTTAGAATATGCGGGATCTTGCTGGTCGCCATCGCGGCCGCAGGCGTGATTCACGGGCCGGCGGCGGCGCAGACCTACAAGACCGAGTATCGCCTTTCCTCGACGCTCGGAAAACCCTTTCCTTGGGGATACGGAGCCGAACGTTGGGCCGAGTTGGTCCGGGAAAAAACGGATGGCCGCATCAATATTAAAGTCTATAACGGCCAGACGCTGACCGGCGGCGACCAGTCTCGCGAGTTTACGGCCTTGCGTCAGGGCATCATTGACATGGCCTATGCTGCGCCGCTCAATTGGGTGCCGCAGGTTCACCAGATGAACATCTTCGCAATGCCGTTTCTGTTTCCATCGACTAACGCCGCGGATGGCGCGTTGGCGGGCACGCTGGGAGCCGAGCTGTTCAAGATTCTGCGCGCCCAAGGGGTAGAGCCGCTTGCATGGGGCGAGAACGGGTACCGGGAGATATCCAACTCGCAGCGCGATATCCGTTCTCCGGGCGATCTCAAAGGACTAAAGATCCGCGTCATCGGCTCTTCGTTGCTGCTTGATATGTTTGCCGAGCTGGGTGCCAACGCTACCACCATGAGCTGGGCCGATGCGCAACCCGCCCTGAGCACCGGCGCCATCGACGGCCAGGAAAACGCGTTAGTGACCTTCAATGTTTCCAAACTGCATCAGGTTGGGCAGAAACATCTGACACTTTGGGGGGCGGTCTACGAACCCTTGATTCTGGCGGTCAACCGTCGTACCTGGGAGAGCTGGTCACCGGACGACCAGGCCGCGGTGCGAGAGGCGGCAAGAGAAGCTGCTCGGTACCAGATTGATCTGTCGCGAAAATTGACTGATCAGTTGGTGTCAGAGATACGAGGCCACGGTGTTTCCATTGTCCAGCTCAGCGAGGCGCAACGCCAGGAGTTTATTCAAGCAACCCGGGAGTCCTACAAGAAGTGGGCTGAGAAGATCGGTCCGAAGCTCGTCGAGGTCGCTGAAAACGAGGTGACGGCACACTGATGCGCAGCATCCGGAATCGTTGCCGATGCCGTCGTCATCGGCAATTTCACCCAAGGAGTCCGTTATGGCTGAAGACGCCACGCCCGTCCGCACCCACCCGGGCACGCGCATCACGCTCGCTTGCGAAGAGCTCGTTGCCGCCATTGCGATGGCGCTGCTCGGGTTGATCACGTTTGCCAATGTGGTAGTCCGTTATCTGACGAATTATTCCCTTGCCTTCACCGAGGAATATTCAATCGTGCTGATGGTTATCGTGGCTCTGCTCGGTACCGCCATCGCTGCCGCACGAGACAATCATATTCGTGTCACCTGGTTCATAGATCAATTGCCGCGCAAGTCGGGCAAGGTGGCCGATATGCTGGGAACGATCACGTTCATTATTATGTTCGGAATGGTGGCGTGGTATGGGGCGTTACTGGTTTGGGATGAGTACGTCTACGAGGTCACCTCACCGGCATTGGCATCGCCGCAATGGATATACACCGCGGTTCTGCCGGTGCTGTCGGTAGTCATCATGCTGCGTGCATTCGGCCGCCTGATGCGTCTGGCCCGGCAGTCCGAGAGGCCGTCATCGAAACATTCGGGCTAGATGACATATGGCGACCCTTGCGGAATTAACGCTGTTCGGTATCTTCGCTCTCCTGCTTTTTATCGGCGCGCCAGTTGGCGTTGCATTGGGGCTGGCCGGGGCAGGGTTGATCTGGATAGCTGACCTGGGCGTCTTGTCGGTGCCGACGAGCGTCTACACCGGTATTGCCAAGTATCCGCTGCTGGCGGTGCCGATGTTCGTGCTGGTGGGTGCGCTGTTCGACCGTTCCGGCGTCGCCATTCGTTTGGTGAACCTGGCCACGGCGGTCGTCGGTCGTCAACCAGGCTCGCTCGCAGCAGTCACGATAATCGTTTGCATGTTCCTGGGTGGAATATCGGGATCCAGCGCGGCCACCGCCGCGGCGGTCGGCGGCGCAATGCTGGGTTTACTAGGACGCGCCGGCTACCCGAAATCATTCTCCGCCAGTGTGATTGGCGCCGCAGCCGCTACCGACATCCTCATTCCTCCTTCTATTGCGCTGATCATTTACAGCGTAATGGTGCCGCAGGCGTCCGTGCCGGCGCTTTTCGCCGCGGGGATGGTGCCCGGGATATTGGCGGGGCTCGCGCTCATCCTTCCTGTGCTCTGGTTATCCTGGAGAAATGGCTTTGGCCTGGCAGAACGCGATTTGCCACGCCCCGCTTTCTGGCCGTCGCTTCGAGATGCGACATGGGGGCTCATGGCGCCGGTGGTCATCCTCGGCGGCATGCGTTTAGGCTGGTTTACGCCAACAGAGGCCGCCGTGGTCGCCGTGGCTTATGGACTGTTCGTCGGTTTCGTGATTTATCGCACGCTCACGTTGCGTGATATTTATGAAATGCTGGTGGAATCTGCCGAAATTTCAGGCGTAATCTTGATTATCGTTGCATTGTCTTCGATCTTCGCCTGGGCCGGCTCGACGCTCGGCATGTTCGACCGAGCAGCGGGGCTTTTGATTGCTTTCGGTGGAAATGAGTACGTGGTACTGGCGGTTATTGTCGTCCTTTTGTTAGTCATCGGCATGTTTCTTGATGGCGTCTCGATTTTTCTTATCCTGATGCCAATCTTCGCCCCCGTGGCGGTGGCCTTTGATTGGGACCCTGTCTGGTTTGGCATCGTCGTAACGCTGAATGTCGCTATCGGTCAGTTTACGCCTCCCCTGGCTGTCAATCTTATGGTGGCTTGCAGTATTGCAGAGGTACCGATTGAAAGCACGTTCCGATGGACGTTCTGGCTGATTGGAGCGATGTTCACCGTTGTTGTGCTGGTCATCGCCTTTCCTAGCCTGGCCCTTTGGTTACCGCGCTATCTCGGCTATTGATTGATAAGATCGAGGATGACTCTTTATTAATGTTAGATTCAGTTCCCATCACCCGCTCCAGAAGCTTGGAATCCCCGGGATTGCGCGCACCTATCGAGCGCGGCTGGCGATGAACCTCGACAGCACGCCACAGGTGTAACGCCCCGCCCGCTGCGTCAGAAAATCCGTGAAGTGGTCTTTTGCGTCTTGATTGGCGTGATCCGAAATCACTCGCATAACAGCATAGGGAATGCCAAATTCATAGCATACCTGGGCCATCGCGGCGCCTTCCATCTCGACGCAAAGCACCTCGGGTAAACGCCCCTGTATCTCGCCGCCGTCAGCCGGGTTGCTTACGAAAATATCGCCTGTCGCGATCAGGCCATGGTGCGCGCGAGAGGGCCGGATGCCAACTGTTCTTGCCGACGGCACTTGAGCGTTCGCGGTGGGCACCTCTGCCAAATACGCTTCCGAATGACTAATCAGCGCCCGGCTTAGAGTCGAGTCGGGCTGGAATTGTGAAAGACCCAGCATCGGCACTTCGTACCGGTTAAACAGGGGGCGGGCGTCCAGATCGTGTTGCATCAAACTGCTTGCCACAACGATATCCCCGATCTGAACTGAATGGTGAATACCGCCAGCCAATCCGGCGAACACGATCTCCGCCACATTGAATTTTTCGATCAGGATCGCCGTTGTCGCCGCCGCCGCGATCTTGCCAATGCGACTCAATACAACCACACAGGGCTGGCCCGCGATCTCTCCCAGGTAGAAATCGCGCATGGCAACGCTTTGTACCGACATCGACGGCCCCATCGCTGCAACGAGGCCTTCCAGCTCTTCGGGCATGGCGGCCATGATTGCCAGTCTTTTCGTTGACGCTTCGTATTTCAGGTGGCCGTTCATGGTGTCAGGTGTCACATCGGTTTTCGTATAGTAGGCGTGTTCCGCTTCCGCCGGCGAGATTCGAGTACAGAGGTTTTCCTGCTAGCGGCGATGCAAGAGTTGATGCGTCGGACCGCGCGAGGCATCGCGTTCGATGGGAATTTCCTCATCGAGAAAATCCAGGAAGGCGCGTAGTCGAGGGGACATGTGACGCCGGCTTGGCCATAGGGCATAGACCGGCACGCTGCGTACGGGTGTCCATTCGGGTAGTACCTGCTGCAGTCGTCCAAGAGCCAGCGCTTCCAGGCATATGGAGCTGGGAACCAGCGCAATACCCAGGCCCTCGAGTGCGGCGTCGCGGCGCATCGCGGCATCGTTGGATTGCAGGCGCGCCCAGACGGGAACATCTTGCCTTGCGGCGCCCCGTGCCAGCGACCAGACCGACGACGCCGGCGGCTGGTAGGGGGCAATCAGCGCATGGGAAACCAAATCCATCGGGTCGGCAAGCGGGGCGTGCGTGGCCAGATACGAGGGGCTGGCATAGATCCCGTAAGCCGTACGGCCGAGTTCCCGCGCGGCCAGCGACGAATCACTGAGAGGCCCCGGAAGTACGACGACATCAAAGCTGCCGTCGATAGGGTCGAAAGCGCGGTCTGTCACGTGCACTTCCAACTGCAACAGGGGGTGCTTGATCAGCAGCTTGGGCAGAAGCGGGCTTAATTGCGCGCGGCCAAACGTGATAGGTACGGCAATTTTCAGCAGGCCTGCCACAGACCCTTGTATTTCGCCGACGCGCGCTTCGGCTTCCTGGACTTCTTCCGCCACCCGCTGGCAATGCGCGAGCAGGGCATGTCCGCTTTCGGTAAGGGCCACCTTGTGCGATGAGCGCTCTAGCAAACGCGCATTGAGCGCGGTTTCCAGCCGCGCGACGGCCCGGCTGACGGTGGCCTTGGGACGGCCGGTGGCGCGAGCCGCCGCGCTGATACCCCCGAGTTCCGCGGTCTTGGCAAACAAAAGCATGTCGTTAGGGTTGCAGCGGTTCATCGGCGGAGGGGCAGCAGATTGCGTGTCGTTTCATTTTTGGAACGTCATGTTCCGATTCTATCACTCCCTATAAGGCAAGTAGCTCTCTAGAATCTCTGGCTTGCATTGGGTTGTTCCAATATCGATACGAATGCAGCGACACAGCATGGAGACTGTCTTGCACGCCTCGCCTTACTTTACCGATGAACATAGGATGTTCCAGGAGACCGTCGGCCGCTTCGTCGAGCAGTTCTGCTCACGCGAAGTCGCGCGGCAACTGGACGCCGCCCGTGAGTACCCATACGACGCTTATGCCCGCATGGCAGAGCAGGGTTTTTTCGGGCTGTGCGTGCCTGCGCAGCATGGGGGGACAGGCGCGGATGTCGTGTTCCGCGCGATCCTGCAAGAGGGATTGGCGCGCTACTCATTCGACTTTGGCGCCGTCTACGGTATTACTTGCTGGGGTATCGACGCATTGGTGCGCTTCGGTACGCCGCAACAACAAGAACAATTCATCCCGGCAGCGCTCGAAGGCCGCCTGCGCATGTCGATTTCGATGACCGAACCGAATGCCGGGTCCGATCTATCGGGCATTTCGTTGAAGGCCGAGGACTGCGGTGATTACTTTCTGCTGAATGGGCAAAAAGTATTCGCAACCGCGGCGGGGGCGCGGGATAACGTGATTATGGTGGCCGCGCGGACAGGGCCCGCGCAGCCGAAGCGGCATTCGGGCATCACCATGATGCTGGTACCCAACGATACGCCCGGCCTGGAAGTTCGCAAGCTTCCCACGCTATCGCGGCGCATGTCCGGTACCTACGAATGCTTCTACACCGACGTGAAGGTGCCGCGGCAGAATGTGCTGGGAACGATAGGAGATGGCTGGAGTGTGCTGGGTGCGTTTCTGGTCAGCGAACGGATTGGAGGCGCGGCGATGTACGTGGGCAATGCTCAGACGGCCATCGATGATGCCATCCGTTATGCCGGCGAGCGCAGGCAGTTTGGGCAGCCGATCGGCCGTTTCCAGGCATTGCAGCATGCCATCGCAGACGCGGCGACCGAGGTCGATGCGGCGCGTCTGCTGACCTACCAGGCTGCCTGGCTCGACAGCCAGGGATTGCCGGCTCTCAAAGAGGCTTCGATGGCGAAGCTGTATGCGTCCGAAGCCGGCTTTCGCGCCACCAACCTGGGCATGCAGGTTCTGGGGGGGTATGCGCAGCTGGCCGAATACGACATGGAACGCTATTGGCGCGATGCCAAGCAGAACATGGTCAGTTCCGGAACCTCGCAGATCCAGCGCAACATTATCGCCAAGTCCCTGGGACTGTGATCCTGCAGATGCCAGGCGGGTGGGTCGAACCGTGAATGGGTTGTACAGATGACCAACAACCAGGAGATGTGAAGATGAGTGAGCCCGAAGTTCTGTTGCGCGAAAGCAAAGGGGCGGTGGTACAGATCACCCTTAACCGGCCTCATGCCATGAATGCGCTGAATTCCAAATTGCGGGCGGCGCTGACGGCCTTCTGGCGCGAGTTCCGGGATTCCAGCCAGTGGCGCGTGGCGATCATCACCGGCGCGGGCGGCCGTGCCTTTTCGAGTGGGCGAGATTTCAAAGAGACCGCCGCGGCGGACGAGGCGGGTGACCGGCTGGACTACGAAAGGACGGGCGAATATGGCTATCTGGACAACCTTGCGCTCGGCAAGCCGGTGATTGCCGCGATCGACGGCTACTGTCTGGCGTCGGGCCTGCGCGTGGCGATGGGCTGCGACATACGAATCGCCACCGAGACCGCGCGATTCGGCAATCCCCAGGTTACGCGCGGGCGCGGTACCCGCATGCCGCTGGACCTTGTGCGTGCCGGTATCCCGCGCGCAGTCGTGATGGACATGGTCTACACGGGCGAGCCTATCACGGGGCGCCAGGCACTCGAATGGGGACTGGTCAGCCGAATCGTTTCTATCGATCAGCTATTGCCCAGCGCATGGGAAATCGCGGAGAAAATCGCCGCCAATTCCCCCACCGTGGTGGCCGGCATCCGGCGGGCTACCGAATCGGGCTTGCTGGACCTGCCGGTCAACGAGGCCCAGCGCCTGTGGCCCGTGGTCACGGGCGGCATGATGAACAACACCGCGGACGCCATCGAAGGCGCGCGTTCATTCGCCCAGAAGCGCAAGGCCCGGTTTTCCTGAACAGTTTATCTAGGCAAGGATTCGAACATGTATGCAGCGCCGCCCATCATCCTGGCCGAACCGTTCGCCCGCATTCCGGATTCGCTTTGGAAGAGCGGTTCCCGCATGGGAATTCTGGAGGGTCCCTGTTTCGACGCGAACGGTAACCTGTTCGTGGTGAACGTGCCGTACGGCCAGGTATTCCGTATATCCCCAACGGGCGACGTGGAGCTGGTTGCCGAATACGACGGCGAGCCCAATGGCCTGAAGATCGATGGTACCGGCCGGGTGTTCATCGCCGACCACAGCCGCGGATTGCTGGAACTTGATGTGTCCAGCGGAAAGGTCACGACCGTGCTTGGCACGGCACAGCACGAACCATTCAAGGGGTTGAACGACCTAGCCTTTAATACGCAGGGCGATCTCTATTTCACTGACCAGGGTGAAAGCGATCTGCGCCGTCCTGATGGAAGGGTCTGGGTCCGCTCTGCGCAGGGAGCGGTCCGCCTGGTGTTGGACGGCATCCCCAGCCCGAATGGGTTGGCCATCACGCCGGATGACCGATTTCTTTATTTGGCCGTGACCCGCGCCAATGCAATCTGGCGCGTTCCACTGCGCCGCAATGGGACCCTGGGCCGTGTCGGCAACTGGATCCAGATGTCGGGCGGCACCGGGCCCGACGGCGTTGCGCTCGATGAGCTGGGCGGAATCGCCGTGGCCCACGTGGGCATGGGCTCGGTATGGCTGTTCGACAACACGGGCCGCCCCAGCGCCGAGATACGGGCGCCGCAAGGCCGCATGACGACCAACGTCGCCTACGGCGGCCCCGACCGGCGCCTGCTGTTCATTACCGAAGCCGAGACTCGGACCGTACTCGTAGCGCGGGTGCCGACGCCTGGCCAGTCCGTGCGTCCGGCCATTTGACCGTTGCGCGGTTCCTGCCGTCAATAAGGAGACAAGCATGAAAAGAAGAACCATGATTCAGTACGCCGGCGCAGCGCTGCTCGCCCGCTACTGCAACCCGGTGTTGGCCGAGTCCGGCGGGCCGGTCACGGCGGTGGTGCCGTATCCGCCCGGGGGCGGTACCGACACGTCCACCCGCATTATCATGAAGCGGGCGCAGGATATCTTGGGTGTGCCGATTGTGGTGGAAAACCGCCCGGGCGGGAATACGATCATCGGCACCGAGGCCCTGGTGCGCGCGGCGCCGAACGGGCGCACGCTGGGTATGGTGCTCAATAGCACTACCGCGAACCAGACGCTATATAAGGGCAAACTGTCGTACGACCTTTACCGTGACCTGGCGCCTGTGTCGCTGACACACGGTTATGCGCACGTGCTGATCGTTAGCGCGAAGTTTCCGGCCGATAACTTCCAGGCGTTCATCGCCAATGTCAAGTCGCGCCCCGGCAAGGTGACATTCGCCTCGGCGGGCAGCGGCAGCGTCAACCACATGGCGGGTGAATTGCTCAAATCCATGGCGGGGCTCGACATGCTCCACATTCCTTACAAGGGTATTGGCACGCTGATGCCCGACCTGATCGCGGGCCGGGTTGACGTGTTGTTCGGCGCATTGCCCACGGCGCTGGATCTGCTTCGCGACAAGCGCGTCAAGATACTGGCGGTGACCACGGCCGAGCGGCAACCCGCGGTGCCGGATCTGCCTGCGATTGCCGAGTCCTACCCGGGCTACGCATTCAGTTCCTGGTTCGGCTATATGGCGCCTAGCGGCACACCGCCCGAGTCCATCAAGACGCTCAACGCCGCGCTGGTCGAAGCGGTAAAGGACCCGGGCGTGATTGCCCTGCTGCCCGGGATGCAGATGTTCGGTTCAACGCCGCAGCAACTCTTGGACTATATGAAAGAAGATGAGCGCAAGGTCGCCCAGATCATTGCCAAGGCCGGCGTCAAGCTCGATTGACACAGCGGATTCCGCTGAAACCCGTATCGGAGCCTTCAGAGAGCAGCATGCATTCAGTACACAATGATTCGGAATACAGAGATTCGGCACGGGCAGGCGTCAAGGCGCTGCTCGAGCCCCGTTCGGTGGCGATCGTGGGCGCTACGCCGCGGCCGGAATCGCTGGGTGGGCGGCCCGTCCTCAACCTGTTGGCACAGGGGTATACCGGCCGGATCTTTCCGGTCAACCCTCGGTACCAGGAAATCCAGGGGTTGCCGTGTTATCCGAGTCTGCGCTCGCTTCCGCAGGTGCCCGATCTGGTGCTCGTTCTGGTGGGGAAGGCCCGCGTATTCGATGTCCTGGACGAGGCTCTCAAAGTGGGCGCTCGCACCGCGCTGATCTTCGGCGGCGGTTTTGCGGAAGTCAGCGGCGAAGGCACGGCGCGCCAGGCTCGGCTGGCCAGCTATGCGCAACGCGGCCTGCGCATTTGCGGTCCCAATTGCAACGGCGTGATGAACCTGGTCGACGGCATCGCGCTGGGCTTCATGCCCACGTTCGAATTGCCCGTGCGCGCCGGGAATATTGCCGTGGTTAGTCAGAGCGGAAACATCGCCACCTGCCTGTCCTCGCGGGGCCTGGAAGCGGGGTTGGGATTCAGCTACCTGATCGCTTCGGGCAATGAGGCGGACCTGGAGATGGCAGACTATGTGGAATATCTGCTGGACGATCCCGCCACACAAGTATTGGCGCTGTTCGTCGAAGGATTCCGGAACCCGCAGCGGTTCCTGGCAGTGGCGGAACAGGCGCTGCGAAAGGGCAAGCCTATCGTCCTGATGAAGATGGGGCGCACCGCATCGAGCGAGCGCGTGGCACTTTCCCATACCGGCTCGATGACGGGCTCCTACCGAGTCATCACTGGGGCGTTGCGCCAGAAGGGCGTCATCGTCGTCGAGGACCTGGATACACTGATCGCGGTGGCCAGCGTAATGGCCAGCGGCAAACGGCCGCGCGGCGGGGCCGTGGCGGTGGCTTCGCTTTCTGGAGGCATGGCCGGCGTGGTCGCGGACGTCTGCGATGAGCTCGGTGAACCGCTAGCGGCGCTTACCCCCACAACCATCGCGGCTGTGGCGCGCAATCTGCCGGACGTGGCCAGCATCCAGAATCCCCTCGACATGACGGGACAAGTTGTCAACGAGCCGGAATGTTGGACGCGCAGCATTGCTGCTCTGGTTGCCGACCCCGGCGTGGACGTGCTGCTCGGCGTGTTGTCCATTACCGCCAACCGGTCTGAACGACGGTTCGCGCAGGACCTGGCAGACCTGCATGCTGGTACGCCGGCGCTGGTGATCACCGTCTGGGCATCTGGCAGTCCGCCTGGGGCCGGCGTGGAAATCCTCGTGCAGGCGGGTACCGTTGTCCAGTTGCGTGTGCAGGATGCGGTGCGCGCCATTTCCCACTGGCGGCGCTACTGGACCACCCGCCAAGCTCGCATTGCCGCGCTCGATGCGTTGCACGCGCAACCGGCGCCGAGAAGCACCGGCAAGGCAATGACGGACTGGGCCTTACTAGAGGAGGCGGGGATTCCGGTCGCTCGGAAGGTGCTCGTTCATGATGCGAGGCAGTTGGAAGACGCTCTTGGTACGCTGGCCTTTCCGGTAGCCTTGAAGCTGGAATCGGCGGCCGTCGCCCACAAAACGGAACTCGGCGCGTTGCGGTTGAACGTGCGCAGCCTGCAAGAAGCCCGCGGCGCTTTCGACGACCTTCAACGGATCGCCGCGCGACATGCTGCCGCAGGCGAAGATAGCGGCGTGCTGGTGCAGGCAATGGTAACGGGCAGGCGAGAGCTGCTATTGGGCCTGAAGCGGGAACCCTCTGTAGGGACGGCGGTCGTGGTCGGCATGGGTGGCATTTTTTCTGAGTTGCTGCAGGATATCGCGACGCGCGTGGCGCCCCTGACGGCCTTGGACGCGCGGGAAATGCTCTCGGAGCTTTCCGGGCATGCCCTGTTGGGCGCGGCACGTGGGCTGGGTGCCGTTGCCGACGGCTTGCTGGTGGACTTGCTGCTCAATCTGTCGGATCTGGCGATCATGCAAGGCGAGCGCATTCGCGAACTGGACATCAACCCCGTGATCATCGGGGACGACGGCCGCTCGGCCGTGGCGGTGGACGTGCTGGCTACTTATTGTTGAAGTCCGGCCAGAACTGCGGGGGGCGTTTTTCATACGGCCTCGGGCGGAAGCCGCCCTACAAACGTTGTATTCGATTCGGTCGTGATTTGCTGGTAGTCTTGTACTGCCTCGCATTCACGACGCCAACCTCAGCCATCAAGCGAAATTCACCATGACCAGCCCCATGTACAGCGCCTCCGTTCCCGTCTTGAAGCAAATGCTCTCTGCCTTGTCCGATGTGCTGAAGAAGGCCGAAACCCACGCCATCGAAAAAAACATAGACCCGAACGCCTTCCTGCAGGCTCGACTGTTCCCGGATATGTTCCCGTTGGTGCGTCAAGTACAGATTGCCGCGGATTTCTCCAAGGGCATCACGTCGCGCCTCGCCGGCGCGGAAGTTCCGTCGTGGCCAGACAGCGAAGCGACTTTCGCCGATCTGCAGGCGTTGATCGCCAAGGCTTTGGCGCATGTCGGTTCCTTCAAGCCGGAACAATTCGATCAGAGCGAAGCCCATGAGATCGTGCTGCGTCCCGGTACGCCGAAAGAAAAAAGGTTGACGGGAAGCGCCTACCTTTTACATTACGGCTTGCCGCAGTTTTTCTTCCACGTGACCACCGCTTACGCAATCTTGCGTCATAACGGGGTCGAAGTCGGCAAGCGCGATTACATGGGTTCTTACTGACTCGCGGCATATGGTGCCGCCATGTGCCTGATCGAATCCTGACGTATCGGTGCCGTTCAGCAGGCCCAGATTATGGGATTCGCTCATGCCGAGTTTTTCAACACAATAGGCCGACAACAGTCTTTCGTGTTTGACGGCTTTCGACCCTTTACAGAAAACCGAGCAAGGCGAAAGCAGTCATTGGCTGACCGAGGATTCCGGACCGATTGACAGTCGGAATATGCTGATGGAAGGGGCGCCTTACTTCAGACTGGACGCAGAAGAAGCGGCTGCGATCTGGTCGAAGGTAGCCCAGGCAGTGAATGGCTGGCGCGCGATGGCTAAGAGGTTGGGCATGCGGGGTACGGATTTAGTGGATTTTGAGCCGGCACTTGTCGACAAGACTTAGATGGGGTTTGATGGCCCTTCGTGCACATATCTCTTCAGCCGATGCCGACGGCATCATGGTGCCTGGGTTAAGCCGCCTCTGCCACCGGATTGATTATCTGATGCACCATGGATCCCACCGCGACGGGATCGCGTGTCAGTTTCAGAATTACCGACAGCAGCACTCGTGCCTTGATTGCGCATAGGCTGCCCGCGAAGATGACACCCATCCGCTCGAGGTCTTTGCCGCCGCCCGCGCCATAGACCGGTTCAACCCGGCCCTCTTGGCAACGGGTGGTGATCAGAGTGGGAATACCGGCATCCACTGCCTTTTGCAATGCGCTATATATCCCAGGCGTCACATTGCCGCGCCCGAAGCCATCTATGACGAGCCCCTTGGTGTCATGTTCCATGGCGCAATGTATGAAACGTCCGTCCATGCCCATGCATAACCGAATCATGTCGACGTTGCTTTCTATCGAATCGACATCAAAACGTGGCGCCCTGACGGGATGTTGCAGGACGAATACGCTTTCGCCGTCTACGTAGCCCAGCTTGCCGAAACCGGGAGACTGGAAGGCGTGCAGCTGATGAGCATGGGTTTTGCGCACCAGACTTGCGGCATGGATCTCGCCATCGAACACCAGCAGGCATCCCAGCCCGCGAGCCGACGGCGTCGCGGCAACCCGTATGGCACTGTTCAGATTGCGAGGCCCGTCACTGTCGGGCTGGTCGGCGTTGAACTGGGCTCCTGTAAAAACGACTGGCTTGTCGGAGCGCACCAGCAGGTCGGCCATGTACGCGCTTTCTTCCATCGTGTCGGTACCGTGGGTAATAACTACCCCGGCCACGTCGTCGCGCCGCAGTTCTTGCTGGGCTAGCGCTGCCAAGCCGAAGGCGTCTTCCAGCGCAAGCCGGTAGCTGCCCAGATTGCAGTAGTCTCGGGTTTCCACTTCGACGCCCGGAGTCGTGATTTTGCCTGCCAGATCTGCGCCGAGCACTGACGTTCGCACATCATCGTGGCTGGCGTCCCAGGATGATGCAATCGTTCCGCCTGTGGCGATCAAGACAACCTTCTTCATAAAGATTCGTTCTTCAGATAATCATAAGCCGACAACACATGCACTCGAATCACATTCAAGGCGTCTTCGATTGCCACGCGCTCGTCGATTCCGCCCATGCCTAGAGGGGTCGGGCCATACACCACGGCGGGGATTTTCCGGTACCGCCACAGGCGTGCGTCGGTATTGCCCATGCCCAGCACTTCCGCCGGCCGGATCCCGGTGATGGCTTCCGCGTTCCGCTGCACGATTCCCATGAGTTCGGCGTTGGGATCGCACCAATTCGGCTCGTTCACCATCAACACTTCGTAGTCGAACGCATGCCGTGCTTTCAGGCTTTCGATGTGGGCCACCAGATCGGCGCTGGATACACCGTTGGGTAAGCGGAAATCCACTTCGAATTCGCACCGCGAGGCAATCATGTTCACTTTCGGGCCGGCGTGCATCGTGCCCACATTCATGACGATCGCGCGCGCCAGTCGCGATGCCCCTTCGCCGTTGGCCTGGTCGAAGGCGGTTCGCGAGGCCTCCAGCGCGCGAACTACCACCTCTGGCTCTTCGAACTTGAAATGGGTGAATGCACGCAAATCGTTGATCAGCCCATAAGCCAGCTCGATCGCGTTCGGGCTCAAATGCGCATAGGCGCCGTGCCCGCCGGGAGTGGTGATGGTAAAGCGCAGCCACATTGCGCCTTTTTCGCCAAAGCGAACGGTGAACGGGCTGCTGGGCTCGCCGTTCAGGCACGACGTGCCGTACACGTCGCTCTCGTGGTCCTGGAACAGGTGCCGGGCGCCATTGGGGCCGAAGGTCTCTTCGTCAGAAACGACCGTCAGTGTCAACTTGCCGCCCAGGCTTTCGCGAATGCGCTGCAGGTATAGAAATGTGAAGATCGAGGCGGTCGTGCCGACTTTCATGTCGGCTACACCGCGGCCATAAATGCAGCCGTCGCGCACTTCGGCCGCCCACGGATTGTGGGACCAGTCGGAGGCATTTTCCACCGGGAAAACATCGATATGCCCGTTCAGCACCAGGTGTTTGTCACCACCGCCGAAAGTCGAGGCCGCCACCAGGTTTGGCATGGTTGGCTCTTTGACGCGCAAGTCATAGCGCGAGCCTTCCTTGTCCAGTAGTTCCCGCACGTGCGACATGCCGGCGAGCGTGTCGCCCGGCGGGTTCGGAGTCGCCGCGCGCACGAATCCTCGAATGAAATCGATGATCTTCTCGCGATCCTGGTCTATCCATTGAAGCAGTTGTTCTCTCATGACTGGCCTGTCGGAAATAGTCGAAAATTCATTGGGCGCGGGCCAAGTACTCGTACGCGGAAAGTACATGGACGCGGATGATATTGAGCGCTTCTTCGATGGGAACGCTCTCGTCCGCGCGGCCCATGCCCATCGGGGAAGGCCCGTACACCACGGCGGGAACCCCCCGATAGCGCCACAAGCGCGCGTCGGTGTTGGCCATGCCTATTACATTGGCGGGTTCTATGCCGGTAATTTCCCGCGCGTTAGCACGAACCAGTTCGGCCAGTTCGCCATTGGGCTCACACCAGTTGGGCTCGTTGATCTTGAAAATGTCATACGAAAAATCGTGCCGTGCTTTGAGCGACTCGATGTGCCGGATCAACGCGTCCACGCTGACGCCGTTGGGCAATCGGAAATCCGCGTCAAACTCGCAGTGCGCGGCGATCATGTTGACCTTGGCGCCGCCCGTGATTCTTCCAACGTTCATCAGGATAGAGCGCGCCAGTTTGCTTGCGCCGTCGCCATTGGCCAGATCGAAGGCTCGCACGGCCGCATCCATTGCGGCGGAGTATTCCGGCGGCTCTTGGAAGGGAAACTTGGTGAATTCGCGTAGATCCTGGATCAGGTTGAACGCCAGGTCGATGGCATTGGGGCTGCGCTGCGGGTAAGCACCATGGCCGCCCGGGGTGTTGATGGAAAAGCGCACCCAGGCCGCGCCTTTTTCCCCGAAGCGGATTGTGTACTGGCTGCTGGGTTCGCCATTCAGGCACGACGTGCCTGTTATCTCATCTTCGTACTTGTCGAAAAGATGGTTGGCGCCGTTTGGCCCGAGGGTTTCCTCATCTGACACGACGGTCAGAGTCAGTTTTCCCTTCAAGCTTTCTTTCAATCGTTGCAGGTATATATAGGTCAGTATCGATGCCGTGGTACCGACTTTCATGTCAGCCACGCCACGGCCATAGATACTGGCGTCGCGGATGTCGGCGCTCCATGGGCCGCTTTTCCAGTCGGCCGCGTTCTCGACGGGGAACACATCGATATGCCCGTTCAGTACCAGGTGCTTGTCGTTCTCGGCAAAAACCGTGGTGGCCACCAGGTTCGGCATCTTCTCGTCTTTTACGCGCAAATCGTAGGCAACGCTCTCGCTATCGAGTAATGCCCGTACGCGCGCCATTGCCTCCAATGTATCGCCGGGCGGATTCGGCGAGGCCGCGCGAACGAATCCCTGAATAAACGCGATGATTTTTTCGCGATCTTCCTCGATCCACTGCAATAGTTGCGCTTTCATGCGATTCCTTCGGTATCGGTTTATTGACTCACGGACTGATGCACTCTCAAAGCGGGCTTGCGACCTCGCGAACTCAGGAACTCGGGATTAGCCGGAGGCCGGTCAGATCAAGCCTGATGGGTATTTCGTCGCCGACCCGCGGCTGCCCACCCAGCGGGAAATGGGCTTCCATTAGGAGGCGGTCGCCGCCTACCCGCAGCGTGACGCGGGTCATGGATCCGTAATAATCGGCGGATTCGACGACGGCTTGCAGGCGCATCCCGTTCGCCGCCGGGTTCCAGGGCTTGATGTACTCGGGGCGAAGCACCAGTAGCTGTCCGCCGTCCGCGGCACCGGGCGTCTGCAACGTCAATCCCGCGCTGGAAGTGAATACGCCGTCGGCCACTACGCCTTCCAGCAAGCTGCACCAACCGATGAACTTGGCGACAAAGCGGCTGGCGGGGGTCTCGTAGATTTCTTCGGGTGTGCCGATTTGTTCCACTTTGCCGGCGTTCAACACGACGATACGATCCGACAGCGCCAGGGCCTCTTCCTGGTCGTGGGTGACGAACAGGGTTGTGATATTCACCTTGTCGATCAGTTTTCGCAGTTCTTCGCGCAGTCGTATCCGGAGCTGGGCGTCCAGGTTGGAGAATGGCTCGTCTAGCAGCAGCACTGCCGGCCGCAATGCCAGCGCGCGCGCCAGTGCTACCCGTTGCTGTTGTCCACCGGATAGTTCTCGAGGATAGCGTCGGGCCAGATGATCCAGTTCCACCAGTTGCAGCATCTCGTTCACGCGCTGTTCGCGCTGTGTTTTGCCTACGCCGATGTTCTCCAGGCCAAACGCCACATTCTGCGCTACGGTCATGTGGGGAAAGAGCGCATAGTTCTGGAACACCATGCCGGTATCCCGCTGATAGGGAGGCAGCTCGGAAACCTCTTTGCCGGCGATTTGTATGGAACCGGCGGTGGGTTCGACAAACCCCGCGATCATCCGCAGTGTCGTGGTCTTGCCGCAACCCGACGGCCCGAGCAGGCACAACAACTCACCCTTCCTGACTCGCAGCGAGAAATCATCCACCGCCACGAAATCGCCATAGGTTTTCCGGATGCCGGACAATGCAACGACGATTTCTTCATTCCCAAGATGCTTGCCCTGTGACGTCTGGGCGGTCGGTACAACCTGGGTGGTGCTCATGTCACTTTCTCCATGCCGATGAACTTTTCAACTATCGCAATCACTACTAGTGTCACCAGAATCACCAGTGTCGAGACGGCGGCGAGAATAGGGTCGTAGCTGTTTTCAACATAGGTGAATATCTGCACGGGTAAAGTTGTTCCGTCGGAGAACCCCAGGAATATCGACAGCGTGATGTTCCCGAATGAAGTGACGAAAGCGAACACGCCGCCGGCTATCAATGTGGGAGCCAGCAGCGGTAGCGTGATGCGACGCAACACGGTCAGCGGCGAGGCCCGCAGATTCATGGCTGCTTGTTCCAGGGTTCGATCGAACAGCACCAGGTTGGCCGAAATCGCCCTGACAACATATGGCAGTGTGATCAACACATGGCCCACCAGCATGCCGAAAAAAGTCTGGTTCCATCCGATCCAGGCCAGGAATTGCAGCAGTCCCAGGCCAAGCACGACCATGGGGACGATCAAGGGCGACAAGGTCAGTGTCCTGAAGGCTTCGCGGCCGCGGAATGCGTGGCGATCCAGGGCGAAAGCGGCCATCGTGCCCAGCACCAAAGAACACGCAGTGGCAATCAATGCCAGCTTGGTGCTGATCCACAGCGATGCCATGAACGGCTCGCTATGGATCGCCGCCTCATACCATTTGAAGGAAAAACCCTGCGGCGGAAAACGCAGGCTGTCGCCGGCTGTGAACGACGAAATGACCACGATCACGGCCGGCAACGCCAATGTTACGTAGACCAGCGGTCGAATCACGGCGCCGGCGATCTGCATCAGGCGATCTCTGAAACTAGTGTGCATGTTCGCCCTTTGAATTCAAGCGTATCGCCAGCAAGGTATTCGCGCCGACTGTTACGGCAAGCGTCAATATCAGCAAGATAAAGGACATGGCGGCGGCGAAAGGCCAATTCAGAATCGACAAGACCTGTTCGTAGATCAGGCTGCCGATCATCTGGATCCTGGCTCCTCCTATTAGCCGTGGAGTAATGAAAGCCGACACGGAAAGAATGAACACCAGGGTCAGGCCGGACAGGATGCCAGGCATCGACAAAGGCAGGATGACCTTGCGAAAGGTGGTGTACCGGTCCGCCCTCAGGTTGGCTGCCGCTTGCTCGAGCACGGGATTGATCTGAGTGACCACGCTCATGACGGACAGGATCATGAATGGCAGGAATTGCTGGACCAGCACCAGCAGCACGGCCACGCGATTGAACAAGAGCCGTTGCGGATGATCCACCAACCCTAAGCCCATCAGAATCGCATTGAGCAATCCGTTGCGGCCCAGCACGACTAGCCATCCGAACACCACGACGACCAGGCTCAGCGTCAAGGGCAGAATTACCGCGATCAGACGCCACTTCCGCTTCTCGGGCGGCAGTCGGGCCAGCGAATATCCGACTGGATAGCCGACCAGCAGACTGACCAGCGCCGACGCCAAGCCGAAGCCGATGGTTTCGGCCAACACTGACAGGTAATAGCCATCGGTCAGGAATTTGCCGTATTGGCCGAGAGTGAATCCTGCGCCGAGCGGCCCGCTTCCTTCGAAAAAGCTCGACCGAAAGAGACCCAGAATAGGAAAGACCAGGAATACCGACAAAAGCAGCAAGGGCCCGGCAAGCAGCGAGTACAGATTCCGCCTGCGGCCAACCCGTCTTCCCGAGAGTGCAACGCTTGGCATAGAGAAATTCGCAACTGAAAATAGATATGCGAGCCACCCGAACGGCGGCCCGCATGGCCGGCTTCCGCCGGGATGACTTAGCGCGTGGACTTGTTGAATTGCTCCAGCATGGCGCCGCGCATTTTCGATACCTTGACCCAGTCGACTGGCTTGACCAGCTTGCGGCCTTCGCCATAGCCGACCACATCTGCCGCGACGGCGGGATCGATATGGATATCCGTGCATGGCGCGTAGCGGAAGAATTCGACCATGGCGCCGACCGCCTTGTCCGACAACGCCTGGTTGATATAAGCCAGGGCCGCGTCGCGGTTCTGGCTGCCCTTGACGGGCGCCAAGTAGTTGTACAGCGCGTAAATGCCTTCCTGCGGCACGACGGTCTTCATCGGCAGTTTCTTGGCGCGCATGGAATAAATGCGCCCATCCCAGAATGGCCCGGCCCAGACTTCTTCTTGCTCGAACAGTTGCAGCAGGCTTACCGTGGCCGGCGTGATGGTGGAGATGTTGTCGCGCATGTCGGCCAGGGCGTCGAACGCCGGCTGCATGTTATCCAGGCTGCCGCCATAGGCCTCGGCGAGCGCGATCAGTCCCAGCACGCCGCCCGTGTTTTCGGGGCTGAGCAATCCCACCCGGTCGTTCAGGTCGGAGCGCGCCAGGTCCTTGTACGACGCGATAGGCTGCTTGATCAGGTCGCTGTTGTAGGTGAGAACGATCGAATTGGTGAGAAATGGCGTGCCGTGATCGCCGAATTCCCTGACGCTATCTAACAGCTTTCCGCCATTGGGCAATTCGTCGCGGGTGACCGGGTCGATGAGGTCGGCGGCAATCAATTCGGGAATATTGGGGCTGTCGGCCATGATGATGTCGTAGGGGGGCCGATCCCGCGAGGCGATCAATTTTGCGATGGCGGAGGCCGCTGTACCATCCTGGTAGGCCACCTTCAAGCCGGTCTGCTCGGCCAGGGGCTTAGCCACGTAGTCGTTCAGGATTCTGCTGTAGTCGCCGCCGTAGCCGTTGATGTTCAGTGTGATTCCTTCGAAGCGGCGCGTTTGAGCGCGCAGGACTGCCGGTGTGCCCAGCGCCACGGCCAGGGATGAGGAAGCTGATAGCTTCAAGAACGAGCGGCGTTTCATAGTTTTGACTCCGGAAGATCGGATTAATGACGTTTATCTACGGCTAAAGCCGTACCCCCACATGCATCACGCACGCCTGTTCTGCCGCAAAACGGCCAAGCAGGCCGGCATGCGTGACGGCATCGCCCCATCACCCATCCGGGCGCGCGAACCATTCACATCAATCTGGCCTTACCAACATAAACTGATCAGACCAAATGATGCTAATCATCGTGGTAGCCAGCGTCAAGGGATCCGCCTAGGCAATCTCTTAGGTAAATACCCCAATAGGCAGGGAAACCGGGCGCATTTCACCGGCGGGCGTGGCGGCGGGCGCGACGGCGGCATGGCATCTCGCGGTATACTCTGTGACCATCAATCTGGCCTGACCACGGCAGACCTCGGTAATAATCAAGGCCGTCGGGCTACAGGGCGGCGGCTGCTTTTTTGGTTCAAGACAAACCACGATCCCCCTCGCCATGAAGCGTAAGCGCCCACGCATTTCGATCTTCTTTCTCGGCGGCACGATCGCCATGGTGCCCGAGCTCGACGACACCATCGTGCCGACCTTGACCGGCCCGGAATTGGTGCAAGGCGTCAGTGGCCTGAACCAGATCGCCGATCTGGATGTGCATACCATCCTGATGGTGTCCAGTCCCATGATCGAACTGCGGCACTTGCGGGATTTGGCTCAGCGCATCGATGCCAACCGCGATTCAGATGGTTTCGTGGTGGTGCAAGGTACCGACACTATCGAAGAAACGGCCTTTGCCCTGAGCCTGATGGTACGTCGCGATGTTCCCGTGATCATGACCGGGGCCATGCGCGGGTCGCTGGAACCTGGGGCGGACGGGCCGGCCAATTTGCGCGCCGCAGTGACAGTCGCCAGCACGCCAGAGGCAGCCAAGCTGGGGGTCACGGTGGTGCTCAACGATGAAATTCACAGCGCCCTGTTCGTGCAGAAAACCCATTCGGCCTTGGCGTCGGCTTTCTCGTCGCCTAATGCCGGACGGTTCGGCTTCGTGGCCGAAGGTAAGGCGCATCTGCTGTGCGCGCCGGCGCTGCGCGTGCCCCGGCTCGATCCGGCCGGCGAGTTCCCGGCCGTATGCCTGGCAAAGATCGGGCTGGGTGACGACGGCCGGCTGCTGCGCGCGCTGCCCGACTTAGGCTACCAGGGCGCCGTCATCGAAGCCATGGGCGTCGGCCATGTGCCGCAGCCGCTGGTTGACCTCATTGCCGACATGATCACCCACATGCCGGTCGTGCTGGCATGCCGCGATACTTCGGGTCCGGTGCTTCGCAAGACTTACGGTTTTGCCGGATCCGAGTCCGACCTCCGGCAACGCGGCATTATCAATGGCGGTTTTCTGGGCGGCCTCAAGTCCCGCGTGTTGCTGCAATTATTGATGGCATCGGGATGCCGGAGCAAGAAAATCAATACAGTCTTCAATAGCCTGATGAAGCCATTGACCTGATCCGAGCTAACTCAGAGGAGCTGCTCCTGCGGGGCAGTGGAGTCAATCACCCAAGCGAGAAACCGGATTGTCGCAATCAGCTTCTGGACACAACGTTACCCGCGCAGCCGTATTGCAGCTTCAAGAGCTTATACGCAGCGGCGTGCTGCCGGCAGGGCAGCCGTTGCCGTCACAGCGGGATCTCTCGAAAAAACTGGGCGTCAGCCGTGCCACCCTGCGCGAAGCCCTGAGCGTGATCGAGACCATGGGATGGATAAGCACCGAGCCGCGCAAGCGCGCGGTGGTGGCCAAGGTCGAGGATGAAAACAGCGAGGGAGCCGGGCAAGGATGGAAATTCCACTGCTCAGCCTCGGATATCTTCGAGTTCAGGTTCGTGATCGAAAGCCAGATCGCCGGAATTGCGGCCATGAAGGCGTCTGACTCGGACATCGCCGCCCTGCGCCGGAATGCCCGCGAGTTCAAGGAGGCAGTCGACGCCGCGGACTTATCGCTCATCATGGAAAAAGACCGCGAATTTCATCGGATCATTGTCGATTGCACGGGCAATCTGGCCTTCCAGGAATGCTATGCCAATTATGCAAAGCCCTTTCTGGATACGCACAAGATGGAATTGAATCAACTTTTTCGCTTGCAAGAGCTGATCATCGAACACGACAATATCATCAATTCGATTGAATTTCGCGATCCCACGCGAGCCGCCTATTTCATGCGCATCCACATCATGCGCGCGGCAGACCGCAGTGGCATATCCATGCAAAAGACGCCGCTGGCATTGTAAGAGCCCGCGCCGCTCGAGCGTTCAGCCATGTACGGCTAATTGCCGCACTGGCTTTAGACATGCCTATGGCTCGAGGACGGAACCAGGCTCCTCCATCGCCTGCGACCAGTCCAGGTTTCACGGAATTCTCAGCGAACTTCGCTGCCCGGGAAGCCAGTCGAATATCGCACACGCGAAACCGTGCCGACCCCCAGGGTACCGACCGTGAGCTTGTCCATTAGCCTTTGGTTGTCGACCTATATACCTGTTAATACCACGCGCAAGCAAGCTATGGGGATGGTAAGTTCGCGTATACACCCGCTGACCCGTCGCCGAGTTCCGGCCAATAACGTCTCGAGAGGGATCCATGGAATACCTGCCTCAATTGCTTGCGCTGTCCGGCATCGTTTTACTGGCCTGCATCAGCCCTGGACCGGACTTCGTTGCCGTTACATCCACCGCCTTGCGGGACCGCCGGTCCGGCATGTTCGTCGGCCTGGGCATTGCTTGTGCAGTCGTCGTCTGGGCAACCGTGGCCATTCTTGGATTTGGATTGCTGATCAAAGAGTTTTTCTGGCTTTACGAAAGCATCCGCCTGGTCGGCGCGGCTTACCTGGTCTACCTGGGCGTGCGGATGCTGACTGCCGCTTTCAAGGCCAGGAATGGCGCGCCGCACGTCGATGGTGCTTCGCGTGTCGGGGCGCTGCAAGCGTGGCGCCAGGGTTTCATGGTGGGCGTCACGAATCCGAAGACGGCAACCTTCTTTGCCACCTTGTTCGTGATCGTATTGCCGGTCGGCGCACCCAGCTGGGTGTATGTGAGCGTGGTTGCGCTCGTCGGCCTGATAACGGCCGGGTGGCTGGGGGCGCTCGCTGCGTTCTTTTCCGTGGCGCGCGTCCGGTCTGTCTACGCCCGCGTGAGCCGGGTGGTAGACGCCTTGATGGGCGCGGCACTCGTGGGATTGGGAATTCGCCTGGCCAGCGGTCGTTAAGACGAGACGGAGACTGGGCCAGGCTCGGTCAAAGTGGCAGCCGGCGCCCAAGCGGCGGCCGCTAGCCATTGCACATATGCAGCGCGATTTTGATAACGTCTAGCGTCAGCGGAAAATCGGTGGGGTTCTGGTGCACAGCGAAGTACTTGACGTTGGGCAGGGCTGGGCTCGTGCGCACGCGGGCGAGAGTGCCTTCATCGATATGCTTCTGCACGTAATCCACCGGTAGCGGGCTGATGCCGAGGCCGTTGATGGTCATGTGAATGGTCACAGTGAGGCTATTGGCGGTTATGACCTTCTGGGGCTTGAAGCCCGCCATGCGTTGCCAATTGTCGAAGATCTGGCTGACGATGCCTTGCGAGGTATGCACAAGCATCGGGTATCCCGAGACTTCCGGCGCGGTCAGGATTCGATTCGGTATTTTCAGGCGCGGGCTTGCCATCCAGGCGAATGCCACGTCCTGCAGTTCCACGCTTTCAATACTCGAGTCCCAGAATGGGCCGCCTATAAGAGCGATGTGCAGCGTGCCTGCCTTGATGCGCTCAAGCAGTAAGCCACTCTGCTGAACGATCAGTTCTACGGTGACTCGCGGGTATGCCAGCCTCAGTTGCTCGATGAAGGCCGGAAGCCAGGTAATCGCGACGAGTTCACTGGCCCCCAGGCACAGCGTGCCGCTGAAGTTCGCGGGTCCGAGAACATCGTTCACGACTTCAAGGCGCGCCGCGAGCAGTTCTTCAGCCCCCTTCATCAGCCTCTGGCCCGATTCGGTCAGTTTTGCGCGTCGTTGCTTGAGATCGACCAGGTCGGTGTCGAACATCGTTTGAAGTTCGGCAATTCGCTTGGCGATGGCCGATTGCGACGTGTGCAACTGCTTTGCCGCGGCCTGAAAACTGCCCAGCCGTCCGGTCCAGTAGATAGCTTCAAGCTGCTTGAACGTGGGGTGCGCCATGATCCGTATAGCTCGCGTATTTATCGGAATTTAATTCCTGGTTATCCCATAGATTTTATCGTTATAGGAAAAAAGGATGGAACCCTAAAATCGCTTCATTACAAAAAAGGAGAGACAACCATGATTCGCCCGTACCTTACCGTGCTTAATCTGTTGGCCACCGCCGCGCTCGCAATGACAAGCAGCGTTTACGCACAGGACAAGTTCCCGAGTAAACCCGTGACGATCACGATATCGGTGATGCCGGGAGGGGGCGTCGACCTGACCGCTCGAAACCTGGCGAAGGTGCTTTCCGGCATGTGGGGGCAGCCTGTCGTCGTCCAGAACAGCGCTGGCGCGGGCGGCATCGTGGCGGCCTCGCTGGTAAGCAAAAGTGCGCCGGATGGCTACCAGCTTTTCATGGCGCACAACGGCGACATCACGTCGACCCCGTTCTTGTACAACCGGCCTGACTACCAGCCGCTCAAGCAGCTGACGCCGATATCGCAAATTCTTTCCCAACCCTATGTTGCGGTGGTTCACCCGTCGGTGCCGGCAAAGAATCTGAACGAGCTTATCGCCCTGATCAAGAAGAAGAATGCGGCCGGGCAGAAATTCGACTATGCCACGGGCGCGCTGGGCAGCGCCGACCATCTGGCGGGAGAAAAATTCCGGCTTGCAGCCAATGTTGAATTGATGATCGTTCCATATAAGAGCTCGGCTCCCGCCGCCGCCGATGTGGCCGCCGGCCATCTGCCCTTCGGATTCTTCTCGCTCGCTACCGCGGGTGGCCTTGCCAAGACCGGTGCCCTGCGCATGCTCGCCATCAGTTCGGCGGAACGCGTCGATCTCGTGCCGGATGTGCCAACGGTGGCGGACACGCTGCCCGGATTCACGGCCCTGGCGTGGTACGGCATGTTTGGTCCTGCGGGAATGCCGGCCGATCTCACCGAGCGCATCAGTCGCGACATACATAAAGCAGTCGAATCGCCGGAAATGCAGGAACTCATGAGCAACAACGGCCAACACGCCGCGATATCGACCCCCGCCGAGTTCGCCAAGTTTCTTCAAGAGGATTCGGCAAGGACATCCGAATACATCAAGCAAGCCGGAATTTCCCCTCAGTAAACCCGCCACGGAAAGGAATGAATCATGTCGACAGGCCATCCTAGCTCTATACGAACCTGCTCCGCTTCGATGATGGCCGCCATCGAAGAGTACAAACACGAGCAGGACATCGTGAAACTCCGTTCGAAGCTGGTCGCCGCCGTGCGCCCTGTGATTGACCGGGCGGATCTTTTCGAGCTTGGCGCGGTTCGAAAAGGAAACCACATCAGCAACAGCAAGTATCTTTATTATGATGGTGATCTCTGCGTGACCCTGGACGAATTCCCGAAAGGAAAATTCATTCCGCCCCATGATCATGGCGTATGGGAAGCGATTGTTCTCGTCCGTGGCAGCATGCAGCATACGGTGTATGACCGTGTCGACGACCGCAAGACCGAAGGGCATGCGAAGCTTCAGCCTTCTGAAGACGTGACCATGAAGCCGGGCGACATTTCCATGGTGATGCCCCCGGACGATATTCACAGCTTCACGGCGCTGGAAGACGGGACCTTCGGGATCACGATTGTGGGCGGCGAATACTCGCTGCTTCGCCACTATTACAGCCTGGACGACGACAAGTACGTCGTGCGCGCGCCGAAAGGCATGGTTCGCGAAGCAGTGGCCGAATGAATATTCCTTCTGTGCGCGCCATTGCTCGTGAGCAAGGCATGGTGCTGAATGGCTATGTGACGATTCCCAGTGCGGCCTCGGCGGAAATCTATTCATTGCAGGGATGGGATTGCGTCACCATGGATATGGAGCACGGCGGCATCGGCATTGATGTCGCCGTCGACATCGCCCGGGCAGTTCGTGCCTCTGGCGTCGTTCCCATGGTACGGATTCCGCGCGGCGATCCATCGTGGGTGTCGGTGTTGCTGGACGCGGGGGTTCTCGGTGTAACCGCCGCAATGGTGAACACGGCGGAGGATGCGCGGCGCCTGGTTCAGGCGTGTCTGTATCCCCCCGCTGGCGTGCGCGGGGTAAGCCGGCAAAGCCGGGCGGCAATGATCTATGGGGCCGATTACCTGTCGAGCGCGAATGACAGCATCAGCCTGTTCGCGATGATCGAAACAGCCGAAGGCTTCCGGAACCTGGAGGATATCGTTGCCGTGCCCGGCCTGACTGGCGTCTATTTCGGCGGTGTGGACTACGCAAGCTCCTTGCGCGGCAGTGATTCAAGCCAGAAGACGGAAGACGCCGAGATCCAGAACGCCGTGAACGATGCTAGGAAAAAAATCGGCCAAGTATGCGAAGAACGGCAGTTGATAGCGGGAATGAACGCGAGTTCGGTGGCGGTGGCCGGCCAGCTTCGCAGCGAGGGCTACCGCTACATTACGCTGTCATCCGATGCCGTGTCCATGGCCGCCAGTGCCCGCCGCCTGGTTGCCGATGTGCGCGAGCTTGCCGTCCGGGAGCGTCTCTAAGATGGACCTGGGTCTGGGCGATGCCGCCGTACTGATTACTGGCGGAAACCGGGGTATTGGCCGTGCCATCGCGCTTGCTTTTGCCCGCGAGGGCGCCCGTGTCGCTATTTGCGGTAGAAGCCGGGATGCCCTGGCCGAAACCGAGCAGGCGGTTCAAAGGCTGGGTGGAAAGTGCCTGTCGATCCAGAAGGATCTGTCCGACCCCGAAGGAAGCGCCGAAGCGGTGCAAAGAACCGTCGACGAATTCGGCGGGCTGCAGGTGCTGGTCAATAACGCGTCGCTGCAAGTTGATGACGTTCCCCGAGCACTGGAAGACATAAGCGATCAACAGGCGTTGGGCAGGATAAACGGCAAGCTGCTGCTGGCGATACGCTGCGCCCGGGCCGCGATTCCTTTCCTTCGCGCTGACGGTGGCGGCCGGATTGTCAATATCGCCGGTGTGACGGCACGCAGTGTTTTTCGAGACGGCGAACTGCCTGGCCAAGGCTCGGGCCTGCCGCAGGCGCTGGGCAATGCGTCGATCGCCGCATTTTCGAAGCACCTGTCCGAAGCCTTGGTCGGTTCCAATGTGCTGGTGAATGTGGTGCATCCCCACGTCGTCAGAACCGACCGGCACTTGGGCAGGGTGGCGGAAAAAGCCAGGGAACTCGGCATCACCGAGGCTGAAGCGGACAAGCGCCTTGCGGCTCAGATTCCATTGGGGCGGAACATTGAGGTGGACGATATATCTCCCCTGGTTGTGTTCCTTGCGTCCGCAAAGGCAGCCGCGATATCGGGCCAATCTATTGCCGTGGACGGCGGTGCCTCCCGCTCAATCATGTATTAACAAAGGGACTTGAATGCGAGTAGCACTTATCACGGGATGCTCGAAACCGGACGGCATCGGCTGGAGTACGGCCCTGGCCTTGGCCGCCTCGGGGGCGGCCGTAGTCGTTTCCGACATAGTCGGCAGGGCTAAGGAATCGTCAGCTGCCCCGCAACCGGAAGGTGGCCTGGCCCGCCTGGTGGGGATGATAAAATCTGCCGGCGGGACGTGTGCCTCGGTTTGCGGGGATGTGTCCCGCGAAGACGATGCCGCCCGCATGGTCGAATTCAGCGTCCAGCAGTTTGGCCAGCTGGATATCCTGGTCAACAATGCCGCCGCACCTCATGGCGGAGACCGCAACGACATCGAACAGATTCCGCTCGCGGCCTGGGAACAGATCATGGCGGTGAATGTGCGCGGTGTGTTCCTGATGGCCCGCGCCGCGGTGCCTCATATGCGCAAGAATCGCTGGGGAAGAATCGTCAACGTTGCTTCTGCCCTGGCACGTTACGGTGGCCGTGGAAAAAGCCCTTATGCGGCATCGAAAGGTGCGGTGATCGCATTCAGCCGTTCGTTGGCCATGGATGTTGCCGGCGACGGAATCACAGTCAACTGCGTGTGTCCCGGCTCGGTGCTGACCAGCCGTGCGCTTAGCACGACTGGGAAACTCTTCGGCGCCGAAAACATCGAACAGGGCTTGATATCCCGCGCGCAAGAGATTCCTGCCGGCCGGCACGGTACACCGGAAGATATCGCGGCAAGCATCGCTTTTTTATGCAGTGAGGCTGCGGGTTATATCACGGGCAGTGACCTGTTCGTCGATGGCGGCGGGCTGCCGATTCCGGCGTCCAGGAACCCGTGAGGCGGATTGTGTCAGCTTCGCTGGACGTACATCCCACGCGCTTCCAAGTACTGCAGGCAGCCTTCGACCAGTTCGTCCGAAAACTGTTCCGGCACGCAGACTCCTTTTTCGGTGATGCGCCCATGCGCGACTTGCTGGGCGACGTAGCTGGTTGGAAGGGCGGTCATGCGCCCCTGGGGTACCTTTTCCCAGCCGGGGGCATGTCCGATGGTGATTTCCATGGACTTCTGGTTGTCTTGCACCCGGACCCGCATGGCATACATGCCCAGAATATCTTCCGGCCGAGGTTTTCCATCGCCCATTAGCGCTAGTCGCAGGATGGGCTGAAAATTCACCCGCTGTCCATTGACGTCCACCTCCAGCGCGGGGTCCAGTAGCCCGAATTCGTGCATCGATTCCAGCAATTTCATGATGCGCTTTTCGTAGGTGCCGCGCACCGTGACCGTGGCGGCATTGGGTACGAAGCGCAACACTGTCAGCGGTTCGGTGTGCGGGGTGTAGATCAGATCCACCTCGCCGATATGCGGAAAGCTCACCGTCTTCCTGCCATGGAACGGATCGAATTTTTCGATTTTTCTGTCCTGGACTGCCGTGGTCTTTACGCCATTGCGAAATTGCCGCAGCGCCGTTTCCAGCAGGCCTTCGGTAATGTTCAGCGGCCGATGCGTCGCGTATTCGCATTCGATGACGACATCGCCCTTGAACTTGCGCGCGCCATAGGCCGCCAGCATGTTGGTCAGGCCAGGGCTTACCCCGTTGCAGATAAGCGCGGCGATGCCCGCCTTGCGGGCCGCTTCCGTCAGGTTCAGGCGCTCTTCAAGAAATAGTGTGCCATTGATGTCGATATAAGGCGCACGCGCCTGAATGCACGTCTGCAGAATGTCCACGATCCGCTCGCCGTATGTGCAGTTGATCACCACGTCGGCATCTTGCAGAAGGGGCTCGAGCTTGTTCGGGGTGTCGGCCGCGACGAGTTGTGTCTCTACCCTGCCGGTCCGGTCCAGCGCGGCGGATTGCGTCAGGGCGTTAGGATTGGCGTCGATCGCGAGAAAACTCGCCTGCGCTTCGACTGCGAGAATGTCTTTGATGATCTCGCGCCCGATGTTGCCTGCACCGATCAATACGTATTTCATCTAGGGTCCTTGGTTGGGGAAGTCAACGCGCCGGCGCGCACGCCTTCATGAGGGCGCCGGTGTCGGAAAGGGCTTCAAGGCGGCGAATTGCGTCGATGACGGGCTCCGGATCCCAGCCGGGCAAGCCCAGGCTGGCGCACAGCCGGAATTTTGCGGCGACGTCGTCGAACGTCATGGGATTCTTGGGGTGCCCCTTGACGAACTCCACCGTGTGGCGGACCCGGCGTCTATTTTTACCTTCGATCGTCACTATCCCGGGCATCGGAAAGCGGCCGCGGCCCGTGCCTTGTTCCGCGCAGTCGAGATCAATTTCGATACGAGGCAGCAAGGCGCGCACTTGTGGGTCTTCGCGGCCGGCTTCGGTAAAGCTGTCCAGCCCGACCTTGCCATGCACGACAGCATGGGCCACCGTGAATGGCAGGCTGAATTGGCACTCACTCAGGGACGAGGGGTTCCATTTCCGTTCGTACGCCAGGCAAACCAGGTCATGTACTTCGCGGTTGGTGACCCGCACGACGATGCGTTCGATCTCTTCCTTGCCGAATTCCCGGGCGGCCGCAACGGCCGCTTCAATGGGCCCATGCGTGTATTTGCAGCAGGGATAGGGCGGCTTGATCGAGGGCTCGAGCGAGCGCCAGACGCTATCGCCCAACCCCTCGACCAGGTCGGCGCGTTCATAAGTGCCGCGATGGGCGAGGTCGTAGTAGCCGAAGCGGCCATCCAGGATGTCCGCGGAGCCGGTCAGCCCTTGCTCGGCCATCAAGGCCGACAACACGCCGCCTTCGACGGCCACGCCTTGCATCAGGCGGATCGTGCTGGCGCCCGCCAGATACCCTTGCTGATTGCCGGCCATGCGGGCGTGGGCAATGCCAAGCGCATGGCGGGCCTGGGCTTCGGAAAGCGAAAGTAGGCGGGCCGCGACCAGCGCTGCTCCGTAGAAGCCGCACTGGTAGCTCATGGAGCTGCCGGTTTCGCTGAAGCTGACCCGCGATGCGCTGGAAAGCCGGCAGACGACTTCCGCGCCGGCGGCTACCGCCGCAAGCAGGCCACGGCCGTCCAGCGGGCCGCGGGACTCGGCGATGGCCAACGCCACCGGAACGACATTGACGTTGATGTGGCAGGTGTTCTGCTCGTGTACGTCGTCGAGATCCCAGGCCCGGGCCGCTACTCCATTGAGAAAGATCGCTTGTGGCAGCGGCAGGCGGGTGGGCCACGAGACGGCCGTGGCCTGCGCCGTGCCGCCCCAGCCGCCCACCAGGTTCGACAATTGCGCGACATCGGCACCCTTGATTCCCGCCAATGACACACCCAGCGTGTCCAGGATGGCTAGCCTGCTCCGTTCGACCACCTCGGCGGGAAGGTCGTCGAAGCGAGTGGCGAGGCCGAACTGCAAGAGATTTTCTATTGCGTCCATGGTTACTGTGCCTTGTTTTTCATGAGGCCCAGCGAGGCTTTCCATTTCGCCGTTTCGTCGCGCGCGAACTGCTCGGCTTCGGCCGGGGTGCTTTGCATGACTGTCATCCCGAAGGACATGTACTTGTCCTTGATCGTTTGGGTGGCAAGCGCTTTGTTTATCAGCTCGTTCAGCTTCTGCACCCTGTCGGCGGGCACGCCGGCCGGCCCGACGATCACTTGCCAGGTGCTGGTATCGAAGCCCGGCACCCCTGACTCGGCCACGGTAGGTACATCCGGAAGAATCGGGTTGCGGGTCGCGCCGGCGACGCCCAGCGCCTTTACCGCGCCGGCCTTGATGGCCTCGGAGGCTCCCGGCACGGTGGCCACGCCGATATCGACCGTCCCGCCCATCACGTCCTTCAGCAGGTCGGATTCGCCTTTGTAAGGAACGACCAGGCCTTTGATGCCGGCGGCCGCGGCCATCATTTCGTAGGTCAAGTGCGACGGACTGCTGATGCCCGAGTTGCCGAAACTGATGGTTTCGGGCTTCGCCTTGGCCAGTTCGATTGCTTCTTTCAGGTTCTTCGCCGGCAGGCTTTTGCGGGCGATGAACACAAAGTCGACCTTGTTTTGCTCCGCCACGTATGACAGGTCTTTCAGGGGGTCGTACGAATTATTCTGGTCCGTCAGATTGAGCAGGATCGTGGGCCCGATTCCGCTGATTCCCAGGGTGTAGCCGTCGGGCGCGGCGCGCGCCACCCGTGTGATGCCAATGGCTCCTCCGTTGCCGGGCCGATTTTCCACGACGATGGGCTGGCTGGTGTACTTTCCCATTTCCGCGGCCAAGAGCCGGGTAGAGATATCAGTCGACCCTCCCGGTGGAAACGGCACGATCATCGTGATGGGCCGGCTCGGAAAATCGTCCGCGAGCGCCGGCGCGGCCATGCCGGCGGCAAGCAGACAGCCGCCTAGCAGCCGTGTGAGCAAGCGGGGATGCGTCATCGACTTCATGAAGTTCATTTGATTCTCCCTTGAGGGCGTGCGGCCTTTTTCGGCCACGCTATTGATTTAATGGGCAGGAGTCTTCTACAGCCCGGTTCTTCTGAAACTTGGCGTGCCGCCAAGCTCACGGAAGTACAGATCCGCGCCAGGATGAATCGGCACAGTCAGGTCTTTGATGGCGAAATCGATGTCGATCCGCCGGTACACCGACGACAGTTGGCTCAATGTTTCGCGGTTTTCATAGAGCCCCTTGGTGATCTGGTACACCTCTTCGTCGGGCCGGTCGGCATGGCAAACCAGCATGGTCGGAACCATGAGCGTCGGCGTGTCCCGCGCCAGCCATGCGGGGAAGGCATCCTGGCTCAGCCTGCCTTGCCGATAACCCGGGTTCAGGGCGAGCATGGCTTCGATGGTGGCTTCGTCCAGGCCGTGAAGCCGCGTCATGCCCGAGGACTCCAGTGCCTGTACCAGAGGGTTCGTCACGCCGCTGAGCCATACCAAGGCGTCCACGGTCCTGGCCTCGAACTGTTGCTTTCCCTCTGCGTAGTCCATGTAGAACTCGCTGCCCGCCGCTTGCTTTCGCCGCGCCGCTTTGTCATCGCGCGTGCAATGCAGAAGATCCTGGAATGCCCGGCGCGCGGAGTAGCCTTGCTCCCCCGGGGACACTCTCAGGTGTGCCAGGTCGGCGGCGCCTTGCAGTTGCCGGTCGGCATGCGTAATGACGAATAGATGCAGTTCGGACAAGTGCATTACCGCGCGCAGTCCGCGAGACCGCTTCGCGAACGGTGGGCGCCCGTTGCGCGCGTCGTACGCGCTGGACGCCGTGGTCAGGCCATAGGCGCCTTCGCCACGGCTGATGCTTTCCAGGTTGCGGCTGCCGCCACCCAGCGCGGTGGCAATGCTGAGGTGCGGAGCCTGCCGGCGCAGCAGTTCGCCGATCAACCCGATGGCGTCGTGCCAGGTGCCGGTGCTCGCGCCGCCAAGAAGCTTTGCTCCCAGCCGGGATGACACTCGGTCCGCGGCCGCCTTGACGTATCGTCCCAGGTAGCGGTCCTGCCCCGTGCCGTAGCGGTGCGTCGGGACCACAATGCCCAGGCTGCCTATCGCCCGGCCGTTGGGCCCCAGGATCGCCGCGGCGATCATGATGCCCGAACCCACTTCATTGGCGCGCAGGATCGCGTAGCCATCGCGCCGCGCCGCGTCGATGTGCTCTATGGTTTGCTTTATTGCGGCGCGTTTGCCCGCGTGAACGGCTTCTAGGGACTCGGCCTGGGGCAGCGTCGCCAGAATGGCCAGCCCGCACGCGCTTTCGTCCAGCATGCGGGCGCGGCCCAACGAGGCGGAATAACGGGACGCGTGAGGCGATTCGGACTCGGCGATATAGGCGATTCGCTTCTGCTCGTTGTCGTAAAGGGCAAGCCATACGCTCTCGCCAGCCTCTCCGGCCAGGTCGCGCATGACGGGAAGAGCCGCCTGCCTGAAGCCGTCTCGCTGGGTTACCGCGGCCGTCATCCGCGAGAACTCGAACCCGATCTTGTACTTCTGCTCGGTTTCATCGTAGGCAAGGTATCCCTCGGTGCGCAGCCGCATCAGCAGGCGGTGCATCGTGGTCGGCGGGTAGCCGAGCGCGGTAGCCAGTTCGCGCACGCCCCATTCGTTCTGGCCGTCGACGAAGGCGCGCAGGACGGCCAGGGCCTTGGCGACGGCCGTCAGGGGCTCGGCGGAGGATCTGTCGTTCATGCCGCGGCAAACGCCTGGGGATATACCGACTGCGCTCGCTCGGACGTCAAGAGTCCGGCCTCGAGATCGGTCCGTACGCTCGCCGCTGCCCGTTCGGCGGGATCGCCATATCCGCCGCCGCCGGGTATGGACAGCTCCAGCTCGTCACCCGGATGCAACTCTAGCGTCGTGCCCAATGCCACTTCCCGCCCATTGAGATAGGCGGCGGGGATCGCCACGTTCTCGCCGCCGGCCATGCCCAGGATCGGAACGCCCAGGCGTCCCCCTCTGACGCCGGCGCGGATGGGCCCCTGCAGTTCCGCCGCACTGTCGACGCGGATCGATACTCTCTGGCCGAAGCCGCCCTGATGCCTGCCGGCGCCCGCGGAATCTGGCGCGAATTCCTTGGCGGAGAACTGCAGCGGCGACTCGGCCTCGATCATCTCGACGGGAATATTCGCCACATTGGCCGGGTAGCAGATACTCGAAATGCCATCCCTGCCATGGCGCGCGCCTAAACCGCCATTCAAGGTCACAACGGAATAGAAGGTGCGTCCGTCGCGGTACCGGCCATGGAAGTTGCCGTACCAGAGAGGGGTCGCGCCGCTGCCAGCCAGTACGCTTTCGGGAATTACCTGCCCCAGGCATTGCATGATCAGCTCCGGCAGCATGTGGGCGATCATCGTGCGGCCCCATGTCGCGGCCGGGAAGGTCGCATTCAGCAGCGACCCTTCCGGCGCCTCGATGGAAATCGGTATCAGGCAACCTTCATTATTGGGAATATCCGGATCCAGCAGGCACTTCAACGGATAGAAAGAGTAGGACCGCGTCATGTTGAGCGTTACATTGACCGCGCGCGGAATCTGGCCGGAGGTGCCCGAGAAGTCGAGCGAAATCTCCCCGTCCCGTACGGTCACCGAAAGCTTCAGCGTCAAGGGGACCTTGTAGTCCGAGACACCCTCCAGCCTGAATTCACTGCAGTAAGTGCCCTGGGGAAGCTTCCTGATGGCCTGCCGCATGCTGCGCTCGGACCGGCTGATGATCTCGTCGCCCAGCGCTTCCAACGAGCTGAGCGAGGCCGCGCTCATGATTTCTTTCAGCCGCCGCGTCGCGGTATGCGCGGATGCCACCTGTGCGCGAAGATCGCCGATGATCTTTTCGGGCTCGAGCACATTGGCTCGAATGAACGCAAACGCCGTCTCGTTTGGCGCGCCTTTCTCGTACAGCCGCAGAATGGGAATTTTCAAGCCCTCTTCGTAGACCGATTGGCTTGCCAGGGTTGCCACCCGCCCGCCCACATTCATGTGATGCACCACGACCAGCACGTATCCGACGAGGCGTCCGTCTATAAACGCCGGCATCGCGATCGTGATGTCGATCAGGTGGCCGGTGGCCAACCAGGGGTCGTTGGTGACGAAGATGTCGCCGTCGCGCGCGGCCTGCACGGCCGGGTCCTTGAGAAAGTTCGGAACCGTATGGGGAAGAATCCCGAGCAGGCCGGGCGTCGAATGGGTCGACTGGGCAAGCAGGCGCCCCTTTTCGTCGAAGACCGCGCAAGCGTAATCGTGAAAATCCCGCACCACGGATGAAAACGAGGTTCGGACCAGCGATATCGCCGCTTCGTCGACCGCCGTGATCAACCGGCGCCAAAGCAGTTCGACGGCAATTTTTCCGCTATCCATTTCACGCTCCTCCCTGGGCGTCAGCCTGTTTCGACTCGATGGTCAGCACGCCGTATGCGGTGATGGCGAACGTGCTGCCCGGCCTGATGACAATGGTGGTTTCCCGGTCTTCGACGAAGGCGGGGCCGACGTAAGTGCGTTCGGGTACCAGGGCGTTCCGGTCGAAGACCGCGCATTCCCTGTGACCCTGGCCGGCCCCGAAATAGGCTTTCCGGTAGGCGCGGGGCTTGCCGTCGGCCCGCCCTTCGGCGGCGTTGCGGCGTGGCGTGAACGCCGAGTCGCCGCCCGTACTGGCCACCAGGCGCAGGTTTGTCGTTTCGATAGCCACATCGTCGTAGACCCTGCCGTAAGTCTCGGCGTACGCCTCGCGGAATCGGGCGGCCAGGTCCGTGCGCAGCGCGCTGTCCGAGCCATCGAGCTTGTCCAGGACCAGCTTCACGTTGAAGCCCTGGCCCCTGTAGCGCAGGTCGAGACCGATGCGCGTGGCCAGCCGCTCGACGCCCACATTAAGAATCTGCGCGGCCTCGGTTTTCATCGCGGCTACCGCGGCCCTGATGGCGCCGGCCGATAGGTGTTCCAGTGGCTGCGAGTACGTACGGACTTGCTCGGTGGACAGTTTTTCCACCAGCATCCCCAGTGCCGACATGACGCCCGCCGCCGGCGGAATCAGCACTTTTTCTATGCCGAGCTTCTGCGCGAGGGCATGGGCGTGGCCGGGGCCCGCGCCGCCATAGGCCACCATCGTCAGCTGCTGCGGGTCTTTGCCACGCTCTGCCAGGTAAAGCTTGGCGGCCGCCGCCATGTCCTCGTTCGCGAGGTCGTGGATGCGGTAAGCCGCGTCGAAGGCGTCTCCTTCGTCGTGCGCGACGCCCGTTGGCGCGGTGATGGCTTGCACGGCCTTCGAGACATCGAGCCTCATTTTTCCGCCCAGGAAGCGGTGCGGGTCCAGGTAGCCGAGCGCGACATTGGCATCGGTTACGGTGGGAAGCGTGCCCCCCAGTCCGTAGCACGCGGGCCCCGGGGACGCGCCGGCGCTGTATGGGCCGACCTTCAACAGCCCCAGCGAGTCGATATGGGCGATGCTGCCTCCGCCCGTTCCGATTTCCAGCAGATCCAAGACCGGAACGCTGATCGCCAGGCCCGAGCCCGGCTTGAAGTGATGCAGCCGGGCCGCCTCGTAGTCTTCAGTGACCAGGGCTTCGCCATGTACGATCGTGCAAAGCTTTGCGGTCGTGCCGCCCATATCGAATGCCAGGATATCCGTCGTGCCGGTGAGTTCGCCCCACCATTTCGCGGCGGCCACCCCCCCGGCGGGCCCGGACTCCAGGATGCGGATGGGCAGCGTCTTGGCCGCGTCTTTTCCGAATACGCCGCCTCCGGACTGCATGATGAATAGATCGCCCTTGAAGCCCCGGTCGCGCAGGCCGGCATCCAGCCGGTCCAGGTAGGCCGCGATCAGCGGCTTCACGTAAGCGTTCGCGACAGCCGTGCTGCTGCGCTTGTATTCTCCGATCTGGGGCAGCACTTCATGCGACGCGGTCACGGAAAGCTCGGGCGCCAGCGCGCGCAGCAGCGTGGCCAGGGCTTTCTCGTTGTCGGAATTCGAATGCGAGTTCAACAGGCAGATGGCGACTGTCTTGACCTCGGCCTTGCGGATCGCCTGGGCCAGCTCGCGAACCTGTTCTTCCTGTACTGGCTGCAGCACCCGGCCATCGGCGGCGGTGCGCTCGGCGATCTCGAATCGATGCTTGCGAGGTGCCAGTGGCGCCGGAAACTCGATTTGAAGGTCGTATACGTCGTAGCGCAGTTCGTCCCGCATTTCCAGGACGTCACGGAATCCGGCTGTCGTAATCAGCGCAGTCGAGGCACCTTTGCGTTCGATGAGGGCATTGATGACGAGTGTCGTGCCGTGCACGAGGGTCTGGTAGTCATCGACGTTCAAGCCGGGATTGTCGGCATAGGATGCCAGGCCATTGAAAATTCCCTGGGAAGGGTCCGCGGGCGTGGTGAGCGTTTTCTCGAGCCAGATCTCACCCGTCGCGTCGTCGATCGCCACAAAATCCGTGAACGTGCCGCCGATATCCGTGCCGACTTTAAGACGGCGCGCGGACGGCCCCGTGGCGACTTTCTGTGCTGCCGACATTTGTCCTACCTCCGAAGTCTGTTCCGCGAGTGGGAACAGTCGGATGGAGTCTAGTTAACGCGTCGGTCCGCGGCAACGCAGTGCATGCCGCCATGAAGAAATAAGTTCATGGCTGTTCCACCATAAGGAACAATATGGGTCGCGGGGCGGATTGAGCGGCGCCACGATCGTCGGCCCGCCGGTCGCGCGGCAGTCAGGCGTCGCGTTCCACGAACACGGATAGCCTTGCAAGCGCCTGGTCCCACTGCGCTGAAATCTGGTCCAGGCAGGCTTGGGCCTGCGTGAGTCCCTGAGGTTCGAGCCGCCACAGGCTTTCGCGCCCGCTGCGTTCATTGCACACCAGGCCGGCGTCCGCCAGCGCGTGCAGATGCTTCGTGACGGCCTGGCGCGAGATGCTTGCCCCTTGCGTGAGCAGAGCGATCGATAGCGGACCTGCGTCGCACAGCCTGGCGACAATCCGAAGCCGCGCCGGATCTCCGAGCGCGGCGAACACTGGCGCCGCGCCAGTGAGTCGTTGCGCGGCAATCGTCGGTGTACGGGTCACGGCGCGGGCTGGCCGAGGTACTTTTCGACGAGCTTCAGCTGATGCGTCCAGCCGCCCTCGTTGCTGGTGAATGCCTGGGCGCGGCGCTCGAGCGGGATGGAATCGAAACCGGATTCCCGGATCGAGAGCAGCGTACCTTGCTCGGCGTCTTGCAGCCGGAACTCGACCAGGGTCGTGGGCTCGGCCGAGTAGTCGGTATTGCGGTCGGTCGCGCTCGGGTGCCAGCGAAAAGAAAAGAGGCTCATCGGCTCGATGCGCTCAATGTAGAACTCGAACGGCAGCCCGGCGTGGGGCTGCTGCAGCCTGGCGACCTCGGGATCGACCTGTGTCGGAGCGATTCGGCCGGTAAGCCGGGTTCCGGCGGCAAAATCGCCGTCGAACTCGACCCCGAACCAGGTGCCGAATTGCTTTGCCTCGCTGATCGCGCGCCAGACGCGTTCTCGGGAAGGGCGCAGGACGATGCGCTTTTCGATGTGGTCGGGAGTAGGCTTCATTATGCAACCTCCGAGTTGCATAAAATATAACGCCGGACGTCTTGAAGCGCTACCGTATTTCCAGAGACATGACCCGCAACCTCACCTTTCGCCCAGCCAAGCCACAAGACGCCGATCGCTGTTATCCGATCGAGATCGGCGCCTATGAAGGCGACGAAGCCGCGACCCTGGCCAAGATCATCACGCGCATCCGGGAGTATCCGCAGGGCTTTCTGGTCATGGAATTGGCCGGCCAAGTGATCGGCTTCATCAACAGCGGCGGCGCCCATGATGTGGTCATGTCGGACGAGCAGTTCAAGGAGCTGGTCGGCCACGACGCGGACGCGCCCAACGTGGTCATCATGTCCGTGGTAATTGACCCGGCGTTTCAGGGCCGCGGTTATGCCACCGGACTGATGCGCACCTTTGTCGAGCAGATGCGCGCTCGCGGCAAGAAAGCGATACACCTGATGTGCAAGGAACGCCACGTTGCGCTGTACGCCCGTCTGGGCTATCAGTACGTGCGCCCATCGGAGTCCGACCATGGGGGCATGGCCTGGCACGAAATGGTCATGGCGCTTTGAACTGCGTTTGGGGCCAGGCCGCGCTTACATCGAGCCGTTCATGCAGTCGGAGTAAATGCGCTGCTTGAGATCCGCGGCCATTTGTTTCTGCGCGTCTTCAGAGTAACGCCTTTCTTCTTCATACACCTTCGTGATCAGGGGGCGCATGGCCTCGTCGTTGCCGGCAACGCTCATCATTTCGGCCAGGGTGCCTCCGTGCTGCTTGATGCCGAGAATGATGTCGGCCAGTTCCGATTTTTGTTTGCAGCGTTGGGCGGCGTCGGCGTCGTTCTGCGGCTGGCCCGCGACGGCCGGCGTTGCGGTGATCGTCATGGCCATGGCCATGGCCGCGCATAAACCCCATATTGGTGTTGTCATGGTGAATCCAGGATTTTCGATACGCCCAGAGTATCGAATCAGGCCAGGCCGCGCGCGGCGCCGCGCCTGGGTTTCCTGCGCGGCCGCAAAGCGCCGCTTCTTCTTGACAGCGTTCGCCAGCCTCGCATAATCATTGCTGTCATTATCTTCTATAGGTCTGCCTACCATGACTATCGCCTTGCGCCCGTTGGGCCGTTCGCCGCTTGAGGTGTCGCCGCTGTGCTTTGGCGGCAATGTTTTCGGTTGGACCGTCGATGAGCCCACTAGCTTTTCTCTATTGGATGCGTGGCTAGACGCAGGCATGAACTTTGTCGATACGGCAGACATGTATTCGCGTTGGGCCCCCGGCCATGAGGGCGGCGAGTCTGAAACCGTGATCGGAAAATGGCTGCGTCAGTCGGGTAAACGCCACCGAATCGTGCTTGCCACCAAGGTAGGTAAAGACATGGGCGGCGGTAAGGTCGGCCTGCGTCCCGAATATATCCGCGAGGCTGTCGATGCATCGTTGCGCCGGCTGCAAACGGACTACATCGATCTATACCAATCGCATGACGATGATGCGAGCGTGCCGCTGGCAGAGGTATTGGGCACGTTTGACGATCTTATTCGGCAAGGAAAAGTGCGCGCCATCGGCGCCAGCAATTACAGCGCGCCACGGCTGGCCGAGGCACTGCAGACCAGCCAGCGCCTCGGCCTGGCCCGCTATGAAAGCCTGCAACCGCTGTACAACCTGTACGACCGGGCCGTATTCGAAGAATCGTTGCAGCCCTTGTGTGTCGAGCAACAGGTCGGCGTTATCAATTTCTATTCCTTGGCTGCCGGTTTCCTGACAGGCAAGTATCGCACGGCGGCCGATGCCGGCAAGAGCGCACGCGGCGCCAGGATCACCAGCGTTTACCTGAATGATCGTGGCTTGCGGATTATCGATGCCCTGGATGCCGTGGCCCGACAGGTTGGGGCGCAACCCGGCGAAGTGGCAATTGCCTGGGTCATGCGCCAATCTGGCATTGCCGCGCCTATTGCCAGCGCTACGAGTCTGGCTCAACTGCAATCGCTGGTTCGCGCCGTGCAGCTATCGCTGGACGATACCGCCATGGCTACGTTGAATCAGGCCAGCGCGGATAGCCCTTCATAGCGCGTACTCCGGCGCTGAGCATGGGCTTTCGGATGAAATTTGCACCAGCGGACGGAAGTTCTGGAAGTCCCAGTGGCGCCCCGGGGCAGCGTCGATCAACTGGCGCGTATAGTCGTGGCGCGGTGTGGTCAAGACTTGGTTTGCGTGCCCCGCCTCTACGACTTGGCCTTTTTTCATGACCACGATGGTGTCGCAGATTTGCGCGGCAACGCGCAGGTCGTGGGTGATGAACAGTACCGCGGTTTCGGTGCGCTGGCGTATGTCTTCAATCAGGTCCAATACCTGCGCTTGAACCGAGACATCGAGGGCGGAAACGGCTTCGTCCGCAATGAGTACTTCTGGCCTCAGGGCAAGGGCGCGTGCAATACATATGCGCTGACGCTGCCCACCGGAAAACTGATGGGGATAACGCTCCATGGCATCGGCGGGCAGGCCCACGACTTCCAGCAGTTCCGCCGCACGGCGCCGGGCCTGAGGCCGCGACACGCCGTAGTTGAGCATGCCCTCGATAATAGAGTCGCCCACGCGGATCCGTGCGTTGAGCGACCGGTAAGGGTCCTGGAACACCACCTGCACTTTCTGGCGTAACGGCCGAAACGCGCGTCGTGTGGCGGTTGCGATGTCGTGGCCGTCCAGGTTGATGGCGCCGGTGCTGGGATCGATCAGGCGCGCAATGCAACGCGCCACCGTCGATTTACCCGAACCGGATTCGCCCACGATACCCACGATTTCTTTTTTTCGTAGGGCAAAACTGACATCGGCCGCAGCATGGACATGCCGCGAAGGCTTGAAAAGCGACCGCTCGATGTAAGTCTTGGATAGGTTGGACACGTTCAGTATGGTCGCACCCGTAACCTCGGCGCGTGTCGGGGGAGCCAGGCTGGGAACCGAGGAAACCAGCATGCGCGTATAGGATTCGCGCGGCCGAGCCAGGATATCGTCTCGGCTGCCTTCTTCAACGACGCGGCCGCGATTCATGACGACAATACGGTCGGCTATCTCGGCCACTACGCCGAAATCGTGTGTGATGAAAAGCACGGCTGTATCGTGTACTTGCTGCAGCTCACGAATCAGCGCCAGAATCTGTTTTTGAGTGGTGACGTCCAGCGCAGTAGTGGGCTCGTCCGCTATCAGCAGGCGTGGATTGAGGATGAGCGCCATGCAAATGACAATGCGCTGCCGCTGGCCGCCAGAAAGTTGATGGGGGTACGAGCCGTATATGCGTTCTACGTCGGGCAGGTGCACCGATTCGAGCATGGCCAGGATACGGCGCTTGCGCTCGGCACTCGGCAGGTCGCTATGGGTGCGCAGCACTTCGTCGATCTGCCAGCCGACTGACCGTACCGGGTTCAAGGCGGTCATGGGTTCCTGGAACACCATGGACATCCGCGTGGCACGCAGGGCGCGCAATCGGTCTGGCGTGGCGCGCAGCAGATCTTCGCCTTCGAGCATGATCTGGCCGGCGCAGGGTTGCAGAGCGTCTGACGCCAGCAAGCCCATGACTGCAAAAGACGTGACGGACTTGCCCGAGCCCGACTCGCCTACGACGCACAGCGTCTGGCCGGCGTGGATGTCGAAGCTGATGTCCTGGACGACCTGATGCGCGCTGCCAGTCAGTTGTACGCTCAGGTTGCGGATGCTGAGAACGGGAAGGGACGAGGTATTAGACACGGCGCGCCATCTTGGGATCGAGAGCGTCGCGCATGGCGTCACCCAACAGGTTCACGCTGAGCACCGTCAGCGCCAGAAAAATACCGGGCAACAAGATGAGTTCCGGCTTCATGCGGAAGTACATACGCCCTTCGGCGATGACATTGCCCCACGACGGAATCTCTGGCGGCATGCCGACCCCGAGAAAGCTCATGATGGCTTCGGCGAGAATGGCGGAGGCAAAGATGAAAGTGCCTTGCACGATGAGGGGCGCCACCGTGTTGGGCAGCAGGTGGCGCACCATCAGGCGGGGCGTGGGAGTGCCCAGCGAGATGGCGGCCTCGACATAGGATTCGTCGCGCAGACTCAGCACCAGCCCTCGCACCAGCCGCACCACGCGCGGAAACTCCGGCACGGCGATGGCGACCAGTACGGTGAGGATGTTGGCGCCCGTCACGGCGACCAGGGCGATAGCGAGCAGGATGCCGGGCACGGACATGATGCCGTCCATGATGCGCATGATGAGCATGTCGGCGTAGCGGAAAAAGCCGGCCACCACGCCCAGGATCAATCCGGGAATCAATGCCGCGATCACGGTGCCGGCGCCGATCAGCAGAGATACCCGCGCGCCGTGAACGACTCGCGACAGCACATCACGGCCATAAGAGTCTGTGCCGAACCAGTGTGCGCTTGAAAAGCCCTTGAGGCGCTCTATGGGGTTGATGGCCATGGGGTCGGCCAGTCCCAGCAAGTTGGCGGCCAGGGCAGTGATAATAATCAGCGCAAGAACGATGGTGGCGAACAGCACCGGGCCGGAGCCCAATGCCTGGCGCAGGGCCCGGAAGCGGCCGGGTCTGGCCATGGTGGCCGGCAACGCCACGGGTTGAGCGGTGTTGGTCATGCGGGCCTCAATAGCGGATACGGGGATCGAATACGGAATACAACACGTCGATGGCCAGGTTGATGACGATATAGAACATCGAGAACAACAGGATCAGGCCCTGGATCAGCGGGTAGTCGCGTGCCAATACGGATTCCACCACCAGGCGCCCGAGACCGGGCAGGTTGAAAACCGACTCCGTCACCACTACGCCGCTGATCAGTAGGGCGATGCTGATTCCGATGATGGTGATAATGGGCACGGCGGCGTTGCGCAGCGCGTGCGACACTAGCACCGTGCCTTCGGTGATTCCCTTGGAACGAGCGGTACGGATGTAGTCCTCGTTCATGGTTTCCAGAATGCTGCTGCGGGAAATGCGTGCAATCAGCGCGATGAATCCGGTGCTGAGTGCGAGGGTTGGCAAGGCAAGGTGTTTCGCGAACTCAAGCACACCCGCCGACAAGGGCTTGTAGCCCTGCACCGGCAACCAGCCGAGCTGCATGGCGAACAACAGGATCAGCGCATAGCCGGTGACAAAGATCGGCACCGAGAAGCCGATAACCGACAAAGCCATGATGCCGCGATCAATGCGGCTGCCGCGCCGCCAGGCCGCGTAAGCGCCCAGCGGCACGGCGACCAGTGTCGAGAACACGATAGTGCAAAGCGCCAACGCCAGCGAGGGGCCGATGCGATCGCCTATCATGGACGTGACGGGAGTGCCGGAATGCAATGACACGCCCAGGTCACCGCGCAATACCTGGCGAGCCCAGATGCCGAACTGCGCGGTGATGGGGCGGTCGAGCCCCATGTGCTGGCGCAGCTGCTGCAACTGTTGTTCAGTGGCAGAGTCGCCGGCCAGGATCAGCGCGGGGTCGCCCGGGCTGAGCCGTAGCAGGCCAAACACCAGCACCGCCACGGTCAGCACGACGGGTACGGTGGCCAGTAACCGTTTAAGCAGATAGCCGAGCATACGGTTACTTTGCTGACTTGGCGATATTCCAGAACACTGGCGCGGGCGACTCGAGCACGCCGGTCAGTGTTTTGCGATAGGCCGCGGCGGTAACGATCTGGCCCAGCGGAATGGCAACACCTTCGTCGAGCATTACGTCTTGCAGTTTATCGGCGATCTGCTTGCGCTCCTGGTCGTCTGCCGCCACCAGAAACTTTCCGCGTAGGCTTTCAACCTCGGGTACATCGGGCCAGCCGAACCAGGATTTGTCGCCGTTGGCCGATACGCCGTAGTTGCGCAGCGGATCCATGATTTCGCTCATGTGCCAGGTGGTCACGAAGATGCTCCAGCCGCCCTTGGCCGGCACGTCGCGGTTGGCGCGGCGTGACAGCATGGTCATGAAGTCCATGGCTTGCAGCTGGACATTGAAGCCCGCCTCGCGCAGTTGTTGGGCCATTACGACGGGAATGGCCGAGGCCATGGCGATGTCGGTGGCGTGCAGGATGACCACCGGCGAGTTGTCGTATTTGGCTTCTTTCAACAGCGCCTTGGCCTTCTCGATATTCGACGGAACGATCATGTCCGCACGGATGTCGCTGGCGTAAGGCAGGCCGCAGCCAAACACGGCGCCGCAGGTTTTGTAGTAGGTGGGATTGCCGACCTGGGCTTTGAGGATGTCGTCTTGGCCGATGGCATACATGGCGGCCTGGCGTATCAGCTTGTTGTCGAACGGCTTCTGCGTCTGGTTGAAGCGGTACATGGGCTGATAGCCCATTTTGTCGAGCACGCGCAGCTGCACCTCGGGCGTGTCTTGCACCATGGGGGTCAGATCGAAGGGAACGGTTTCCAGATAATCGACTTCGCCTTCCATCAGTGCATTGACCGCGGTCATCGGGTCGGGCAAGGTCAGCCATTCGACGCGATCAACCTTGACGACCTTGCCGCCGGACGTGGCGCTGGGAGGTTCGTTGCGCGGTACGTAATCGGTGTTTTTCTCGTAAACGGTTTTTACGCCGGGTTGGAACTCAGCTTGTACGAACTTGAATGGGCCGGAACCGGTGTAGTCGGTGATCGCCTGGGCAGCCGGCGTTTCGGCCACGCGCTTGGGCATGATGAAGCTGGGCAGCCCACTGGGTTTGGCCAGGGCGGCGAGCACGTCGGCGGGTGTGGTCAAGACAATGTTGAAGGTCTTGTCGTCGACGACGTTCATCGATTCCACGAGCGGCATCAATTGCCGGCCCATTTTGTCCTGCTGCGCCCAGCGCTTGATGGATGCAACGCAGTCCTCGGCTTTTACCGGCGCGCCATCATGCCATTTCAGTCCGTCGCGCAGCGTGAAAGTGTAGGTTTTGCCGTCGGCCGAGATGTCCCATTTGTCGGCCATCTGCGGACGAATCTTGTTGTCCGCGTCGGTGGCCAGCAGTGTGTCGTAGATCATGTAGGCATGATTGCGCGTCTGGTGCGACGCGGTGAGCACGGGATCGAGTACCGACAGCTTGCTCGCCATCACGACGGTGAGTTTGTCGGCCAGGGCCGGCGCGCTGGCCGCGGCCGCCAGGGTGGCGGCCAGCCCGGCCCGAACGAGCCAGGATTTCTTGAAATGCTGATGTGGCATGGTGGAACTCCCCTTGTCAGTCCGGCGTGGCGCCGGCATGGTGTCGTTGCAATGTGTGCGGTGTTATTCAGAGAATGTCGAAAGACAAAGGCGACATTTCCTGGGCGCTGCGGTGGCCGACCAGGTCGCGCTCGGGAACCAGCGCCTCGGCGCGACGTTGTGCTTCATCGACCTCGGCCGCGGCCGTCCGGTAGTCGAGCGACGCGACTTCGCCCTGGTACACGACCCGTTGGCCGTCGATGTAGACCGTGTGCACCGCCCGATCGGCAGCGGCATACACCAGACTGCGCACCGGGTCGCGCGAAGGCCGCATCAAATGGTGGGTCATATCGACCAGTACGATGTCTGCCCGGGCTCCGACGGCAATGCGACCGATATCGGTGCGGCCCAGAGCATGGGCGCCGCCCGCCGTCGCGGCGTGGAAGACTTCTCCGGTGGTGGTGGCGCGGGGCGTCTGCGCCATCAATCGGGCCAAGTAACCGACGTGGCGCATTTCTTCGATCATGTTGTGTGGGTAGGTATCGGTGCCTATTCCCAGATTGATGCCTGCGCGGCGATAGCGGCCGAAGTCGCGCAGTGCCATACCGCGTCGCATGAATACAGTGGGGCAATGCGCCACGCTGGCGCCGGTTTCGGACAAAATGGACAGGTCGGTTGCCGTGTTCCAGTGTGTGTTGGGATGGTCGTCGACGAAGATGCCATGGCCGACGATGCTTGAGGGGTCCAGTACTCCCAGGCTATGCAGCCATTGAATCGGGGTCAGGCCGTGGCGGCGGGTAATTTCGTGGAATTCCGGCAGAGACTGCGCGGCGTGAGTCTGCCAGCCGATGTTGCGGCGGCGCGCTTCGGCATGACTGTCGCGCAGCAGATCGGCGGTGCACGTATCGATCTGCGCCGGGCACAGCATGCCCTGCAGTCTGCCCGATGGATGTTTCTGAGCGCAGTCGATGAGTTCCAGGGCACGCTCCAGGCCGTCATAGCCGGCCTTTTCATTCCAGTCGTATTCAACCAGATGGCCATTGCGCGTAAACCAGCGGGCCGAGCGGAACATCGGCGTGACGTAGGCACGTAGGCCGCTCTTGGCCAGAATGTCGATCCAGCGTTCGTGAATGACGGACATGTCGACCACCGTGGTCACACCCGACATGAGCAACTCGGCACAGGCGAGCGTCAGCTGGTGGGGGGCGGCCTCGGCATCGCCGTCCATGGTGGGCATGTATTCGTACAGGTTCGAGTTGTACAGCCCTGCCGAGCCCGTTTCGTCGGTGTAGCCCTTATTGATGGGTTCATGAATCAAGTGGCTGTGTATGTCTACCAGGCCGGGCATGACCATCATGCCGCGTCCATCGACGATGTCGCATTCGGGGTCGGCGGCAAAACCCGCGCCAACGTGAACAATCTGGCCATCGCGGAACGCCACATCGGTATTGCGCATGTAGACATGACGCTGGCGGGAGTCGTCCCATGCGACGACGGTATCGGCGTTTTGGATCAGGGTGGAAGTCACGTTGGATGCTCCAGGTTCAGGATTCAAGGGCGGCTTGCAACCAGGAACGGCGGCCTGGCGCACGGGCGCCTATCGGGAATAGAGTAGGCAGGCCCCGGGCCAGGAACTCTCCGGTGCCCGGGGTGCCGGTAAATGTCTGGCCGTCCCAGATAATTTGCCCGCGCAGTAGTGTCAGGCCTGGCCAGGCGCGCAAGCGCCGGCCTGCGTAGGGGGTGTAATCGACGGCATGATGCAGCTGATTGTTGTCCAGAACAAAGTCGCGTTCGTCCCAGACGACCAGGTCGGCATCGGCGCCTATGGCCAGGGTCCCTTTGCGCGGATATAAACCGTAAGCGCGGGCTGGGCCGGTGGCGGTCAGCTCGACGAATTTGTTCAGGCTGATGCGCCCGTTCAGCACGCCTTCGGAATACAGCAGGGGCATGCGGGTCTCGATGCCTGGAATGCCGTTGGGAATATGGCTGAAGGGAACTTCTCTGCCTGCCGGGGTCTTGCCGTTTTCGCCCTGCAGGTTGAAGGGAGAGTGATCAGAAGAGAAGACCTGAAAAAGGCCGTCGGCCAGGCCTTGCCAAATTTGTTGCTGCGCGGCGCTATCGCGCGGCGGCGGGCTGCATACGCAGCGCGCGCCGTGATAGCTGTCATCGATGCCGAGGACTTGGGCGGTCAGGAACAGATACTGGGGGCAGGTTTCGGCGTTGATATTCAGGCCCTGGGCGCGCGCGGCACGAATCTGTTCGACCGCCGGGCCGCCCGAAATATGCACCAACAGGATGGGTATATCGACGAGTTCCGCCAGCGTGATGGCGCGGTGCGCGCCTTCGCGCTCGACCAGGTCTGGGCGCGACCAGGCATGAAAACGCGGAGCCACCCGACCGGCAGCTTCCAGGCGTTCGGTAAGCCATGCGATGCAGTCGGCATTTTCGGCATGGATCATGGGCATGCCGCCGTGACGGCGCGCGGCGTCGAGGGCGTCCAGAATTTGCCGGTCGGAGAGTTTCAAGCTCTCGTAGGTCATGTAGAGCTTGAATGACGTGTAGCCGGCCGCGATGAGACGAGGCAGTTCTTCCTCGAGTACGGCCGGCGTCGGGTCAGTGAGGATAAGGTGAAAACCGTAGTCGACGCAGGCCTTGCCCGACGCGCGACGGTGGTAGTCATCGATTGCGGCCTGCAGTGTGCCGCCTTTGCGTTGCGCCGCAAACGGAATGATGGTGGTGGTCCCGCCGCAGGCCGCCGAACGAGTCCCCGTCAGGAAATCATCGGCCAGCCGGATGGGCGGCGCCATGGGCTGATCGAGATGGCAGTGGGCATCGATGCCGCCAGGAGTAATGACCCGGCCGCCCGCGTCAATCTCGCGCTTGCCCGCGGGCAAGTCTTGTCCGATCTGGGCGATGCGGCCATCACGAACGGCGAGGTCGGCGCGGAACGTGTCGCTGGCCGTCGCCAATACAGCGTTGCGCAAAACGAGATCGAAAGCCGTTGATGTCATCTGCATCCCTGAACTGCGTGACGAACCCTCTGAGACGAGGCTGAGCTGCGAGACTATTCTAGGTCTGACAACATAACTGCCTACATTAGTGTTAACCCGATATGCGACAAAATCTCCGAAAAATATCTACAATTCCTGGGTTCGCTTGATATTCCGGACGTCGCACTTTCAGAAAACGACGCCGAACCTGCGAAAATGCATTCGGTTCTTACGTCAGCGACCCCTTGAAAGAGAGCTATGACTTCAGAAAAGCGAGAAAGCACCGTCAACGAGATTCATGAACGCGTGTATTCGGCGGTGCTCGACAACCGGCTGAAGCCGGGAACCAAACTGGTAGAAGAGCGTCTCGCTGAAATTTTCGCTGTCAGCCGTCCTCGGATTCGCGAGGTGCTGGCACGCTTGGCGCATGAGCAGGTGGTTGAGCTGATTCCCCAGCGTGGGGCGTTCGTGGCCAAACCCACGATTGAAAAGGCCAAAGACGTATTTGAAGCGCGCCGTATTGTCGAGCCCGCGGTCGTACGCCGGTTGACCGAGAATCTGACGCCCGAAAAGCTGCAGCGGCTACGCGAACACGAGATCCTTGAGCATGCCGCGCGCGAACGCAACGATAAGCGTTCGATTATCCGGCTGGCCGGAGAGTTTCATATCGTCTTGAGCGAACTGTCAGGCAATCTGGAACTGGCGCGCATGATGCGCGAGCTGTCGACACAGAGCTGCCTGGTGATCTTTCTTTACAACCTGCCCACTGCAACCAGCTGCCGCCACGACGAGCATTCGCTGATCATCGACGCGATTGAAGCAGGCGACGCAAAGCGCGCCGAGGCCTTGACACTGCAGCATCTGGTTCACATTGAAGAAAGCTGCACTCTGGAACCCCCTGAGGAAATCGCAGATCTGGAAGACGTTTTCAAGACCTGACCCCAGGCGGCGCGGCATGCTTAATGCCCTGCCGCCTGGGGCGGCTGGGCGGTAAGAGCCGGACTGGCCGCGTAAAGATCAGGCCTGCCCTTTTTCAAGCTTGTCTTGTGTCTTGGTGTTGAAGTCTTCCGCATCATGGCGCTCGCGCAGCTGTTCGGAAGGCGCTCCGCTGGTGCGATTGACCATGCGGCCGCGCTGCACGGCCGGCCGCGCCAGGACAGTGTCGGCCCAGCGCTGCACATGCTTGTAGTCCGACACACTCAGGAACTCGGCCGCGCCATATTGCCAGCCCTTGGCCAGCCCGCCGTACCAGGGAAACACCGCCATATCGGCAATGCTGTACTCGTTTCCGGCCAAGTATTCGTTATTGGCAAGCCGCCGATCCAGCACGTCGAGCTGGCGCTTGACCTCCATGGCGAATCGATCGATGGGGTATTCGAGCTTGACGGGCGCGTAGGCATAAAAGTGGCCAAAACCGCCGCCCAGGTAGGGGGCGCTGCCCATTTGCCAGAACAGCCAGTTCAGCACTTCGGTGCGGCCTGCGAGATCTTGCGGAATGAAAGCGCCGAATTTTTCCGCCAGGTATAGCAAAATAGCGCCCGATTCGAATACGCGTATGGGGTTCGGGCCGCTGCGGTCGAGCAGGGCTGGAATTTTAGAGTTGGGGTTGATGTCGACAAAGCCACTGCCGAACTGGTCGCCGTCGCGGATATTGATCAGCCACGCATCGTACTCAGCACCGGTGTGGCCTTGGGCCAGCAGTTCTTCGAGCAGAATTGTGACCTTGACGCCGTTGGGTGTGCCCAGCGAATAGAGTTGCAGCGGATGCCGGCCCACTGGCAACACTTTTTCGTGCGTGGGGCCGGCAATCGGACGGTTGATGCTGGCGAAGGTGCCACCGCTGGGTTTGCCCCAGGTCCAGACTTTGGGAGGAGTGTATTCGGGGATATCAGCCATGCTTACTCCGTAAGGGGTTGAGGCGACTCAGGCGGCCGGGGACGGTTGGAAAAGTGTACGCTTCGTTTCTTAGTCGTTGTCTTGCGTGAATGGAAATCGCCAGGCCCCGGTTTGATTTGCCGGATGCGGCCATCCACGAAACCCTCAGGAACAAAGAGCGCATCGAAATGGAAGCGAGTGAAATAATCAAAACCCTTGGTATGCAGCGTCATCCGGAAGGTGGCTGGTATGTTGAGACTTTTCGCGATGTCCGGGGCGAAGCACGCGCATTTTCAACGGCAATCTACTACTTGCTTGAAGCCGGCGACAGTTCGCATTGGCACCGCGTTCGCGATGCGGCGGAAGTGTGGCATTTCTATGCAGGTGATCCATTGCTGCTCAGGCTTTTCGATGGCAGCAAGCTCGAAGATATCGCGCTCGGTGCCGATTTCGCGAATGGCGAGCGGCCGCAGGCCGTGGTACCGGCCGACGTGTGGCAGTCGGCACGCCCGCTCGGCCGCTTTACGCTGGTGGGGTGCACCGTCGCACCCGGGTTCGAGTATGCCAGCTTCGAGTTGGCTCCGCCCGGCTGGAACCCTCGGGGCCGCCAGCCTGGCTAGTGCGATGCGCCTGGAATTGCGGCGGGTTTACAGAGCCCGGCTCGCGGTGTAACTCAACAGCGCGCCAGAGGCGTAGCGTCCCGTCCACTGCTTCAGAAAATCAGTGAAATGATCTTTTGCCTTTGGATTGGCATGATCAGAAATCACGCGTATCACCGCGTAGGGAACATCGAATTCGTAGCAAACCTGCGCCATGGCGGCGCTTTCCATTTCGACACACAGCACCTCGAGTATGTCTGCGCCGACGGGGCTTCGCCGCTCTTGGCGGCCAGCGTTTTCAAATTGCTTCCGAATGGCTGAAGAGCGCCTGGCTCAATGGCGGGTTGGGTTCGAACCGAGAAAGACCCAGTATCGGGATCTCGTACCCGTCAAACAAAGGGCGGGCATTCAGATCATGCTGCGTGCTACAACGATGTCTCCGATCTGAACTGAACGGTGAATGCCCCCTGCCAGCCCGACGAAAGTGGCTGATAACATCCGCGCCAGGCACACCGCCAGCCATTTCGGCCCCGGTCGTGCAGGCGTTTACCAGGAGCAGTTCCGCATGTCGCACTCGGCAACGATCCAGGCTTTTTTCGATGAGCCCACCAATACCGTTACCTATCTGGTGACGGACCCGCAAACCCGGCAGGCGGCGGTGATCGATCCGGTGCTCGACTACGACCACAAGTCGGGCGAGTTTTCCACCCGGTCGGCCGAGGCCATCGTCGCGGCGGCGCGGGCCGGGGGCGCGACGATCGCCAAAGTGCTCGAAACCCACGTGCATGCCGATCACCTGAGCGCCGCGCCGCATATCAAGGCGCTGACCGGCGCCGCCGTGGGTATAGGCGAGCGCGTCAGCGATGTGCAGTCGATCTTCCGGCCGGTGTTCAACCTGGACAATATTTCTTGCCGGGGCAGCGAGTTCGACGAGCGCTATGGCGACGGCCAGGCGTTCGCGGTGGGCGGCTTGACGGTCCGGGCGTTGCATACGCCGGGCCATACGCCCGCCTGCGTGTCGTACCTGATCGGCGATGCGGTCTTCGTGGGCGATACGATCTTCATGCCCGACTACGGCACCGCGCGCGCCGATTTTCCCGGCGGCGACGCGCGCGTGCTGTACCGGTCGATTCGCCGCCTGCTGTCGTTGCCGCCGCAGACGCGCATATTCACCTGCCATGACTACAAGGCGCCGGGCCGCGACCACTATGCCTGGGAAAGTACCGTGGCCGAGCAGCGCCGCCATAACGTGCACGTGCATGACGGCATCGGCGAGGGCGACTTCGTGGCCATGCGCCAGAAGCGCGACGCGGGCCTGTCGGCGCCCACCTTGCTGCTGCCTTCGCTGCAAGTCAACTTGCGGGCCGGCCATTTGCCCGCGCCCGAGGACAATGGCGTGAGCTATTTGAAGATTCCGCTGCGCGGGGCGGCGCGGTAGCGGCGCTTTGGGGGGTGTCAGGCTCCGGAGGTGCCTGACACCGAGGGGTGGCGACGCTGTCTAGCCATGTCGGTGTCTGACACCCTGCGACGCTGTCTAGCCATTTCGGTGTCTGACACCCTGCGGGAGTCAGACACCTGAAGCGACCTGAAGCGCCACCTGAAACGTCCGAATCAGGCCTTGGATGCGGCGGCGGGAGGCATGCGGAATCCGACGCCCAGGCGGTTGAAGGCGTTCATCAGGCCGATGGCATAGGTCAGGTCGGCGAGTTCTTTTTCGTTGAATTCGGCGGCCGCGGCGGCGTATTCGTCGTCGGGGATGGCGGTGGCGGCGACCTGGGTGACGGTTTCCGCCCAGGCCAGGGCGGCGCGTTCGCGGGCGCTGAAGACCTTGCCCGATTCGCGCCAAGCCGGCACCAGCACCAGTTTTTCAACGGACAGGCCATGCTTGAGCAAGTCGCGGGAATGCATGTCGATGCAGTAAGCGCAGCCGTTGATCTGCGACACGCGCAGGTAGACGATGTCGATCAGTTCGGTGGGCAGGCCGCACTGGCGCAGATAGGCGTACACGGCGCCGAAGGCCTTGTAGCCCTCGGGCGAGGCCTTGGCGTAGTCGAGGCGTGGACTCATGATGTTTCCTTGGTGCGACGTCGAAAACTGCATCATCGCGCATTATGGTTCAGCCGGAAAGAGCCAAGATGGGTCTCGGCTTCTGGGCCATGATGCGGCCGGCATCGCGACGGCACGACGGCCGTTTGCCGCCGGCTACAGCAGCTTCAAGATGCGCCGGCCGAGCTGTTCGGCGGTGGCTGGCGAGTCGATGTTGGTAAAGCCCAGCATCAGGGCCGGCGCGCCGTTGTCGTCGTGGGCCCAGTTCGCGAGGGCTTCGGCGTACATGCCGTCGGCGCGCATGCGGGCCGCCAGCCGCCGGTCGGATAGCCGGCCGCGCGGCCGCAAGATCAGATGCATGCCGCCCGGCTGGGAATCGATGCGCAGGTGTTTGCCCAGCACCTGCTCCAGGCCTGCCGTGGCCGCCTGCCGGCGTTCGGCGTACAGCTTGCGCATGCGCTGGATATGGCGCGCGAAGTGCCCTTCGGTAATGAAGGCCGTGACAATGGCCTGGGTAAGCTGCGGACTGCCGGCCACCCAGGCCTGGCAGACGTGTTCGAAGCGTTCCACTTGCGCTGGGGGCACGACCAGGTACGCCAGCCGGATGCCGGGAAACAGCACCTTGCTGAAGGTGCCGGCGTAGATCACGCGCCCGTCGCGGTCCAGGCTTTTCAAGGCAGGAAGGGGGCGGCTGACATACCGGTATTCGCCGTCGTAATCGTCTTCGACGACCCAGGCGCCGCGATGCGCGGCCCAGTCCAGCAGCGCCATCCGGCGGGGCAGCGACAACGATACCGATAGCGGGCTCTGGTGCGCCGGCGTTACCACCGCGGCGCGCGCCCGGGGAGCACGCTCGATGCCGGCGGAAACCACCAGGCCCTGATGATCCACGGGTACCGGCGCTGCCTGCAGATGCATCAGCGCCAGCAGCTCGCGCGTGGGAGGGTAGCCCGGATCTTCGAGCCAGACGGTATCGCCCTTTTTCAGCAGCGCGTGGGTGAGCAGTTCGATGCTGTGGCGATAGCCCGACGTGATGAAAACCTGCGACGGCGTGCAGTCGATGCCGCGCGCCACGTGCAGATAGGTGGCGATTTCGGTGCGCAATGCCGGCAGGCCCTGGGGGGCGGGCGGCACCATATCGGCGGGCTGCATGGCGCGCACGCAGCGGGCTCCCAGGCGCGCCCAGATCTTGCGGGGAAAAG
>Ga0182738_1000470_pt1 | contig 57149 bp, 63 predicted proteins | sample eDN5th30CBELigMG_FD_128876 | JGI IMG/M metagenome (GOLD analysis project Ga0182738, IMG submission 128876) | Enriched Miracle-Growth compost microbial communities from Emeryville, California, USA - eDNA 5th pass 30_C BE-Lig MG (version 2)... ... | reverse complement strand
GATCGGAGTTTTACGGTTCTTTTTGGGTGGAATGCAGGGTGTAATACCCTTTTTTCTAAGGGCTGCCCTGAACCAGCCAGCATCATAACCGCGATCTGCCAGTAACTCTTTTGCCTTGGGCAGGGTAGGCAACAACAGGGCAGCACCCTTGTAATCGCTCATCTGGCCCTCGGAGAGCAGCAGGGCAACAGGCTTGCCTCTGCCGTCGCATATGGCATGGAGTTTTGAATTCAAGCCGCCCTTGGTGCGACCGATACGGCGGGGAACATCCCCTTTTTTAAAAGGCTGGCCGCCGTACGGTGCGCCTTGAGATGCGTGGCGTCAATCATCAGTTGGTCCGGCGTTCCGGCTTTGCCAGCCAGTTCCGCAAAAATGCGGTTGAATATGCCCATCCTGCTCCAGCGCACGAAGCGATTGTAGAGCGTCTTGTGCGGACCGTAGCCTTTGGGAGCGTCCTTCCATTGCAGACCATTCCGAATGACATGGATGATCCCGCTGATCACCCGCAGATCGTCCACACGCGCCACCCCATGCGACAATGGAAAATAAGGCTTTATGCGGTTGAATTGTTTCTCTGACAGCATAAAAAGATCACTCATGGCAACTCCTCCTGCCATAAGTGAATCACATTCCTCCACTTCCGTGAATCACAAAATTAATAGGTCCTGAACCTAGCTCACCAATGCGCCGTAGCGAGATATTGGCCATTCGGCGTGACCATATCAATATCGAGCGGTTGAGCATATCCATTCCGAAAGCAAAAGCGGGAGCACGTGAGCAACCCATCACAACCTACCTTGCCGACTTTCTTATTAAGTATGTGGAGGCGCTTCAACCGGGGACACCATGGTTATTCCCGTCTCCTGCGGCGAAAGAAGGACACACCGTCAACCTGGATAAACCGTTTCGACGCGTCGTGGTCCGAGCGGACCTAGACCCGACTTCAGTAGTGAGGCATACCCTACGTCACACTGCGATTACGCATTTAGTACAGGCGGGGGTGGATCTGCCGACCATAAAACGTATTTCAGGGCACAAAAATTTGAGCATGGTAGAACGATACAGCCATCAGAATGGAGCACATATCGAGTCAGCAATGGATAGACTTGCAGACAGATACCGCAAGTCTAGCTGACACAATTACACAGGAATTACACAAATCGTGGAAAAGAAAACGGCTTCCAGCACGGAGAGCCGCTTGAATACTGGTGGGTCGTGAGCGATTCGAACGCTCGACCTACGGATTAAGAGTCCGCTGCTCTACCAGCTGAGCTAACGACCCGGATTGAATGAACCGGAATTACTCAGTTGCAGGTCACTGCATGACAGAGGCAAAACCTGTCACGCCTTTCTTTATTGCTTCTTTGCCGCCTGCATCTGAGGGTGCTAATCCTACCACATCCGGAAAGAAATTCGAATGGGACAATTAGCTGACCGGATCATTCCTGATGCAGAAGCTTGATCTGACATACAGGAGAACTGGTTCGCTCCGACTGCGAACCATCCAACTGCACCTACGTGAAGAGTTATCCAGCAAATCGATTCGGCTTAATGCACTCCTCCAGCATCGTCCGCATGCGCTGCCAGTGCGAACCCTCCCAGAAAACCCGTTGGCAGATATCGCATGTGCTGAAATGGTCGAAGCGCTCGCGTACGGACGGCGGCAAGCGCTCAAGCACTGCCGCCTTTTCGATAGGATGCAGAGGTGCGTTGCAATTCAGGCATAAGGTAAAAGGCTTGATGCTGTGTGCGAGGTCCAGCCGATCGAAAATCTCGCAGAGCTGGTCAGGAGGCTTCAAGGCCCGCACATAACATCCATGGGTAATCGAACGCCGCTTGAGCAGTTCCCGGTCGCGGGTGAGCACGATGCGCCTTTCCTGAGCAGCGAGCAATTCGATCTGGCGATCGTGATAATTATTATCGTACAGCGTGTCGAAACCCGTCATGCGCAACAGATGGGCCAAGCCCCCCAGATGGGCATCCGCAATGAAGCGCGTTACCCGCAGGGGATGTTCGCGTACACGCAGCAGGGGCGTGACATCGACCATCTCGAATTTGGGAAAGACCGCAACCCGGTCGCCATGCTCCAGTATCCGGTCGAACCCCACCGATTCTCCATTTACCAGCACCAGTTCCACTTCGGTGTGCGGCACGCCCAGTGCTTCGATCATATGCTTGGTGGTCGCTGCACGGGCGCAGGGACAGGAGAATTCCCGCTTGCGCCGCTCGGGAGCGAGAAAGTCATTCAGTTCCTCATAAAAACGGAATGTAGCGGTAACCATGAATCAGTATTGCACTTTTCAGGCTTAAGCGCATGATTACCCGTTTTACAGCAGAATCAACGGCAGTTTGCGCGAGAGTGTTCTCTTTTTCTGGAGTAACATCATCATACTGCACGCACGTCTGCTGTTCGTCGCCCATCAGGCGATTCCATTAGCGGGGAAACATGCAATTCAAAATACGGGAAGGTTGCCTGGCGGATGCTGATGCGGCCGGGATGATCTGCTACGAAGCATTCAGCACTATTTCTCAGCAGCATGGTTTTGAGCCCGATTTTCCCTCGTTCGAAGTGGCGCGTGATCTCCTGCTGGCGTTGCTTTCGAGACCCGATGTATATTCAGCCGTGGCTGAAAGCGAGGGAAGAATCATCGGCAGCAATTTCTTGTGGCAGGATTCCGCCATTGCCGGCATTGGTCCACTGACGGTAACACCGGAAGCCCAAAGCGGCAGGGTGGGTCGGGGCCTCATGGAGGACGTGCTGGCACATGCCCGAAATAAACATTTCGCTGGCGTGCGGCTTGTGCAAGCTGCATACAATAACCGCTCCCTTTCCCTCTACACCAAGCTTGGTTTTGAGGTACGGGAACCATTGGCAACTCTGCAGGGAGCGTCCCTGCGAATTGATATCCCCGGCTACAATGTCCGTCCTGCAGTGGCGGAGGATGCAAACGCATGCGACCACTTGTGCTGGAAGATACACGGCCACGATAGAGGGCAGGAATTGCGCCATGCGATTGCGCAGCGGACCGCAATGGTGGCGGAACACGAAGGCCACATTACCGGTTACACGACATTAATCGGTTTCATGGGACATGCAGTGGGAGAAAGCAATGAAGACCTCAAGGCCCTGATCGGTGCCGCAGAGTCGTTTGCAGGCCCAGGCTTTCTTCTGCCCGCGCGTAATAGCGAGTTGTTCCGCTGGTGCCTGCAGCAGGGGCTTCGGGTAGTTCAACCGATGAATCTGATGAGCCTTGGCCTCTACAACCAGCCTTCGGGCGTCTTCCTGCCATCCATTCTCTTTTGAGGTGAAGGGCCGGGACTGGCGACAATCATGCCGGTACAGCTGGGCACGGCCGATAGGCGATAAGGACGGATAAGTCAGACAGGAGGCCAGATGTCTCAACATGAAACATTCCTGCGGGAAGCGGTGCGTCTCGCCAAGAACAACCGTGAACGCGGCGGCCGGCCCTTTGCCGCAGTCCTCGCTATTGATGGACAGGTCGTCTCCACTGGCGTCAACGATGTCGTGCAAAGCAATGATCCCACCACGCATGCAGAAATGGAGGCAGTGCGCGCTGCCAGCTGGAACCTCGGTCGTGCCGATCTGAGAGGCAGCATCGTTTATGCCAGTGGCCACCCCTGCCCCATGTGCCTGGCGGCCATGGTGATTGCAGGAGTGGACGCCGTATATTACGCTTTCGACAACGATGATGCGGAACCCTATGGTTTTTCGAGCAAGGCGGCCTATCAGAAGCTGCGCCTGTCACTGGAGCCTCCGCCTCTTCCGCTCATTCGACTCGATCTCGGCCTGTCTCCCGCAGAACTGTACGGCGCATAGCTGCAACCTGAGAAGGACGGCAGGAAGAGAATATTGAGTCAGCGAGCAGACAATACGAAAGTCATATCGGCTGAATCCGGTATCCAGTGACGTTCAAAGGACATTCAAAGTGCGCCATTGTCGGGCATAGGGTGGCTTCCGGTTTGCTGGACTCCGGATCAGGCCCGGAATGACGAGATTCATAATATTTTCTGGCCGAGTCAATAAGAAGTAAGGAGGCAAGAAATAAGGAACAAGACGCAGCCCTGCATTCCGCAGCTTTTTTGGCGGATTGACAACGTTGTCTAAAAGTATTAAAGATTCCAGCTCAACAACGCTCTTTAAGTACCCGTCCCGCGCAATCAGTGGATTATAATGACAGCACATATATTGCCTGCCACAGAAGAAGACACAAACTCTATGAATAAGCAATCATTGCAAGAAATGCTGCTCCTTCCCCGCATACCGGACGTACCAGATGCACCGGATGCACCAGACGTACCGGATGTGCCGGACGTACCGGATGCACCAGACGTACCGCACATAACAGACCGCGAGGATCAGGCGGGAGCAACAAGCAATGGCGAAAATCCCACTGACGCCCCGATCGGGAAAGAAGCAATAGACGACAGAATAATACAGCCTATGCGCCTTACTCGATTTCTGGTCACGAATTTTCGCTCGGTAGAGAACAGCGGCTGGATTGAGATTGATAGCGTTACCGCGCTCGTCGGCGTGAACGAATCCGGCAAGACGAACCTGCTGATTCCGCTCTGGAAGCTGAACCCGGCAGTCGGAGGAGAGATCGTGCCGGCTTCCGACTACCCGAAAAAGCAATTCGGCACCCTGCGGCAGGCGCCGGAAAACTTCTGCTTCATAACGGCGGAATTTGAGGCAGGAGAGCTTGCGGAAGAGCTTTGCGGCAAGCTGGAAATCTCCAGCGAAGAGGCCTCCCTCATCGTTGTAAAACGGTACTTCAATGGGGATTATTCGATCTCCTTCCCCCGACGGGAAGAGCTCGGCGAGATCAGGAGATCATCAGGGGAAGACACAGAGGATGTTGTGGATGCAGTAATCCGCGCCCTTCCGAAATTTGTCTATTACTCCGAATTCGGAAACCTGGATTCTGAAATCTATCTTCCCCACGTAGTACAGAATCTTCAACGCACTGACCTTGGCCCCAGAGAAGCAGCCAAGTCGCGCACATTGCGCGTCCTTTTTAAATTCGTAGGCCTCGAGCCGGGAGAAATCCTTGAACTCGGGCGGGATTTCCCAAGACGCAAAGGTCGTCGTCGCGAACCCACAGTGGAAGAAATCCGGGAAATCGCGATGAAGAAAAGGGAGCGTTCCATCCTGCTGCAATCGGCAGGCGGGCTTCTGACGGATAAGTTCAGAAACTGGTGGAAGCAGGGAGATTACAAATTCCGCTTCGAAGCGGATGGAAGCCATTTCCGCATATGGGTTTCCGATGACCGCCGGCCGGAGGAAGTTGAGCTCGAAAGCAGAAGCACAGGGCTTCAGTGGTTTCTGAGTTTTTATCTGGTCTTCCTCGTGGAAAGCGGGGGTGAGCACCAGAACGCTGTCTTGTTGCTGGACGAGCCCGGATTGTCGCTGCACCCTCTGGCGCAGCGCAACCTTTTTGCCTTCTTTGACAGTCTTGCAAAAGTCAACAAAATCCTCTACACGACCCATTCACCATTCCTGCTGGATGCAGAGCACCTGGGACGGGCGCGCAAAGTGTACGTTTCCCCTAACGGAACGACGCAGGTGACGTCCGACCTTCGTAGCGTGGAAAAGGATATCCGGCAGGCAGGAGCCGCCTATGTGGTTCACTCGGCGTTGAACCTGAATATTGCCGAGAGCATGGTAACAGGCTGCCAACCGGTCGTCGTGCAGCGCATCTCGGATCAATATTATCTCTCGGCCATCAAGACACTGCTCATTGGGGCAAACAAAATAGCCCCGAAGCGCGAACTGCTCTTTCCTCCGGCTGGCGCCAGTAAAACGGTGGGCGTTATCGCAAGCATTATCAGCGGGCGCGACGAGACGCTGCCCAAGGTCGTCCTGCGGGATGATGAAGCAGGAAAACAAATCAATGCAGAATTGAAGTCGGATTTGTACAGCGGCGCGCAAGAGCGCATCTTTTCGACGGATAATTACGTTCTCTTCAACAATTCCACGACAGAAGATATGATACCTGCGCCGTTTTTTGCACAAGTGATAGACCGCTGGGAGAGGAATACGGATACGGCCTTTGCGGACGTTCTGGTCAACGGCAGGCCGATAGTAGAGCAGGTGGAGGCCTGGGCCGACGCACAGGACGTCGTACTACGCGACGAGTGGAGAGTCGAAGTTGCAAAGCGCGTCAAGGAACAGGCACTGAAAAAGGGCATCGGCGCGTTTGATGCTGGCACCATTGCCCGCTGGGCAAAGCTCTTCCAGGAGTTGATCCGGAACTGATCCTCTCCAATGAGTTGCTGCTTCCGCTGCTTTCACTATTGGCTTCGGGTCCAAGGCGATTTGTAGCATAAACAGAAGCTCCTCATCACTCACGAAGCAAGCGGTCGATGACATTGCGTGTGATGATATGAACGTGTTCATTTTCGAGCACCTGAGCCCAATCGGTGGTTCCCGCAGTAAACACTGTGCCGTTGCGCGAAAAGATTCCCATTGTTGCGGCGTGCATACCTTCGCCGGCAGAATATGACTTGCGAGGCGGCAGCTCCTGCCAATTGCCATCCAGCACGCTTGCTGCCAGAACACGAAACCCATTGGGAGTGCCGGTACTTCCGGCATTTGAGGAAAGCACTGCAAGGCCGGTAGCTTTGTCGAATTCGTCCAGCGGCGCGCCATCGCACTCGTATCCGACCAAGGGTGGGGAGGTTTTATCGCCGAATGCCTCGCCGCGGCCCAACCCTGTTCCCGCGAATACCCAATGCTCCGGGTCCTGCACGATATACCCTCTCGTGTTCCGCGGACCATCCCACCAGCCGCCCCCGTTCCGATAACTCACCCCCGTGAGCGAATCCTCGGGACGGCCCGCGCCGGTGGATGGCCACCAGTGATCGAGCGCCCCGCGAGGACCGCCTTGATGGCATAGCATCGCCGCTCCGCCATCGATGATATGAATGCGCCACCAGCAGAGGTTGGCGCCGAAGAAGGCAACGTTGCCTCCCTTGGACACGAATTCTTCCGTCCGGTCGCGTATCGTCTCGCTCCAGTATTCGTCGTGCCCCACGCTCAACATAAACCGGTAGCGATTGCACAAATCCGGATCGGCATGGATGTCGAGATCGGTGCAGAATTCCGGCTCGTAGCCGTTACGCAGAAGCCAGCGGATGAAGCGCGCATCCCAGTGGGCGAAAGTCTGGCGCGGCGAACTCAAATCGTAGTAGTCGAGGGCGCCCCAGGTCTCGCCGCCGATGCCGCCACCCGGACGAAGCAGCGAGAGCCTGGCTCCTGGCGGGTCTTCTGAACGTGGAGGATTGACGTAGAAGCAGCCACCGCCGGTGCAGTTATAGGCATGGTAAGTGGCAAGCGGAATCTTGTAGAGCAGCCTGCTGTGTCCACTGCCGCGGACGACGAACAGGACAGCCGCGCTTTCCATTGCCAAGACCACGGCCACGGCGTTGCCGCCCGGTTCCTCCAGGTGAGCAATATAGACTGCGGATGGCCAATCGTGCGGGACAGGAAATTCGTATGACGGCCATTGCCAGTCTTCCGCCGCGCCTTGTGGGGCCGCATATTTCCCCGGCAGCCAATCCGTTTCGGACACGCGCAGCAGGCCATCTCCCCAGCGATAGAACACCACGCGAAAGTGCGGCGCATCGGTGGCAATGTGCAGCACCAGCGTATCTCCCGGAGCGATGCCAGCCGAAGCAGGATAACCACGAATCACGTTATTTCTCCAGCTGTTTTCTTCTGCTACCCGACAGGAGCGACCGGATCGGGTTCGATACGCTTGCGCACGAGATAGGGCGGCATGGCGAGTGCGTGCATCGGCGTGCGGCGAAATGACTCAAGCGCCTGATCAGGCGTTTCAACGATGGGCTCTTCCTTTCGATTGAAGGACGTATTGAGCACTACGGGAACACCGGTGCGGGCTTCAAATGCTTTCAGCAGCGCGCGCAGGAAGGGGTCATCCTGCTCGCCGACGGTTTGCAACCGCGCCGTGCAGTCAACGTGCGTGACAGCAGGGATGATATCGGCGGCCTTGGGCCAGACCGGAGCAGCAAACTGCATAAAGGGGGATGGACGGCGGATATCGAAGAATTCCTCCGCCCGCTCGAGCAGCACTACCGGCGCCAGGGGACGAAACCATTCCCGCTCCTTGACTCTGGCGTTGATCCAGTCACGCACATAGCCATGGCGCGGATCTCCCAGGATGCTGCGATGACCGAGTGCACGCGGGCCGAATTCGCTGCGCCCATGGTAGAGAGCGACCACCTTGGTGGCAGACAGCAGGTCGGCTATACGCCCGCACAGATCGGCGGGTTGTTCAAGATGCTCCACGACAAGGTCATCTGCGCGGCTTAACGCGGTCTCGATGTCCGACAGATGCGGCACGGGCCCGAGATAGTCGTTCTCCCACCGATAATCGCAACGCATGCCACCCAGCTCGGTAAGACCGTACACGGCGCAACCAAGCGAAGTGCCTGCATCGCTCGGGGCCGGGGGAATGAAGACGCGCTGGAAGGGCGTTTCACGGAGGAGGCGATCATTGGTGGAACAGTTAAGCCCCGTGCCTCCGGCAAAGCACAGGTTCTCAGCACCGGTTTGGGCGTGCAGCCAGCGTGCAATTTCGAGCACCGCCTCCTCGAAGGCGCGTTGCCCGGCAGCGGACAGATCGGCGCTATCGGCAAAGCGGGAAGCATCGCCAGCAGCATAGCGAAAGCGGCTGCGATTGCGCAGGATTTCCATCCACCGATCGGGAATCGTCACCTGCGGACCATCCACCTCCAAAGGAGGTAGCCCAAGTGCATTCGGGTCGCCATGCGGGGCGAGCCCCATCACCTTGCCCTCGTTACCCTCGCCCGGAAAAACCGCTTGTGTCAGCAGGAAGTAGAACATCCCGAGCCCGACCAGGCGTCGCTCGTTACGGTCCCACAATTGCTTGCCAATGCATTCGATCCGCTCTCTATCCGCCTGATAGAACGAAGAGACTTCACGCCAATCCGAAGGCACGCTGTTCGAGCCGCTCCATTTCTCGGTGAATTCGGAAACCGGGCTGCCCTGCCCATCGATGATCATCACGGCTGCCTCTTCAAATGGCGACGGATGGAATACGCTGTAGACATGCGCGAGATGGTGCGAGATGCGCTTACGCTGACAGTCTGGCGAGAATTTCAATATTTCGGCCATCTCCTGCTCATACGCAGAAAGATTTTTTATCTCGCTGTCGGATGAATAGCATTCGACGAGAACATCGATCGGCTTGCCAAGCTCGGGAAGATGCGGCACATATGCGGTGCGGAAATCGTCGAGCCTGCCCCAGTGGTGCTTCCGCCTTGTGAGCCGTTCCTTTTGTATTGCGTATACGACCTGTGAGCCATGCATCAGACAGATGCTTGCATCCTGCGTGCGGTTCACGCCAAGCACTACCGGTCCATCTCCCATCGGCTTCTCCTTTGTTGTTAAGCGGGGATCGCTCACCTTGGAATGAATACATCTGGCTGGTTTTTCCAGATGCTCCAGCCCGTGGGGGCGGATATGTTTGTGATACTCGGGGATTCACCTGATGGCCCAACTGGTGAGGTCCGTTCAGGAATCGCTGCTGGCGTAGCTACCCTTGCAGCTACCCTCGTCTCTGAATTGAGGGAATTTCTTGGGCAGCCTTATTATGACTATAGTAGAGAATGTGTATTTGTAAAGGTTACTTGCGGGAAGGGGGTGAGCTGGCGGGGAGTTTCATAAAGGAAGGAGAAGCGGTAAAGGAGAAACACTAAAAGAAAAGCGCCGAAGGAGAAGAAAATTGGCCCGCTCCCTGCTCGCTGATTTCCGGGCGCATTTCTTCCCGGTTCTACGGCAGGTAGAGCCAGTCTCACGGCAGGTAGAGCCAGTCTCCTGGCAGATGCGGGCATTCTCACAGCAGCGTAAACAAAGCCCACTGCTCTGACAGATGGGTTCCGTTCAATACAACACTGTTTCCTGCTCGTTATGGTCGGTATCACTGGCAAGCGAGGCGATATTACCTCTTATGCTGCAACTGATGACTTCCACGCAGCTTTTCCAGAAACCCCCGGAGAGCAGTTGCAAGGCGCGGAAATACCTGTTGGAGATTTCGGTGGGCGCGGTGTAGCGGCAGGTAATCCCCAGGCCTTCTTCATTGAGATTGATTGTCTTGTGCCACATCCAGGCAGGGAAAAACAGAACATCACCGGGATGGAGATTGAACTCATAACGCGGTGCATATTCCACCAGGGGATACGCATCCCGATCGCTCGGTTCTCCTTCCTCATTCGCGCTGAATTCCGCAAACCGGCGCATGCCATTGCCAAGGGCGGCCGGGTATAGCAGCCAGGAATATTCGGACTCGATCAAGGTCCAGCGCTTGGAGCCGGAAACGGCAAGATACCAGTTGGGCCCTTCCTCACAGTGATAGTTCGCGTTCAATCCCGCCCCCAAACCTAAGATCAGAAAGCTCAGAACCGGCTTCGAGGGCCGCCCCATGACAGGAAAATAGGCGTGCGAGCGCGGAATGCGGAAGTATTCGTAGAAAGCTGGATTTTGATCGAGTAACAATTGCTGCGGAATGTAATTACAGCGGCGATCCTCCGCGATCTCGCGCAGGGAAGTGTTCACCATCTTCTTGCTCCGCTTATCCAGAGCCTGGACGATGGTATCCGGAAAACGTTCCGCAAGTTGGTCGAGCGTCCAGTCTGTCGGCGCATCACCCACGAACCCTCGCATAATGCACGGCACGCCACGCTTCACGTGCTCCCGGTAAAACCGATTGGGCTCTATCTGGCCGGGTTGATATTCCGTGATGGAGAGAACCCGGCTGCGCGGCACGCCTTGGTCCTGCAAGCGTTGCAGGATACGGGATTCGGTACGCTTGCGCGCATCCCGGAACAGACTCGGATTGCGGGACAGATGCTGGCACAACATGATGCTCTTCAGAGCCAGTACATTCCAATACCCCAGCGGCAGTTTCTTCACAGCACGCTTGCCCATACGCTCCACCAGAAAGGTGCGCAGAAAAAGCTGCTGCTCCATCACCAATTGCCATAGAACATAAAAAAATGTCGCAATTCCGGCGAGTGGTATTGCCAACATGTCTCGCACACGTGTCAGTGCGGTTATTTTCTGCGACTGGCCTGCAATCTCCATCAAATGCCCTCCAATTCCCTTCAAGGTTTGATTCACCTTGAAAATCAATTCATCCAAATCTTAATCTTATAAGCTGAGTCTAGCTCGTATCCCGACACTGTGAAAATAATGGGATAAATGCAATTGACTTGCAGCTTCCTCCTAAAACACTAAAAACAGAGAAAGAGCATTCAGCAATATATCTCCCTGCGATGGCCTATTCTCACAACGAGAATCCGCACGACGCTATCCTCAATATTTGCGATAACGCGGTAATTGCCAACGCGATACTTCCAGAATTCATTCAGTGGTGAACCCTTCAGGGCTTCACCGATATTGCGTGGGTCGTCAAGCACCGCCACACGTTCGTACAAAAAAACCAGAATACGGCGTGCCACGGGTGAGTCGAGCTTGCTCAATTCACGCTCAACCGCAGGATCTAACTCAATCCTCCACACCATAACGCTTCATCACTTCCTCTATCCGCACTGTCTGAGTTTTACCGGAACGAATATCGGCCAGGCGTTGCTCGGCCAGATACACATCTTCCAGATCATCCAGATGCTCACGGATCGCCTCAGTGATGTAATAACTCTTGGTTCGCCCCGTTTTGGCCGCCAAGTTTTTTAGCCTGGCTTCCAGATCACTGGGAAGCCGAATCGAGAGAGCCATAAAAATTCCATTGCGAGCAAATAAATTGTGATACAAGTATCACATAAGGGATGACGAGTTGCAATTTTTGCATTGGACAAATGATTTGCCCAAACTCGCTTGGTAGATTACCTATGACGCATTCTAAAATCAGAAACCTTTCTGTGACCTACCCACTCAACAGCCGGCGTTCCAGGACGGACTGCCTATTCCGTCGACCATCGGCAACTAGATAAATGATGACCTGATTCCCGATGACTCGATAGATCACACGGTAAGGTTTGAAAAACGTCTGCCGATACTCCTTGATGCCCAGGGCGGCCAACTCTTTCGGGTAGCTGTCCCGCTCGGGGAGCTGGGATAAGCTCTCCACAACCTCCATCAGCTGGTCCAGTACATAGTTTGCATTGACTACGCTATCAGACCCGGCGATATAGTCGTGAATTGACTCCAAATCCTGCTCTGCACTCTGGGTAAGTAGCACCTCGAACTTCGTGGTGGAACCTGACATCAGGGGGTTGAGTGCTTGCGACGTAGACGGGCAGCGACCTCAGCCACAGGGTTGATCTTTCCTCCCGTCACTTCCTGGTTACCCATCGCAAGAATCTTTAATAACGCCAGTGTTTCCTGGGTTTCCTCGAATGAAGTCACGTCCTGCAGAACCGCTTTCGCTTCCCCATTCTGGATGATGACCAAGGGCTCTCGCTGCTCAGCAAGTTGCGCCAAGACTTCAGCTGTGTTGGCTTTGAGATAGCTGATCGATTTGACTTGAGATGAGTAACGTATTCATGTTCTCGTGATATCCCGAAAAACTTAATATAGTTTTTTTAAGGACCGATCACAAGAGAACTTTGATGCTACTCAGGGAAAACCAGACTGTATGTTGATGATATTCACGGTACCAGCGAGGTAATGCAATCAAGCAATTCTGGCGGTAAGTAGTGATACTTTTTGATTGTGGCGTGCAGACTGAGCAGCCACAACCAACCACATAAATTGATATTATTTGTGCCGGGCAAATAACGTATGGAAATAAAAAACCCGCCGAAGCGAGTTTGGTGGTTACGCGAAAATTTAAAGATACGCCTTATTTACCAGGAACCGAATTCGGGGTCGGACAAGTTTAACTTCCCTTGTTGATCATCTTCATACAAGACCCTCGGATCAAAACCGTCTATCAATTTAATTGCCCGAACTTCTAAAACTTTTGAAGTTCGTAGACGCTCACAGTATTTAAATAGTGAAGATGCATCCTCACTTATGATAAACGGGATTTTTTCATGGGTTGCCTGTGCTATCAATTTTATATCGTTGAACACTGTTACGCGATTGTCATTATCATCCCGTTTTCCGAGCGCGTTCATTAAAAGAGCTGTTTTAACTCCGTGTGGAATATTAAACTGAAGGTCTCTGAAATTTCGAAGTGGCAAATCAGTTATAGGCTGTTTGATTGCAAACTCAGCAGCGGCTATTGCTGAAAAGTACATTGGAATCCTTTGCTCCGCCATAAAGCGATAATATTGGGTGGCGATAGTATGATTGAGTCTGTTCTTGTCCACTAGCGAAATGAGAAAACTTGTATCAAGCAGTACTGATACGTTCAAACGCTACCTCCCCGCAATTCCTCCAACCAATTATCCGGAACATCGCTCCATGCTTTAGTGCCTCTTTCTACCATTTGTCCAAATTCATCATCATCATAAGATGGACGGTTCGTTTCAAATGATAATAATCGATAGTTACGCAAATCCCCTGTCACCAGGTTCTCTTCTGCAGTGACGCGTATTATAGAAGGGCGATATAGTCGATTTTTTTCTTCTTCAGCTAATAAATTTCGGTTGGCAGCGATTGTTAATGTTTTTCCCTGAACGTCTAAATGAACGTTGGCCTCTTTCTTGCCACCCAAGTCAATTACAATGCCATCTAGATATTTTTCCACGTTCACCCAAATTTCATCTGACCTACTATAGTTAGAATTGGAATCTATAGAGAAGCCAAGCTGGGTGGTTTTGTTTGCAACAAAATAACGACGATTTGGGTTTTGCGCAGAGGCATTCTGCCAACGCTCTACGACATTCGCACGTTTAGAATCAATATGATCAAGGGAATGAGAAGTACGGAGCTTTTCAATATCAGACAAAAGTGAAGCTGCAACAAGAAAACCGGAAACGACAAAAGCTAGAGAGCCATCTTCTATTGAGACCGTTACTTCCTTCGGATCAATGTCATGAGTTGTTCCAGTAAGAAAATCCTTCACTTCTTTCTGAAATTCCCCTAGGAGGTTTAGGGGAATAGAACGCGGCCCGATCTCGGTATCATCGATGCGGTCTGTTACCGTGAATAGCAGTTCGTTCGTTGAGGGCTTCATGGTATTGAAGAAATGTAACGTTATTTCATTTTATGTTCCAATAAAATAAAAAGCAAAGTACTTAATAGCACACTCAAAATGAGGACAATTCCTCGGGATAAACATGAAAAAGCCCGCATTTAGCGGGCTCACGGGACTTCTTAGGACTTCTTGGGATGGTGAGTTGGTGGGACAAGGAGGATCGAACAAGTGCCGCAGATTATTTACTGACAATGGTTTTTATAATTTCTGCTGAGTATATACCTCCAAATATACTCTATCATATGACCATTTAGGATAGGTTCAAGTTACCAATCAAATGCTTCGATGCTGAGAAAGATACCATAATTCCATTGCTCGCCTCTTGGTCCACGTCCGCCTATAACAACAGCCTTGCAAGCAGTAATCTGCCCAGATAATTTCCTGGTGCCAAGTCTGCGCCTGAAACTGCGCGCATCTTCTCTGCCGAAATATCCGACAGTCATTCCGTCTATATCGACCCGCACGGCTTTGTTGTCATAAGGGTTATTATCTTCAGGAATAAGGAACGCCTTAAATTTTTTGCTTCCAATGTTTTTATCGTCTGGGCCGGCCAGAAGCTTTATTGCATCTTGATAATATGACTCTCCAACAATATCACACTCATCGCCATTGTCTGGCCATTCGTAGGCGATATTCGGAATAGGATTTTTGCGCGGTTCTTTTTTGGATGAGTATAGTACGTAATAGAAGCAAAAAGAAACGACAGTTATGACTGCGATAGAAAACTCAAGCACTTGAGGCTCCTTTTATGAAGCGAAGACATTTTCGCTCCGCGAATTATAGGAGTCTTGGTTATTTAGTCATTTGTACCAAGGTACTATCTCTCTGCCCGATGGCTCTCATAAGAATTTTGTAGTCCAACACAATCACAGTACCTAGAGCGCGCTTTACATTTATGGATTGCCATAATTTTTCCTGCTTCTACCTGCCGCACAACTCTTGGAGCCAAGCTGTCGCAATAGAACTTTGTTGGATGTTGCAGGACGATAAGCTAATGAAAAAGCCCGCATTTAGCGGGCTTTTAGGACTACTTGGAACTCAGTGGAACAGTAAAATGGTGATGCTGGGGCGACGCCACCAGCACCCTCGATCTGAATCCAATGGTAACAAATCGGACGTTCTTCCGCCAAATGGGCGTCCTCTGGCACGGTCACGAGTTCGATCCCTTCTTGCACTACCGAACTACCCGCTCTGGGACCATGAGCATCCCTGCGAGTTATCGCTCTTCTGGCGCCTTCCACGCTATGAAATGATCCAACGCGTCCGCGGCACCAATCAATTCACGGACGCGCTTCAAACGGTCGAGTAGCTGAACTCGCTCTCCATGGCTGAGTTCGTCAGCTCGCCGCTCGATATCGGCAAAGAACTGCTCGATACGGTTTGCCACACATCCAACAGCTACAGGGGCATGGCGTATCGATCGCCTTGCCGAGACACTTGGCGTCGTGGCGAAGGTCCCGCCCCCAGTGGAAACGGCGTGTCGCCTTCAGGCGCGCGACGTGATGCCGACGCAAGGCGCGCTTCATATTCTTCATCGGGTTTGTCCTGGTTACGGTCGGCACCCGGGATGGGCCAGGGTCGTAGGAAGAAACCCGTGAAGCGATAGATCAACACGAATTCAGCAATCACCACCAGCTCCAGCTCGCATCGTGCTTGTGCCAGGCCCGGAACATCGGATCGAATTCGGGATTGACCAGCCAGCGCCGCAGCATGCGGTCGTTGCCGGTGGAATCCGGTGGTCGGACACCTTGCGGTACCAGTGCGGCGCCGAACCGCCCATGGTGACCGCCTTGTCGGAATGGAAACGGGCGATCGCTCTGCGCGCCCGGCCTTGGATTGCAGGTCGAGCTGCACCCACTGCCCGTAGGGAAGGACTCCCAATCGTGCAGCACCCAGTAATACTCGTGACGCTCCCGCTTGCGGCGAAACGTACGTGCCATGACATAGCTCCAGTTGTTGGTAACGACGTCATGGCGACCTCCCTGTCGGATCCGATCTGCAATTCATTCGACATCATCTGCTAACGCGAGCCCCTCCCGATTCGGCTGACGAGGCCACGTCTGGCACGACTTCCGCACGCGGTGCCGCCAGAGCGGGATCAACATCTCAGTTGCTATACAGCTGCTCGGTTCCCAGGCTCTCCTGTGGAATCCAGTAATCGGAATCCCAGAGCGAACAAATCTGTTCGCACAATTCTGGCAGCCATCGCCGAGCATCGTTCTCATCGTTGCTTGCTCTCGCTACTGGCGCTCGCCTCTTTCCATGCGAGACTGCAAACCGATACAGCTCGACAGCTGGCAAAACAGTCACCTCGTTTGCGTCGTTGAACCGAAGGGGAATCGAAATGCCCGCTGGATCGAGGTCACCGAAATATAGCGCTCCGTCTGCTCGGCATTCTCGAATCGCTTCCTGAAGAGCTGGGCCACTGGAACAGAATGCCTTCCCAGCTCCGTAGACAACCGCCGCATAGCGGCGAATATGCATATTCCACTCTGCCAGGCTCCAGTACGTGTGGTGATTCTCCACGACAAGGACTGACCGCCCTGCGGCGTTGGCCGCCCGATAAGGTAGTGGATGCGGAACAAGGAATGCTCCGATTGAAGCAAGAGGCAACCGGCCGGAAAAAAGAGCGTCCTGACGCACTCGGAGATCCAGATACTTCTCGTCGCCAAAGATCTCAAGTGACCGATCTCGTAGAGGAACCCGGAGGAACTTACCTCGCCTGCGCACCAGCCATTCGTTGATCGCTTTGGCGGTAACAAGCTCACTCGTCGTCAGGTCCGTCCAGAAGCCAAGCTCCGGAAGCCACGAGATGCGCGACCAATCTTCAGATGGCAGAACTTCACCCTGGTCCAGGAGGGTCACAAACTTCGGCATCGGTGGATTACCAAGCTGCTCGAAGCTGCCTCGGGCAGGCAATGCTAGACATCCCTCTGCTTCCAACTCCCTCAAGGCAGCCAGTAACAGCGCATCCCGTTCGGGATGCTGAAGCTGTTCGGGGTGGGCATCCAACCAGTGCCGGCGCAGATCCGCCAAGAGGACGCGCTTTCGCCGACCGGTTCGGAGTGCCTGGAGAAAGCCGTCGGTCATGCCGCCACCATGCCGCGTTCCACCAAGTCATCGAAGGCGGCTGACACCATCTCGATATGTGAGCGTCCCGTCTTGCTGTTTGCCCCGGATTTCCTCAGCCGGATCACACGACGGAATCCGGCAAGAACGTTGTAATCAGCATTGGCCGTAAAGAAGATCAGTTGTACCCCGATCTCCCTGGCCAGCAACCTCTGCGCGTCGACAAGTGCTCGGGTCTGGACCTTCGCGAAAGGGTTATCGAGGATGAGGGGGCCACCGCCCCCACGCTTGGCACGCGCCCGGGTGTCGGCACGCAACTGGCTGATCAGCAGGTAGAGGAACATGGCGATCACCGTACCCTGACCTCCCGAACTCTTGAGATCGCTGGCGAGGTGGTACTGGTGGGCTTCGTTCTGCTCCATCTTCAGCACCTGCAAGCCGAGCTCTTGGCGGCCACTGACCGCAACTAGACATTGCGAAACAAGATTTGCGCCTTTCGCCGGAATCACGTTGCTATCGATCACGGCGTTCAAATACTGACGGATCGCATCTTTCCGGGCATCCACAGAAACACCCGTAAACGACGCCTTCATCTTGAGAATCTGTTTGCCGCCGACATAGGGCGTCGTGATCGGCATGGTCTGTGCGCAAGCACGATTCAGCAGGGCGATGCCCTCGTAGGTCAAGTTGTAAAGCTCGCCAACGCAATTCTCGAAATCTGGCTTCATCCCTTCCAAGGTATCTCGGGTCGCGCAGATTCGATCTTCGATCAGGGCGAAAATCCGAGCGCGGTCGGAGCAAGCCGGCTCAAACTCGCTATCCGCAATATCGCGCGCCAGCTCGGGCTCGGCATCCATCAGTTCCTTGGAATTTGCTGCTTTCGTGAGAACCCGGAAGGCCTCGCGTGCCTTGCCGCGTAGCTCGTCGAGTAGCGTATCTTGCTCGCGGAATTTCAAGATCAGCTCATTTACAAGGTCGGATGCATCGCCATGGATAATGATCGGCTGGACATTCGGCACATCCTGAGGGACAGCTGCTGTCAAGGCACGATGAAGCGTGTCGACCCTCTTCGCTTCGCTCTCGGCCTGAGTGGCTTCGCCGCGCGCCCTCGTTGCCTCCTGGCTTGCACGCTCGGCCGCAGCCTCATGCCGATCAACTGAACTCCGCACATCCTCGATGGCGAATGCCAATTCTTCGTCGGACTTCGCTTGCATTTCAAGCGTGGGCGTCGGCTTCTGCTTCTGTCCCTTCCAGAAGGTAATGCGCTCTGCCTCCACCACCGCGAGCGCCTGTCCAGCCGTGCGGCTCGCCTCATCCAATCTATCGACAGTGGTTTTCTGATCGCGAAGCGCACTCTCAAAATCGAGAGTGCGAAGCGGGGCCAACTCCGCCTTGTCTAGATCGGAAAACTCGGATTCATATGTGGCGACCGCTTTAGTGTGCTCCTGACGTGCGTTTTCCAGCTTTACGGCAAGGACGCCAAGGCGATCCCGCTCTTGTGTTTGGAGGGTCGTCACAGCGTCAGCATAGGTTTCACGTAAAGTCTCGATGCCACGCGGATGCGCCCGGAGCTGCTCCTCTGCGGGATAGGCTGTATCTCGATGGGCAATTTGCGCGCGCTGGGCAGCCAAGTCACGTGCTTCCCGCTCATGCCACAATCGGTCCTTCATGGCGTGGCTGCGCTGCTTATCGGCCTCGCTGCACTGACGGTCAAATTCGTCGATTTGAGCTTGCTTTGCGTCAAGTACCCCCTGCAGTTCTGCCAAGCGAGCAAGCTTGCCACCCAAGGGCAACTCCCAATCCCGCTGGAAGTCTTGAATCCACTTGATAGCGCCCCTTAGTTTTTCAATCTTTCTGGGCAATAGGGCAGCCTCAGCGGCGAGCTCCTTCCCAAGGCTCTGTGCCTGGTCCGCACGGATCGCGAATTCTTGCTGCCGGCTCAGAGCAGCCTGTTCTTCATTCTCCAGGCGACCGATCTCCGCTTCTGTCTGCCGCAGGCGGGCTGCGCCAAACTCTGTCTGGTATCGACGAAGCTTTTCGGTTGCTGCAGAGGCAAGATCTCGCCGTTCTTCGTAAGCGGCTAGCTGTTCCTCGACGTTCGCAATACGTGCGTCCAGCGCTGTCAGAGCCTGTTGGGCCGATTCCTTATTGTAAGCCGAATCATCCTGGGGGGCGAGCACAAGGCGATCGGCCGAGCTCGCAGCAGCGTCTACTGACGCCACTGCGACCGTGACCGGGGCCGACAATTTACACTTCAGAGTTGGTATGAGCTGTTGCGCCTTTGCCCATTCTCCCTGTGCCACGTTGACGCCAAGAAATCGTGCCGGGTCCGACAAGACGAGTGCGCGTGCATTCTCAACGTCAGGACGCAGCTCAGCCACGTAGGTGTTGGTGGCGCGCGCCGATCGGATTCCCGACCCTTGAAGCTGCCGTACGACTGCATCAATGTCTGCGCTCCGGCCAGCCAGGCCAGTTTCTACAATCGAACTACGGTCCGCCTTGAGTTGCGCTAAACGGATATTCCGATCTGCTATCTCGCGATGCGCATCGGCCAGCAAGCGGTCAAGCGCTTCCAGCAGTATCGGTGAGTCCGGATCAGCTTCGTCGGCATCGGCTGCCGTACGAAGAACGGCCAGTTGCTTCAGCTCATCCCGCAGAGCCTCGCCCTCCGCGAGGAACTTGCGGCGGGGTTCCTGCGCTGTCTTGGCCGTGCTTGCCTCAATCGCGGCGTCGCCGGCTTCCTTGCGCAAGCTGCGCTCCAGTTCCTCCTGGGTAGCGCGCTCCTCATTGAGGGATTGAAGGATTGCGTCTTGCTCCTCGACCTGTTGCTCCAACCGCTCGATTGCAATCCCGGAATCAGCGTCCGGCTCCAGCAGATGATCCTGGATTAGGCGATCCCGCTGACGCCCGTAGGTCGCTTGAAACTCATCGAGTTGGCCCTTTTCCGCCGAGAGTTCGCGTATCACCTTCTCTGCGGCGGCCTTTTGCCCATTGATGGCCTCGATTAGCGCGCCAGCATTGGTTTCCGCGGCTTTTGCTTTCTCCGTTCGACCAACAGCGATCTTCTCAGCGGCGGACAGCGCGCAGCTCAGGAGCGCCCCCTGAATTTCAGCTTGCTGCCGTGCTGGTTTGAGGCCCTCGCGTTCGCTCTCCAGCAATGCATCCAACTCGCTCACGCGCGCCCCGGTCCCCTCGACATGCACCAACGCCTTGGCTCCCTCCATACACCTCAGGAGACGCTTGCCATCGTCGTACGCCTCCTTCACCGCGTCGCGAGTATGCGTTGCCGCTGCGACCTTGCGGTCATGCTGTAGGCCCTGCATCGCCACGACGTCTGCCTGTAGCAACGTGGCGGTATCCGTTGATGTCTTGGCGATACCGTCCTGAACTTCGGCATATGCCCGCTTTTCTTGGGCGCTTTGGTGAAGTTCGCCATGGCGCAAGAACAATGCAGCCGTCAGGCCCGCTGCTTGCCGCTGCGTATCCTTCTGAGCTACGTCGGCGGCCTCGTAGAGGGTGGGCGGCTTCCGAAAATGGGACCATCACGGATTGCAATCGCGTCAGCTGTTCCAAGCGACGCTCGTACTTTGGTTTGGACTTCAGCTTGTCGGCTGTTTGCGCGACGGCGTCTCTCACCGTCGCAGACTTCTCTGGATCAAGCGTCAACAGGAGGAATCGGCGGAGCAGGTCCGATTCCGTGTTAAAGGTCAGGAAGCCCTCTTCCATTCCCCCTTCGCTGCTGTTGAAGTCCACCTGCATGCGCAGCAGCTCGATGTCGAGCAGCCTGATGTTGCCAAGATGCTTGATCCAATCGTCCTGAATCTTGGTGTGGAAAAAGTCCCCCGCCCGCTTGCCTGCCTGGTGCATCCATTGCACGAATTCCTGCATGGTCCGAACAGGCGCCATCGATAGACCCGGAGTGGGGATGGCTTCCAACCCCATGCCATCGATTGCTTCAAAAGCGAAGAACCACCGCTCAACATCGGCGCCGCGCTCGGCACTCTCCTTGAGCGCAACTGCCTGGCCGACGATGAGCTTGTAATCAGACATCGCTGCTGCGCGGGCCGGCATCTCCCATTCCATCACAATGAATGAGGGTCGGCCATCCCGAGCGAAATACTCCGCGAACCGATGATTTTTCTTCTGTAGATGCTGAAGCCAGCGCTCCTGCTTGGGTTCGAAGCAACTAAAGACGTAGGACAGCAGCGACGTCTTTCCGCCTGCATTCTCCAGGTTGAAAATCACGTCGGTGGGCTGCTGAGTGTCTGGATCAGTGAGATCAAACAGGAGACTCTCGTACCAGGCCGTAGGGCTGCCAAAGTGGCTGACGTAAAGGCGGGAGAGGCGTTCCATGCGGGCTCCTCAAATCGTGACTGATTCCCGGGTGAGCTCAAACAGGCGCGGCAGCGTCAATTCGCGCAAGTGAACCCGCAACCGATGTGTGGCGGTATAGAGCGTCTGGGCTTCGTCTTCGCTCTCTCGCTCCAGTCGTACCAGCCCATACTCGGCCATTTGCTTGAGCGCCAGCTTAACGAACCCCTCGACCGAATTCGTCGAGGCACGTTCAGCCTTCGGATTGACCGGTGGAAGGCGTTTTAGCAACGCCCAGCCGGGCAGGAGCTCTTCCGCGGACTCATCCGGTATCTCCGCATCGGCCAGCCGGTTCACCAAGCTGAGCAGCGTGTCCCGGAAGCGACCGACCGTTGCCGGCAACGGCGTCTTCGCATCGTCTTCCAGTCGATCAGTCGTAGGAAAGAAGACCGCACTGATCGCCAGATGCGCCATCGCCAGTACGACTTTCTGGTCGCCGCTGAGATGTTGGCGCAGATCGGTGAGGCGTAAAGAGAACCGACTTTCCCGACTCGATGGCGCGACTATCAAACCGCGCTCGCTTACGTCCAGAATCGTCAATTCCAAACCTCCAGCCACTTCTTCGACGGCTTCAGCAAAGGTTCCATTGGCACGGTACTTGGCCAGCAGTTCGCGGTACTCCAGATCATTCGCTGGCGAAAGGCTCAGGTGAAGAGCTTTGTAGAGCAGGCGCGCCGCTTCACGTGGTAGTCCCGCCATGCAGCCCCCTCGGATCGAAGCGCAGATTGTCTCCCTGCGCAATATTGGAAATGAATGAGCCGTCTTCAACCGCCCGCATCGTGGGGAATAGGCTTTCGCTGTCTGGAAAACTGCGATACAGCGCGTACGCGACACACTGCTGCTCAAGTTCTGTGAAACCCTCGTCCTCCGCGGCGATAAGCAGTTCGTCAAGCTTCCAGCTACCGCCCAACGAGAACTTGCCCTTCAGCCAGAGATGCACGCGCTCGGTGACATCTTCTGGAAATGGATCAACGTAAACCTTGAAGGGAACGAGCTCTCCGATCTCGTCATCGTCGTCAAAGTCATCTTCAATGGCCCGACGTTTCAGAAGCAGTGCCAAGAGGTTGGACAGATCAGGAGCCTTCGGTACGACAGCGGGGTACAGGCTCAGCAGCAGTTCGTCGGCACTTCCTCCAAGACATTCTGCGGGGCACCGCATCGCGGCCGGCAGCAACCTGGCTTCGAGGTCCGGGAGACCCGAAAGTTTGCGGGCCCGAAACGCAGTGGCCTGGGCATCCATGAATTTGTCCCCAGCTCCGGTAACTTCCAGTTGGAGCTGTGCCCGCACCGTGCTTGCGCTCTTGAGCACATCGTGGAGTCGAACGAGCTGTTCGCGGGTGCGGACGTCATCAACCTGAACGAGCTGCTCGCGCACAGATTCCTCCATGCGGCGATCTTCTTCTTGTCGTGCATGGATGTGAGCGCGTGCCTCTATGAGGCGGGGGCCAATATCACGCGTCCAAACGACCGAGCCTGGCGCCCGCCAGGCTTGGTTGATGAAATCACGCAACTGCTGACGGTGCTCGATGGAGAGCATGCGTGCACGGCGGGCGAACTCATAAGCCTGATCGAACCGGCCCCGCTCGATCAACAGCTGGAGCATGCGCTCGACAAGAATCTGGTGATCCTCGACCTCCAGATCGAGCATCCCCATCAAGACCAAATATCCCTCGGCGGTAGGACGATAGCGGTAGGTGTCTTCGAGATCCGGTTCATAGGTGGTGAGCCGGAATCGCACTGTCCGGGTTTCTCCCGTGGGCGCGTGAAAGTACTCGTAGCTGTGCTCTTGGTAGTTGTTTGACGCGTTGTCGAGCGAATCAAGAATGATCTCAGCGACGCGGTTGGGCTGAGCCGGTGTCAGCGCCGGCTTCATTTGGGCAACCACCTGAGCAAGATACTGCTGGACTTCAGCCAGGGTGTATCCGACCGCGACGGCAGTGCCTTCCATCATGTACGCTAGCGCCGCGAGGCTGAGGTAATGGGTATCGAGGCCATCGAGCAGTGTCCCCCCACTGCCGTCCGAGAACTTGTTCTTCATGAGCTCCAGCTGAAACAGGGGACGCAGCAGCAGCAGATTCCGCTGTTGCGGAGTGAGGTCGATCAAGCCATCGGACTGGCTGAATGGCTTGGGGTGGTTGATCTCTGCTTCAGGCGCACCCATGGCTGATGTTGGCTCCTCCGAAACGGCTGGATCAACTGGCAGGACGAAGCTGGATCATGGTCATCTGCCTTCCATTACTTTAGTTGTAATCATTATGTTTCGCATAGTAGGCGTAAAAACATCCGATAGACACATTGTAGAGCGTCCCATATACTTACCGCAACAATCTTGATAAGCATTCGTCAACCCCAATGAGCCAGCCAGGATGTCATACAAACAGCTCGCGGACCTAACCCAGCCACAACGCGACCGACTCGCCTTCGTGGAGTTGCGCGTCCGCTTCATTGGTGAGATACGCCGACAGGACCTGGTGTCCCGGTTTGCAATCCAGTCAGCGGCGGCGACCCGGGACCTAGCCCTGTACAAGGAACTGGCCCCCGGCAACATCGACTACGACGCCACTGCGAAGGCATACGTCCTGGGCGAAGACTTCCGACCGGTGTTCGACTTCCCACCGGAACGGGTGCTTTCCTGGCTCACTCAGGGCTTCGGCGACGGCGAGCCCTTGCGCATCAAGGTTTGGGTGAACAACGAAATCTCAGCGCGACTCACGCAGCCAAATCTGGATGGGCTCGCCTGCGTCACCCGGGCCATCCATCAAGAACGCCCCCTCAAAATCGAGTACCACTCGATCTCCAGCGGTCGCACCCAGCGGGAGATCGTTCCCTCTGCACTAATCGATAGCGGCTTGCGGTGGCATGTACGCGCCTTCGACCGCAAGACCCGAGAGTTCCGAGACTTCGTGCTGACCCGAATCAAGCGCCCCATCGTCCTCAAGGGCAGCGAGATCGAGGCGCACGAGCGCAGCGACCAGGACATCCAGTGGACGCGGATCGTCGAGATCGACTTGGTCCCGCATCCGGATCAACCCAGGCCCGAGATCACGGAAACGGACTACGGCATGCACAACGGGGCGCTGCACATGAAGCTCAGGGCAGCGACGGTCGGCTATGTCCTTCGCAAATGGAGCGTCGACTGCTCTCCCGACCATAGCCTCCGGGGGCCTGAGTACCGACTTTGGCTGAAGGACCATCTCGCGATCTACGGCGTCAAGAACGCAGTGCTGGCCCCGGGATACCGGTCCCCTGATCTACAGCGGCTTGAAGCCGAGACGGACTGAGGAGACGGTGTGGTCGAACAGTTGGATCGTATCGTCGATGAGGTCGAAGCACTGCACAGCAAAGTGGTGCTGCTGATCGCAGAAGGCGGGACGAGCAAGTCATCCTTACTGCATGAGCTCGCTCAACGTCGCGCCTCGACGGTGCTGAACATTGGCAGCGAGTTGGGCGCGCGATTGGCCGCACTCCCTGTCAAGCAACGTGCGTTGGCTGTTCCCGAGGCATTGCGGGAGCTTGCAGGCAGGCATGCGGCTCACGGGCGTGGTGCTGTTGGACAACATCGAGCTGCTGTTCGACCGCAGGCTGCGGCTGGATCCGCTCGACCTGCTGAAGCAACTTGCTCGGGCACGTTGGGTGGTAGCGGTCTGACCCGATGGACAAGAAGTACCTCTCCAAAATGCTGCGGAACCCGATCTATGTCGACGAGATCCGGCACAAGGGCGCGAGCTACGCGGGCCAGCACGAGCCGATCATCAGCCGGCAGCTGTGGGACCGGGTGCAGGAGATCCTGGCCGAGGACGGCCATGCACGGATGGGGGTGACCCAGACACGGGGCAAGACCAATGCACTGCTGCGCGGGCTCCTCTACGACATGAACGGCATGAAACACCACGTCACCTTCTCCATGAAGGCGTCCGGCAAGCGCTACCGCTACTACAACCCAAAGGCGGACAAGCGCTGCGGCTACCGCACGAGCGCCACCGGCGCGATCCCGGCCGACCAGATCGAGGAGGTGGTGGTGAACCCGGCGCTGCAGTCGCCCGAGTCGGTGCAGGCGGTGTGGAACCATGTCCGGGCGCAGTACGCCGAGATCGCCGAGCCGACGGGGGTGCTGGCCATGCGCCGGCTGGCTGAGGTGTGGAAAGCATTGTTCCCCGCCGAGCAGGTGCGGCTCGTGAATCTCCTCATCGAGCGGGTAGTGCTGCTCTTGGATGGGATCGACGTCGTCTGGCGGGAAGTCGGGTGGAAGGAGCTGGCGGGTGAACTCGCCCCCGAAACGATCGGCAGCGAGATGCTGGAAGCGGAGGCAGCAGAATGAATCGCACGCGAAAAAAAGTCGTTCCGAACCGGGCAAACCTTTGATCGCCGGCACCCGCTGGAGACGGGCGAGGTGCGCATCACCACCTTCGTGCCCTGCAGTTCAAGCGGCGCGGCATCAAAAAGGTGGTCGTCGGCCCCGCGGGCGTGGACGAGCCGGTCAAGGTCAGTGACCCGAACCGGCGATCTCACCGAACCAAGATTCGACCCTCCTGCGTGGGCTGGGAGGCGTGGCTTCTACTGGCAGCACCTGCTGGATACGGCGTGGTGGCGGACGCAGCCGAGATCGCCGAGCGGGAGGGTCTGCATAAGACCTTCGTCAACGATCATCTGCGCCTCGCCATCCTCGCGCCCGACCTCGTGGGTGCAGCCCTCCCCGGGGCGCTGCCGCGGACGGTAACGCTCCTGGGCCTGCTATGGGAGGACATCCCGACCTGCTGGCAAGCGCAGCAGACGCAGATCTTCGGCTGAGTTTCCGCGCCGAATCGCCTCCGTGGCTCGATCGACGATTCAAACTGGAAGCGCGAAAAGCGCCATTGCCTGCCCCTCGGGCGAAGAGCGCTCTTCGCAGAAACAGAGAACAGAGAGCGGAAAGAGGCCGAATATGCCGGAAGGTTGGCTGAACAGTTGGGCGGCGCTCTTCGCACCACCTGCCGAAGCCGCGCCAGTGCTGGCGCACGTGCAGACGTGAAAAAGGCCAGAGCAACGTCTGGCCTTTTTGAATTGGGGGACGAGGACTCTCGAATTGAAATCTAATTCCTTGTAGTAAAAAGGATTATTAAATATTGTAAGAAATATGCCCCCAATTATGCCCCCCCTTCACGCTGTCTCGTTGTCTCAAAATCCGGTTAAAATCAATTATAGACCCTCTGGTAAAGAGAAACCCCGAAGGCTGGCCACCAGGGTTTGGTCTCTTACCTGCCACGCAACTCTCTAAGGCAAGCTGCCACAGGTTGTCGGAGTTTTCGCACCGCCCGACTAATCGGATGCATTGAGGTTGCATCTGCCGTCTGTTGGGAAGGGAGCCTGAAAGAAAACTCGGTATTAGAGTTCGTATTCGTCACCGAGAATTCCCCTGCCGCAATTATGTCCATGCCGATCAACACATCCCACCAGTTCTCCGGCGGATTATTTTTTAGGACGAGAACGTTACAGAAAACCATATCTCCAGGAAGATAGATATTCGCCAGGTATTTCTCCGCCTTTTTAAATCCGTGTACTCCTCCTAAATAAGCGATCCCTATAGGTTTGAGGTTGCACGCATCGACAACCTCCTGGGTTACTGCCGAGGTGGTAGCTCCTGTATCCCACATAGCAGTGAATTGCGGTTTTGCACAATCAAGAGATTCCTCGATCGCATTGAACGACTGAGAAACACGGCAGGTGGATTTTAAGACTCTTAATAAGCCGTTATTGGAGTTAATAGAAAAACCATTCATTAACATAGTCCTTGAACTGGGGTATCACAGACATTGGCTGCCGTGATGATATTGGATAGCGGAATATCCGCGGGGTCGACGCCGCACATTTCCGAAGTGAGGTAGTCATAGGTGGCCAGTGCGGGATTGTGGCTCCATTTGGTCTCGCCGGTGCGCGGGTCGTAAAGCTTTTTGCCGCGCATCAGGACTTTTATATCCGGGACGCCGCCCTGGAATTCCGGTTGCCTCAAATCGAGCCTGATCACTGTGTAGGTAAAGCCGGTGAGTGTTGCGGTCGACTTCCACTTGTCCGGACATTCCGCCAGTAAAGTAGCATCAGCAGGATCCCCGGGTACTCCCAAGTGTTTTTGAACGCGCACCTGCGAAGTATTTGTCTGGTACTGGTAGCTCACGCTGTAGTGCGTGATTTGCATCGTCCCGCCGAATGGGAACGGTGAAGTCGGGCCGCCGGTTACCGTTATCGTATTGCCGGACCGGGTATAGGGGACTTCGCCGGATGACGGAAACCGGAATGCGCCGGAAATCCACACGCCATACGCTACCACCCGGACCGCACTGCTAGGCGTATGCGAGAGGGTGAAAGGGGCCGCGCTGAACGTCTCGGTTATGCTCTCCGTTTTGGTTGAGTAGTATTCGCCGCTCGTGACAAATCCCTCGGCGTCGAGCGGACCCAGTTCCTTACCATTGATATAAATTTTCTCGATCCCGTCGCTCTCATGGGCGGCATGAACGGAAACGATATGCTTGAATTCTTCATTCGGGCCGCTGGACAGAATCGCCACAATATCCGCCCCCACCATTGTCCGGCCGTAAACATACCGATGCGGCGCGTCTGTAGCTATACGGGTTACCGTGCGCTCTTGCAGGCTGTTGAGAAAATCTTCTCGCGCCTGCGCCGCCCGGCGCTTCGCTTTTTTTGCTGCCGCTTTCTGCTGAACCGCTCCGAATACCGTAGTGCCGATGGTCAGGGCGATGGAAGCTGCCGTTATTACTTCTGCAGCAGTAGCTCCTAAAATTGCAGGCAATGCAACCGCGGTAAAGAAACTTACAGGATCGGCATGAGCAACCCCCGGTAGCAGCAGTAAAGCTAGAAGCGGTAAGAGTGCCATTTGATTTGCTGAATTATTTTGAAATATGGAATTTTTTGTCTGCGTGGGAAGGCGCGCGGTGTCCAGGGCTTTGGGGTTCTGGTGATTTTTATAAAAATTGTTACGGTTTATGCGAGGAAAGGGGGGCGAGCGCTCTAGGCCTGGGCGTTCTGGTGATTTTTCTGCTTGACCCCCACCCCCATCAATTTCGCGGATATGCACGCGACGATCCGAGCGCGCTCTAGATGTGTTGTTGCTGGTGATTTCTGTCATTGAGCCGCCTTATATCCTCATCGCTTAGCTTGGGAAGGTTTTCAAGTCTGCGGACCTCATCGATGAGTAGCCATCCATCCGCTATGCCCTTGCTGTAGAACTCAGCACGGTTGGAACTATCGCCTCGCAACAATCCTTCAACGCTGTGCTCAGCAAAGTAGAGTTGCCTCCCGGCCGGGGTGAGCAATGATGAGCTGATCGCCTGCTCCCACATGGTCATGTGCCGGCGCAAGGTGTGCACCACGAATACCCGGTTCATCTCAACACTGTTGGAGTAGTTACCGTGTCTGAGGTCGCCTATGATGGTAGGTGGTACTCGGAAAAGCCGTGCTATCTCCTCAACAGAGAATTGACGTGCTTCGATCCACTGCGCATCTTCCATGCTCATGGAGAGAGGTTTGTAATCCGCGTCGCCCTGGAGCACCGCAACCCTGCCAGTGTTACCTCCCCCCGCGTACTTCTTGTGCCAGGCTTCTCGAATCTCTTCGAGCTTTTGAGGCCCTACACTGTTTTTAAAATTGAGTATCCCGGATAGCTTTGTACCGTTCTCATAGGTTGAATTGCCGTGCTCACGTTCAGATAGCGCCAGCTCGAATGTCTCCCTGCTTGCGGTTATAGGTGATACCCCCACCAGGCCATTATTGGAGCGGTGCTTAAGGTGTAATACCTCATGCCTAAGCAGGCGCCGCACTCGCCCCTTTGTGTCTGTCACATCGTAGGCGATCCGTCCGTTATCGAGCTGCAGGGTAGTTACCGTGCCGGGAAGGAGCGGCATCAACGCAGTAACCTGGCCACCATTGTCGCGGATGATTTCAGCGTGAGCATTGCCTCGTAGCAGTGTCATGGCTTGCATCTGCTCCCTGAACTCCAGGGCTGTCTGGAGATCGTTCGCTTGATCGTGCAATACACGGTATAGAGGATGATTCGACGCTCGTTCCCTGCCGTCATCGTCAGTGCGCCGGTAAAGGATCAGGGGGAGTGATGCAATCGTTTCACTTATTGCGGCAACACAGGCATACGCCGCTGACAGGCTTTCTGCTCGTGCTGTTGTTACGCTCCCACCTTGCAGCAGGGGATGATTCCATGAGGGATCCTGTGCGTTATACGCACGCCGCTCCAGGCCGATGAAATTCAGTGCGCGATCTAGTAGAGTCGGATGCATCGTCTTCCCATCCAATCATCGTCATCATCTTCGCAAGTTTCAATCCATCGGATATTTGCTTCCAATTGACTGTTCTTCCACTCCTCCATGCTGCGCTTTGCAACGGTGGTATCGAGATAAGCGGGATTCGCGGTGATGGTTATTTCATGCAAATCAATGGCAATCAGGTCCCGCGTCAACTGGCCTGATCTCATATCCCAGGTAGCGCCTCCATCCGGTACATGGAAACCGAAGGAGCAACCCGATATATCCCCGCGTTCAACCAGCACGCCCAGATCACGGGCATAGCTGGTATCCGGTAGCGATAGCTCGAAGTACAGTCCTTTCTTGTCTTCCTGAAGGGTAAGGGTAAGCGACTTGCTGGCAAAGGTCATATCGGAAGCAGTAAGTGCACCATTTTCCGCTACCCATCCAGAGGTAACTCCAGAGCCGTAAGCAGGAATGGATACATCGCCTTGCAGGCCGCTTAAGACTCGTACGCCAAGAGAACGGGCCAGGAGCTTGTTGCGCAGGGGATCAATGAACTGATCGGGTCTATGGTCTACAGGGACGATTTGACCTGCGGTTGACGTGAGGTTTACCCGCTTTTCCAGAACTGATAGGGGTACGAACGTACCGCCAGCTTTGTGGCCTGTTCTACGCTCGACCTCCCTCGAGTATTCCGCTTCAGCGCCAGACAGTGCTCTACCTTCCATTCCAGCCCGGATAACGCTCAAAAGGCTGACGTTGCTTTCCAGCTCAGTGAAAGACCTGTCGCCGCTTACCGGTGTACCACTCATGCGTCGCTCGGCTTCTGCAATGAAGGTTGCGCGGGTTTCTTCTTCCTCTAAAGAGGTAATCTTTGCTTTCAGGCTGTCGAATTTCGCCGCTTCGTCAGCAGAAAGATTCCGTTTTTCGGCTTGCGCTTTTTCGACCATGCCGCGCATCTCTGCGACAGCCAGGGCGCGTTGCTCCTTGATGTGGTGGATCATTAAAAAATCTCCAAGTTATTGATTCATTTATGTTTATACTCTTTTTTACAAGTATGTCAATATCCTTGTTTAATGAAACCATCATATACAATCATGAACAACTATGAACAAACAAAATGAATATTTTTGCTTGCATGTCGCAGTCAATTGGGAGGAGCCGCCGGCAATATTTGCCGTTGGCTATTTTTGCCGTGGGCAGGATTTGCAGGGGTGCAGAATTTGCAGGGGACGTAACGTTTCAGTAACGTTACGTAACGCGTGACGTCACCGTGACGGTCCGGCAATGTTACCGGACCTCCGGTCAAATCCTATTACGCCGCGTTCCTTTGCGGCTCGTTCCGTTCCTCACTGTACTGCTCCAGCACTTCAAGCAATGCCACGCCGTCATAGTGAGCCTTGGGGATCGCCATATCGAACGCGCCGATGCCTTTGATGCCCACCTTTACCAGCACTGGATCGGTCGTTGCATCAGTAACCAGAATTGCGTACGCGAGAGCAGGATTACGCGCAAGCATGTCTTCTACTTGCTGGTGTCTTTCGTCGGGCTGCGTTTCCTCCGTTTCGTCTTCCCATGGGTCCGCGACACTGACAGTTGCGACATTCGCGACAGTTGCATCCTTTCCCTCCTGATTTGTCGCAAGAGTCGCGGGTGTCGCTGTCGCAAAACTTCCGTCTGCCTTCTTCCCCTGTATTAAATCCTTGAGCTTCATGGCTGCGTTCCTCCCAAAGCGGGATTTACATTGATGGTTTTCCGTCTCCCATCTCGCAATATGCGGATGCGGTTAAGGTCCGCCAGTTCCTGTAACGCTTGAGCTAGTGGCTCCTTGTCGCGTAGCGGGCCCAGCCTCTGAGCTTCACGTGTCGATATATCATGCGTGCGTTCCCGCTTGCAGTATTCGATCAGCCAGGTATCAAGACGTACCGCATTCGCCAGTTCTACAGGCAAGGCGAGTTCCCCGAAGAACCGTCTAGATTCGCTCAAGTGCCATGCCACTATCCGGGCGGCAGATTCGAAACATTCCAGTTCGATGGTTCCGATGCCATGCTCGAATATCTGGAAAAGAGCAGCAAGCCGAGCGGCGTTATCGGCTGATTTGCTCGCAACGTCGCGCACGTCATACAGCTCTCCACCAGATCGCAGCTCGGACTCAATCTGATTATGAAACTCGATCCATGCGGCTTTAGCTTCTGGCGCCAACGTCAAGAGCGTAGGCTCCAAAACGCCGTCATCATTGATGGGAGTGGAGCGATTCAGGATTGAGGCAATGCGTCGATCAAACGCTGAAACATGGGGCCAATTGTCTGGCGCTTCGGTAAAGAACCTAGATCCTTGAGTGGACTCGGGCCATGCCACGAGAAATCGGGCAAGGAATCCGGTGCCCCGGGCAAGCACGCCAGATCGGTTAAAAAACTCCCGCAAGGTGGGCTCTTGCACTTGCAGTCCCATGGTCAGCCGCGCGCCCTGAACCGTAAAGGATTCTGTAGATCGGCGGTCTATGGTCAGGCTTGCTCCATCCCACAACAAGTTAAGCAGCCCGAGGTTGCGCATGACGCTATCCTTTCCCATACCATGCGAACCGAAGACAATGCCTGCCTCAGCAGATATAACGCCGCCAGATGGCCATTGTTGCGCCAATCCATAGGCCAATGCTTCTGGCGTCGCATCGTTATAACTTAGACGCGGAATTCTCGGAGGTTCTGGCCTGTCGCGCTCGAGATCGCGCAAAGCGATTTTCATGGAGTCGGTTGGCTGCCCCGTTTTGGCAAGCTGGCGAATCTTTTCCTTGACTCCACTACATTCTGCTTCCCATGCCCCCATTGCCGCTTTATGGTCTTTCAGTGGCTGTTTCGCAGCATCCGCCTGCTGCATCTGATAGTCCCGGAGGGCATTGTTAAAAAAGTTGTCACAGGTCGTTTTCCGCTCTCCGCTATCCGCAATGGTCAGCAGGAATAAACCTATGGGCCCAGTCAGCTTTTCAGCCCGCTTCACATCGGCATGTGCCTGGGCTGCCAGCGAAATTGCCGATAATGCGGAAGAGGCCACTAGGGGCAGAGGAGCTTTGACGAAGCCGGCAACTTCTTCCACCGCCATTCTGATGATTTCGGGGAGGGCGTCCACCGGATAAAGCTCCGGATTCACCTTTGCGACGAGAGGTTGGGGGGCTGGCCATTTCTGCCTTGATTCCTGTTTCGGGGTTTTTGTTAAAACAATGCCTGAGGGAGCCTGAGCAATAATCTTATCCAAGAATGCAGCTCCTGCTTCAGCGGTAGCCATTCGTAACCTCCATTGCAGCATTGATCCTTGCGGCGGCTACCATCAGCCGCTGCTTTTCTTCGTCCGTTAATTGGACACCCTTCGCCATGTCGCTCGCCGATATGGCCACCAGCAGCGCCTCGAAACTGATGCAGCGCAATACGTCGGCAGCTGGAAAGGCAGGACGAACTGGCTTGCCATGGTCCGTCACTTTTTCTGGAAACAGATCAGCGAAGGTTAGGCCGATCGCATCCAGGATTTCTTGAGGGGAATCCCCTCCGAAGTCATGGATGAGAACGCGGCCATCATCCAGTTCCCTGATGGTCATGGAAGGATGTTTGTCGTCTCGGGTGGGACAAGAGGCTATCCAGTGTCCCGCCCTGGTGCGTTTGACGTTACGAAGAAGGGATAGAAGATTTTCGGCGCTCATTATTCGCCCTCCCTGCCGTCATTCAGGGAATCAATCGCACCCCCTATCAGCTCTTCAGACTTTTGGATTCGATCCATCATGTCCCGCATCACGATGCAGAACCCTGATGTCTGATCCTCGTTAAGCTGTATCTCTCTGGAATCAATCCCAATAGAGTGAACGAATGCGGCAATGGAGCGGGCTTCCAAAAGAAGGTCTGCCGCGTCAATCAGTTTCAGCTCTCTGGCTGTATTGATTGAGGAGGTATCAAGCTTACTCATGGCTTACCCCCCTCTTTTTTGAGGTCAAACCTGAGGTCTTCAAGGTTTGAAGCTGCATCAACGAGACGCTCAGTTACGCTTTGCATTAGTCTGATGAGCGCAGAGCTTTCCCCAAATGAAAGGGAAAAATTTCCTTCTTGAGTATCCTGCACCCGCATCACGGACGTACATAGGAACTCGGTAAGGTCTGAAACCTCGTGCAGCTCCTTAATTACCGGGACCAACTGATCAGGAAGAGTGGGTGAAACTGGCGCGGACGCGCTTTTAGACTTACTCATGGTCAATCTCCAGACTAAACGGTTTAAGTTCACCGCTCCCGCTGCTAAACGGGTGAGCGGCACATGGCGGGTTAGCAGACCGGGTCTGGACCGGCGAGCCTTTCGGCTCCCCACCATGGCCACTCATAGGGAGTATGACCAGAACTACGGACGTAAAAAAACCGCTCAAGGCGGTATTGTCCGCCAGACCAACTAGGCTGCTAAACCTAGCCTCTGAATTTGCAGAGGTGTGGAAAGCATAGTCCCGGAAGAATGGGGATGTCAAGCAAATATTCATAGCGGCACTATCCCAACTTCAGATTGCTGAGTGGACATCCGATCTTCCCATTCCTCTGCAGCGCGGCGGGTGATAATGACTCGACGTCCCAGGCGTAGTTCTTTGGGCGCCAATCCCTGCTCCTTCAGTGCGTAGTAATGACCGCGGCTGATGTGATACGCATCGCAAAACTGGGGGATTGTGTAACTTGCTATGACTGCCAAGAATTGTTTATTCATTGTTGCATCCCCTTAATATTTAGAGATGCAACGCAGTTTTTGCGCTCAGCTATTAGATGAGAAACTAATTGGCGAACTTCGTCGTGATTCTTTCCCGCTATTCGAGCTGCATTTATGGCGATAATCTCATGCTCAGGCCAGGCAACCGAATTAGCCCCCAGCTGAACAGGAGGCGTCATAAGTCCATTTTTTATATCGCTGTAATGGGCAGTGCGAGATTTTGCGGTGAGCCCCAATACAGGGGGTAATTTGATGAGTTTCATTTCTGGCTATCCTTCCGTATGCGTTGGAGTTCGCCCCAATCCGCAGGGCTTGGATAGCACTATGACTTGCTGACTTAGCCTCGTCAGCGTCGTTATTTCGGCAATTTAGACGTTGTTATTTTTCCCTCTTTATGATAGCCCGTCGCGGATAAATAATACGACTCACCACTGATTCAGAAACGTTAAATATCCTCGCAGTTTCTAGTAGTGCTTCTTGGCTCGGGGTTGTGCCGCGGATTCCTTCTCGTTGCTCTATAAATTTTTCAAATTCGTAAAATTGTAATTTAACTTTGAAGACTTGCCTGACAGCATGGGCCGAAACTCCCCGCTTTGTTGTTTTGGGAAGCTTTATTCTTTGAAAAAAAATATCCATAATAAATTCTTTTGCATGATCCGGAAGCGGCTCTCCAGAAACATCTTTTAGTCCTGTAACTTGTTCTTTGAGAAAAGAAGTAACATAACCCTGCTGCCATAGATCTCGAGAAACATGCCAAAGATGATCATTGCCAAGATCCTCTTCAGGCCACTTAATAGTAAGTTCTACGGTTTTCACGCTCCCGGCCTCATAGGAATAACTTGGGCCCCGACCTTTAACCCATCTAGGTAATCAGCCCAGGCTTGCATCATCGTGCGCCGCTCCTTCAGGAACTTGGTACGGTTGTACGCGGCCCCCAGCACATCAGGGACTTTATGCGCTAGCTGGTGCTCGATGACTTCCGGTTTCTGGTGCAATTCTTCTGCTAATATGGTTCGCGCCATCGCTCTAAAGCCGTGCCCGGTTATCTCGGTTTTGGTGTCGTAGCCCATACGACGCAGCGCAGCATTCACGGCCGCATCACTCATCGGCTTTTTGGGATCACGCCCGGGAAACACATAGCATCCGTGGCCCGTTAAGGCTTGCAGTTCCCTCAAGACGATTACCGCTTGGCTAGCCAGTGGGACGGAATGCTCCGTCTTTGTCTTGGTGACGAAATAGCGCCACTCAGCCTTATCAAAGTCAAAATCCTTCCATTCCGCACGCCGTAGCTCGCCAGGACGCACAAAAAACATTGGGGCAAGGCGTAGGGCACACTGAACGATAAAAGTGCCTCTAAAGCCCTCTATTGCCCTCAGAAGCTCTCCCACCTCTACAGGATCGGTAATCGAGGCGAAATGATTCTTTTTGACCGATGGAATAGCGTCTCTCAAATCCTGAGAAGGATCCCGCTCAGCCCGGCCAGTAGCCACAGCGTACCGGAATACCTGTCCGCAGTTCTGTTTAACGCGGTGCGCCGTATCCAACGCCCCTCTGCTTTCAGTGCGGCGGATAACGGCGAGTAGCTGAGGAGGCGTAATGTCCGCAATGGGTTTGCTCCCGATCCAAGGGAAGGCATCGTTTTCCAGGCGCCTGATAATCTTATCGGCATGGGAAGGAGCCCATTGAGGGGAAAACTTTGCAAACCACTCGCGCGCGATCACCTCGAAGCTGTTTGCCGCATTTTCCTTGCTTGCATGCTTAGATTGCTGCTTAACCACGCCTGGGTCGACATCATTGGCCAACAGCTTGCGAGCATCTTCTCGCCGGCTGCGCGCCAAGCTCAGCGACACGTCCGGATAAACGCCAAAAGCGAGACGTTTTTCTTTCCCGCCAAACCGGTACTTGAACCGCCAATATTTCGAACCATTCGGCATCACCTCGAGATACATGCCCCCACCATCGGCCATTTTGTAGGGCTTAGCCTCGGGTTTAGCTTTGCGCACTGCCACGTCGTTTAATTTCATGAAAGCACCTTATTGGGGGCATCAAATCTGCATTGGGGGCATATATGGCTAAATTATGCCCCCTTTGAGTGCTGGATTCAATAGAACTTCGTGGGACGTTGCAGGACGATAAACCAATGAAAAAGCCCGCATTTAGCGGGCTTATGGGACTTCTTAGGATTTCTTGGGATGGTGAGTTGGTGGAGACGAGGAGGATCGAACTCCCGACCTTCGCATTGCGAACGCGACGCTCTCCCAGCTGAGCTACGTCCCCATTAATTGCATATTTTATAACAAACCGTTGCGCCGTAGTATGCCGTCGCAGAGCAACAGGAGTTTCAGCACGAGCTATAACGGCTTACACCCAATCCTTCCCGATCAGAAAGTCCGTGTATAACTTATCTTCCACGCTACCCGGATCCGGTTTCCAGTCGTAACGCCATTTCACGATCGGGGGCAGGGACATGAGGATGGATTCGGTGCGGCCCCCCGATTGCAGGCCGAACAGGGTTCCTCGGTCCCACACAAGATTGAATTCGACGTAGCGGCCACGGCGGTAAGCCTGAAAATCGCGTTCGCGCTCGCCGTAGGGCGTGCTCTTCCGCCGCTCCAGGATCGGTACGTAGGCATCCAGGAAGTGATTGCCCACACTCTTCGTCAGGTTGAAGCAGCCATCAAAGTCGGGTTTACTCAGGTCATCATAGAATATGCCGCCAATACCGCGCGGCTCCCTGCGGTGCTTGAGGTAGAAATATTCGTCGCACCATTTCTTGAAGCGTGGATGGTAATCGTCACCGAACGGTTGCAGCGCGTCCTTGCAGGTCTGGTGAAAATGCACTGCATCTTCTTCAAAGCCGTAATAGGGTGTGAGATCCATGCCGCCGCCGAACCACCATACCGGCTCGGCGCCTTCCTTGCGCGCTTCCAGATAGCGCACATTGAGATGCACGGTAGGGGCATAGGGGTTGCGCGGGTGCAGCACGAGCGATACTCCCATGGCCTCGAAACCCCTTCCCGCCAGTTCCGGTCTCGCAGCGGTAGCGGAGGCGGGCAGGCCTCCCCCGAACACGTGCGAGTAGTTCACGCCGCCGCGCTCCAGCACATTACCCTCTTCCAGCACGCAGCTCCGGCCCCCGCCCCCTTCCGGCCGCTCCCATTCATCACGGCGGAAGTGCTTGCCATCGACTTTTTCCAGCCCCTCCACGATGCGTTGCTGAAGTCCCGTGAAGAACTCCCGGGCTTGTTGCGCGGTGCTCATGCGATCTCCCATAGACTTGTCTGCTGCTGATTCTTCTTTTCTTTCATCCGTCCACTGCTATTTTCGGTGGTTAATGGCCCGATACCCGATATCAGGGCGCATCTGGCAACCCTCGAAATGGATCTGCCCGGCAATCTGGTAAGCCCGACGCTGCGCCATCCTGACGTTGTCGCCCAAGGCAGCTACACAGAGGACGCGTCCACCGGCCGTCACGATCTCTTCCCCGTTTTCGCCGCCCCCTGTGGTAGCGGTACCCGCATGGAAAACATGATAGTCCTTTTCCTCAGGCAACATTGCAGGCAAGGTGGCCAGCCCCTGGATGGCATCGCCCTTGCGGGGAGAATCGGGATATCCGCTCGCCGCCATGACCACCGCTAGCGCGGTTCTCCGGTCCCACTCGGCCTCTATCTTGTCCAGGTTCCCCGCCAGGGCATGCTCGATGAGGGTGATAAAATTGCTCTTGAGGCGCAACAGGATGACCTCGGCTTCCGGATCGCCCATGCGGCAGTTGAACTCCAGCACCTTGATGCCGCCGCCCGGCGTAATCATGAGCCCGGCATAAAGAAAACCGGTGTAGCGCTCACCTTCCTTTTCCATCCCGTTTATCGCGGGCTGGATGACTTCCCGCATTATTTTTCCATGGAGGGTGGGTGTTATCGACGTTGCTGGCGAATAGGCGCCCATGCCGCCGGTGTTGGGCCCCTGGTCGCCTTCCTCCAGTCGCTTGTGATCCTGGCTCGTGGCCAGTGGCAAGGTACGGCGGCCATCGCTCATGACGATGAAACTGATTTCCTCGCCTTCCACAAATTCCTCGATCACAATCTTCGGTCCTGCCTTGCGTGCCCGCTTTTCGCCCAGCATCCTGTCTACGGCGGCATGCGCTTCTTCCAGCGTCGCCGCCACGACCACGCCTTTACCTGCCGCCAGCCCGTCCGCTTTTATCACGATGGGAACGCCCTTCTTGTCGACATACCGGTGCGCCTTGGCAGCAGAATTGAAGGTGGCGTAGTCTGCGGTAGGAATGCCATGGCGGCCCATGAAAGCTTTGGCGAAATCCTTGGAAGTTTCCAGCTGCGCCGCCTTTTGGGTAGGACCGAAGATCTTCAGGCCAGCGGAACGGAAGGCATCGACGATACCTTCCGCCAGCGGCGCTTCCGGCCCGACGATGGTAAATGCGACCGATTCCTTTCTGGCGAATTCGATCAAGTCCGGGATCGCGGTGAGGGGCAGGTTCTTCAGGTTTGTTTCGAGCTCAGTGCCCGCATTGCCGGGAGCGACAAATACGGTCGCGGGAAACCTTTTATGCGAGGACTCGGCCAGTTTCCACGCCAGCGCGTGTTCTCGGGCTCCACTGCCGATTACAAGTAGTTTCATATCTCTTAATTCAGAACTGAAGGTAGCCTTGCAAGTTGACCTGCGCTAACCGCGCCTATTGGTATGGGTTGCGTTGATCGAGGTATTCATGAGAAAAGCAAAAATCGATAACCTGGAGGAAACTGAGAAATTCATACAAGGCATCCAACGCCATATACGCACTTGGCGGCGCTTGCAGCGAACAGCCTCTTTTCCATACCTCAATGTCTGAAATGACGCACGCGGGTAAATACCATCGCCACCCCTTGTTCGTCCGCCGCAGCGATCACTTCTTCGTCGCGTACGCTGCCGCCCGGCTGGATGATCGCCACCGCGCCTGCCTGGACGACGACATCCAGTCCGTCGCGGAAAGGGAAGAAAGCATCGGAAGCCACCACTGAGCCTGCCAGGGTGAGCCCAGCGTTCCCGGCCTTGATCGAGGCAATGCGGGCACTGTCCACCCGGCTCATCTGCCCGGCGCCCACGCCGAGCGTCTGTCCATTGGCACAAAAGACGATTGCGTTCGATTTGACGAATTTCGCCACCCGCCAGGCAAACAGCAGGTCCTGCAATTGCTGCGCCGTCGGCTGAACTTTGGTCACCACCTTCAATTGGTCCACGGTAACGTTGAGGCTGTCCGGAGTCTGCACCAGCAATCCTCCTCCCACACGCTTGAAGTCGCAGGCGTTGCTCCCCGTTTCAGAGGGTACGTCAAGCGACACGGTCAGCACGCGCACATTGGTTTTAAGCGCGAGCATCTGTCTTGCCTCGTCGGTCACTTGCGGCGCGATGATCACTTCGACAAACTGGCTCATCACCGCTTCGGCAGCCGGGGCGTCCAGCGTGCGATTGAAAGCGATAATGCCGCCGAATGCGGAAGTGGGATCGGTGGCAAATGCCAGTCTGTAAGCCGCGAGTGGCGAGTCGGCGACTGCCACGCCGCAAGGATTGGCATGCTTGATGATGACACAGGCTGGAGAATCAAACGTCTTTACGCATTCCCAGGCAGCATCCGCATCCGCAATATTGTTGTAAGAGAGCTCCTTGCCCTGCAGCTGGCTATAGCTTGCAAGGCTGCCGGAAACGCGTTGCGGGTCGCGGTAAAAGGCGGCCTCCTGATGCGGGTTTTCCCCATAGCGCAGAGGCTGCACCAGGCTGAAATTGAGATTCAGGCGTTCCGGAAAGGTACAGCGTTGTGCATTTTCCCCCTCGATGGAGGTGAGATAGTTGCTGATCGCCTCATCATAGGCGGCTGTATGCGAAAACGCCTTGCACGCCAGCCGGAACCGGAACTCAGGCGTGACCTCGCCTCCGCCGGCCTTCATTTCATCAAGTAACGCAGGATAATCCACCGGGTCGGTGACTACGACCACGCTCTGATAATTCTTGGCAGCAGCGCGCACCATGGTCGGACCGCCGATATCGATATTTTCAATGGCCTCTTCCAGGCTGCAATCCGGCCGCGCCACTGTCTGGCTGAAAGGATACAGGTTCACCACCACCAGATCGATCGGGAGAATCTCCACCTTTTCCAGCGCGGCCATATGCTCGGGCAGATCCCGTCTTGCCAGAATGCCCCCGTGTATTTTGGGATGCAGGGTTTTGACCCGTCCATCCAGCATCTCCGGGAAGCCGGTGTAGTCTCCGACCTCGGTCACGGCAACACCGGCATCCCTCAGCAGTCTGGCGGTGCCGCCGGTAGACAGGATGGCTACTCCGAGTTTGCGCAGCTCTTGCGCAAACTCGAAAACACCGCTTTTATCTGAAACACTGATCAGGGCTTGTTTAATCGACATTCGTATTTTTACTGAATCTGGATCGGGTCTGTGGCGGTGATGCATTACAACATTGACTGGCCCGCTTGCGACTGACCACTCAGGCGAGTAACGGCAGCTTTGCCCGATCGTCTATTTGATCTGATACTGCTTCATTTTATTGCGCAGCGTATTGCGGTTGATGCCGAGCAATTCGGCCGCACGGGTTTGATTACCCTCGGCTCGTTCCATGACCAGTTCGATAAGGGGCTTTTCCACGCTGCGTATTACCATTTCGTGGATGGCATGCGGCTTTTCGCCGTCGAGATCGTTAAAGTAATCTTCGACGGTTTTGCGTACGCACCGCGCGATATCGTTTTCGTTAATTATGCTCATGCCACCAACTCCTCAGCCTCGACGTAGGTCAGCCGCCGCCCGTAGCCGGCAAGCTCACTGAAAAAGTCGTTAACCGCAGACAGCTGCTGGTCAGTAGACTGCAACTGGTTCATGGCATGACGGAAACCCGCAGATCCGACCAGTCCCTTGGTGTACCAGGAAATATGCTTGCGGGCGATGCGCACTCCCGAATACTCACCGTAGAAGTTATACAGATCGTGCAAATGTGCGACGAGTACACGGTGAATCTCGGCCACTTCGGGCAGTGGAAGGTGTGAGCCGGTAGAGAGATAGTGACTGATCTCACGAAAGATCCAGGGGCGGCCTTGTGCTGCGCGGCCGATCATGATGGCATCCGCTCCCGTATAGTCAAGAACGTGTTTTGCTTTTTCCGGTGTCGTAATGTCCCCATTGGCGACAACGGGAATCCGTACCTCGGCCTTTACTGCCGCGATGGTATCGTATTCGGCGTGGCCGGTATAAGCACAGGCGCGAGTCCGTCCATGGATGGCAAGCGCCTGGATGCCGGCATTCTCCGCAATGCGGGCAATGGAGAGCGCATTCTTGTGCTGCGTGTCCCATCCCGTGCGAATCTTGAGGGTGACAGGCACGCTCACCGCACCTATGACGGCATCCAGGATACGTCCCACAAGCGGCGGGTCCTGCAGCAATGCGGAGCCTGCCATGACATTACAAATCTTCTTGGCGGGACAACCCATGTTGATGTCGATGATCTGGGCTCCTTGTGCAACATTGTAGCGCGCGGCTTCCGCCATCATCGCGGGGTCGGCCCCGGCAATCTGCACCGAGATCGGATCCACCTCGCCTTCATGATTGGCGCGGCGGCGCGTCTTCTCCGAGCCCCAAAGGAGCGAATTGCTCGACACCATTTCGGACACAGCCATTCCGGCGCCCATGCTTTTGCACAATTGCCTGAACGGGCGATCTGTCACTCCCGCCATAGGCGCCACGATAAGGTTGTTTTTGAGAATATGAGAACCGATTTTCATGATTCTGAACTGACCCGCCAAAGTGCAGCAACGGGCAAGGGATGAGAATGGACGTAATTCTAACAGCTATTGCAGGTTAGGGTAGCGGCCCTGCCGCTTTCGATAAGACCTCGGGAGCAGAGCTGCCGTGGCAACGAGAGCGTACCAGATGATTTATGGCGAGACAAATCCCATTGCTGAAAAGCAGATTTGGCCATGCGCGCAAAGCCTTTTCCGGCGCGTTATCTTGCATCAAACCGCTTTATCCTTACCGTTTTGCGATTTGCGAATGGACGGGGAGACGGTGGGGCAGACTGCGCGATCTCAACTTCATCCTCAGGATCACCCGCGCGCGCCAAACATCATGCGCCGGGCAACGAACTTTTTGAGTTGCGGCAGGCAGTCGAGCGCGCTTAACCCCATGCCGCGCATGGTGCCCAGGAAGGGATTGCTGTTGGAAAAGAGTTTCACCAGCGAGTCCGTGAAGGTACGTCCCATGCTGCTGTCCAAGCGGCGCTTGCTGCTGTAGCGGGCAAGCATGGCAGGCGTGCCTGTTTCAACGGGAAACGCGATGATTTCCTCAGCCAGCTCCCAGGCATCGCGCAGCCCCAGGTTGAAGCCCTGCCCGGCAACCGGATGCAGTGTCTGGGCGGCATTGCCAATCAACACGGTACGAGAGGTGGTGACAGGAGTCGCATACTTGAGTGCAAGGGGGAAACCAGACCGCTTGCCGACTTCAATGAATTTGCCGAGGCGGTCGCCGAAATGGCCGTGTAACCGCTCAAGAAAGGCGATGTTATCCAGCCCAAGAATTTCCTGCACCGCGTCGGGAGAAACGGTCCATACCAGCGCAAAGCCATCACCCGCAGGCAGTAGTGCAACGGGGCCCTCCGGGGTGAAGCGTTCATAAGCCACACCCGGTTGACGGCTTCGGGGAGCGCTCTCCGCAGTCTTTGCCTGCGAAGACTGCATTCCCGGTCTCGTTCGAATTCGGGCAAATGTTTGTTCCGTATCTGATAATTCCGTTCCGGAAGCCTGCTCCGCCAAATGCTCCTCAAAATGCTCCGTCTTTACACGCGCAACAATCGCCCATTGCTCGTAGTCATGCACGTGCTGCGTGATGCCTTCGATCTGGGCAGTGAGGCGACCCCCGTCTGCCACCACCAGCAGCCTGGCTGTTGCCTTTTTTGTTATCCCCCCCTGTTCAAATTCCACCCGTCCAAACCCGTCGCCTGTTTCCATATGGGCTACCTGGGCTCCTGTCAGGTAATCCATCTCGCACTTTTGGAGAGCCTTGTGCATCGCACGGAACACGTCATCGTAATTCACTACATATCCCAGCGCGGGCACGCCTATTTCGCGGGCCATCATGACGGTCCTGCCGAGCCCGCCCTGGTTGGAGACATGAATGGTGAAGATAGGAGTAACGTCGGATAGCGCCTTCCAGACCCCCAGGCGCTGCAGGACAAGCCGGCTGCCCTGGGATAAGGCCAGAGGACGCGGGTCTTCCGCTTCTTCCGGCAGTCCGCGCGCCTCCAGCAACAGCATCGACAACCCGCTGTTCCGCAGCGCGAGAGCCAATGCCATGCCCACCGGGCCGCCGCCGATGATGATCAGATCGTAGTCATATTGATATTGAGCGTCGACCATGGAAAGCTGACTGAAGCGGATGACTGAAGCAGGTTTCTGTTATTGCCCCTAGCTGCTACTGAGTGCTACTGCCCCTGGCGGCCTTTTGTCTTGTCAACACGTTCTTCGACAATTTCCGCGTCTTCGATGACAACATAATCCCCTTCCGCAGCCTGCCCGGATTTCTGCAACTTGCGTCGCAACCACCATATCCGGAATGCGAGGCCACCAGCAGCGACTGCAAATAATGCAAGAAAAGCGGTAAAAAAGAAAATGCCCAGAACCGCCATGACGATAAACACGGGGACCAGAAACAGATAGGTGAGCAAACGGCTGCCACCTCCACCCGCTTTGAAGACGGACTCCTCCGGCGCGCCGGTGCGTCCATCGCGGGTTATCCGTCTGATAACTATTCGGGGGTTTTCATCCATTATTTAGATTTCCTCCGTCGCATCAGTTCTTCAATCTCATCCACCATCTTTGGAGCAGCTGATGTCAATACTTCACATCCCTCCTCCGTTACGGTGACATCGTCTTCGATACGGATGCCGATATTATGAAAATGGGCGGGTATATCATCCGCAGCGCGGATATAACATCCTGGCTCCACTGTCAGGGTCATTCCCGGAAATAAAGCGCGCCATCTTCCATTCTGCTTGTATTCGCCGGCGTCATGCACATCCAACCCCAGCCAATGACCGGTGCGGTGCATATAGAAACGCTTGTAGCCTTCCTTTTCCACGACCTCCTCCAGGCTGCCGCGGCACAGGCCGTATTCAATGAAGCCCTGAGAGAGTACGGCAATGGCTGCATTGTGCGGCGCATCCCAGGAATTACCCGGCCTTACCTCGGCTATTGCCGCCGCCTGCGCATATAACACCAGTTCGTATAAATCCTTTTGCGCCGCGCTGAATTTTCCGTTGACCGGAAAGGTGCGCGTGATATCGGAGGCATAGCCGTCCAGTTCGCAGCCTGCATCGATCAGCAATAATTCGCCCTCATTCAGCCTGTCCTTGTTTTCGACATAATGAAGCACGCATGCGTTCGCTCCACCGGCAACAATCGGCGTGTAAGCCGGCGCCTGGGCTCCATGGCGGCGGAATTCGCGCAACAGCTCCGCCTCCACCTCATATTCCCTCATGCCAGGGCGAGTTTTTTTCATGGCGAGCTGATGCGCATTCGCCGAAATCCGTGCCGCCTGCTGCATGACTTGCAGTTCTTCCGGGCTTTTGAACAAACGCATCTCGTCCAGCAACCGGCGAATATCGCGAATGTCCTCAGGAGGGGTAACGCCGCTGCGCACCTGTTGCCGCACTTCATTGATCCATCCCACTACACGCTTGTCCCAGGCTGCGTCGTGACCCAGTGAGTAATAGATTGCCGGTTGTCCCGCAATCAGCTTGGGCAGCCGTTCATCCAGCGTAGAGATGGGATAAGCCTCGTCGAACCCGAACGCTTCCCGCGCCGCCTCAGGGCCGTAACGGTACCCATCCCATATCTCTCGCTCGGCGTTTTTCTCGCGGCAGAACAGGATGTGTTTCGATACGCCGTCCACCGGTCCCGCCACGATCACCAGCACCGCCTCCGGCTCGCCAAAACCGGTCAGATAATAGAAATAACTGTCGAAGCGGTAAGGATAATGTGCATCCCGGTTCCGCACGCGCTCAGCGGCAGTGGGAATGATGGCAACACCTTCCTGCATTTGCCATGCCAGGGAGTGGCGACGATCGGCGAAGGATTTAACAGGGGTCATTTAGCAATGATTTTTACAGTATCTGAATGTATAAAGCAAAGCAAATCGGCTCATTCTTTTCTCTCCGACCCTGATTCCGCCTGTTTCCGGAGTGCCGGAAGGTGGCATAAGGTGGCAGGAGGCAGTTTAGGACACTGGCCGCATCAGATCGATGTCGAGCAGGCGAAGACGTTCCGGGGTACCTACATCCACCCATGATCCGCAGTAGCGTTGTCCGCTCACTTTTTCCCTGGCCATGGCCTCCTTCAGCAGTGGAGCGAGTTTGGCCACGGTTCCAGGCACGATATCCTGAAAAAGCTCGGGCTGGTATATGCCAATGCCACTGAACGTAAGCCTCTCTTTTCCGGTTGCTGTAACCTTGCCGGATTCGAGAGAAAAATCGCCATCCGGGTGATGCGCGGGATTATCAACCAGCACCAGGTGCGCAAGCGCACTGCCCGCATGGTCCCGCATGCGGTACAAGACCGGCAGCAGAGTTGAGAAGTCCAGGCCGCAATAGATATCGGCATTAACGACAAGAAAAGGTTGACGCTTCCCGTTGCCGGAGCCCGCTCTTAGAACAGACAGGGCTTGCGCAATGCCGCCCGCGGTTTCCAGCGCAGCGGGTTCCGGCGAGTAGTGAATGTGGACCCCGAAGCCCTCGCCATCGCCCAGCGCGGCTTCGATCATCTGTCCAAGATGAGCGTGGTTGATGACAATATTGCGAAACCCTGCTTGTGCGAGATTTTGCAGGTGATATTCGATCAGCGCCTTGCCTCCCGCGCGCAGCAAGGGCTTGGGCAAAGTATCGGTCAGGGGACGCATGCGTTCTCCGCGTCCGGCCGCAAGGATCATGGCCGCGAACCCGGTTCCGGCCTTCTCAGAAAGTGTAGCCAACTTTCAGCTCCGGCCTGTTGATCTCCCACCGGTCAAGCAGCGTCAGCAAGGGATTGAGCTCGCGATAGCGTTCGCACGCCTTGCGCAGGTAATCCGCCACCAGCGGTATGTCTTTGAGATAGCCGCTCTTGCCATCGCGATAATTCAGGCGCGAAAATATTCCCAGGACCTTGAGGTGGCGCTGCACGCCCATCCACTCGAAATCGCGGTAAAAATCCGTAAAGCTTGCTGCAACCGGCAACTGGAGTTTACGCGCCTGCTCCCAATAGCGGATCAACCAGTCCAGTATGCGTTCTTCGTCCCAGCGGATGTATGCATCCTTGAACAGAGATACGAGATCGTAAGTAATGGGGCCATACACTGCATCCTGAAAATCGAGAATTCCCGGATTGGGAGACGTTACCATCAGGTTGCGCGAATGGTAGTCACGGTGAACAAAAACTCTGGGTTGCGCCAGGTTATTTTCCAGGATGAGCCGGAAAATGGCATCGAGCTGCGCCTTCTGACTGGCGACAGGCGTCACCTGCAAATGGTATGCGAGATACCAGTCCGGAAAAAGATTCAGTTCCCTCCGCAGCAACGCTTCGTCGTAATCCGGCAACAAGCCCGGCCGGCTCACAAGCTGGATCTTGAGGAGCACATCCGTGGCATCGCTGTATAAACGGCTTGCGTCAGCATCCCTGGCCGCGCTGTCGATGCCGTTTGAATTGCCATTCAATGCCTGCAGAAAGGTCGTGTTCCCGAGATCGGACAGCAATAAGAAGCCCCGTGGTAAATTCTGCGCCAGAATCTCCGGTACATGGACACCTGCCGCCGAAAACAGGCTGGCCACCTGCAAAAAGGAACTGCAATCTTCCTGCTGCGGTGGCGCGTCCATCACAATCAAGGTTCTGCCATCGTCAAACTTGATGCGGAAATAGCGCCGAAAACTTGCATCCGCCGAAGCAGGCGACAAGGTAAACTGCCTGTCAGGAAACTGTGCGAGGAGCCAGTTTTCCAGAAGACGGTAGCGTTCCATATAATCTGCTGATTGCCTATTTGATCGAAGTATGAGATTTTAACATCAAGTATCGCTTCTCACCGGTCCGGTGGCGAAGCAGAAACAGGAGGAATTATGGTTAACCCGAAGGTGCTGGACGAAATTGTAACCAAAGTCAATGAATTGGTGGCGCAAAGCCCGGTGAAGGATGTCGAGAAGAACCTTCGCGTCATGCTCGGGGCAGTGTTCACCCGCCTGGACCTGGTAACGCGTGAGGAATTCGAAGTACAACAGGAGGTGCTCAAGCGCACCCGTGAAAAGCTGATCGCGCTGGAAACGCGGGTGGCAACATTGGAAAGTGCTGCGAAGAGCGGCCCCCTGCCCAACACTCTGGATGTCCCCCCGGAGACGCTGGATGATCTGTCGGAGACGGAATAAGACGCCATCCAGATTTTGGCTCATCAGTTTTTAAACACGCAAGAAATGCTCAACTCTGCCGTTTATTATCTGTATCAGACTTATCTGTATCAGACGATTCATTCCGGTTGAGAATTTTTTTGCATGCCGCTCGCTGTTCTCTATAGCCGCGCTATCGCTGGCATGGAGGCACCACTGGTAACAGTGGAAGTTCACATTGCCAACGGACTGCCGGGCTTTACCATCGTGGGCCTGCCGGAAGCGGAAGTAAAGGAAAGCAAGGACCGCGTGCGGGCCGCGCTGCAGAATACACGCTTCGAGTTTCCGCCCCGGCGCATCACAGTCAATCTTGCCCCGGCTGACCTCCCCAAGGAAAGCGGCCGCTTCGATCTGCCGATTGCATTGGGCATATTGGCTGCAACCGGCCAGATTCCATCAGACAAGCTCGGCCTTTATGAATGGGCGGGAGAGCTGGCGCTGACCGGAGAACTGCGCGCTATCCGCGGCGCGCTCGCCATGACTTATGGGGCCGCCCGCTCGGGCCGCAGCTTCGTGCTGCCTGAACAAAATGCCGTGGAGGCGGCGCTGGTCAGAGAAGCCAAGGTTTATCCCGCAACTTCCCTGCTCCAGATTTGCGCCCACCTTGCCGGGCGTGAACCTCTGCAACTTTATTCGCTTCCTTCTGAGAAGGACATGGGGGCAGGCGCGGGCGAGAGTGCGGAAAGTGCGCCTCGCTATCCCGGCATGGAAGAGGTCAAAGGACAGGCACAGGCCAAGCGTGCGCTTGAAATTGCGGCGGCAGGCTGTCATAGTTTCCTGATGATCGGTCCTCCCGGCACGGGCAAGTCGATGCTGGCAGCACGCCTTCCCGGCATCCTGCCCGCCATGACCGAAGAGGAAGCACTCGAATCGGCCGCAATGCAATCTCTCGGAAGCGGCGGTTTCAGTGTTGCCAGCTGGAAGCGGCGTCCCTATCGTTCTCCGCATCACACGGCTTCGGGCGTTGCTCTTGTCGGCGGCGGCAGCAATCCCCGCCCCGGGGAAATTTCGCTGGCGGTAAACGGCGTATTGTTTCTGGATGAATTGCCCGAGTTCGATCGCAAGGTATTGGAAGTATTGCGCGAACCGCTGGAATCGGGACGCATCACGATCTCACGCGCGGCACGGCAGGCCGAATTTCCTGCACGCTTTCAGCTGGTCGCAGCCATGAACCCCTGTCTTTGCGGCTACCTCGGACATTTCAGCGGAAAATGCCGCTGTACGCCTGACCAGGTGGCGCGCTACCGTGGAAAGATCTCCGGCCCCCTGCTGGACCGGATCGATATACAGATCGAAGTGCCTGCTCCACCCGAAGAGGATCTGATGCGGCAGGCGCAGGGCGAATCAAGTGAAACCATCCGGCAACGCGTGGAAACCGCTTATCAGCGGCAACTGGAGCGCCAGGGGAAGGCGAATGCCCATCTGGAAGTAAAGGATATCGACAAATACTGTATTCCGGACAAGGTAGGGGAAAATCTGCTCAAGCAGGCTATCAGCCGCCTGAATCTTTCCGCCCGGGCTTATCACCGCATTCTGAAAGTGGCACGGACCATTGCCGACCTGGCCGCAAGCCCGGGGATCAGCAGCGTCCACATTGCGGAAGCAGTGCAGTACCGGAAGATGGATCGAAGCTAGAATTGCCCATGATTGCCCTATGCCTGCTCGTTGCGCCTTGTTCTGCACGCCAGAACAGGGGAAGCTTTTGAGAAAGCTTGTTTGCGAAGACTGAAGGTTAAGCGAATGCGTGGGCGATGGTGTAGATCACGAGACCAACCAGTCCGCCTATCAGTGTGCCATTGATGCGAATGTACTGCAGGTCTTCGCCCACTTGCCGCTCGATGCGGCGAGTGACTGTCTGTGTATCCCACTCACGCACGGTGTCAGCAATCAGTCGCCCCACATCGCGCTGGTGAGACTGCACCACCTCCACCAGCACCTCCCGCATCCAGTTATTGAGCCGCTCTCGCAGAGTACGGTCCTGGAGTACAGTATCGGTGCCCGACTGTATGACGCTCCGCATCCACCCCCTGATTGCCGATTCCTCGCTGTCGATGTCCTCGCGCATTCCGTTACGGATGTCGCGCCAGACTCCGTCCGCGTAATCCCGCAAGGCCGGATGCTCCAGCAGTTTGCGGGTGTGGGCGGCAACCTGCTCGCGATACTCGGGTGAAGTAGCCAGATCAGAGGCGAGCCTGCCGATGGCAGCATCCAGTCGCAAGCGCAGAGGGTGGGCAGGGTCGCGCGCGATCTCCGCCACAACCTCACGCAGTGCTGCCACCACGCTTTCCCCCACCTTTTCATCCATCGAAAGCCGCTGCCAGAACCAGGCTGTGTTTTCGCGCACCCGCTGGCGGATACGGGATTCATTCGCAGTTACATATTCATCGGCCTCGCGCAACAGCTTGTCCAGCAGTCGCTGGTGCCGCTTTTCCGCAGTGAGCATTGTCACCGCCTCGCCGAGCAAAGGGCCAAGATCGATGCGGGCTGCTTTTTCCAGCAGGCCGGCCGAAACGAAACGCTGCACATGGCGCTCGTCCACCGAATCCAGCAATTCCGGAATCAGGCGCGTCACATAATCCGCGAGCAGGTCGGTACGCCCCTGCTCGGACAGCCATGTTGCCAGTTTTCCGGACAAATCCACACTTGCGAGTTTGGCCGCAACCACTTCGGGAGAAACAAAGTTGCTCTCCACGAAGCGCCCCAGTGATTCACCGATTCGATCCTTGTTACGCGGAATAATTGCGGTGTGGGGGATCGGCAGGCCGAGGGGCTGGCGGAATAACGCTGTTATGGCAAACCAGTCCGCCAGCGCACCCACTACTGCAGCTTCGGCAAAAGCACGAACGTATCCCACCGACGGATGAACTGAAAGAAATACGTTGGCCAGAACGAGAACCGCAAGCATCATGATCAGCAGCGCAGTCGCCAGGCGCCGCATCCGGTTGCTGGCCACGGCTGGCTCTACAGGCCGCATTTCCTGATTCCCGGCTCGCGATTCCAAGGATGCACCCGATCGATGGCTGGAGATTATAAAAGTCGGATTTTCAAAGCGCTTTCTGAATCAACCTGAGTCCAAAATACACTTTACCGATTGCAATGTTGACATCCTTCCCTACCCTGAAGGACGAGGCTTGCCGCGCATCGAGGTCAAGGCGTTGATTGTTCGATACGAGCAGAGAACGGTTCGTTCCACGGGTATCCCTGGTGGAAGCGGAAAGGAGAGGTGGCAACGGTAACAGAATTACCTTTGGTTTGCTCTTGCCCATTCATCCGCCTCGCGTCGCGCATCCCCGATTTGCATCGGTGTCATCAGCTTTTCCATCAGTTCGCGATTCTCTTTGGCATCCTCGTAGCCGCCGGCGCTGGCGATGCTGAACCACTTGTCGGCTTCCACATAGTCCTGTTTCACGCCATTGCCAGTGTAATACAGCACGCCGAGATTGGTCTGGGCGCCCGCATGCCCTTGCTCCGCTGCCTTCAGGTACCAGGCTAACGCCTGCGCGTAATCATGCGGCACTCCCTGCCCGCTGTCATACTTCACACCCAGGCGGTATTGCGCCCGCGCATCGCCTTGATCGGCCGCCTGGCGATACCAGGCTACTGCCTGTTGTGTATCCTTTTCGATGCCTCGCGCCGTTTCATACCTTACCCCCAGGTTATATTGCGCATCCGGATCTCCTTGCTCGGCCGCCTTGCGATACCATGACACCGCCTGGCGATCATCCTGGATGACACCTTTACCCGTTGCATACATCACGCCGAGATTGAACTGCGCGGGAGCATAGCCCTGCTCAGCCGCCTTACGATACCATGCCGCTGCTTCGTAAGCGTCCTCACGAACGCCCCGCCCTTTGGCGTTTGCCACCCCCAGCTTGAACTGGGCACGCGCATATCCTTGATTGGCCGCCTGGCGATACAAGGATGCCGCCTGCCGATAATCCTGCGCAACTCCTTCTCCCGCAGCGAACATCATGCCGAGATTGAACTGCGCATCCGCATTGCCCTGCTCAGCAGCCTTGCGATACCAGGAGGCGGATTCCTGGTTGCTCTGCTCTACTCCGCGGCCCTTGGCGTAGAGCACGCCAAGGGCATATTGCGCCTCTGCGTACCCTTGCTCGGCTGCCTTGCGATACCAGGATACGGCCTGATGGTCATCCTGCTCGACTCCCTGCCCCTTGAGATACATGAATCCCATGATTGCCTGCGCAGGTGCATGTCCCTGCTCCGCGGCTTTCAGGTACCAGGAGAGGGCGTGCCGATAATCCTTTTCCATGCCCTGACCTTTCGCATACATCACTCCGAGATTGTATTGCGCCACGGCATATCCGCTATCGGCCGCCCGGAAATACCAGAACATTGCCTGTTGATAATCCTGCGGGACGCCCTGGCCCTTCAGATACATGTACCCCAGCATGGATTGCGCCGGGGCGTCCCCCTGCTCCGCCGCCTTGCGGTACCACCTGGCGGCTTGTTCATGATCCTGCGGCACACCATGACCTCGTGAATACAGCACGCCCAGATTGAACTGCGCGTCGGGGTTGCCTTCGTTGGCCGCTTTGCGGAAAGATTTCACTGCTCTGGCGTAATCCTTGCTGAGAACGAACTTCATTCCATCCTCGAAGTCTCCCGCGATAGCCAGGGAGGCGAACAACATCAACACCGGGCCGACTGTTGCGAACCCGGATGTTGTCACTGATTTGGATAGGCGCATCATTTTCACTTTCAATTCCCGATTCCATATTGCCCGCGCATTCTACCCGGCGCGCCCCTGAAGTTACAGGTGTTACAGGTATCGCGGCATCTGCAATTTTTTATTCGCAAAGTTGTTTTTTTATGCGTGTTTCGAGGGAAAATCAGGAAAGCCGGTTTTATGTTTTTTACGTTCTATGCGGCCATTCCCCAGCTTTTTCAGCAGGAGTTATTCGGGAGCCGAGCAGTCTTCCAGCATGGCCCACGCAATCCGGCTTTCATATTTCCTTCCACTGACAGTGGCAAATGCCGTAGCATTATCCGTTCGTTTCAAGGTAAGAACGAAAGAATAATCACGATCCACTTCCTTGTCAGCATTGCTGCCGGGATGGATGATGGGGGTGGGCAGACCGTATCTGATCACTGCATCGGGATTGGAAGGCGAGTTGCGCGCATAGGTGCCTGCGAGTTTACCTTCAGGATAGGCATAGATTTCCATTGCCGTAATATCCGGGTAGCTGAAAACCTGATATTGCAGGGTGCGGATCATCCATCGACTATCGGATTGAAGCTTGTCGACAGTGCAACGGGCAAGTGCGGCGAGATTTCCGCTGACCTTTCCTCCGTGAGTAAACGAGGACTCCTCCCAGCCAATGCCTGCGCATGCCGCCAGCAGTCCCCCGCACAAAGGAAAGACCAGAACCGTGATCAATTTGATGCCTGCCTGCAAAACTCTGCCTCCCCTTCGACACGAAACCGGACCGGATTACATCGTGCTGGTATCCGCTCAATCTAAACCTAGGTCAAAAAGAACGACTTGTAAAGCTTGTCCGTGGCAACGCGAATGGCAACGGCGGGAGCAGGGGCAGGGGCAACAGCAACGGGATAAGGAAAGGCTCCTTTCATGAAACGATTTCTGAAACACCGCGAACGGCAGGCAAACGTCAACCGAAATCCGCCCCTCGCAGACGCCGGTCTCGTTCACCTGAGCGAAGAGTACGGTATCCGCTCGCTTCATCTGGGGAGCAGCATGGTACAGAGCGCAATGCGCATCGCTGCCCCGAATGAGCTGCAGCTTGCCTATACCCAGTGCATGATGTGTTTCCTGCTGTTTCGCCCACGACCTGAAAATGTTCTCATGATCGGTCTGGGAGGGGGCTCGCTGACTAAGTTTGTTTACTGGCAACTGCCAACGGTCAATACGACCGTGATCGAAATCAATCCCCAGGTAGTTTCGGTCGCCCGCAGCCAGTTCCATGTACCGGCTGACGACGAGCGCCTGACGGTACTGATCGCAGAAGGCAGTGAGTATATTGCCGCCCATCCGGCCAGCACAGATATTCTGATGGTCGATGGTTTCGACGATGGCAGGCAAGTGGCTTCTCTATGCACCCAGGCTTTTTATGATCAGGCAAGTGAAGCATTGACGAGAAATGGCATACTGGTCGTCAACCTGCTCAGCCGGGACGGAAGAGTTCGCGAATATCTCGCGCGTCTTGAAAACAGCTTCGCGGGGCGTATTACCACCATATTGACGGAGCCTTATGGCAATCTGATCGTGTTTGCCTTCAAGCACGCCCCGGTAAAAGCCGTCTGGGAAGAACTGCAAGCAACGGCAAAGGTGCTGGAGAAAGAATTTGCCCTGCCATTCTCAAAGTTCGCCCAAAAACTGCCCCATCGCAGGCCTTTTTAAACCTGGGTGGCATTTCCTCATTCAAGTAGAGGCATGGATGAAAGGACGGTTAAAGGATGGTCCCGTCATTCTGGATTGAGCGAACCCTCATCAGGAGATTTTCCGTGCGTACCAGAGTACGTACCACTGTACCAAAATTACCCGAACGCAGTGATTAGCAAAACCTGCATCAAGAATAGAAAGAGGTTCATAATCTCCCCTCTGACTCTGGCAGCCTCTCGGGTGCTGCGATGGACGCTTCCTTACACCCTATCGCTGTGAAAGAGATTAAACGAAAAGTGGTCTTGCCAGCCTTTCACCAGGCTCACGAGTGCGAGTTCCTCCGCCTTCTTGCGCCGCCCATGAGTCCGATCAAGCCCAAGCCAGCGAGCATCAGGGCATAAGTTTCAGGTTCTGGAATAACTCCCATAACTCCCATGGCGATCACTTGTCCATTGTTATTGATGCCGTCAGCTCGGGTAAGAATTATCCCGGCAGGTAGATCAACCAGTGAATTGAGATCCACCATACCTTCTCCATCAGGGCTGATGAAGGCATGGGTAAGACCTTCAGCCGTGCCAGACTCTCCCACCACCTGTCCGGCATCATTGATGTCAAAAGCCGAGCTGGAATACCCGCCTAGCGTGCCCAGGTCTCTCATCCCCATCCCATCAGGACCAGTGATGAAGGCATGGAAATCGCCTTCAGCACTGATAGACTCTCCCACCACTTGCCCGACATCATTGATGCTGTAGGCCCCGCTTATACTCCCGCCTAGCGTGCCCAGGTTCCTCATCCCCATGCCATTCGGACCGGTGATGAAGGCATGGTAATCACCTTCAGCCGTCTCGGAATACCCTACTACCTGTCCGGCATCGTTGATGCCGTGGGCCGAGATCTGACTCCCGCCTAGCGTGCCCAGGTCCCTCATCCCCGTGCCATCAGGACCAGTGATGAAGGCATGGGGGCCTCCAGCCGTGTCAAAGAATCCAACCACCTGCCCGGCATCGTTAATGCCGGTGGCAATGCTCGCATTCCTACCCAAGGTGCCCAGGTCCCTCATCCCCATGCCATCAGGACCAGTGATGAAGGCATGGAAATCGCCTTCAGTCGTGGCGTAGACTCCCACTACCTGGCCAGCATTATTGATGCCGCCACCCACGCCCTGGCCCAGATCTCTCATCCCAATGCCATGGGGGCCGGTGATGAAGACATGGCCAAAGCCTCCAGCCGTGTCAAAGGAGCCCGCCACCTGACCCGCATCGTTGATGCCGGGTCTCGGGCCGTTGACGCCGTAAGCACGGCGAAAATTTCCCAACGTACCCAGGTCAATTTTAGTTGCTGACCTGCTATTGAGGTCGACTAGAAAGGCGTGTATCGGGGATATCTGGGCGTTGGCATGGGTAAAGAGGCCGAGACCGCAAACCAGAACCGTGGCGAGGATGAGGCTGCGGGATTTTAAGCAATGAGCGGGTGTCATGGTATCCTCCGGCAAGGTGACATCGGGCATCCATTGCTTCACAAAGTAAGTGATGCAATTCAGTCTGTCAAGGCAGGCTTCGTGCCCGAGCTCATTGAGCTCCTGGCAATGCTGAAAAACCACCATCTAAAGTGCCGAGATCTCTCCTCCCTGTTCCTCACTCACCGGTAGGTCGAAACAGGATTTGTCATCGTCACCCAAGACTCGAAGAGGGAATGGTGGATATTCATGATCGCTGGCCAGGGGTTTTGAAGCCCGAGGATGCCCGGCGCTGGATGGATTTGGAAACATCCGTTGAGGAAGCAGCCAACATTGCCCAAAGCAGGTCGCTTCCAACGCAGGAATTCACGTGGCGGCGCGTGAGCCGGGAGGTGGACCCGCTGATCCATATAACGACAGGAAGGAACTGTTGGAGTCGATAAGCACACGAGAAAACGCATAGCCTTTCCTCGTTTGCTGCGTGTCACAAGCGTCAACTGGACGCACAAACGACGGTTGAGTTGCCGGCTGGAATTGTTCTAACGCATGCTGCCGGCAGCAATAACATGGGACAGATCATTGTCCATGTTACCACTATCCCCCTATCCCCGAGCCTCGATCCTATGCTTTGATGCTTGCTGGCCTGGGGTTGATCGGGCTCTGGGCATGGCGGCAGAAATCAGGAAGCAGAATTTAGCGGCCCTCTAGCTGTTTCCGTATTTTTTTGGCATGAGCTTTGAGGCGTACCACTTGCGCGCATCGATGCGCAGTTTGGCAAGGGCGATGACTTCGTGATTCGTGACCTGTTGACCATTCCTGTCGATGTATGTGTCTTGCGAACTGTCATCGGCAATCTCGAGGAAAACAGGGTTTGGTATCATGACGCAAGATCCTGAGGCTGCTCGGTGTAAGTATGATTCCACACGACCATTTCAGGGTGGGGTTTGCTGCGGGAGAGCTAACCGGCAACGAGACTCTCGCCCGTTGGAAGAGATGACTAGGTTGATCAAGACTGAGCGCCACCCTTCAATGTGCGCCCAGCTTCTCCGCAAGACCTGTTGCTACCCAAAGTGCCGCTGCTTTAGAGAACCTTCCTGCGTCGAATCACCATCCCGACGAGAACCAGGCCTGCGAGCATCAGGGCGTAGGATGAGGGTTCCGGGACCACGGCGATCGCAACAACCTGGTCGACATTATTGATCCCGGTTGCGCTGGTGAGGATAACGCCTTCGGGTAGATGCACCAGCGCGTTCAGATCCGTCATGCCGCTTCCATGCGGACCAGTGACAAAAGCATGCTCGGAACCTGTTG